>Ga0070658_10002806_pt1 | contig 14473 bp, 13 predicted proteins | sample KBSC13metaG_FD_64664 | JGI IMG/M metagenome (GOLD analysis project Ga0070658, IMG submission 64664) | Corn rhizosphere microbial communities from Kellogg Biological Station, Michigan, USA - KBS C1-3 metaG | ecosystem: Host-associated > Plants > Roots > Rhizosphere > Soil ...
AACGCCTGCACCAGATGCCAGCCTGGCGCATCCGTCAAACACGATTGCTTTTAGCGATGCCGCTTTCGTGAACGTCCCCTGGTACGGCGGGCATGGCGAATCGATTGAGACTGTATTCATCGATCCCCCTATCCAGTGGTTTGGAGATCCGGTGATCGACTTCCGCCATGTTGACCAGTCGAAGGATCTAAACGCAGCCGCGCAAACGGTGACCGAACATGGCTTTGCAAACATCCTCTTCTGTGATGGACACGTCAAAGCCATGAAACAGACTCAGATCACCGACGCCATGTTCACCCGGGGTTAGGACTTTCTTGGCTAACTTGACCTTTATCCTCGGGGGCGCGCGGTCGGGCAAGAGCCGCTATGCGCAGGAGTACGCGGCGAGGCTCGCGGTCGACGCCCCCGTCACCTATATCGCGACCGCGCAGGCGGGCGACGATGAGATGCACGACCGGATCCGTCGACACAAGGCGGACCGGCCGACGCATTGGCTCACGGTCGAAGAACCCCTTGCGGTTGCCGAATCGATACGGCGAATCGCAGCGGAGCCGCGGGACGGGCGTCCCGTCATCCTGCTCGACTGCCTGACCTTTTTCGTGGTCAACCATCTGCTGCGCGAAGGTGACGCGGCGACCTGCGATGCGGAAACGTGGGATGTCGACGGAGCCGAGCGCGCTGTCGACCATCTCATCGCCGCTATCGCCTACGTCGACTCGGAGGTTGTCATCGTGTCGAACGAGGTCGGCATGGGGCTCGTTCCGGAGACGCCGCTCGGCCGTGCATTTCGTGACTGCGCTGGTCGCGCGAATCAGGCAATGGCGGCCGCGGCGGACACCGTCCTCTTCATGGTCGCCGGTATCCCGATGACCGTCAAGGGTGAGTGTCGTTGAAGCGTGGAAGACTGGCGGAATGGCTCTGGGCCCCTATTGTCGCGATCCAGTTCCTGACCAGAATCCCGATTCGTGGCGTGCCCGATTGGGCCTATGAAGACGGAGCGAGCCGCGGTAAATCGTTCGCCTTCTACCCGGCAGTCGGCGTCATCGTCGGAACTATCGGGGCGGGCATCGCGTCACTCTGTGGTTGGCTGCACCTGCCGTCGATGGCGGGAGCCGTTCTCGCCGTAGTGTCGATGGCGATGGTCACCGGCGCGCTGCACGAGGATGGCCTCGCCGACGTCGCCGATGGACTTGGCCCACACAACCGCGACGATGCTTTGAAGGCAATGCGCGATAGCCGTATCGGATCGTTCGGCACCATCGCGATATGGGCGCTCCTCACCCTCAAGGTGGTGGCGATCGGTTCGATGCAGCCCGGCAGTTTGTTCAAAGCCATCATTGCGGCTCACGTTTTGTCGCGCTGGTCGTCACTGCCCCTGTCGCTTGCCCTGCCCTACGCTCAGTCGACGCCGGGGCTCGGCGCGAAGATGGCCGCGGCCCTTTCGGTAAAGTTCGTCCTGCTGGCCACAGTGTTGACTGCCGCACTCGTCCTGGCGACGCTCAGTCCGATGGCTGCCGTGCGGTGCGGCCTGATCACCGGAGCGTTGACGCTATTGACCGGACTGTTCTACCGAAACAAGTTCGGCGGAATCACGGGCGACTGCCTCGGCGCCACCAATCAAATCGTGGAAGCGGCCGTACTCATCGCTGCCATATTTTAAAGAAAACAATATGCTAGATCTGAACCAACTACCCGTAATTCCGGCGCTCGACCGCGCCTCCATCGACGCCGCCCGTGCACGCCAAAACCGGCTCACCAAGCCGCTCGGCAGCCTGGGCGCGCTCGAAGACCTTAGTGTCCGCATTGCCGGCATGACCGGCGTCTGCCCGCCGTCGACGTCCGTGCTCGACAATGCCGTCATCTTCGTCTTCGCCGCTGACCACGGCGTGGCGAAGCGTGGTGTCAGCGCGTATCCACCGGAAGTCACCGCTCAAATGGTGCTCAACTATGCGCGCGGGGGCGCCGTCATCAACAGCCTGGCGAAGCAGATGAATGCGAGGCTGTCGGTCACGGATGTCGGTGTCGATTTCGACTTCCCGAGTGACCTGCCGATCAACCACGCCAAGGTGCGAAAGAGCAGCCGCGACTGGTCGACAGAGCCCGCAATGACCGCCGGCGAGACGGCGGCCGCGCTTACAGCCGGTTACGATACTGTGATGGCTGAGCAGGATCTCGGTTTGATGGTTGTCGGTGAGATGGGAATCGGAAACACGGCAACGGCGGCTGCTCTGGCGTCGGCCCTACTCGGCCTCCCCGCCGCGGACATTACGGGCCGCGGCACCGGTGTCGAGGGCGAGGTGCTTGCCAACAAGAAGCGCGTGGTAGCGGAAGCCGTTGCGGCTTTGCCGAAAAACCTAACCGCCATCGAGGTCCTGACGCGCGTAGGCGGACTTGAAATTGCCGCCATGGCCGGCGCCATCATCGCCGCCGCGAGCCGCCGCGTCCCTGTGCTCGTCGACGGCTTCATATCGAGCTGTGCCGCGCTGGTGGCAGACCGGATCGCCCCCGGCGTCCGCCACTACCTGATCGCGTCCCACCGCTCGCAGGAGGCCGGACACGCAGCCATCCTTGATGCCCTCGGTCTACAACCCCTGCTCGATCTCGGGATGCGACTCGGCGAAGCCAGCGGAGGTGCGCTCGCGATTCCCCTCGTACGCGCGGCGGTCAACGTGCTCGCCAATGTCGCTACCTTCGACGAGGCCGGCGTTTCGGACAAGGCCGACTAAGAACAAGGCGTAAGCTTTAGGAAAGTATTAATGCGAATCGCCTCCCTGCTGCCGCTCGGAACGGAAATCGTCGACGCTCTTGGTCTCACGGAAAACCTTGTCGCGGTCACGCACGCCTGCACGTACCCCGAACTCGTCACGCTCAAGCCGCGCATCACCCGCAGCCGGCTCCCGGACTCGGTGCCGCTTCACGAAGCCGGACCCGCGCTTGGCTGGCAGGTCGACAACAAGGCTCTCGTGACTATCGACTACGAGGCGCTGACCGATATCAAGCCGAACCTCATCCTGAGCCAGCCCCTCGACGGCCCCTCGACGATACCATACATGGATGTCGTCGAGGCGGTCGCGATGATGGCGGAGCCAAGACCGCGCCTCATCGACGTCCACGCGACCAGCATCGACGATGTCCTGGAGAGTATTCAGACCGTTGGCATGGCGACCGGGCGTGAGCAGGAGGCCGACTACGTCTGCGATACACTGTGGAACAGCCTCGAATATATCCGAAAGACTGTCCAGACGCAGGTGCGATCACGTCCGCGCACGATCATCATCGAGTGGATCACGCCGCTCTACTGCGGCGGACAGTGGCAGTCCGAATTGGTGCGGATCGCCGGCGGTCGCGACTATCAATCGGATGTCCAAGATCAGTCGATTAGCTGGCATCAGATCCGCGAATTCGCGCCGGAAGTGATCATCGTCGCGCCCTGCAACTGCACCATGGAACAGGCCCGACGCGACATGCCCGCCATCGAAGCGCTGCCCGGCTACTGGTCCCTCCCCGCCGTCCGCCACGGCCGCGTCTTCCTCGCCGACGGCCGCGAGTACTTCAGCGGCTATGGCCCCCGGATCGTCAGAACGCTTGAATTACTCGCCTATACCATGCACCCTGACCTCTTCGTCGACCTCGCCCCCAGCCCAACCAAAGCCATCAGCTGGTTCTAAACGCCGCTCGATCAAATCCTGCTCTGTAAATGGCCCTCGGGTGCCATGCCTACAGCTCTGGGTAGGCATGCCGTCACAGACCGGTTGCGTGAAAAATGCAATCGCGTGGTGTCCATGGGCTTCCGCACGCATCCGCCCATTAGCACTTCTCCTCACCTTCCCGTTTCAGGAGGGTCGACGCTCTCAGGCGTCGGGGTGGGTTGCCCAGGCTGGCGACGTTAATATATAGTTGATGGTCTTGTAGACGAGTTTGGCGGTAGTGAAGTCCGGGGCGCGCAGGCCGGCAATGGGGGCCAGTTCCACGCAGTCGAACGCGATGACATCGGCGTTGACGGCGACGGTACGGATGATGTCGAGGGTCTGATACCAGGTCAGTCCACCCGGCTCGGGCGTGCCCGTCGCGGGCATGATCGACTGATCGAGGGCGTCGATGTCGATCGTCAGGTACACCTTCTTACCGCGAATGCGATCAGCGAGGCCGGCCAGGTAGCCGTCCCCATTTTGCATCTCATAGGCATAGGTGACGTGGACTTTGTCGGGGTTGTTCTTATAGAACTGGGCCTCACTCATGTCGACCGAGCGGATGCCGAGCTGAATGACCTGGCTGCTGTGGTCGAGGATGCGACGGGCCGCGCAGGCGTGGCTGTAGATCGTGCCCTCGTAGCTCTCGCGCAGGTCGGCGTGGGCATCGAGCTGGACGGTGACGAAGTCGGCGCCGTGGACTCGGCTTAGTCCCCTAGCAACGCCGGCACTCAGGGCGTGCTCGCCGCCCAGAACACCTACGAGCTGACGGCCGTTGACGTTCGACGTCGCCGCCTGCGAGATCTCTTCGACAGCATCGGCGATCGCTTCGATGGCCGCATCCGGGGAGCTAAGGTCGGGAGAGAGAGCCGGCAGAGTGTGGATGCCCCACTCTATTGCCGGCTCGTATCCCAGTTCGAGGTCGTAGAGCTCGACCTGCCGCGACGCTTCGATAATGCCACGCGGTCCGTCCTTCGCCCCGCCCCCATAGCTGGTCGTTGCCTCGTAAGGCACCGGCAGTATGAGGACGCGGCTGGTATCCGGATCGCTGCACTCAGGCGGCAGGCCGAGAAAGTTGAACGGCGGGGCCGTTTCGTACCGTAGCGGTGTCACCGGCGCTGCGACCACTTCGACATTTCGGTCTCGACGTTGGGTCCCCAGTGGATGCCGCGGTCGGCGACTGACTGCTCGACAACGTTGAAGTTGCCGAAGTAATCACTCAGCGCATTCATCACCTGATCGGAACTGAACCGCTTGCAAGAGAACAGGTCAAGGAACGCTTCGCCGAGTTCCGGGTAGGTGTGAATCGCCGCGTGGGACTCGTACAGGATGATCACGGCCGACATGCCGCGCTTCTCCGGGACGCCTTCCTCGATGCCGACCAGCGGGCCGGCAAGGACGCGCATGCCAACACGGTCGACCAGGTCCGACAGGAACCCGGCTACGGCGTCACGGTCATTCAGAACGGCCTGCTTCTCGACATGGGAGATGCGGACGGTCAGATGCATGCCGTAGGTGGTGGCATTGTTAACGGTGTTGATGGTTGTAGTTGTCATTTCTTCTCAGTTTCGTCAGTGAAAAACGGCCCGTGGCCCCAGACTAAAGGTCCAGACAAGACGGCGTACGCCGCGCAGCCCGGTCAGCATCGACGGCGACTATCCGCTTCGTCCCGCGCGTTTCCGCACGCGACAGAGCGACCGCGCACGGTGGCGCGTTCGTCGCATTCGCTCCTGATTATCGATTGGATGAGGTTCCCTGGAGGGCAGCCGCACACCCGCCTATGGTGTTCACGGACAGGGCGTCCGAAACAGCCTTAGACGGAGGTTGACGCAAGCCTAGGCATGCGGCCAAACTGAGTAGATTACGGTGGAGTAATTTGCATTTGTTGTTAAACGGTAGGGCGCGTCATCCCTATCGAAACGCGCCCATCTTGCAGGGCGCTATACCTCCCCAGCTATCTCAAGCCGGGCAAATCCCGTTGCGGCCACACAATCGCGGCGCGCATCACGGCACATTATTCCAGGTTAATTACCTAAAACATAATTAAAAATTAGCGGCGCAACAATCGTCGCATCCGATTCGATGACGAAGCTCGGGGTGTCGACATCGAGCTTGCCCCAGGTAATCTTCTCATTCGGCACCGCGCCGCTGTACGAACCGAACGACGTTGTACTGTCGCTAATCTGGGCGAAGTAGCCCCAAAGCTTGCAGTCCTCTTGCAGGTCCTGCTGGATCAACGGAACGACGCAGATCGGGAAATCTCCCGCGATGCCGCCCGCAATCTGGAAGAAGCCTAACGACGACGTCGCCGTGATCTCCTTATACCAACTCACAAGGAAGCCCATTAGTTCCACACCGGTCTTGACGATGTTGAAGCGGCTCAGGTCCCCGGAGATAACATGCCCCGTGAAAATGTTCGCAAGCGTCGAGTCTTCCCATCCCGGCACGAAGATCGGAATGCCTTTTTCGCACGCGGCGAGCACCCAGGAGTCCTTCGGGTCGATCTCCATCTGGCCTTCGAGAGCTCCACTTCGAACGAGCTGGTACATGAACTCGTACGGGAAGTAGCTTTCGCCGGCCTTATCGGCCTTCTGCCAGAGTTCGAGTACGGCGGCCTCGATCTTGCGGATGGCCTTGTCTTCGGGAATGCACGTGTCGGTGACACGGTTCATTCCGCGCTGACGCAGCGCCATCTCCTGTTCGGCCGAAAGAGTGCGATACGCGGGAATACGCTCGTAATGCGTGTGGGCGACCAGATTGAAGATGTCTTCCTCGAGGTTGGCGCCTGTGCAGCAGATCCCGTGGACTTTGTCCTGGCGGATCAGTTCGGCTACCGAAATCCCAAGCTCGGCCGTGCTCATCGCGCCGGCTATGGTGAGAAACATCTTTCCGCCGTTGTCCAGGTGCGTAACCCAGGCCTCAGCGGCGTCGACACAGACAGCAGCATTGAAATGCCGGTAGTTGTGCCGCATAAACTCTTTGATCGTCATCCGTCTTCCCGATTTCGGAGCTTCACCTCGACGGCGCCCTGCGGTTGCCGTCGATCAACTCCGAAGTTTCTATCCTGTCACTACGTTAATCGCGTGGTATTATACCCCGGATATTATCAGCAATTGAGAGCATCTGCTGAGGATTTTTTATCAAAACCTGCTACATGCCGCGCAGCATGCTGTTGCACACCGATGCTAGCCATTCACGGTCCCCGCTTGCGAGATACTCGCCGATTTCTATTTTCTCAGATTGACACACCAGCAGCAGCTTCGCCTGGGACAATCCGTGCGGGTCGCGTTGGAGCACGAACGACCGCACCGTCGAAAACGGGTGGACAGTCGCCCGTTCTATCTTGCCGACACTTCGACCGTGCCGGACGGAATCGGCCCCGAAGGTGAGCGTCTCACACAATGTGTTGTGCCGAATCATCGACGTCAACTCGGCAATCCCGGCGGCCAATGCAAAGAACACGAATCCCGCGAAGAGAAATCGCGACGCCGCCATCGACTTTGTCAGCCCGCGCGTCATGATGCCGGCCAGGATGAAGACCGGCTTGCCCGTGACGACCATAATCGAGAACATGACGATCCAGCCCGTCAACACGACAGTGAGGCCGATCGCCGCCAGCCACATGACCGGCGACGCTCCCCTTCGCGGGATCTCTATTCGGTATTCGCCTTCCGTCTCGAAGACGCGAATGCGGCAGCCGGCCGGCCGCTCGAGAGCGCCTGGGACTTCAAGTATTTCCAATGGGTGTTTAAGATGGCAAGAGCCTTGTGGCGAATAGGATCTATTCGCCACAAGGTGCTTTAGAGTTCGAGGCGATCGAATCGATTTTTCTGGACGCCGAGCGCTTCCTGAAGAACCGCGTACGCATTGTCGACGCGCGCCTGGATGCGCCCCGCGTCGTCACGTTCCGTCGATCCTTCGGGAAACTTCTCCGGTGCCGCACGCTCGCGCAGCTTTGCCACGGCGGCGTCGATAGTGGTGATGTCCGACCCGGCCGGCACGCCAATTACGCGATAGGCGGTCTGAATCGGATCGGGATCAGGCCCCGACGCCGTCGACGGATCGCTGGTGCTGAAGTTGTAACGCTGTGGCTGAAGCTGAGAACGAGCCGCCGCCTCGCCCCTCGCCGCCGCGATCTTCGCCTCGGCACGCGCCATTGGATCGCCGCTGCTGTTTAGGCCGGCGTCGGCCGACCCGCCAGGCGCAAGCGCCTTGTCGAGTTCCGCCGACGCCCTCGAATCGATCTCCTCGAGCCGTCCACGCGCGGCGTCGAGATAGGCCTTCGCCATCTGATAAATACGATCAGGTACGCTCATAGTTCGTTACGAGGATGACCCCGAACCACCCACCTTCGCCTCAAGCGCCTGCAGCTGCTTGTCGATATCGTCGACGCTTGCGGCCGTGGTCGATGTCGTCGTGGTGGTTGTCGCAGCCGGCTTGAGGCCGAGTTTCTGCTCCATGCGGTCTAGCTCGGCGTCCGCATTGCTGGAAGCCGCCATATCGTCCAAAGAGGCGATCCGGGTCTCAAGCTTCTCCTTGGCAAGTTCCGTGCGCGCGGAGCTCTCACTGCGCGCGTTCGAGATCTTCGCCTGAGCACGCTCGAAGGCGGCGTCGGTGCCGTCGGTGGTGAAACCATCGAGGGCCTTGTTGATCGAGATCTCGATCTGGCTCTGCTTCCACTGCGCCTTGAGCGCGAGCGCCTGGGCAGTCTTGGCCCGAATCCGCTCCTCTTCACGTCGAAGGGCAGTCTTAATGGCCTCTGTCGTGTCGATTGCGTTCTGCAGCGACTGCTTCGTGGTCGTGAGGGTAGTCTCGTACTGACCCTTTTCGACGAGGAGCTGACGGGCGAGGTCGCGATCGCCGTTCTTGAGGGCAAGCTCGGCCTTGGCCTGAAGGTTGTCGACAGTCTTCTGAGTCTGATCGACAAGCGCCTGCAGGTTGTTCTTCTGCGTGATGGCCTGTACGGCACGCTCGCGGTTCTTGGCGGATGCCTCTTTCATCTCCTGCTGCGCTTGCTGCAAGAGAATATCGGGATCTTCCAACTGATCGAGTTTGAACCCGAGCAATCCTTTAAGGTAGCGCCACATTCTGGCGAACATACTCACTTTCCCCTTTCGCGCCTATTTCATCTCACGGCGATTGACGCCAGATGAACGCGGTGTACACTCTATGTATTACAGTCAGACACAATTCCAAGCCAAACGTTGCGTGCAAAATACCAGTTTAACGGTATTGCCGCGCGCTGAATTGACAGCCGCTTCTATCGTCATTATAACTTACCGAAGGCTAATTAGATACACAGCACCAATTGCCCTCCTATTGTCACTGGTATAATCTCGACGTGGACCTTGTTTCTACCGACACAATCTGCGCCCTGGCCACCCCACCTGGCCGCGGCGGAATCGGAATCATCCGCATCAGCGGCCCAACCGCCATCGACATCGGCGACGCCCTCACCCACCGCAAATGGCGACATCGACGCCCCCGAACGCTAACCAGATCCGTCATTGTCGACACCGCCGGCGACCCTATCGACGATGTCCTCATCGCCGTATTCCACGCCCCAAACTCCTACACGGGAGACGACGTCGTCGAGATCCACGCGCACGGCGGCCCCATCCCCCTGCGCCGCATCCTTGCCGAACTCTACAGCCTCGGAGCGCGACAGGCCGGGCCGGGTGAGTTTACCCAGCGCGCCTTCCTCAACGGGAAACTCGACCTCGCGCAAGCGGAAGCTGTCGCCGACGTCATCGAGGCCGACACCGTCGAGGCCCATCGCCTGGCCCTTGGGCAACAGTCGGGACGGCTGAGCCGCACCGTCGAGGAAATCCGCGACACGATACTTGGCGTTCTAGCACGCATCGAAGCATCTATCGACTTCCCCGAGGACGTCGGCGAACTGGACGTCGCCGTCTGCAGAAACGAGATCCTGAGCGCGCAAGCCATGGTCGACCGCCTGCTCGCCACCGCCGACACCGGCATTCTATACCGGGAAGGGATTAAAGTAGTGCTCGCCGGCCGGCCAAATGTCGGCAAATCGTCATTAATGAATGCGATCCTACGAACGGAGCGCGCGATCGTCACACCTATTCCGGGCACCACACGAGATCTCATCGAGGAAGGCGCAAACATTGGAGGAGTTCGTATCAGGATCGTGGACACAGCAGGAGTGCGGGAAACGACCGACGCAGTCGAGAAGATCGGAGTCGACCGAACCCGCGCCAGCATCGACACTGCCGATCTGACTATCTTCGTTATCGACTCGACAGTTGGCCGGACCCACGAAGATGTCGCCATTCTAAATGGTATTCCGGGCAAATCCGTAATCGAGGTCTGGAACAAGGCCGACATTGCCGGCGACGCAGCGACTCCGGTAAATGCCATTCAGGTCAGCGCGCTCACCGGCGACGGCATCGAGAACCTCGAAGCCGCCATCGTTAAAACCGCCACCCAGGGGCAAACGGTCGCCATCGATAGCCAGGGCGCCGTCGTAACACACTCAAGGCATCGTCACGCGCTCAGGTCCGCACGCACGCACCTCGACGAGGGCCTTGCCACCATCAACCAGAATCTGCCCGCCGACTTTATCTCCATCGACGTCCGCGGCGCCCTCGTAGCCCTCGGCGAAATCACCGGCGCAACCGCCACCGACGACATCATCAACGAAATCTTCTCCCGCTTCTGCATTGGCAAATAACCAATTAGCATTGGGCGTAATCCCTGTGGGTCGGGTGACGTCATCGGCCTCTCGTCAATTTTCCGTCAATTGCCGACCAAGGCACATACCCGGAAGAGTGCAGGGCACGAATATGGACACCCACATGCAACCCCATTATTGGGGAAGGGAGCCCCGCGACCAGGGGCGTCAGCACATCTTACTCGACCGGCACCTCACCGTCCGCCTTCGGCTCCTCGTCCTTCTTCGGCGGCTCAGGCACCTTCAAGTCCTCGGCATTCTCCACCGCGACTACATTATAATAGGCAACCTTGCTGCCGACACGAAGCGCCCACCCCTGGTCACCATAGCTCCAATGCCACCACTCACCCAGATAGTTCGTCAGCCCGGCATCCTCCATCGCGCGGATCAACATAATGCGGTTCGCCTGGCACTCTTCCGACAGCTTCGACGAGTACGTGGCCGCAAACGCGAAGAAATCGTCGTGATTGGAGAATCGAAGCGACTTGCCATCAGGCCCCTCGACACCGACGTCGATAGCGGCGCCAGTCGTGTGCGGCGGGGGCGATTTGGAGTCGAGGGGGGCGATCATGCGGTTGAGCGTCCGCTGCATCGTCGCCGCGGTCCATTCGGGATGGTCGGTCTGGAGCTTTTCGGTGAAGTGATCGCGGATGCGACGCTGCATGTCGATAGTGCGCAGGCAGGTGCCAACCGTCAGGCGGTGGCCGTCGGGGAGGTTCGCCTGAGCGCGGCAAACCATCTCCGCAACCGTCTTGCGCAATAGAGGCAAGCAGCCTGGCCGCAGTATCAGTTCTGGGCACATGTCACGCAGGTCGACAAGCGGTTCACCAACATCATATATTGTAATGGATCGCAGCGCCTTGAGCGGCTCGCCGAAGGACCGGAGATCATACTTAACATCGAAGCTACCGGTCAAAATCGGCCGAGGATACGGCGGCCCTAGCGGTAGAGGCTCGATGCCCTTGTGTGTCGCGCTCAATGCCAATTGCCCTCATACACGATGACGGCAGGCCCCACCATGTCGACCGCGCCGCCCTCGCCTCCCCACCCAATCGCGAGCGTCCCACCGCGGGACATAACCTGAACGACTTGCGATTTCGACGCAAGCCCAAGCTTCTTAGCAGCGACAGCGACGGCGCAAGCCCCAGTTCCGCACCCAAGCGTTTCCCCGGCGCCGCGCTCCCAGATGCGGGTCTGAACCTGCAGGGGCCTCGACGGGTCCGCGTCCTTGGCCGGCGTCGACCAGAGGACACTGGTCCGCTCCGGAAAATACGGATGCTCCTCGATCAGCGGCGAGTACTTCTGAAAGTCATCCTCGCTTGGCTGCGGTCCGAAGATGACCGTGTGCGTACTCCCCGTATTCGCCGATGTGATCTTGAAAACGCGGTCGACGACGTGGAGATCGACATCGACCACTACATCGACATCGGCGCCGCAAAATGGAATCTCATCTGGAAGGAACTTAGGGAAGCCCATATCGACCCCCAGCGTCGCCGCGCGGCAGCCGTCGTCTATGGAGATCACCCGAACGTCCCGCAGCCCCTCTTTGGTCAAAACGGAAAAGGAAGGCGAATCCAGCCAGCCATGCTTCAGCGCCCAAAGGCCGACACAGCGCAGACCATTGCCGCACATGTCTTCGGTGCCGTCGGGATTGAACATCCGCATACAAAACGCGGCGCCCGACGCGTCTACAAGGTGACGCGCTATCTCCGGATGGTTCGCCAGAGCCGGCGGTATCGGCCCCGGCGCTCCTAGCCGCGTCACCAATAGTAGACCGTCCGCGCCCACGCCAAACTTCCGGTCGCAAACTCGAATGGCCAGCGACGCCGCGTCTCCATCGAACCCCGGTGTCTCGCTATTGACCACCACGAAGTCGTTGCCGACTCCCTGCATTTTTGTAAAGTGCATACTGGATTCTCAACAATGGCTTCGACAAGCAGGTTCCCACTTCCTAGTCCCCACTCCCCGATTATGACACGGCGTCTTCAATTATTAATAGAAGGTTACAAACGAAGCAAACGCAAAGTTTCTTCCGAGACCCGTCCCCAACCAACCAACCTGGCATGAATATTGCAGTACAGCTATCAAGCTAGGAAGCATCTCCATTATAGATTAGGGAAAAAGCTGTATGTTACACCACCGATTAAGTAAGTGGTTAGGTTTCATCTATTTACTTCTAGCTTCGCTCATTATGGCATCGGCTGCAAGTGCAGCCACCGTGCGTGCCGCGCGGAGCCTGGTGACACGAAGCTTCAAACTGACGCAGACTACGGGAGTCTCCGGATTCACCTACGTTGACGCCAACGGAAACGGAGTCTTTGACTCCGGTGAAACGCCGATATCCAACGTCACGATATCAGCGACCATTAACGCCAGCACGGTGACTGCGATTACCGACGTGGGCGGACATTACATCTTCTCCAACATTCAGGTTGGATCGACGGTCATTGTCACCGCCCCCACTTCAGCTATCGGATACAAGCTCACTACCCCAAACCCATTGACAGTGCCTGTGCCGACGGCGACCACCGTTCAAAACGTCAACTTTGGATACTCTCCAGGTTCGATTAGCGGTAAGCTCTACACAGACACAAACAAAAACGGCACCCTGAACACTGGCGAACCGGGCCTATCCGGGGTTACCGTGACCTTGACTGCCCAGGGCGGCGGATCGATCACCACGACGACCGACCTCAGCGGCAACTACTCTTTCGCAGGCATCACCGCTGGAAACTACACCGTTTCCGCTCCCGCTTCCGCAAACGGCCAGGATCTCGAAACTGCAGCTTCCCTGCCGGTCAGCGTTGCGGTCGGCGAGTCGAAGACGGGCAACAACTTTGGATACGTCAGCGGATCGATCTCCGGCCACCTGTACACCGACAGCAATAAGAACACTGCCCTCGACGGCGGCGAGCCGGGCCTCAGCGGCATCACCGTTACTCTGAGCGGCCCCAATGGCACCGTCACTACCACGACGGGCGCAAACGGTTTCTACTCATTCTCAAATCTGCAAGCTGGTTCCTACACGGTTTCGGCCCCGAGCACAGCGGCAGGCGAAGCACTTGAGACAACTGGATCTCTTTCGGACACGCTCCTCGTTGGCCAGACTGTCTCGGATGTCGATTTCGGCTACGTCCTCGGCAGCATCGCCGGCGTCGTCTACAGCGACACGAACCATAACAGCGCGTACGACAGCGAACCGGGCATCGGCGGCGTCACTGTTACACTGAACGGCCCTGGCGGTCTCACGCTCACTGCCACCTCCGACTCGAACGGCTTCTACAGCTTCCCCGGTCTTGTCGCCGGCAGCTACAACATCAGCACCCCTAGTGCCGCGGGCGGCGCGGATCTTGAAACCGGGCCCCAGACGGTGGGTCTACCGGCCGGCCAGGCGATTACCAACGTCGACTTCGGCTACGTCACCGAAACCATCTCGGGCGTCCTCTACAATGACGGCGACCAGGACAAGGTGTTCGACCACGGCGAAGGCGGCATCGGCGGCATCGTTGTCACAGCGACCGGACCGGGTGGCCCCTACGTCACGTTTACTTTCGTAGGTGGCGGCTACGCCTTCACCGGACTTCAGGCGGGCACCTACACGATCACCGCTCCATCGACGGCAGCCGGTGAGGACCTGGAAACCAGCAGCCCTCTAACCGTGACGTTGACCGTTGGCAACAGCGCCGCGAACGTCGACTTCGGCTACGTCACCGGCCAAATCTCCGGCACCGTCTATTCCGACGACAACCACAACGGTGTCCTCGACAATGGCGAAACCGGCATCGGCGGCGTCACCGTCACCGCGAATGGCCCCAGCGGATCTAACCTGATCGTCATCACCGCGACCGACGGCTCATACACGTTCCCGACCCTCGAGGCTGGAACTTACACGATCACTACCCCCTCCACAGCCGGGGGCAAGGATCTGGAAACCGGGCCGCTCACCGCAGTCCTCCCATTAGGCGGCCACGTAACCGGAGAGAACTTCGGCTACGTCACCGGCTCGATCTCCGGTACCGTCTACTCCGACGCCAACCACAACGGCACGCTCGACGGAAGCGAGAGCGGCATCGGCGGCGTCACCGTC
>Ga0070658_10002807_pt1 | contig 14473 bp, 15 predicted proteins | sample KBSC13metaG_FD_64664 | JGI IMG/M metagenome (GOLD analysis project Ga0070658, IMG submission 64664) | Corn rhizosphere microbial communities from Kellogg Biological Station, Michigan, USA - KBS C1-3 metaG | ecosystem: Host-associated > Plants > Roots > Rhizosphere > Soil ...
CCCCGTCGTCGCGCCGCCACGCCCCGGCGCGACCAAGCCGAGGCTGATCATCAATGTGCCGAAGGAAGCAGCGGTGACCGTGAACGGCGTCAGCATCGGCACGGGCCCGTTCACCCTCGATACGCTCGCGGCCGGGACCTACCAGGTCGCCGCGACGGTCGGCGGCGCCCGCGGCTGCACGAGCCTCCGCGACGAAGCGACAGCGATGCTCACCGGCACCGCCATCGACACCGTCACGCTCAACCCGCGCAACTGCGGGACCCTCGAGCTCAACGTCACCCCCGATGGCGCCAGCTACACGCTGCAACCGCTCGGCAACGAGCGCGCGCGCACCGGCACCCTCCCGCTGAAGGAGCCGCTCCTCCTCCCGGCCGGCGCCTATCGAATCATGGTCGAGCACAAGTTCTGCGCGCAGTACACCAACCCGCGACTCCGCATCACCGCCGGCAAGACCACCACCGAGCGCGCGCGGTTGATCTGCGACCGAGGCTGACAGGAAAAAACGGGCCGATGACGCGAGTCATCGGCCCGTCTATCGCGAGGCGCGGCGCGCTAGAACGCCGAACCCACCACCAGCCCGACCGCCAGCCCGCCTAACGCTCCGCCCCAGAACCGCTTGCTCGCGTACCAGTGCGACTGCGGGGGACGCAGCAGCACGACGTGGTCGGTCGTCACCTTCTGCGACTGGCCGAGGATCAGCGCATTCGCCGTCCCGCCGTCGACGCCGAGCACCACGAAGCGCGCCACCAGTCCGTCCCGGCGGCGCGGATCGACCGCGATCCCCTTCTGCCCCTTCGCCACCCACGGCGCCTGCGACGCGGCGAAGGTGAACGTGCTGTCACCGACGCTGCGGATCTCGAACCGCACCGCCGAGTCCTGAGCCATCACCGCACGAGGCGCAGCCAGTCCGGCGAACAGCGCCAATGCGAGAAGAATTCGATAGCGCATCAGAATATCCTGCTGAGGAAGCCCATGGCTGTCCCGGCGATCCGCCGGACGTCGTTGAACATCACGACCACGAACAGCAGCGCGATCGCCACGAGGCCGACGCGCGCGAAGTTCTCCTTCGTGCGCATGCTGAATGGCCGCCCCTTGATCGATTCGGCTACGTTCATGACGATCTGGCCGCCGTCGAGTATCGGAATCGGCAGCAGGTTCATGACCGCGAGGTTCACGCTCAGGAAGGCGAGCAGCATGAACAGCGACGAGGCGCCGCTCTTGGCCGCGTCGACCGACGCCTGCGTGATCGCGATCGGGCCGCCCATGTCCTTCATCGATGCCTGACCGGTGACGAGCTGCTTCAGGAAATTTCCTACCAGCGCGACGTTGTCCCAGGTTCCGGTCCAGCCGAGCGAGAGCGCCTCGCCGAAGCCGACCGCCTCGTGCACCGTCACGTCGGCCTGTGCGACGCCGACCTTCCCGACATAGCGCTTCACGCTGTCCTTCGCGTTCGCCAGCTGCGAGTCGGGGGTGATGGTCAGCGTCTTCGTCTCGCTCCCGCGCCTGATCGTGAACGCCAGCGGCTTCCCGGCCGCGGGCGCGACCACGCCGATCAGGTCACCGAAGGTGCGAATCGGTGTCCCCTCGATCGAGACGAGCGTGTCTCCCTTCTCGAGCCCCGCTCGCGCCGCCGGCTTGCCTGGCACCACCGTGCCCGCGACCGGCGGATACCATGGCAGGATCGCATTGATCAGGTCCATCCGCCGCTTCCCCGTCTCGGGCCCTGCGGGGACGGTGACCTTCGTGCGGTTGGTTTCGATGACGAGCGAGCTGTCGCGCGACGTCGCCAGCGCTTCGTTGATCTCGTTCCACGTCGTCACCCGCTTGCCGCCGACGGCAACGATCGTGTCACCCGGCGCGATCGCGCTCGCCAGCTGCGGAGCCCACGACGGCGCATCGACGCGGCCGACGACGCGCGTCTTCAGCGTCGATCTGCCCGTCGACTGCACGATCGCCGTCATCACCACGATCGCGAGGACGATGTTCATGGTCACGCCCGCGACCATGATGATCAGTCGCTGCCAGAGCGGCTTCGATTCGAAGGTGCGGTCCGCCGGGACCTCATGCGGCCCGAACGGCTTGAGCGCGGTCGGGTCGAAGCGCGGGTCGTCGGCCGCAATGGCCTCCGATTCGTCGCCGCCCTCGATCGACGATGCAGTCGGATCGTCGCGCGACGCCATCCGGACGTATCCGCCTAACGGCAGGCAGGCGAGCACATACTCCGTCTCCCCCCACCGCTTCCTCCACAGCGCCGGGCCGAAGCCGATGGAGAAGCGGGGCGCGTAGACGCGGAACGTCTTGGCGGCGATGAAGTGTCCCAGCTCGTGGACGAACACCACGAGCCCGAACACGATCAATGGACCCAGCCAGGGCAGCTTGCTCAGCATCCAGCCATCTCCCGTACGTGATTCCGCGCCGCGCGGTCAGCCGCCCTCAAGGCATCGAGCGTTTCACCGGGCATCCCGTCCAGCGCCGCCAGCGCGCTCGCGATCGCGCGGGCGATCCCGCCGAAGGCGATCCGGCCATCGAGGAAGAGCGCCACCGCCGCTTCGTTCGCGGCGTTGAACACCGCCGGTTGCGCGCCGCCGCGCCGTCCCGCCTCCACCCCGAGCTTCAGCGCGGGAAAATCGTCCCACCGCACCGCCTCGAACGTCATCGGCGAAAGCTCGGTCGGATCGAACGGTGGTACACCGGTATCGTGAACGCGTTCAGGGTGCGTCAGCGCGTACAGCACGGGCAGCTCCATGCTTGGCACCCCGAGCTGGGCAACGGTGCTGCCATCGACGAACTCGACGAACGAATGGACGACGCTCTGCGGATGGACGACGACGTCGATGCGCTCGTACGGGACGCCGAACAGGTGATGCGCCTCGATGACCTCGAGCGCCTTGTTCGCCAGTGACGCGCTGTCGACGCTGATCTTCTTCCCCATCTGCCACGTCGGATGGCGGAGCGCGTCGGCGACCGTCGCCTGCTCCATCCGATCGCGGCTCCAGTCGCGGAACGGTCCGCCCGACGCGGTGAGGACGATTCGGCGCACCTCGGTGACCGGCCGGCCGGCGATGCACTGCAGGATCGCACTGTGCTCGCTGTCGACCGGGACGATCTCCCCTCCCCCGCGGCGCGCCGCCTCGGTCACGAGCGCCCCGCCCATGACCAGCGTTTCCTTGTTGGCGAGCGCGACGCGCTTGCCGCGCGCCAGCGCGGCCAGCGTTGCGTCGAGGCCGGCCGCACCGACCACCGCGTTGATCACGATGTCCACGTCGTCGCGGATCGACGCCGCGATCAGGCAATCGGTGCCGCTCCCCCACCCGCTGCGGCAACCGTCTCCGTTCACGAGCCCGACGAAGCCGGGCGTGAAGGCCGCCGCCTGCTCTTCGAGGAGGGCCGCATTCGAGAACGCGGTCAGCGCCGCGACGCGGAAGCGCGCCCGCTGTCGCGCCAGGACGCGCAGTGCGGTCGTGCCGATCGATCCCGTGCTGCCGAGGATCGCGATACCGCGTGCCGCCCCGGTCGCGCTCATCGCAGCGCGGGAATCAGCAGCCAGTCGAAGGCGAGGTAGGCGACCGGGAGGACGAAGAACAGGCTGTCGAGGCGATCGAGCACCCCGCCATGCCCCGGCAGCAGGTGCGAGCTGTCCTTGACCCCGCTCTCGCGCTTGATCAGCGACTCGGCGAGATCCCCGATCTGGGCCGCGACGCTGACGATCGCGCCGAAGAGGAGCGCGCCCGACGCGCCGATCACGACGATGAACGGCCGCAGGGCGAGCGTCGCCTGCGGCACGAGCACCCACCGCTGGTAGGCCCACGCGACGACCATGCACAACACCAGCGAGCCGACCGCGCCGGCGATCGTCTTCCCCGGACTCACCGCCGGGATCAGCTTGCGCCTGCCTAACGTGCGGCCGACGAAGTAGGCGCCGATGTCGCTGGTCCAGGTCAGGATCAGCGGCAGCGCCAGCAGCGCCGCGCCGGCGGTGCGCCCGACCGCGTATGGATGGTAGCGCAGCAGGTATCCGTACCCCAGCGTCGCGCCGGTGTAGGCGATCCCGAAGCCCGTCGTCGCCGCCGCGCCTAACGGCCGGCCGTCGGGCCACCGCCGCCAGATCGACGCGGCGAACACGATCAGCAGGATCACCAGCGCCACCGTGCCGAGGTCCCCGCCATAGACGCCGAGTCGCCGGGCATGGAGCGCGATCGGCACGAGCCCGGCCAGCGCCGCGCCGGCGGTCGCGAACGGCTGGTGGCCGGCGGCGCGGGCGATCCCGAAATATTCGTGCGCCCCGAGCGCGGCGGCGATCGCCAGCAGCGCGGCCAGCGCCCAGTCGCCATACCAGATCGCGCCTAACGCGATCGGGATCGCGACGAGCGAGAAGAGGACCCGCCGCGTCAGCTCCGACACGTCAGGCCGGGACCCTGCCGAATCGCCGCTCCCGCGCCTGGTAATCCGCGACGGCCTCGAACAGCTCGTGACGCCCGAAGTCCGGCCAGAGCACCGGCGAGATGAACAGCTCCGTGTAGGCGAGCTGCCAGAGCATGAAGTTCGAGATCCGCTGCTCCCCCGACGTCCGGATCAGCAGGTCGGGGTCGGGGCACCCGGCGGTGAAGAGCCGTTTCTCGAACTCCTCCTCGGTCACGTCGGCTGGCGACAACCGGCCCGCTGCCACGTCGGCCGCGATCGACTGCGTCGCACGCAGGATCTCCGCCCGGCTGCCGTACGAGATGAACAGGTTGAGCGTCAGCTTGTCGTTGTGCGCCGTCTGCGACATCACCCGGTCGACCGCCGCCGCCGCCGGTGGCGTCAGCCGATCGAGCTCGCCGAGCATGCGCACGCGCACCCCCTTCTCCTCGAGCTCATCGGCCTCGCGCCCGATGTACTCCTCGAGCAGCGACATCAGCGCCGACACCTCGGTCATCGGGCGCTGCCAGTTCTCCTGCGAGAACGCGAACAGCGACAGCACCTCGATCCCCGCTTCGATCGCGCCCTCGACGACTTCGCGCACCGACTTCATCCCGCTCCGGTGCCCGAACGGCCGCGGCATCAGCCGCTCGCGCGCCCACCGGCCGTTGCCATCCATGATGATGGCAACGTGCCGCGGGACCGCGCCGTTCAACCGGACGCGCGACAGCAGCTCGGCGGTGGTCATCGTCAGCGTTAGGCGGAGGTCGTCAGACCTCCATGATCTCGGCTTCCTTCGCCTTGATCAGCTCGTCGATCTTCTTGATGGCGTCGTCGTGGACCTTCTGGATGTCCTTCTCGAAGTGCTTCTTGTCGTCCTCGGGAATCCCATCCTGCTTCTTCACCTTGTCACGCGCTTCGGTCCGGGCATGCCGGATCGCCACCCGCCCTTCCTCGGCGAACTTGTGGACGATCTTGACGAGGTCCTTCCGTCGCTGCTCGTTCATCGACGGCAGCGGGACGCGGATGATCGTCCCCTGCACCGCCGGGTCGAGCCCGAGATCCGACTCGCGGATCGCCTTCTCCACCGCCTTGATCTGCCCCTTGTCGAACGGCGTGACGAGGAGCATCCGCGGCTCGGGCGCCGAGACGCTGGCGCACTGGTTGAGCGGCATCTGCTGGCCGTACATCTCCACGCGCACGGAGTCGAGCATCGCCGGCGATGCCTTCCCCGAGCGGACGCCAGCGAATTCCTTCCGGGTGTTTTCGACGGCACGGTCCATTGCGGTCCGCGCGCTGTTGAGGATCGGAGTCGTTGCGCTCATCTGACGAGTGTGCCCACGCGCTCACCGCGGGTTGCCGCCGCGACTGCGCCATGGGTGTGAATGTTCAACACGATCAGCGGCAGCTTGTTCTCGCTGCAGAGCGTGATCGCGGTCTGGTCCATCACTCCCAGCTGATCGAGGATCACGTCGCGATACGCGATCTCCTGATAGAACTTCGCCGAGCTGTCCTTCTTCGGATCCGCCGAGTAGACGCCGTCCACGCTCGTCGCCTTGATCACGACGTCGGCCTTCATCTGGATCGCCCGAAGGACCGCCGCCGTATCGGTGGAAAAGTACGGGTTGCCCGTTCCCGCGGCAAAGATCACCGTGCGCCCCTTCTCGAAATGGCGGATCGCCCGCCGGCGAATGTACGGCTCCGCCAGCTCCTCCATCCGGATCGCGGTCATGACCCGCGTGTCGACGCCTTCGCGCTCGAGCACGTCCTGCAGCGCGAGGCCGTTGATCACGGTCCCGAGCATCCCCATGTAGTCGGCGTTGACACGGTCCATCCCGACCTTCGCCAGCTGCGCGCCGCGCACGATGTTGCCGCCGCCGATCACCAGCCCGACGGCGACCCCCTGGTCGGCCACCTGCTTGATCTCGCGGGCCAGCCGCTGCACGACGTCGAAGTCGTACCCGAACCCCTTCTCTCCGGCGAGTGCTTCGCCGGAGAGCTTGAGCAGGATCCGCTTGTAGCGCAGCTCGGCCACGACGCTGCTACTCCTGCCCCATCTGGAACCGCGCGAACCGCCGGATCTTCAATCCCGCTCCCGCCGCGGCGACGATGTCACGGATCGTCTTCGAGTCGTCGCGCACCCACGGCTGGTCGACCAGCGTCACTTCCTTGTAGAACTTGTCGATCCGCCCGCCGACCATCTTCTCGATGATGTTGGCCGGCTTGCCGCTCTCCGCCGCCTGCTCGCTGAAGATCCGGCGCTCGCGGTCGACCATCTCCTTCGGCACGTCGTCGCGATCGACGGCGACCGGGATCGTCGGCACGCCGGCAGCCACGTGCTCGGCGACCGTGCGCGCCAGCTGCTGCACCGCCTCGCCGCTCCCGCCGACGATGTCGACCAGCACCGCCACCTTGCCGTTATGATGGACGTAGGTGCCTAACGCTCCGTCGGTCGTGAACCGCGCGTAGCGGCGCACCACCAGGTTCTCGCCGATCGTCCCCGACAGCTCCTTGATCGCGCCCTCGACCGTCGTGCTGCCCATCTGCTTCCCGAGCAGCGCCGCACCTTCGGCGTTGGCGACGACGCCGTTCGTCGAGCCATCGCTCATCAGTGTGTCGGCGATCCGCTCGACGAGCTTGCCGAAGCTTTCGTTGCGCGAGACGAAGTCCGTCTCCGAGTTGACCTCGACCAGCGCGCCCGTCCTGCCGTCCGGGCTCACCCGCGCGACGATCCTCCCCTCACTGGCGGCGCGGCCGGCCCGCTTCTCGGCCTTGGCGATCCCCTTCTTGCGCAGCAGCTCGATCGCCGAGTCCATGTTGCCCTTCGTCTCTTCGAGCGCCTTCTTGCACTCCATCATCCCGGCGCCGGTGCGCTGGCGGAGCTCCTGCACGTCCTTCGCGGTGAACGTCGTCGTGGTCGTCATCTCTTCTCGTCCTTCATCGAAACGCTGTGTCGTGGAAACGCCGCCGACCGAGCGGCCGGCGGCGTACGAATTCTACATCAAGTGCCGCATCGGGACAGGCCGCCGCGATGTCGCGGCGCCGACCGCGGGCCGTTAGACGGCGTCCGCCTCGCCCTCGTCGCCAGCCTCGGCGCCTTCGGCTCCCTCGGCCTCGCCACCCTTGCGCAGCGCGGCAATCGCTTCCGGCTTCGCGCGGCGGCGGCGCGGGCGACGGCGACGCTTCTCCTTGTCATCGCCGGCCGCTGCTTCCATTCCGCGGTCGCTGCTGTAGGTGCTCTCCTCGCCCTCTTCGACGGCGGCGCGCACCGGCGCCTCGCGGCGCGCTTCCTCGATCGTGTCGGCGATCGTCTTCGTGATCAGCTCGACCGAGCGGATCGCGTCGTCGTTGCCGGCGATCGGAACCGTGATCAGGTCGGGGTCGGCGTTGGTATCGACGACGGCGACCATCGGGATCCCGAGCTTGTTCGCCTCGGAGACCGCGATGCGCTCCTTCTTCGAGTCGACGACGAAGATGAGCCCCGGCAGGCGCGTCATGTTGCCGATGCCGCTGAAGTACTTGGAGAGCTTGTCGCGCTCGCGCGACATCATCAGCTGCTCCTTCTTCGTGTAGTTGGAGAAGCCCCCGCCTTCCTCGGTGCCCGCCTCGAGCTCCTTGAGACGGCGAAGCTGCTTCTTCACCGTGTTGAAGTTGGTGAGCATCCCGCCGAGCCAGCGCTCGGTGACGTACATCGCGCCGCAGCGCTCCGCCTCCTGGCGAACGAGCCCGGCGAGCTGGCGCTTGGTGCAGACGAAGAGGACGTTCTCGCCGCGGAGGATGACCTCACGCACGAGCTTCTGGGCGAGCTCGACCTGCCGCAGCGTCTTCTGCAGGTCGATGATGTGGATCCCGTTCCGCTCGGCGAAGATGAACTGCCGCATCTTCGGATTCCAGCGACGGGTCTGGTGTCCGAAATGGACACCGGCGGCGAGCAGCTGCTCGAGGGTAATGCTGGCCATGCGAACCGACTCCGATCTGGTTTGTGTCGTCCGCGCCCTGTCGCCGCCACCGCCGACCGGTTCTCCCTTCCGGGAGCCGGCACCCGACGATGACTCGGAGCGCGTGAGAGATGTTGGACCGCCGGCCCTCGCGGCCGGCGCATCCACGGCCGGCCGCGAGGGCCGGCGGAGCTGCCTAACGCTTGCTGAACTGGAACCGCTTGCGAGCCTTCGGACGGCCCGGCTTCTTCCGCTCGACCGCGCGCGCATCGCGCGTGAGCAGCCCGAGGTCGCGCAGCTTGCGGCGGTGCGACTCGTCGATCTTGAGCAGGGCGCGGGCGACCGCGAGCCGCAGCGCGCCGGCCTGGCCGGTCACGCCGCCACCCTCGAGATTCGCCTTCACGTCATAACGGCCGAGCAGGTCGGTCGCCGTGAACGGCTGCTGGATCGCCGACACCAGCGACGGGCGCGGGAAGTAGTCGCCGAGCGTGCGCCCGTTGACGTCCCACTTCCCCGAGCCGGCCTTCAGGTACACACGGCAGACCGCTTCCTTCCGGCGGCCGATGCTGTGGATCGTATCGCTCTCCGCCATTTACTTCGTCTCGCTCTTCTTGAGGTTCAGGGACTTCGGCTGCTGCGCCGCGTGCGGATGCTCGGCACCCGGATAGACGCGGAGCTTGAGGCGGAGCTTCTGGCGACCGAGCGCGTTCTTCGGGAGCATCCCGTAGACCGCCTTCTCGATCACGCGCTCGGGGTGCTTCTCGATCATCTTGGCGAACGGGGTGAACAGCTCGTGCCCCATGTAGCCGGTGTGACGGAAGTACTCCTTCTGCTCGCGCTTCTTGCCCGTGACCGCGACCTTGGCCGCGTTGATCACGATGACGTTGTCCCCGGTGTCCATGTGGGGGGTGAACGTCGGCTTGTGCTTGCCGCGGATGATCTTCGCGACCTGGGCAGCCAGGCGCCCGAGCACCATGTTCTCGGCATCGACGACGTACCAGTCGTGCTGGATGTCGCTCGGCGTCGCGGTGAAAGTCTTCATGACAGGGTCCAGAGAATTCGGCTGGGGCCGCGCTCCGCCGCGCATGTGGAAAGCCAGGCGCGGCGGCGGCCCCATGGATTTTTTGACAGACAACTAAGCTACGAAAGGAGTTAGCCATTGTCAACGGACTGGGGCTTGCGCCGGATCAGCGGGCGCACGAGCGTTCGCCGATGACCGCCGCCCATCGCTCCCGATCCATCGCCGTGCTCGCTGCCGGGCTGATCGCCGCGGCCTGCGGCCGGAAGGCGCAGCCATCGCTCGCCGCGATCTGCGCCGGAGCACGCGCCGAGGCCCGGGTCGTCGCCACCGTCGACCACGTGCGGGGCCCTGGAGGTCCCGCCCTGACGTCGCTCCAGGGCACGCGCTTCGAGCTCCGCTTCACCTTCCTCGCGCCCGCCCCAGGTTCCCCGGGCGGCGATGCCGCCGCCACCTGCGCCCACGATCGCGGGACTGCCACGTTCACCGGCGAGATCCCGGACCCGGTCCGCAACGCGACGTCGCGCGAGGGAACGGCGAGCTGGGAGCTGCAGGGGGACAGCGTCCTGCTCGACCTCAACCCGCGCGTCCGCGACAGCAACGTCTTCGTCACCCTCCCGCTCGACGGCGGGCGCGGACATTGGGGGCTGAGCACCTTCGCCGGCGAGGTCGCCGGCGGGGCCGTCGAGCGCGCGCCGCAGCGTTAGGCAGCGACGCCCTTCATTCGATCTCGACCAGCAGCGCTCCCTTTTCCACCGCCTGACCGACGACGGCGTGCACCGCCTTCACCCGGCCGCCGGCCGCGCAGCGCAGCTCGTTCTCCATCTTCATCGCCTCGATCGCGACCAGCCCCTGCCCCGCCGCCACGGTGTCGCCGACCGCGACTCCGACGCGCACGACCAATCCCGGCATCGGCGCCCTGAGCGGGGCGGGTCCGGTCGGCGCGGCTGACGCCGCCGACAGCTCGCGGATCTTGTGGGTGCGCTCGTCGAGCGCCTCGATGTCATAACGGTGCCCGTCGATCGAGAGCGTGTATTGCCCGCGCCCCTCGCCGCGGCGCACGACGACGCGATGCACCTGATCGCCGATCGTCACCAGCCGGACCGGTGTCCCCTCGAGCGGCGCGACTTTCGCCGGCGACCGCTCATCGCCGATCGCCGCTTCGCCCCCATCGACGTCGACCTCGAATCGCCCGCCGTTCACCGTCACGACGTATTTCATGCCGCCTCCGGGACGAGCTCGCACACCGTCTCGACGTGCGCCGTCTGCGGGAACATGTCGAAGGCGACCGTGCTGGCCAGCCGATAGCGCGGCATCCGCGTGAGGTCGCGGGCTAGCGTCGCCGGATCACAGCTGACATAGATGATCGCGCGCGGCGGCGTGTCGGCGCCCTGGAGCACTCCGGCGACGCGGGCATCGACGCCGCTTCGCGGCGGGTTCAGCACGACGACGTCGGCGGGGAGCGCCTCGCCGATGTGATCCTCGACGCGACCGCGAATCGATCGCGACGGAGCAGCGAGCCGGGTCGCCGCGAACTCCGCCGCCGCCTGATCGAGCTCGATCGCCGTCACTCGCGCACCGGCGCCCGCGAACCGCACCGCGGTGTCGCCCGTCCCGGCGTAGCCGTCGATCACCGATCGCGGCGCGTACCGGGCGACGCGCTCGACGACGTGGTCGTGGACCGCCTCGCCGACCGCGACGTTGATCTGCGCGAAGCTCGCCCCGGTCGTCGCCATGTCGTCGCGCTGCGCGACGAGCCGCGGCCGCGAGTTCTCCGGCGCCCACCAGACCGCCCGGAGCGCGGGCACCGCCGCCAGAAGCGCTTCGCCGCCATGCCACTGCCTTCCACCCTCGAGCACGAACGACGCGCCGGCGTCGAGCAGACGCACCGCTCCACGCAGGCGCGGGACCTTCGGGAACAGCCGCGACTCGGCGAGGACGGCGCGCCAGATCGAGCCGACCGCTTCGTCGGTGATGGGGCAGTCGCCTAACGCGAAGACGGCGTCGGGCGCGTCGTACGGATGGAGGCCGGCGACCCAGCCCGCGTCGCGCGTCCAGCGCATCGCCAGCGTCAACTTGCGCCGATAGCGCCACGGCCGCGCGCTGGCGCGCACCTCGGGCACATCGATCGTCCGGCGGCCAACCCGCGCGATGGTGTCGGCGATGATCCGCCCTTTCGCCGCGAGCTGTGCGACGTAGGTGATGTGCTGGAGCTGGCAGCCTCCGCAGCGATCGGCGGTGTAGTGGGGACACGGCGGTTCGACGCGCTCGGTGGACGGCGCGGTCAGCTCGACGATCTCGCCGCGCGCGAAACGCCCTTTCGGCTCGATCCGCACCCGCGCCGTGTCTCCGGGCGCAGCACGCGGGACGAACACGACGCGCCCATCGGCGCGACCGACACCGTCTCCTCCGGCGGCGATCGAATCGATCGACAGTGTCACGACCTCGCTCGTCACCCGAGCGCCTCGCGTCGCGCGACATCGAGCCAGCGCGATCTGCCGTCGCGCGCCGTGTGGTCCGCCGGCACTGCCCCGCCGTTAGGCAGCGGCGCCGGCCGCGCCCCGGCCGTCCCCCGGCCGCTGCGCTCGGCGTCGGCCAGCAGCGCGGCGGCAATCGCCGCCACCCGTGCGCCTGCGGCTGGCGCCTTCGCGTCGACGAGCGATGCGAGGCGGCGCTCGAGCCATTGGATCTCGATCTCGCCGCGACGGAATTCGGGGTCCTCCATCACCCGGAGATGGAAGTCGCGCGAGCTCTCGACGCCGTCGATCGTCAGCTCGAGCAGCGCGCGATGCATGCGCTCGATCGCCGCTTCCCGATTCTCGGCCCAGACGATGAGCTTCGCGAGCATCGGATCGTAGAAGAGACCGACGCTGCTTCCGGTCTCGATGCCGCCGTCCCACCGCACCCCCGGGCCGCCTGGAACGTGGAGGTAGTCGATGCGTCCCGTCGACGGGAGAAATCCGTTCGCCGGATCCTCGCTCGTGATCCGGCACTCGATCGCCCACCCGCGCGGAACGATCTCCTCCTGCCTGAAGGGGAGCCGTTCGCCACTCGCGATTCGCAGCTGCCATTGGACGATGTCGATTCCGGTCACCAGCTCGGTCACCGGATGCTCGACCTGGACGCGCGTGTTCATCTCGAGGAAGTAGAAGCGACCGTCGCTGTCGAGCAGGAACTCGCAGGTGCCGGCGTTCACGTAGCCGGCAGCGGTCGCGAAGCGCACCGCCGCTTCGCCCATCTCCTTGCGCAGCGCCCACGATACGGCGACGCTGGGCGCCTCCTCGATCATCTTCTGGTGTCGCCGCTGCACCGAGCATTCACGCTCGCCTAACGACAGCATCGTCCCGTGGCTGTCGCCGAGCACCTGGATCTCGACGTGACGCGGCCCCTCGACGTACTTCTCGACATAGACCGCGTCGTCACCGAACGCGTTCTTCGCCTCACGCCGCGCCGCATCGAGCGACGATGCGAGCTGCGATTCCTCGCGCACGACTCGCATCCCCTTCCCGCCTCCTCCGGCCGCCGCCTTGAGCAGCACGGGATAGCCGTACTGCTTCGCGACCGCCGACGCTTCCGTCGCATCGCGCAGCGCTTCCGTCGTTCCCGGAACGACAGGAACGCTCGCCGAGATCGCGAGCTGCCGCGCCGCGGTCTTGCTTCCGGTCGCGGCGATCGCCTCGGCCGAGGGGCCGACGAACACGAGCCCGGCGTCGCGCACTGCCCGCGCGAACCACTCACGTTCGGAGAGGAACCCATAGCCGGGATGGATCGCCTCGGCGCCAGTCTTTTTCGCGGCCGCGATGATCCGGTCGCCCTTGAGGTAGCTCTCGCTCGACGGTGCGGGCCCGATCAGCACCGCTTCATCCGCTTCGCGCACGTGCGGCGCCGCCGCATCAGCCTCGCTGTAGACGGCGACCGTCCTCACGCCGAGCTCCCGGCAGGCACGAATGACGCGGAGCGCGATCTCCCCTCGGTTGGCGATGAGTACTTTCGAGAACATCTAGAGCGGTATGTTTCCGTGCTTCTTCGGCGGATTGCGGTCGCGCTTCGTGCGAAGCGTGTCGAGCGCGTCGATCAGCCGCGGGCGCGTGTCGCGCGGGTCGATGATGTCGTCCACGTAGCCGCGGGCGGCCGCGACGTACGGGTTGGCGAACTTCTCCGTGTACTCGGCGACGCGCTCGTCCATCGCCGCCTTCGGGTCGCTGGCCTCGTTGATCTCCTTGCGGAAGAGGATCTCGACCGCGCCCTTCGGCCCCATCACCGCGATCTCGCCCGTCGGCCAGGCGACGTTGTAGTCGCCGCGGATGTGCTTCGACGACATGACGTCGTACGCACCGCCGTACGCCTTGCGCGTTATGACGGTCAGCTTCGGGACAGTCGCTTCGCAGTAGGCGAAGAGCAGCTTCGCGCCATGCTTGATGATCCCGCCGTGCTCCTGCGCGACGCCGGGGAGGAACCCCGGAACGTCCTCGAAGGTCACGACTGGAATGTTGAAGGAGTCGCAGAAACGGATGAACCGCGCCGCCTTGGTCGACGCGTTGATGTCGAGCACCCCTGCCAGCACGGCTGGCTGGTTGGCGACGATTCCGACACTGTGACCGCCGAGATGCGCGAAGCCGCAGAGGATGTTGCCCGCAAAGTCCCGCTGCACCTCGTACAGCTCCCCGTCGTCCACCACTCGCCGGATGACATCGTGCATGTCGTACGGCTTGTTCGGATTGTCGGGGACGACGTCGAGCAGCGCTTCGTCGCGCCGGTCCCTGGGATCGGTGCTCCGCCCGCGCGGCGGATCGTCGACGTTGTTCTGCGGGACGTAGCGGAACAGCTCGCGGATCGCCTGGAGGCAGGCGAGCTCCGAGTCATGCGTGAAATGCGAGACTCCCGACGTCGCCGCATGAGTGTCGGCACCTCCCAGCTCCTCCATCGTCACGTCCTCGTGCGTGACCGTCTTCACGACGTTCGGACCGGTCACGAACATGTACGACGTCCCTCGCACCATGTAGACGAAGTCGGTGATTGCCGGGGAGTAGACCGCGCCGCCTGCGCAGGGTCCCAGTATCGCCGAGATCTGTGGCACGACGCCGGAGGCGAGCGTGTTGCGGAGAAAGATCTCGGCGTA
>Ga0070658_10002809_pt1 | contig 14469 bp, 16 predicted proteins | sample KBSC13metaG_FD_64664 | JGI IMG/M metagenome (GOLD analysis project Ga0070658, IMG submission 64664) | Corn rhizosphere microbial communities from Kellogg Biological Station, Michigan, USA - KBS C1-3 metaG | ecosystem: Host-associated > Plants > Roots > Rhizosphere > Soil ...
AGCCACGCGGTGGGAAGGCAGGCCGCCTCCTCGAAGGTCAGCTCCGGCGGCTTGGGTACCAGGTTGTGCCGCGGTACCCGGACCCGCTCGGCCAGCGTCCCCGGGTACTTCTCGGACAGCAGCGTGCGACCGGGATCCATGGTCTCGTCGACGCCCTCGGCCGCCGCGCCGTCCGAGCCGCCGATCACCGCGTGCACGACGACCTCGTTGCCGTCCTCGTCGACGCCGGCCGCGTCGCAGCCCAGCACCATCGGCAGCCGGTCCGCGCCGAGGCCGACGCCGCGCAGCGACCACAGGTCGTGGTGGTTGAGCGCGCTGGCACGCACGTGCACGGTCGCCCAGTCCTCCGGCGTCTGCGGATCGATGTCGCCAACGGTCAGGCCGGCCAGCGGGTTGTCCGGGTTGATGGACGAGGCGTAAGCGGCGCGCATGCCGGCACGCTAGCAGCAGCCGCGTTCCGCCGCGCGGTACCTGTTCAACGGGTGACGCCGTCGCGGACCGCCGCGGCGGCGACGGCGGCGGCCACCGCCGGAGCCACCCGTGGGTCCAGCGCGCTCGGCATGATCGCGTCCGGGCGCAGCGCGTCGCCGACCACCGAGGCGATCGCGTCCGCGGCGGCGAGCTTCATGCCCTCGGTCACCCGGGTCGCCCGGGCGTCCAGCGCGCCGCGGAACACGCCGGGGAAGGCCAGCACATTGTTGATCTGGTTGGGAAAGTCACTCCGGCCGGTGGCTACCACCGCCGCGTACCGGCCGGCCACCTCCGGATGCACCTCGGGTGTCGGGTTGGCCAGCGCGAAGATGATGGCGCCGGGCGCCATGCCGGCCACCGCGGCCTCCTCGATCGAGCCGCCGGACAGCCCGATCAGCACATCCGCGCCGCGCAACGCGTCGGCGATGTCGCCGGTACGGTCGGCCGCGTTGGTCAGCCGCGCCAGTTCCAGCTTGGCCCCGGTGAGCTCCGTCCGTCCACTGTGGAGGATGCCGCGCGAGTCGCACACCGCGACGAGGTCCGGGTTCACGCCGCCGGCGATGAGCATCTTCGTGACGGCCACTCCGGCCGCGCCGGCGCCGCAGATCGTCACCCGCAGGTCGTCCAGCTTCCGGTCCAACACTTCCACCGCGTTGCGCAGCGCGGCGAGCACGACGATCGCGGTACCGTGCTGGTCGTCGTGGAAGACCGGGATCGGCAGGGCGTCGTCCAGCCGGCGCTCGATCTCGAAGCACCGCGGTGCGGCGATGTCCTCCAGGTTGATTCCGCCGAAGGAGGGCGCCAGCGCCGTCGTCACCGCGATGATCTCCTCGACGTCCTGCGTGTCCAGGCAGATCGGCACCGCGTCGACGCCGCCGAACTGCTTGAACAGCACGGCCTTGCCCTCCATCACGGGCATCGCCGCGCGCGGTCCGATGTTGCCCAGCCCGAGCACCGCCGACCCGTCGGTCACCACCGCGACGGTGTGCCCCACCCAGGTGAACGTATCGGCCAATGACTCGTCGGCGGCGATGGCACTGCAGACCTCGGCAACGCCCGGCGTGTACGCCAGCGACAGATCGTCCCGGGTGGACAGCGGTACGGTGGAGGCCACCGCCAGCTTGCCGCCACGGTGTAGATCAAAGACCGGACCCTCGAACATGGGACAACCCCTCATAGCGTCATTGCAATGTTGGCTTGTTCGAATCGCGTTGGCTCGAAACGCCCGGCCAGGAACAGGTGGCCGGCTACCGGGCGCGCCGTGCGCGGGGGTCACCCGAGTACCCGACCGAGCATAGTGCCCACCCGTACCAGCGTCACCCCGTACCCGACCGTCGCCGCAGCCAGTTGAGCCGCGGCCACCAGCGCAGCAACGCCCGACCCTCCACAACGGCCGGCCCGTACCGGCGGGAGTCGTCCGCCACAGCGTCGTTGTCGCCCTCCACCCACCAGCCTCCGGGCACCTCGCGCAGCGCGCGCTTGACCACGAGCCCGGGCTGTCCCGAGAACCGCGCCACCACAACGTCGCCGGGCCGGATCCGCGATCCCCGGCGAACCAGGATGGTGTCTCCGTCGCGCAGGGTCGGCACCATGGACGGTCCACGGACGAGCGCGCTGAACAAACCGTCCACGCTGTCCGTGTCTCCCTCCAGGAGTAGGGTTCGCAGTGAGGGCGATCATCGCAAATCATCCAGGAGGATCCTGATGCGACTGCCACGCTTCCTGACCCCGACAACCGTCGTTCGGGCCCACTGCGACCTGCCGTGCGGGGTCTACGACCCGGCGCAGGCCAGGATCGAAGCCGAGTCGGTCAAGGCGATCAGCGCGAAATACCAGGCGAACAACGACCCGGAGTTCCGCACCCGGGCGCTGATCATCAAGGAGCAGCGCGCCGAGCTGGTCAAGCACCACCTGTGGGTGCTGTGGACGGACTACTTCAAGCCGGCCCACTTCGAGAAGTACCCGCAGCTGCACGGCCTATTCAACGAGGCCACCAAGCTCGCGGGCGCCAGCGGCGCCAAGGGCTCCACCGACCCGACGGTCGCGGACCAGCTCCTCGGCAAGATCGACGAAATCTCGAAGATCTTCTACGAGACCAAGCAGGCGTGATTGACGGTCTGACCGTCCGGCCGGCACGCCCCAGCGACGTGCCGGCCGTTGTCGCTATGGTCCACGAGCTGGCCGCCTTCGAGCGGGCACCGGAGGAGTGCCACCTCAGCGCGGAGCAGCTCGATTCGGCCCTCTTCGGCGAGCGACCGGCCCTGTTCGGGCACGTCGCGGTCGACGGCGCGGGCGAACCGGTGGGCATGGCGCTGTGGTTCCTCAACTTCTCCACCTGGGCCGGCGTGCACGGCATCTACCTCGAGGACCTCTACGTGCGGCCGGCCGCCCGGGGCAGCGGCGCCGGGCGCGCGCTGCTGGTGGAGCTGGCGCGGCTGTGCGTGGAGCGCGGCTACGAGCGACTGGACTGGTGGGTACTGCACTGGAACCCGGCCCGGGACTTCTACGGCGCGATCGGTGCCGTACCGATGGATGAGTGGATCCCGTACCGGCTGACCGGCCCGCCCCTGCGGCGCCTGGCCGACCTCGCCGGCGACGCTGGCGGAGCCGGCACCAGCCAGCGTTCGACCGCCGACCAGGGTGCGGACGCACCCGGTGGCGGGGACCTCCTAGAGTCATCGCGGGGGGATGGCCACCGGTGACCCAGCTCGCGCCCGACGAAACGACGGCGACGCACAACGATGACGTCGTCGTCCTCGTCGTGCCCGCCGACGGCAGCTACCTGGCCGTGCTGCGCACCGCCACCGCGGGCCTGGCCGCCCGGCTGCAGTTCACCCTCGACGAGATCGAGGACCTGCGGATCGCCGTCGACGAGGCGTGCGCCATGCTGCTGGCCGTCGCGGTGCGCGGCGGCTCGGGCGGTACCACGGGCGGTGGCTCCGGCGCGAGTGGCCCGGCCGGGTCGGCGGAGCTGACCTGTGAGTTCGAGGTGACCCCGACGGCCCTGTCGATCTCCGTCGGGGTGTCGGTCGAGGGCACCCCGGCGCTGCCCGGCAACCAGTCCTTCTCCTGGCAGGTCCTCACGGCGTTGGCCGGCGAGGTGACCGCCGACGCGTCGCCCGGACGCGCCGTGATCCGGCTCATGAAGCGACGGACGCCGCGCTAGTCCTCTCCGCGCACGCCGGCATCCCGCCCGGCCTGAGCGCTGGCCCACCCGTACCGGCCCGCGCGGTGCCCGCGGCACCCAACTGACCGAGCACGTCGGGGGCGGTGCGTGGCCGGGGGCGGCGTGGCCAGGTGGAGCGCAGTCGGGCCAGGTGCCACGTGGTCGCGCGCTGGGCGCCGGTCACGTCCCGGGCCGCCACGCAGCGCAGGATCTCCCGGTGCTCGGCATCCAGCTGTACCCACATGCTGTGCGGTACCAGGCCGCCCAGCCGGGTATCGTTCCCGACCGCGTAGAGCGGGCTGGTGACCAGTTCGTACAGGGGGTTGCCGGAGGCCGCCGCCAGCGCCGCGTGGAAGGCGCCGTGCGCCGCACACCGCGCGGCCGGATCGTCGGGTACCGGGTCGAACAGCGTGCCGCGCAGCCGATCCAGGTCGGCCTCGGTGCGCCGCTGCGCGGCCAGGCCGACGGCCGGGATCTCGATCATCTCGCGGATCTCCATCAGCTCGCCGCCGCCGGCGCCCTGCGTCGCGAGCAGCATGCGCACCCCCGCCGACAGCGACTCGGCCAGCTTGGCCGGGCTGGGCTGTGCCACGAAGCTGCCGCCGGTCACGCCGCGGGTGGTGACGATGAGGTTCTGGCTGGACAGCAGGCGCAGCGCCTCGCGGACGGTACTGCGGCTGACCCGGTTGCGGGCACACAGCTCTGGCTCGGTCGGCAGGCGCTCGCCCGGCCTCAGCCGACCCGACGTGATCAGGTCGCGCAGTTCGTCAGCGAGGATCTGGTAGGCCGGAGCGCGCCCACGCGGCTCCTCGGTCCAGGCGCAGCCGCGCCCCGCTTCACTCACGAACTGCAATCTTACGGTACCGCTCAGTGAATACCGAGGGCTTCCCGAGAGGAGGGAGCGAGGAGCAACGCGGCGCCGGCCAGAGCCACGGCGACCGCCGGTACGCCGAGCCACGGCAGCCCGCTGGTGACCAATGTGGACCCGGTGAGCACCATGACCAGCTGGAGCACGATGGCCGCGCCGCGCGCCCAGGAGCGGCGCCGGTGCAGTTGCCAGGCGACCAGGGCCAGCAGCGCGGTCAGGCCCAGCGGGATGGCGACCGTGCTCAGCGCCGTACCGAGGCTGCTCGCGGTCTGGGTGAAGGCGGCGTACACGACGAGGCAGGTCGCCACGGCGCCGGCGAACGCCTCCAGCACCAGCAGGCGGATCGCCCACCGCAGAGTTCCCGGAGCGGTGCTCCTCACCTCACCCACTGCCCCAGGATAGGTCGGCCGGTACAGTGCCCTCCATGCGGGCGCTTCTCGTGGTCAACCACAAGGCGACCACCACGAGCGGACGGATCCGGGACGTCCTGGTCCACGCGCTGCGCAGCGAGGTCGACCTGGAGGTGGCCTACACCGAGCGGCGCGGCCATGCGGCGACCCTGGCCCAGCGCGCCGCCAAGGAAGGGCTCGACGTCGTCGTGGCGCTGGGCGGCGACGGTACCGTCAACGAGGTCGTCAACGGGGTGCTCACCGACGGCCCCGGCAGCCATGCGCCGGCCGTCGCGGTGGTACCGGGCGGATCGACCAACGTCTTCGCTCGCGCCATCGGCCTGCCCAACGACTGGGTCGAGGCCACCGGCGTCCTGCTCGAAGCGTTGCGCGAGGGGCGTTCCCGGGTCATCGGGCTGGGCCGGGCGGACGATCGGTACTTCACCTTCTGCGCGGGCCTGGGACTGGACGCCGAGGTGATCCGCCGGGTCGAGCAGGCGCGGCGCCGGGGCAACTCGGCCTCCCCGCTGCTGTACCTGCGCTCCTTCGCGGGCCACTACATGGTTCCGCGCGACCGGCGCCGGCCGCGGGTCACGCTGGAACGCCCGGGTGAGCCGCCCGACTCCGACCTCGCCTCGGTGATCGTGCAGAACACCGCACCATGGACCTTCCTGGGTACCCGGGCCGTCGATGCCTGTCCTGACGCGTCCTTCGACCTCGGGCTGGACGTACTCGGGATCCGCACGCTGCACAGTCCGGGGTTCGCGCGCACCCTCAGCCAATTGCTGCTGGCCGTCGAGCCGCACGGCAAGGCCGTGTTGGGTGTGCACGACGCGACCGAGTTCTCACTCCGCGCCGAGGTACCGATCGCCTTTCAGCTGGACGGCGAGTATCTCGGGGAGCGCGACAAGGTGACTTTCGTCGCTGTCCCGGAGGCAGTTCGCGTCATCTGCTGATGCGGGCGTCCGACGCGCAGGGCGGTAGATCCAGCAAATTCTCCGCGGCCGGACCCGTACCGTACTACATTGATTACCAACTGTCGCGAGCCAGGGGGGTCATAGCCCGGGAACCAGTACAAATCGGACGTGAGGTCGCTCACCCGAATGTACTTTTTACCGGTGGCCCCCTTGACATCGCGGGAGTTCGTGAAAGTATTCACAAGCGAACTGAGTTACCACCACATTGCCTGCTCACGCGCTGCTGGTTACCTGGCGAATCGTTGGGTAAGGAGCACCGCGCGACGCATAGAGGAAAAGCGCAATCACTGCTACCGATTCAAGGAGTGTTGCCGCCATGGACTGGCGCCACCGTGCTGCCTGCCGCGACGAGGACCCGGAACTGTTCTTCCCGATCGGGACGTCCGGCCCGGCCCTGCTGCAAGTCGAGCAGGCCAAGGCGGTCTGCCGGCGTTGTTCGGTGACCGACGACTGCCTCCAGTGGGCTCTCGGTTCCGGACAGGACGCCGGTGTTTGGGGCGGGATGAGCGAAGAGGAGCGGCGCGCCGTGAAGCGCCGGGGCGGAATCCCCGTACGCGCCGCGCTGTAACGTCCACTCCGCTGTTCCAAACAACCGCAGACTGATGCAAGACCACCGACACCCCGGGTGAATACACACTCCGGGGTGTCACCGTTTGTGCCGTGACGAATACCGCGGCGGATACCCGAAAGAAATTCGTCGATACCATTCAGGCGGCGACGAGTGGCTCCTGCTCGGTCACGCCAGACGCGGCGGCCGCCCGGGCCAGTACCAGGTCGACGAGTTCCGGCGCGTCGCCCAGCGGCGCCGCGGCGCACGCGGCGCCCGCCGCGAGGGCCTGGTTGACCGCCCGGTCGAACAGCAGGCCCGGCGCCAGGAAGTAACCGGCCACCGCGATCCGGCGCGCCCCTTGGCCGGCCAGGGCGGCCGCCGCGGCCCCGGTGCCCGGCCCCGTACCCGAGGCGTACCCGGCGCGGCACGGCACGCCCAGCGCGGCCTCCAGCGCCTCGGCGACCCACCCGACACTGTCCAATGTGGACGCATCACGGCTGCCCGCGGCGGCGAGCACGATCCCATCGACGGCCGGCGACGCCTGCGGAGCCGCCGCACGCCAGCGCTCGCCAGCCGGCGACGCCTGCGGAGCCGCCCCACGCCAGCGCTCGCCAGCGAGCGCGCCGGCCTCCCCCAGACGACGCACCAACCCGGCCACGATCACGTCCAGGGCGGTCCGGTCGGGTACCCGCCCGGCCACCGGTCCGAGCACCTCCGCCAGCCGAAGCTCCACGCCCGGCGCGGCAACCCGGGCGCGCTCGACCTCCGCCGGCACGTCGATCCGGCCGTGGTACGCCTTGGTCAGCAGCAGCGGCACGACGACGGCCGGTACCGCCGATCCGGCCAGCGAGTCCACCAGCCGGGGCGTCGAGAAGTCGAGGAACGTGGCCTCGACCGGAGCGCCGGCCCGGCGGCGTACCGCCTGGGCCAGCGCCAAGGTCGAGCGCTCCGCACGGGGATCCCGGCTGCCGTGGGCGACCAGCACCAGCCGGGTTCCCGGCGGGCCCGTCGAACGCTGATCTTTAGCGGCTCCGCAGGCGTCGCCGCTAGCTTGCATGGATGCCGCACTCCGTCTTGTCGAACAGCGGCCAGCGCCCCGCCCGCGCCTCCTCGCCGGGAGCGGTCCGGCGGGTGCACGGCCAGCAGCCCACCGACGCGTACCCGCGCTCGATCAGCTCGTTGACCGGCACATCGTGCTTGGCGATGTAGGCCTGCACCTCGGCCTCGGTCCAGTACGCCAACGGCGCGACCTTCACCTTGCCGCGGCTGGCCTCGAAGCCCACCACCGGCGTGTTCGCGCGGCTGGGCCCCTCGTCGCGGCGCAGCCCGGCGGCCCAGGCGTCGTACGGCGCCAGCGCCTGCTCCAGCGGCTCCACCTTGCGCAGCGCGCAGCACTCGTCCGGCTCCCGGGCGAACAGGCGCGGCCCGTACAGGCCGTCCTGCTGGCCGACGGTCAGCCGCGGCTTGATCGACTTCACCACGACCGGCAGGGTCCGCTGGACCGTGTCGCGAACCTTCAGGGTCTCCCAGAAGTGCAGGCCGGTGTCGAGGAAGATCACCTCGATGCCCGGCGCGACCTGGGACACCACGTGTACCAGTACCGCGTCGGCGAACGAGCTGGTCACGCAGAACCGCTCGCCGAACTCCTCCAGCGCCCACTCGACGATCCGGTGCGCCGGAGCCCCGGCCAGCCGTTGCCCGGCTGCCTCGGCGAGCTCCTTCAGCTCCAGGGCCGTGTACCGCGTTGCCGTACTCATCCCTTCACCACCAGACCTATGAACGTGAGACTGAATACCCGCGTACACGCTCTGCACTCCCAGGTGCCATGGGCCTCCGCATGCGGGCGCAGGTCCTCTTCCCCGCAGTACGGGCAGTAGTGCGGTGAAACTCGCTCGCTCACCGGAGGTCTCCTTCGTCCGCTCGGGTCACCCATTCGGCGAAGCTCTCGCCCTCGGTGCGGTCGGCCGCGTACCGCCGGCTGAGCCGCTCCACGTACTCGACCAGGTCCTCGGCCGTCGTCTTGAGGCCACGCAGCTTGCGGCCGAAGCCCGCCCGCTGCCCGGCGGCCATGCTGAGGCCGCCACCCAGATGCACCTGGAATCCCTCCACCATTTGGCCGTTCGGCCCCGGTACCAGCTGGCCCTTCAACCCGATGTCACCCACCTGGGTGCGGGCGCAGGCGTTGGGGCAGCCGTTGACGTTGACGGAGATGTCGACGTCCAGCCCGTCCAACCGCTTCTCCAGCTCGGCGACCAACTGGGCCGCGCGGGCCTTGGTCTCCACGATGGCCAGCTTGCAGAACTCGATGCCCGTGCAGGCCATCGTGGAACGGCGCCAGGACGACGGGCGCGCCTCCAGGCCGATCCCGCGCAGCGCCTCGACCAGGCTCTCCACCCGGTCCTCGGGCACGTCGAGCACGACCAGCTTCTGGTACGGCGTGGTGCGCACCCGGCCGCTGCCGTGCGCCTGCGCGATGTCGGCCAGTGACGCGAGCGTGGTACCGGAGACCCGGCCGGCCACCGGCGCGGCACCGACGTAGTACCGGCCGTCCCGCTGGCGGTACACGCCGACGTGGTCGTACGGGCGCTCCGGCAACTGGGGCGCCGGTCCGTCGATGAGCTTCCGCTTCAGGTACTGCGTCTCGAGCACCTCCCTGAACCGCTCGACGCCCCAGTCTGCGACCAGGAACTTCAAGCGAGCCCGGGAGCGCAGCCGCCGGTACCCGTAGTCCCGGAAGATGCTGATCACGCCGAGCCAGGCCTCGGCGACCTCCTCCAGCGGTACCCACACCCCGAGCCGCTGGGCGAGCATCGGGTTGGTGGACAGCCCCCCGCCGACCCAGAGGTCGAAACCGGGGCCGTGCTCCGGATGCACCACGCCGATGAACGCGACGTCGTTCGACTCGTACGGCACGTCGGCCAGCCAACCGATCGACGTCTTGAACTTACGCGGCAGGTTGGACAGGCTCGGGTCGCCGATGTACCGGGCGGTGATCTCGTCGACCGCCGGCGTGGCGTCGAGCACCTCGTCCGCCGAGATTCCGGCCAGCGGGCTGCCGAGCACCACGCGCGGCGAGTCCCCGCACGCCTCGGTGGTGGACAGCCCGACCGCCTCCAGCTCCCGCCAGATGGCCGGCACATTCTCGATCTCCACCCAGTGCAGCTGGATGTTCTGCCGATCGGTGACGTCGGCGGTGTCCCGCGCGTACCGCTGCGAGATGTTGGCAACGGCGCGCAGCTGGTCGAGATTAAGTTGACCGCCGTCGATGCGTACCCGGAGCATGAAGTACTCGTCGTCCAGCTCCTCGGGCTCCAGCACGGCGGTACGGCCGCCGTCGATGCCCGGCCGGCGCTGCGTGTACAGCCCGTACCACCGGAACCGCCCGCGCAGGTCCGCCGGGTCGATGCTGGCGAAGCCCCGGTGCGCGTAGATGTTCTCGATGCGCGCCCGCACGTTGAGCGGGTTGTCGTCCTTCTTGGACCGCTCGTTCGGGTTGAGCGGCTCACGATGGCCCAGCGCCCATTGCCCCTCGCCGCGAGGCCGCCGGGCCGGTGGAGCCGTGCTGACCGTCATGTCGTCTCCTGTGTCGAGGGGACGCGCACACTCACCGACCGTTGGGCCTGACCCAGAAACGGTGACAACTTTGTCGAGAAGTCCGGCGAGGCATGCGCCCCCGCTGATTCGAAGCGGGTCGCGTCAGATGGCCGGACACATCGCGCTGCGCACGCGGCCGTAGTCCACGTGCCGGCGGGCAGTCAGAAAGACCAGGTTGGCGCGGTGCGCGCCGTCATCCACGGTCCTCGACATGGGACCAGAATCCCACATCCTGCCCGTCCCGACCAGCGTGGTGGAGGCCACTCCCAGGTGGTGAGAACCTGCTGTCACCTTTTTGCCAGCGGTACGACCAGCACCGCCTCGGTTCCGCCGCCGGAGCGGTCGCGCAGCTCGATTCCGCCGCGCAGCTCGCCGGTGACGAGGGTGCGCACGATCTGCAGGCCCAGCCGGTCGCTGTCGTCCAGCCGGAAGCCGTCGGGCAGCCCCTTGCCGGTATCCGCGACGGTCACGTGCAGCTCCTTGCGGAACCGGTACGCGGTCACCGTCACCGAGCCGTCGTCGCCCGGTACGAACCCGTGCTCCACCGCGTTCAGCAGCAGCTCGTTGAGGACCATGGCCAGCGGGGTGGCGACCTCCGCGGGCAGGATGCCGAACGTACCCTCCCGCCCGATGCGTACCGAGTAGTCGGGGCCGGCCACCTCGGCCGCCGCGTACGCCACCCGGTCCAGGATCCCGTCGAACTCGACCGCCTCGTCGCTGGACATGGCGAGCGTCTCGTGTACCAGCGCGATCGACGCGACCCGCCGTACCGACTCCTCCAGCGCGGCCCGGGCGGCCGGCTCCCGGCGCGCCTGCAGCCGCAGCAGCGCGGCGACGGTCTGCAGGTTGTTCTTCACCCGATGGTGGATCTCGCGGATCGTCGCGTCCTTGGTGATCAGCGCCCGGTCCCGGCGGCGTACCTCGGTGATGTCCCGGACCAGCACCAGCGCGCCGATCGGCACGGCCGCCGGCATCAGCGGCAGGGCACGTACCAGTACCGCCGCGCCCCGGGCGTCGACCTCCTTGCGCGCCGGCGCGTCCCCGCGCAGCGCGGCCAGGATGCGCTGGCTGACGTCGGTACCCTCCAGCGGGTCGTCGACCAGCCGGGCGGTGACCATGGCCAGGTCCTCCCCCACCAGGTGTGCCGGCAGGCCCATGCGCCGGTACGCGGACTGGGCGTTCGGGCTGGCGTAGGTGACCTTGCCGCCCGCGTCCAGCCGGATCAGCCCGTCGCCGACCCGGGGAGCGCTGGTCGTCTCGCCCGGATGGCGGGGCGGCGGGAACGTGCCGTCGGCCATCATCTGCGCGAGGTCATCCGCGGTGGTCAGGTAGTTGAGCTCGAGCTGGCTCGGGGTACGCGCGGTGGACAGGTTGGTGTCCCGCCCGACGACCGCGATCACCTCGACGCCGGACCGGCGCCGGATCGGGATGGCCTCGTGCCGGGCCGGGGTGTCGCCGTACCAGACCGGGTCGCCCTCCCGCCAGATCCGCCCCTGCGAGCGGGCCACCCGCAGGTGGGCCACCTCCGGGCCGCCGGCCACCCGACCGACCTGGTCGTCCTGGTACGCCGTCGGCGCGGTGGTCGGGCGCACCTGGGCCACGCAGACGTACTGCTCGCTGCCCCTGACCGGTACCCACAGCAGGAGGTCGGCGAAGGAGAGGTCGGAGATCAACTGCCAGTCGCCGGCCAGCCGGTGCAGGTGCTCGACGTCGACGGGTTCGAGGGCGGTGTGCTCCTCGACCAGATCGCGCAGGGTGGACATGGAATTCAGCGTCGCACACCCGCGTTGCTTGTCGGAGCGGTGAAAGGCGGAGGTCGACAGCCGGTGAGGCCTGCTGGGGAGTAGCCTCGCCACGTGCCGTCCGGTGCCGTCCGATCGCTGCTGGTGCTGCCGCTCGCGGGTGCGTTGCTCGCCGGGTGCGGCTTCGTCGGCGCGTCCGACGTCAGCCACAACAAGCCCAGCGGCTTCGTCCTGCGCGGCCGGGTGACCGTGCCGGCCGCGGGGTCCGGCCCCATCGCGGACGGCACGGCGTGCATGTCGGCGCTGCCCGGCGTGGCCGCCGGCTCGATCGTCAAGGTATCGGACGTGGACGGCCACGAGCTTGCCCGCGGCGAGCTGGGCGGGGGCGTCACCGCGACGGCGACACCGGGCACCTCCGCCGCCTGCGACTTCCCGTTCCAGGTCCGTGGCGTACCGGGCGGGGTCAGCCAGTACGCGGTGTCGGTGGCGGGCCGGCCGGCGCAGACCTTCGCGGCGACCGCCCTGCGCCAGGATCAGCAGGCGGTGCTCGTCCTCACCTCGTGACGGTGACCTTGTTGAGGCCGCGCGGTGCGTCCGGGTTCTCGCCCCGGGCGAGCGCCAGGGCCAGCGCCAGCCGCTGCAGCGGCAGGATGTCCAGCAGCGGCGCGTACCGCTCGTCCACGTCCGGCGTCGCGATGCGCAGGGCCGCGCCCGGGGCATCCGACGGCCCGATCGCGACCACGTCCGCCCGGCGCTCGCCGAGCTTGGCGAGCACCTCGCGCATCGCGTTGCCGCCCGGGCCGGAGCCCACGACCGCCAGCACCGGCACGTCCGGGTCGGCCATCGCGAGCGGGCCGTGCAGCAGGTCGGCGCCGGAGAACGCGAGCGCGGCGAGGTAGGACGTCTCCATCAGCTTCAGCGCGGTCTCCCGGGCCGTCGGGTACGCGTACCCCCGGCCGGTCGTCACCACCCGCCCGGCGAACCGGTACCGCGGCGCCAGCTGGGCCGGGGTCTGGTCCTCCAGCACGCCGGCGGCCAGCCCCGGCAGCCGGCCGAGTGCGGCCAGTTCCTCGGCGCCCGGCCGGCCGTCCCCGGCCCGTACCCCCTCGATCAGCAGCAGCAGCGCCAGCAGCTCGGCGGTGTAGGTCTTGGTCGCGGCGACCGCCCGCTCGTGCCCGGCGGCCACGTCGATGTGCAGCTCGGCGGCGCCGGCCAGCGACGAGCCGGGGTTGTTGGTGATCGCCAGCGTCCGCGCGCCGGTCTCCCGCGCGACCCGCACGACCTCGACCAGGTCGGCCGAGCCGCCGCTCTGGCTGACCCCGATCACCAGCGCGTCGCGCAGGTCGGGCCGGGCGCCGAAGACGGTGACCGCGGACGGGCTGGCCAGGGCGGCGGGGATGCCGAGCCGGATCTCCGTGAGGTAGGCGGCGTAGAGCGCGGCGTGGTCGGACGTGCCGCGCGCGGTGAACACGATGTGCCGCGGCGGGTTGGCCGCGATCCGTGCCGCGATCGCGGCGATCTGTTCGCTGCGCGCCGGCTCGAGCAGTCGCGCGTAGACGTCCGGCTGCTCGGCGATGTCCGCCGCCATTCCTCCGCCGGGCTCACTCATCGCCAGCCTCCGATCCCCTTCGCGCATCAGACAAGCATCGTCCGCGCATTCTGTGCGCAGTGTTGCACATTACTCGGACGATTCACAACGTTGTGCGCACTAGCGCGCAGTCGTCGGCCTCGCTCACCACGTACAACGAAGAGATCGCCGTCCGGGGCCGAGCTACTGGCCCCGGACGGCGATCGGTCCTGCGTCTGCGCCGCTGCTACTCCACGGCGACGAGCGACGCCACGGCCTCCTCGGTCGACACGTCGACCGGCTTGCCCTCGGCATCGGTCGGTCGCGTGGACACCGCGGAGCGCAGCGGGATGTGCTTGATGAACAGGGCCAGCACCGGTACCAGCAGGCTCACGAAGATCGCCCAGAAGAAGACCGTCGAGGTACCGGTGGCGATCCCGTGCAGCAGCGCCCGCACCGCGGCCGAGGGCATCTGCGCCAGCGCCCCCGGGGTCAGGCCGGCCACGCCGCCACCGGTGATCTTGCCGGCCGCCTGCGGGCCCAACTGCGAGGCGATGTCGTCCTTCAGCGACCGGTTGAAGATCGCGCCGAACAGCGACACGCCGAAGGAGCCGCCGATCGACCGGAAGAACGTCGCCGCGCTGCTGGCCACGCCGAGGTCCTTCTGCTCCACGCTGTTCTGCGAGATCAGCATCGTGGTCTGCATCAGGAAGCCCATGCCCGCCCCGAGTACCAGCATGAACAGCGAGGTCTGCAGCTTGCTCGAGTGGATGTCCAGCTGGGCCAGCAGAACCATGCCGACCGTCATGACCACGCCGCCGATGATCGGGTACGCCTTGTACCGGCCGGTCTTCGTGATCGCCTGGCCGGCGACCAGCGAGGTGACCAGCAGGCCGGCCATCATCGGCAGGAGCAGCAGGCCGGAGTTGGTCGCCGAGGCACCCTGGACCGCCTGCTGGAACAGCGGCAGGAAGTTGATCGCGCCGAACATCGCGAAGCCGACCAGGAAGCCGATCAGTGCGCTGATCACGAAGTTGCGGTTGCGGAACAGGCCCAGCGACAGGACCGGCTCCGCCGCCCGGCGCTCGACCAGCGTGAAGCCGACCAGGGACAGCGCGGCCAGTACGGCCAGGCCGAGGATCTGC
>Ga0070658_10002810_pt1 | contig 14469 bp, 10 predicted proteins | sample KBSC13metaG_FD_64664 | JGI IMG/M metagenome (GOLD analysis project Ga0070658, IMG submission 64664) | Corn rhizosphere microbial communities from Kellogg Biological Station, Michigan, USA - KBS C1-3 metaG | ecosystem: Host-associated > Plants > Roots > Rhizosphere > Soil ...
CGGCTCCGGCCGATCGGTGGCTGCTCGGGCCTTCGCCGCCGCGCTGCAGTGCATTGCATCGGACACCGCACCCGACGATGACGGGCGCGAGCCCGGTTGCGGCGTGTGCCCCGAATGTCACACGGTTCTTGCCGGTACGCATGCCGACGTCGAATTCGTTCGCCCGCAAGGACTTTCGCTCGGTGTGCGGGAGGCACGTGACCTCGTGTCGCGCGCCGCTCTTTCGCCGTCCGGCCAGAAGTGGCAGGTCATCGTCATCGAAGACGCCGACCGGCTCACCGAGGGGGCGGCCAATGTGCTGCTGAAGGCGATCGAAGAGCCGGCGCCGCGCACCGTCTGGTTGCTGTGCGTGCCGTCGGCGCAAGACCTCGTGGTGACGATCCGCTCGCGTTGCCGGGTGGTCGCGCTGTGCACGCCTACGGCCGACGCGGTCGCTTCGGTGCTGGTCGGGCGCGACGGCATCGAGCAGGAGCTGGCGATTTTCGCGGCGCGCGCGGCCGCCGGTCATGTGGGGCGGGCTCGGCGGCTTGCCACCGACCCGGCGGCCCGCGAACGCCGTGCGGCCGTGCTTCGGGTGCCGGCAGCGTTGACCGGCGTCGGTGCCTGTCTTGACGCGGCCGATGTGTTGGTCAAGGCGGCGAGCGCCGAAGCCGCCGAAATCACCGGCGAACTCGACGACGCCGAGACCATGTCGCTCAAAGAGGCGTTCGGTGAAGGCGGTACGGCCACCGGTCTTGGTCGCGGTGCATCGGGCTCAGCGGTTACCCGCGGTGCAACCCGGGCTGCCGCCGCCGCGCTGAAAGACCTGGAGGGGCGGCAGAAGTCGCGAGCCACCCGGGCGAGCCGCGACGCGCTCGACCGGGCGCTCACCGACCTCGCCGGGTTCTTCCGCGACGTGCTGATCGTGCAGCTGGGTGCCGACGTCGCGATCGCGGCGTCAGACGAATCGCGGGCGATTCATGACTGGGCACGCAACACGACTGCCGAAGCCACTGTTCGCAAGCTCGACGCCATTCTGGCCGCCCGCGCCTCGCTCGATGCGAACGCGAATCCGTTGCTGTGCGTCGAGTCGCTGATGCTCACGCTTCGAGCCGGCTGAACGCAGCCTTGAGATCAGCAGGCTCAGTTGGGTCAGTCGGCTCAGTTGGGTCAGTCGGCTCAGTCGGTGATTTCGATGCGGTCGACGTTCACCCATACGTACCGCGACGCCGGGTTGCTTTCGCCAAGCACGGTGAGCCTGAACGTGTGTTCGCCGCGTGGCAGTGTCGAGCTTTCCCAGTTGAGCACGCCGTGCAGCCGTGCTTCGGCGTACTGGTCGATGACCGTCTCGGGCCCGCTGTCAATGCTGATCGTTGCCATGCCGTGGTTGGGCGCGGCGACGCCGAAGAACTTGATGCGGGTACCCACGAAGCGCATCGACGCGGTGTCGCCCGGCATCGATGAATGCGAGTTCGTTCCGTCGGCCTCGACATTGGCGACGGCGTGGCCCCATCGGCCTTGGTAGTTGAACTGCAGCGGCCCAGTGCCGGTGACGTAGTTCTGGACGGTGGTGATGCCGTCAACCCGCACGGTGCCTTGTTCGAGGCGCATCCGCTCGGCCTCCTCCGACGAGGCCGCCGCCGCCGTCTCGACCGGTACGAACCTGAACCCGTCGAGTACGGCCTTCAACGCCTGCTCGGCGCCGGCGACTTCGGCCGCGACCGTGCGAGCTTGTGCGCCTGCATAGGCAGTAATCCGGACGGCGTCGGTGAGCGCTTTGACGTTGGCCGCGAGTTCGGTTGCCCGGTATGCAGCGGCAGCCGAACTGTCACCGATCGACTCGGTCACGGCGGTTTGCTGCACCACCGCGGCGGCGATCGCCGACTGGCTGGCGTTCACCTGGTCGATGGTCGTGGTGATTTCGGTGATCGCGGTCGAGGCGCGCTGCGAGCCGCCGTCGATGTCTTGCATGGTGGCGATCACATCGTCGGTTGCGTGTGCCGTTGCTTCGGCCAGTTGCTTGACCTCGGTCGCGACAACGGCGAATCCGCGGCCGTGTTCGCCTGCTCGCGCTGCTTCGATCGTCGCGTTCAGGGCAAGCAGGTGGGTCTGCGACGCGATGCTCAAGATGAGCTTCACCACCGACTCGACCTGCTTGGACGCCGAACGCAACTCCTCGAACGTAAGGCTCGCTGCGCTGGCCTGCCGGGTTCCGTATGCCGCGACGGACGACGCTTGCGACGCGTGGTCGGCGACGTCCTTGATAGTTGTGGCGGTTTCTTCCGCGCCTTGGGCAATGATCATGATCCGCTCTGAAACTTCGGCGGCCGCTGCGGCGGCGGCACTGACGTCTTTCACCGTGGTTTCCGAGGTCGAACTCATCGCCCACGCGACCTCGTTCATTTCTTGCCACTGGCGTGACAGCACGTCGACGACATTGCGGTTCTGGGTGAGCAGCGCACGCAGGTGGTTGGTGAGTTCGGCTATCGAGCCAGCCATGAGGACTGCGGTTTCGGATGTAACGCTGGGCAATTGCTCGGTCAGATCGCCACGTGAAATCGTCTGCAATTTTGCTGCCAACAAACGGAATTCTGTAGCTTCGCGGCGGCGAATCGTTAAGCCGGCGATGATAACGGTGACCGCGATTGCCGCTGTTGCGCAAATTGCGAAGCGGGTTCCAGTGGTCATCGCGACGGCACCGGCGGCGACGATACCGGCTGCAATGATTGAACTTTCTGCGACGTGGGTGGAAATCTGGTTGACGCCGCTACTTGCTCTCACGATTGACTCCAGCGCAAAACCGTGGGTACCTGTCGGGGTGTCGCTACCTGCGGTGCGCTCATAGGGGCGCTCCTGATGAAGGAGTATCGGCGTTTGCCAATAGGGCATAAGTTTTGAATGGCGTCTATTTTCGCCGACCGCCGAAACTTTCAAAAACGAGCAATGTCGCGCACGAAAGGTTACGGCGTCTAAGCGTGCCTCGACGTGGCTGCACTGTTACGGAGCGACCCGCACATCGCCGAATACGCAGATCGCTGCGGGATTGCCACTTGCGAGTCCCCCGGGCGCGGTCGTCGACCGCGAGTCGGCCGACGTGAATTCTGCCAGGTCAAATGCTCGCGTAGGTGCGTTCGATGTGGAATCGAAGGACGAGCCGCTTGTCATCGACCATCGCCCGGCGGTAGTCGTCCCAGTCGGGATGCTCGCCGCGAATATTGCGGTACAAGGTAATGAGCTCTTCGACCGTTGCGGCGTAGCGGTCGGCGGCGATTGGGCTCAAGTCGGCGATGCCTTCGGCGACGACCCAACTCCAGCCGTCGGCGCTGGCCACATGCAGACTCACTCGCGGGTCACGACGAGAGTTGACGACTTTTGAGCGGCCGTCGGTGACCGAGATGCGGATCGTCGCCGATGCCGCGTCGTAGTGAAAGTTGATGCTTGACAGCTGCGGGCGACCGTCGCGCTTGATGGTGGCGAGCACGCCGAGATCGCGCTCGACGAGCAGCTGTTCGTGCGCCGGATCGATCGCCATCGTGCTCACCTTCCGCTGCACCGGTCGCCACCGAGCTGATTCGGCTGTTCGGCGGCTCAACCGGCACAGTATCCGTGTCGAAGATCTCGAGACCAGGCAGTGCGCCACGAACCCGGGGGCCGACGAACGTGACCGACGAACGCGAGCCGCCCGTCGAGCGCTCGAGCAGTCCGTGGGACGCCACGCCGCCAATGGCCTGGCAGCAGGCACAGCCGCCGCCCGCCTGGCAGCCGCCTCTCCCTCCGCCGCCGGGCTGGCAGCAGTACCAGCCGTGGCAGTACCAGCCGTGGCAGCAACAGCCGTGGCAGCAACAGCCGTGGCAGCAGTTGCAGTCCGGTGCCCGCCCTGGCACGGCACGGCGAATTGTTATCGGTGTCGTCGTCGGGGCGCTCGCCGTCGGGGGACTCGTGGTGAGCAGCGTGTTGACGGCGCACAACGCCCGCTCGACCAGTGCAGGATCGCAACGCAATGCGTCGACTTCGCTGACCGTTCCGCAGTGGAGCCCGTCCAGTGGCGACGGGACGTCGCCCGTCGTCCCGCCCGATGGGATTACCGAAGCGTCGACAGTTGGCGCCCGTGATGGCACGCAGATGTATTCCGACGACTTCCACGACGCGGGCTCGGGGTGGATGACTGGGCGCCATGCGCTCGGCACAGCTGGCGCCGGTTCAACATATTCATTCGGCGCCAGTGGTTACAGTTCGGTGGTCACCGGCCCGTATCACTACTTTTCTTACGTACCGTTTTCTGAGCCAGTGGCGCAGATAAGCGTGACGGCGACAGCCACCGAAGATGCCGGTGCGCCGCGCACTGGGGGTTTCGGCGTCTCCTGCGTTACGAATTATGGCGAAAGCAGTGAACTACGCTACGAATTCTTGCTCAACAACAGTGGACGTTGGTTCGTGGAACGGCGTGACGGAATCCTGACGCCGACAGGTTCCCCATCGCTGCTCGGCGACGGATCATCGCACGCACCAGATGCCACTCCGACCACCATCGTTGCGGTGTGCGCGAGCCTCGCCGACGGAATGACGAACCGGGTGCTGCTTTTCGTCGACGACGTCAAGGTTGCCGACCTCGTCGATGTGGCGCCGTTACGCAATAGCGGCTGGATCGGCGCATTGATGACCGCCGGCGGTGACGGTAACCCGACCACCGTGCATTTCAAGAAGGTCACCGAAAATCGCTTCGGCAGTGACATGCCACCGGACGACGGAACTGATCCGTACGGCACCGGTCCTAATTCGGTGACTGATCCGAACGCGCAATCGGGTTCGTCGACTTGATGATCAGGCCGGACGACGCCAGAGTAACTCTGGTGGCCAGCGCCTGAGTGAGCAAGACTCGCCGCACGGTCAAATGCAACAACCGATGCGCGGTGACGAAAAGCAGTACCGCCAAAGGCAATTCGAGCAGTGCGGCGGCGACTATCGCGACGGTCACATCGGTCGGGCCGCTTGCCGTGGTGACGTCGAACCAGGCATCGCAGGTGAGCAGGGTGCCGCTCGCGAGAGCGGCGAGAATCACGGCTTCCTTCTTCTTCCACGCGAACCACCCGGTGGCGCCAAGAGCGGCCAGCAGTAGCAGATCGAAGCCCACCCACGTGAGTGTCCAATGCCCGGCCACGTATCGGTGGGGCAAGGTGAGACCGAGCAGCACGACCCAAGGGATCAACGCGATGGTCGCGACCGTCATCACCGTGGCGAAGCTGCGCCTTCTGCGGTCGGGAATGCTTGCAATCACCGAAGAATCGGCGGCGAGGTTTTCGTCGTCCAGCGAAGCGAGTATGCGGCCGAGAGCGGCCCGCTCGTCACGCGACAGTTGGCGCAGAGTCTCCTCACCGATCATTCATCGACATTAACTCGCGTCGATGGCGGTCGGTAGCGCGTTTAGCAGGTGGGTGCTCGGCCGAGGTGTCGGAACGTGCTATCCGGCGGTCGGCGGCGCAGTGCTTTCTCGGACGACGAGTTGGGTGGCCAGTTCGAACCGCAGCGTTTCGATCTCCTCGCCGCGCACGATGCGCAGCACGGTTCGGGCGGCGAGCATGCCCATTTCCGACAGCGGCTGTCGCACGGTGGTGAGCGGTGGCGACGACCACCGGGCTTCGGGTAGGTCGTCGAAACCCACGATGCTGAGGTCGGTGGGCACTCGCAGCCCGTGTTGGCGGGCGGCTTCGTACACGCCGAACGCCATCTGATCGCTCGAGGCGAAGATCGCGGTGGGCGGGCGGTCGAGTGAGAGCAACTTGTTCGCGCCGGCGAATCCCGACTCGTGGTAAAAGTCGCCCTGGTAGACGAGATCGTCGTCGGTTTGGATGCCGGCGGCGTCGAGGCCGGTGCGGTAGCCGTCGAGCCGGGCGCGGCTGCACTGCAGGCGCGGCGGGCCACTGATCACGCCGATCCGGCGATGGCCGAGCCCGACGAGATGTTCGGTGGCGCTCAGGCCGCCGGCCCAGTTCGTTGCGCCGATCGTCGGGAGGTCGACCGACGGTACGCCGGCCGGGTCGACTACCACCGTCGGCAGGTGTCGGCGCAGTTCGGCCTGCAGCCTCGGGTTCAGGTGCGACGTGACCAAGATGACGCCGTCGGAGGCTCGAGCCTGCACGTTTTGCCACCACCGGCGCTCTGACATCGCCTGGCTGTGCACCGCCGATACGACCACGCCGACGCCGACGTCGTGCGCGACGTCTTCGACACCGCGGATGATTTCGACCGCCCACGGGCTGTCGAGATCGTTGAACACCAGGTCGATGAGGCTCGCCTGGCCGCCTTTCGGCGTGCCCCGACGTCGATATTCGTGACGCTGCAGTAAATCTTCGATGCGGTTGCGGGTCTCGGGCGCGACGTCCATGCGGCCGTTCAGAACACGCGACACCGTCGGCACGGACACGCCTGCTTCTTCGGCGATGTCCGCGATCGTCACTCGACGACGATCGCCGGTGGTCACGGCAACTCCCCTTCGGTCAAGGCAAACACAGCGGCCTCTGCAAAAACTGCGGGGTCGATCGTCACAGGATACGCAGTTGTCATCAGCAATCGGTCCCGTCGCGAGTGATTGGGCCGTATTCGAACCAATCGAAGTCGGCCACGCCGGTGATCGGCAGGTTGGGTGTGGTTTCGTCGTCCACCGCGAAGACACCGATCAGGACGCCGAAGAACCCTCCGGCCCGGCGATAGCTCAAGTGGCTCATGTCGGTGACGGCGAGCGACTGCCAGTTGCGGCCGGGCTCGGCGATCAGGAATGCGACGCTCGGCCCATGGCCCTCGACGCCGATCCGCACCGGATTGCCCGTGATGGCGACGTCGGCAACGACCCGCTCTTCGCCGTCCGTTCTCGTGATGAGCTTCGCCGTTCTGGCCGCGACGCCGCCGATCTCGAGGCGGATCTGGTGTGCGGCGCTGTGCACCAAGGCGATCCCGGCGCGCTGCGTCTCGGCCGCAGTGAAGTCGACGGTTGTGTAGGCCGCGAAGTCACGGTGGCGCAGGCGGCGTCCGACGAAGCTCGGATTGCCTTGGCCGGTAAGGGTTTCTGTTCGCGCGCGTAGCCTGAGATGGCCCGGTCGTTCAGTGAGGCTCCACCAGTTTTCGCGTGGCGTGCGGATCATCATCCAGTCGGCGCCAAGACGCGGATCGTCGAACGAGGCGCATCGCGGTGTGGTCGGCCAGCGCGTTTCGTTCAACGTCGGCAGCGTTTCTTCGAGCCGGATGACGCCGTGGCCGGGGCTGAAGATCGGCCACCCGTCGTCGTCCCAGCGCACTGGTGTGAGAAACGTTTCGCGGCCGAGGAGGCCCATTTCGTCGTCGCGCACGCCGAGTAACACCGACCACCACTCGCCGTCGGCAGTGGATACGAGATCTGCATGACCGGTTGCCACGACTGGAGAATCGCCGACAAGGTTGCGCGCGGTGAGCACCGGGTTGCGCGGGCAACCTGTGTAAGGGCCGGTCGGCCGGTCGCTTCGCGCGACCATCACGGCATGGTCTCGCGATGTGCCACCTTCAGCCGTGAGCAGGTAGTAGATGCCGCCGACGTTGTAGATGTGCGGCGCCTCTGACCATCGCGCGTCCCGAAGCGCACCGCGCCAGATCTCGTGCCGTTCTCCGGTGAGTTTGAGTGCGTACGGATCGAATTCTTGCACCCATACGACGGTGTGGCCCCGTTCGTCTTCCTGCTTGGTCGCGCAGAACCAGGCCCGGCCGTCGTTGTCGAACAGCAGCGACGGATCGAAGCCTTCGGCATCGTTCAGCCATACCGGTTCTGACCACGGTCCGCGCACGTTCTCGGCTGTGACGACGAAGTTTCCTGAAGTGGTGCGCCCGCCGACGAGGGTGCATACAACGTAGAAAGTGCCTTGTGCGTAACGGATGGTGGGTGCATACAAGCCATGCGACGGCTTGATGTCGTCGAGGTCGAGCTGATCGGCGCGGTCGATCACATGGCCGATCGGTTGCCAGTTAACGAGATCGCGACTGTGGTGGATCGGTAGCCCTGGAAAATACTCGAATGTCGACGTGACGAGGTAAAAATCCTCGCCCACACGGCAAATCGACGGGTCGGGATACGAGCCCGGCAGGATCGGATTGCGGAAGGTCCGCGTCATCGCACCGTTACGGCGGCGGCAAGCTGCCTCGACGAGTCGACCGTGCGCAGCGGTCCGGTCAGCCTGATGCGCGGTCGGTGCACCGGCTCGCTGCTCGACTTTGACAACCGCAATTCCAGATCTCCGGGTTCGACGATGCGGCAGCCATTGATGCCGGTGAACGCCGAAAGGTCGGCGTAGAACCGGAAATTCACCTCGGCCGACTCCTGTGGTTGCAGCTCCACGCGGGCGTACCCGACGAGCCGCACGTCGGGCCGCGTGACTTGGGCGACCGGATCGTGCAGATACAACTGGACGACGTCAGCTCCGGCTTGGTTGCCGGTGTTCGTCACCGTCAACGACACATCGACGGCACCGTCGGTGGGAATCTCGGTGACATCTGATTCAGCCGCCGATCCGGCAACTTTTACGTCGTCCCAACGGAAAGTTGTGTACGACAGGCCGTGCCCGAACGGCCACATAGGAGTGGGGTCGATGTTGGTGACCTCGCTGCGCAAGCCAAGCGGCGCCGTTAGATAGGTCGAAGGCTGTCCTCCGCGAGTGCGCGGAATGCTGACCGGGAGCCGGCCCGACGGGTTGACCCGGCCACTGAGTACGCCGGCGAGTGCGGGCCCACCCTCCTCCCCGGGAAAGAACGACTGCACGATCGCGGCAGCCCCGGAGAATTCGCCTAGTGCGTATGGACGTCCGGCCACCATGACGAGAACAACGGGAATGCCTGTCTGCAAGATGGCGTTGGCCAAATCAGCTTGGACGCCGGGTAGCTGCAGGTCATCGACATCGCAGCCTTCGCCAGATGTGCCGCGACCGAAAAGCCCTGCTCGATCGCCTAGCGCGAGGACGCACACGTCGGCGGCCTGAGAAACCTCGACAGCTTCAGCAAAACCGGAGGTGTCGTCGTCGTCGACATTGCAACCGCGGGCGAAGGTTATCGACGCGTCGATGAACTCGGTGCCCATCGCCTCGAGCAAGGTAGGCAGCTCGACACCGAACGGGACGGAAGGGTGCTGGCTCCCGACGTGGCTCGGGAACGTGTAGCAACCGAGCATGGCGAGCGGATCGTCTGCGCGCGGGCCGACGACCGCGATCCGTGCGGTTTTCGAGATCGGCAATGCTGCTGAATTGCTTACGAGCACAATGGATTCCTCGGCCATGCGTCGCGCTAGCGCACGATGTTCGGGCGCGTCGAGTGCGACCGAGCCCCGTGCATCGTCGATGTCGCCGTCGAGCCCGTGGTCGATGTCGATGAGCGCGGCGGGCTCGGCTCGCCAATCCGGGTCAAGCAGGCCGAGCTCGCATTTTTGCAGGAGTACGCGGCGGGCAGCCCGGTCGATGCGGTCTTCGGTAACTAGCCCGGCATTGCCTGCTTGGGTCAACGGCTCGCCATAACAATGCACGGTAGGCAGTTCGACGTCGACGCCGGCTTCGAGACCGAGTGCCGCAGCATCGGCTTCGCTGCTGGCTACCTTGTGCAGCAACTGCAGGAAGGAGATGGCGAAATAGTCCGAAACTACGGTGCCGGTGAACCCCCATTCGTCGCGCAGCAAGGTCGTGAGCAACGCCGCGTTGGCGGTGGCCGGAATGCCGTCGATGTCGATGTAGGCGGGCATTACCGATCGGGCACCGCCGTCGCGAATCGCCATCTCGAACGGCGGGAGCAACACGTCGGCAACCTCGCGCGGGCCAGCCGACACCGGCCCGAAGTTGCGTCCCGAGCGCGATGCGGAGTATCCGACGAAATGCTTCAGCGTGGCGACGATGCCGCTCGATTCAAGGCCCCGCACGTAGGCTGTTCCGATGGTTGCGACCAGGTAGGGGTCTTCGCCGATCGTCTCCTCGACCCGGCCCCAGCGGTAGTCGCGAGCGACGTCGAGCACCGGAGCCAGACCTTGGTGGACGCCCACTTGGCGCATGGCCGACCCGACCTGTGCCGACATCGCTTCGACGACCACCGGGTCGAACGTGGCGCCCCATGCGAGCGGAGTCGGGTAGATCGTCGCGCCCCAGGTCATGAATCCGGAGAGGCACTCTTCGTGGGCGAGCGCTGGGATGCCGTGCCGGCCCGCGGCGACGATCTCAGCCTGCGTACGGGCGAGCGCTCGCGCACCCAGGGCCGGGTCGACGGGGGCGGTTCCGAACGGACGGGTGAGTTGGCCGAGGCCGAGCTTGATCACGGTTCGCCAGTCGACCGTCGCCACCGCGAGGTCGTGCTGGTGCGGTGCGACGCCGTCGCCTGACGCGTCTGCGCCGACCCAGATGCCGTAGAGCTGAGCGATCTTTTCTTCGAGACTCATTCGCGCCAGCAAGTCGGTGACCCGCTCGTCCGCGGACAGACTGGTGTCCCGCCATGGCAGCGTCGATTGTTCCGACGCTGCCGAGGCTGCCGACGCTGCCGACGCTGCCGGGGCTGCCGGGGCGGCCGGGGCGGCTGCTGGTGACGAGGGTGTCGCTGCAGTTGCCACCGAGGCCGGCGCGGAAGCCGCTGGAGCCCCGGTGATCAACTCGTCTCTGCGCACATCGGATCCATTCGTAGGTCTCGCACAGTTCCGGAAGTTTTCGAAAGTGTACCGGCGACCTGCCTCGGTCGCGCATCAGCGAATGTAACGGTTAGAAACGGCGTGCGGGAAGGTGTTGACCGTGATTGTTCCGGAGCATTACCGTGACGCCACCGTCAGAACTATCGCGACTGTGCCGGTAACTTTCGAAAGTCACTGGCCAGCGGCGCATCAGACCGGGCACCCGTGCGAGGGCACGGGTCCCTCCTCGAAGGGACGCTCATGACCAGCCGCACCACACGCAGTTCGGCTCAACGCACGGGTAGCCGTGTCGGTAGCCGCTCGCCACGCCACAAGGCGCTTGCTGCTGTCAGCTTGGCGGCGGTGGCCGCGCTCGGCCTCGCCGCCTGCAGTAGCTCGAAGAACTCGTCGAACAACAGCGCCAGCACCACGCCCACCACGAGTTCGTCGTCCACCGACACGAGCTCGCCCAGCACATCGACGCCGGCGAGCCCGGCAGCGGGTGGCTCCGCACTGCCCGCACAGCTCAACGACGGCAAGGCAGTCACCTTGACCTGGTGGCACAACGCGAACCAGGATCCCGGCAAGACGGCCTTTCAAAAGGTCGCTGACGACTTCCACGCGAAGTACTCGAACGTCACGATCAACGTTCAGCCATTCCAGAACGAAGACATCAAGACCAAGATCCCGATCGCGTTGCAGGGCACCCCGCCGGACATCTTCCAGCAGTGGGGCGGCGGCGCCCTGGCGCAGCAGGTGCAGTCGGGCAAGCTCGCTGACATCACCCAGTACACCCAGAGCTGGATTGGCGACCTTGGCAAGGGAGCAGCTGGCTGGGCGGTCGACGGCAAGCAATACGGCGTGCCTTACGACTACCACGTGGTTGGCTTCTGGTACCGCACCGATTTGTTCCAGAAGGCCGGTATCAGCTCGCCGCCCGCGACGTTCGACGACCTGCTGAGCGACATCACCAAACTGAAGGCGGCCGGCATCACGCCGATGGCGCTGGGCGGCAAGGACAAGTGGCCCGACGCGTTCTACTGGGAGAACTTCATTTTGAAGGAGTGCCCACAAGACGCCGTCGTTTCCAGCCTCGACGCCAAGAAGTTCACCGACCCCTGCTTCACCAAGGCCGGTGACGACCTGAAGAAGCTGATCGACGCCAAGCCGTTCCAGACCGGCTTCCTTGCGACGTCGGCACAGCAGGGTGCAGGAAGCTCCGCCGGCCTGGTCGCCAACGGCAAGGCGGCGATGGAGTTGCAGGGCGACTGGGAGATGGCGGTCATGCCGTCGCTCACCAGCGACAAGGACTTCGCTTCCAAGATGGGCTTCTTCCCCTTCCCGTCGGTGAGCGGCGGGCAGGGCACGCCCGGCGCGGCACTCGGTGGCGGTGACGGTTTCTCGTGCTCCACCAAGGCGCCCGCGGTATGCGCTGCTTTCCTGCAGTACCTGACGAGCGCGGACGTCGAGACCCAGCTGGTCAAGGCGACGGCGGTCACGATTCCATCGAACGGCAACGCGACTGCCGCGATCACCGATCCCACCTTGAAGAAGGTGCTCACGTACCTGCAAGGTGTCTCGTACAACCAGCTTTACTTCGACCAGTACATGACGGCGAGCATCGGTAACGCGATCAATGACGCGGTATCGAACTTCATGGCCGGCCAGGGCACGTCGGCCGACCTTGCGGGCGCTGTCGCGAAGGCAGCCAGCCAGTAATGAGCACACAGAGTCGCACCGCTTCCCGGCCCGGAAAACCCGGGCCGGGGGCGGTGCCCTCCGACGACGTTGTCGGCAGGCCCGGTCGCACAAAGGTGCGATCGGGCCTGCGCCAGCGAGCCGAGCTGAGCCTGCTGCTCGGTCCCGCGCTCGTGGCATTCGTCGGCTTCGTGCTGGCGCCGATTGCCGTCGCTATCTACTACAGCGTCTATAAGTGGAACGGCTTCGGCCCGCTCACCGATTTCATCGGGTTCGACAACTACCGGCGAGCACTTTCAGATCCGGTCTTTCAGCACTCGATCATTCACAATCTGATCATCGCTGGCCTGTCGCTGGTGATCCAACTACCGCTGAGCATCGGCATCGCCCTGCTCCTCAATCGAAGGATTCGTGGCCGCACGTTCCTTCGGCTGGTGGTTTTTGCGCCCTACGTGCTTTCTTCGGCTGTCACTGCGGTGATGTGGTCGCTGATGTTGCAACCCGACGGATTCGCCGACCAGGTCTTGAAGTCGGTCGGCCTCGGAAGTCTGGTGCAGGTTTGGCTCGGTGACCTGCACGTCGTTCTCTACACAGTCTTCGCCGTCGCAACCTGGCAATACATCGGCTTCGGCATCGTGCTCCTCCTTGCCGGTCTCCAGGGCATCCCCGGCGAGCTTCGCGAGGCCGCGGCACTCGACGGCGCCTCCCCGTGGCAAGCGACCCGCATGGTGACGCTGCCGCTGCTCGGCCCGACTATTCGCATCTGGATTTTCTTATCGATGATCGGCTCGTTACAGCTTTTCGACCTGGTATGGATCATGACGGGCGGGGGGCCGGCCAATGCGTCGTCCACCATGGCCACGTACCTCATCGACAAGGGGTTCCGTAGCTACGAATTCGGTTACGGCAGCGCGGTCGCCGTCATCTTGTTCCTAATCTGCTTCGTCTTTGCCTTGCTATACCAGCGGTTCGCCCTGCGCCGCGATACACAGGGCGCGCTGACCCGGATGGTGAGGTAATCCATGGCGGCGACTGCAGCTGTGAGACCGAAGAAGGTTCGGCACGGGGGCGGCCAGGTCAGCGCGCCCGGGTCGGCGATTGGCAACACCCTCGCGTATGCGGTCGGTGTCATCATCGTCGTGATCACCGTGGTGCCACTGCTGTATGTGTTCTTGGGCGGCTTCCGCACGACGGCTCAGATCAACGAGCACCCTTCGGGCTTACCGAGCCCGTGGGTGTGGACCAACTACAGCGACATCTTATCGTCAGCATCGTTTTGGCATTTCTTGCTCAACAGCGCGTTGATCGCCATCACTGCGACGGCATTGACAGTTGGCCTTGGTGCGATGGCTGCGTTCGCTCTGTCGCGCTATACGTTCAGAGGTCGCGAGGTGCTCTACGCGCTTTTCACCATCGGATTGCTTTTTCCGCTAACTGTCGCCGCGCTTCCGCTGTATCTGCAGCTACGTAGGCTCGGCATGCTCGAGAACATGTGGGGCGTCGCAATTCCTGAGGCTGCCTTTTCGTTGTCGATCACGATCGTCATCTTGCGGCCCTTCATGCGTGCGGTGCCTGCCGAACTTGAAGACGCTGCAGTCGTCGACGGCACCAGCCGGCTCGGGTTCTTCTGGCGGGTCTTGCTCCCGTTGTCCGCCCCAGCGTTGACGACGGTGGGCATCTTGTCTTTTGTGACGAGCTGGAACTTCTACATTTTGCCGCTGCTGGTGTTCAACGAACAGATCCACTTCACCCTCCCATTGGGAGTCGCGACCTTCCAGTCGCAGTACTCCGCCGACACTGCCAAGGTCTTTGCTTTCACCGGCTTGTCGATGGTGCCGACGTTGTTCTTCTTCGTCATCGCACAACGCCGCATCATTGGTGGCTTGACCGGCGCAGTGAAGGGCTAGTCGACTTACCATGCGTTTGATGCTCCGCCACTGCCGAATCACCCTTGAAGACCCACCTATCGAACACACCGTTGATAAACCACCTGCCGAATCACCTTTGAAAACCGAAAGGATCCACTCCGATGGCTTCGCTTAGTCCGACTCCGCAGGATCGTTTTACGTTCGGGTTGTGGACGGTGGGGTGGCCGGCGCGGGATCCGTTTGGTGATGCGACGCGGCCGGCGTTGGATCCGGTGA
>Ga0070658_10002815_pt1 | contig 14453 bp, 4 predicted proteins | sample KBSC13metaG_FD_64664 | JGI IMG/M metagenome (GOLD analysis project Ga0070658, IMG submission 64664) | Corn rhizosphere microbial communities from Kellogg Biological Station, Michigan, USA - KBS C1-3 metaG | ecosystem: Host-associated > Plants > Roots > Rhizosphere > Soil ...
GGGAGACTGTCGCGCTGGCCGATATGGTAGAGAAACTTGTTGGCGGCCGGGTTGGTAAAATCGATCCGGCCATCGGAGGAGAGTGCGATGATCGGGTCGGGGAACGCGGAGAATGTAATCTCCGTCATCTGCCGCGCCTGGAGCACCTGGTCGCCCATGGCTTGGCGATAGGCGCGGAGCTTGGTCGCCATCTTGTTGAAAGTATCCGCGAGCTGGCCGAGTTCGTCCTGCGAAGCCACCGGCACGACCTGGTCGAGTTTGCCTTCCCCGAGTTCCTTCGAGACGGTGGTCAGGGCCTGGATGGGCTCGAGGATGGAACGCTGGAGCCGGGCGGCGAAGTAGATCGCCCCGGAGATTCCAGCCAGGATGGCCACGATCATGTAGCGCGTGGACTGGGCGCTCAGGTCCCGCGCGTGGCGATCGGCCTGCACCATGTTATCCTGGTTGATGCGGATGATTTCCTGGGCCGTGTCCTTGATCCCCGTGAATGCCGGCAGCATTTCGTCGAAGTACATCTTGCGCCGGGTTTCGGGGTCGCCGGTGTTCCAGAAATCCTCCGCGCGCGCCGCGTACTTCTCGTGGGCTTGCTTTACCTTGTCGGCAAGTTCGCCTTCCCCGGGCAGGGTGATGTTCGCGAGTTCCGTGCGCAGGCTGTCGCGAAAGCCCGGAAGATTTTGCGCGTAGAGATTGCGGCCCCGCTCTTCTTCCCCGACGAGGGAAAAGAAGAGGGCGGAATCCATGCGTTCAGCGGTTTCTTTCATTTGCTGGGCGGCGAGGACGCTGCGGAAGTTTTCGCGGAGGATGACATCGACCTGGTTGCCGAGCTTGGCGAAGAGAGTGACGGCGTAAGCTCCGGTGGCGATGAGGAGGACGAAGAGCGGCGCGAGGCCGATAAAGATGCGTTGCTTCATGCCACCCAGAGTGCTCGCCGTCGGCCGCGTGGCTAGGCACTAATCCTGTGAGTGGAACCGGCGAGGCTGACGAGCCCCCGCTGCCAGCCGGAATTCCGGTGACGAACCAGGTAACTGAAAGAATGCGCTTTCATAACAAGCCACCTATTAGCCCCCGCCATGCCAGCCGTCTCACCCTGCGCTGTAAAACGCTGACCTTCTTTTGCTTACGTCAAAGTATGAAAAACTCCGCGTCGGCGGGATCGTGCAATTTGCAAGATCAGCCTAATCCCCGTATTGCAGTTTGCACGACAAGACATTCGGGGATTGCCGGTTACAACTTCTTCCGTTTTCGATAAAGCGTCGCTGGATCGATCCCGAGAGTGGTCGCCGCCTCATCAAGCGTCTTGGTATTCGCCACCACGCGCCGGATATGTTCCCGCTCGATTTCTTCGAGCGTATGATTTCCACCCAGCCGGATCTCGGAGGAGGTTTGAATCGTTTCGGAAAGATCGGCGGCGCCGAGTTCCTCGCCGGCGCAAAAAATCACGGCCCGTTCGATCACATTCCGTAACTCCCGCAGATTGCCCGGCCACGCGTATTGGCGCATCGCCGTCAACGCCTCGGGAGCAATACCCTGGACCTTCTTTCCCGAGTGACCGGCAAAAAAGCGCAGATGATTCAGCGCGATGTTTTCGAGGTCATCAAGTCGATCTCGTAAAGGCGGCAGGCGCAGAGAAATGACATTGAGCCGGTAATACAGATCCTCGCGAAACTTTCCCTCCGCGACGGCCTTCGCCAGATCGCGATTCGTCGCCGAAATCACGCGCACGTTGGCCCGTCGGGATTTCGTCTCGCCGACGCGTTCATATTCCCGCTCCTGCAAGAGTCGCAACAGCTTCGCCTGGATTTCCACGGGCAGTTCTCCGATTTCATCGAGGAACAGCGTGCCACCATCTGCCGCCGCGATCTTGCCCTGCGTGTCGGCATGGGCTCCGGTGAAGGCGCCCTTCACCTGCCCGAACAGATCGCTCTCCAGGAGTTCCCGGGAAAGGCTCGGGCAACTCACGGTCACGAAGGCGCCGCCGCGCCGGGGGCTGCGCTGGTGCATCGCGCGCGCGAGCAGGCTCTTGCCCGTCCCGCTCTCGCCAAGCAGGAGCACCGTCGCCTCGCTGTCCGCGGCTTTGAATGCGACCTCGAGGACCTTTTGCATCGCGGGCGATTGCGACGATTGGTCGCTCTCCGGGCCGTCGGTGATGAGGCGCGATTCGAGTTCCGCCACGCGCCGTTCGAGCTTTCGGGTCTGCTCGATCCGCGCCAGGACGTGCCGCACCTGGTCCGGGGTGCAGGGTTTGGCCAGATAGTCGAACGCTCCGCGCCGCATCGCTTCGACGGCGGTTTCGACGGATGAGTAAGCCGTCACCATGACCACTGCGGTCCGGGGCGAAATGCGCAACGTCTCTTCGAGGACATCGAGACCGCTTTCCTGCCCGAGCCGGAGATCGAGCAGGACCGCGTCAAAAGATTTGGCGCGCAACTCCGCGAGCGCGAGAGCCCCGTTCGACGCACACTCCACGGCATGCCCATCCGACTCCAGCGCGAGCGCGAGGCTCCGGCGGATATTTTTCTCGTCGTCCACAATGAGGACTCTCATGGGACAACCATAGATGACCACGCAAGGGTTTCGCCAGATTTCAGAAGGGAAATTGAGTCCTCGCAAGAGGGCGCTATTTTCGCGCAATGATTGTCGAGCGCCTTCCTGAAGTTCTTGCTTTGCCGACGGAGCAGAAACAAATCCTGGCCGAGGAACTGTTGAATCAAGTGGTGCTGGAGAGCGAAAAAGATCCTGCCTTGATGGAAGCGTTGCGTCGCAGGCTCGACGATCATGTAAAATCGCCAGATGCCGGAGTGCGCCGGGAGGATTTGCGGGATCGTCTGCTAAAGCGCCCGCATGCCTGAATCGTTTGGAAGCACGCCGACGAGGAGAAATTTCTCTCCGCGCGGTCATTTCTGAGACCCCAAGCCGCTGCGCGGGATTGTTGATGAGGGATGACGCCGGGCTGCTGGTGGAGGCGTGCGAGCGACTTTTCTTTCAGCCCTCCGGGCTGCCTCCTGATCTCCAGCCTTTTACGTGTCACGTCATTGGCAGCGAAATTCCATGTGGGCGAAGGCGAACGATTTGGATCACGCGACCTGCAGTTTTCCCGCAAGTTGCACCAAACTGCTCGCCAGCTTGGCCACCTGCTTGGTCTTGCGTTCATCCTTCAGCCTGCCGGCCTCGTCGAAAGCCTCATGCGCGGTGGAAATGCAAACCTGGTCAGGCAGCACCAGCACGCCGATGTTGCCGAGAATCGAGCGCAGCGTCACGAGGCCGCGCAGGCCGCCCAAGGCTCCCGGCGAAGCGGAGCAGACCGCCGCGACTTTTCCCCGGTAGGCGACCAGCGACGGTTCGTCGTCGGTCTCGGAGCGTGAGGCCCAGTCGATCGCGTTCTTGAGCGGGGCACTGATGGAGCTGTTGTATTCCGGCGAGGCGATGATGAATCCATCGCTCGCGCGGAGCAGGGCCTTGAGTTGCTTCGCACCCTCGGGCAATCCGCTGGCGTCTTCGATGTCCTGATCGAAAAGGGGAAGGGCCAGCTCGCGAAGGTCCACGACCGTGACTTCTCCACCGGCGGCACGCGCGGCATCGGCGGCGATGGCCAGGAGTTTCTTGTTGAAGGACCCAGTGCGGAGGCTTCCGGCGAAAGCGACGATCTTCGGTGTGTTCATGGCGGGATAGGTCTCTCCCAAAGCAGTGAAGAGGCAAAGAAAGAACGGCGGGTGTGTGGCGTATTCGTCTCACGTCCGGTGAAACACCTCGATGGGCCGCCTGGCCGGGCAGACAATTCTTTTACAATCGCCTCGCACGGCCATGACAACTTTCCCGCGGGCGGACGCCATCTTCCCCTCCACGCGCTTATGAATACCTCCCGCTTCGCGATCACTTTTGGCCTGATCCTTGGATCGCTCGTCTCCGCCCAGGAACCGGCCGCCCCGCCCCAGGCGCCCAAGACCGTCACCAAGGAACAGACGATCTACGTCCCCTTCGATAATCTGGAAGAGGTCTTCGAAAAGCAGGAGCGGGGCGTCTTCCTGCCGTATCGCGAGTTCCTCGAGATGTGGAACAAGCTGAACCTGCCGGAAAAATTGAAAGCCAAGGAGCCGCCGGTGCAGGGTGTGCTCGCGGGCGCGAATTACGCGGGCAAGGTCACCGGAGAGGTTGCCGAGATCAAAGCGAAGCTGAGCTTCGAGGCCTTGAAGGAGGGTTGGTCGAAGCTGCCCCTCGGCACCGGAGACCTGAGCATCGCGGAGTCGAAATCGACCGCCGTGCTGAATTTTGCCGACGGCGGCTACGAAGTGCTCTTTCCGGCCAAGGGCAGCTATCAACTGGACGCCACCATCTATGGCCGAATCACGCGTGAGGCGGGCCGCAGCATGTTGCACCTCAAGCTGCCTCGCACTTCGGTTTCACAGTTCGAAATGATCATTCCGGACAAAGGGCTCGATTTTGTGATCACTCCCGCCTCCGCTTATTCTGCGGTGGAAAATGAGGACGGCAGCACGCGTCTCGTGGTCTACTTCGGGGCTTCCCAGGATGTGAACATCGCGTGGACGCGGAAGACGGGAGAAACCGCGCTCCAGCCGCTCCTCTTCGCGGACGCACAGACCCAGGTGCGCATCGGGGCCGGCGTCGTGCGCACGGATGCCGCGCTCGGTTACCGGATTCTCCGCGCAGGGGTGAAGACGCTGGAGGTGCTGCTTCCGAAGGACCAGCAGGTCTTGAACGTGGAAGGCCAGGACTTGAAGGAGTGGACGCTGAAGGAAGACGCGGACGGCCAGCGGTTGCACGTGGATCTTCACACGCCCGCCAAGGACGCGTATTCGCTCACGATCCACATGGAAGCGGCGCTCGCGGCCCTGCCTCAGCAGGTGAAGTTGCCGGTGGTCAAAGCCCAGGGTATCGAACGGCAGAGTGGCTCGGTGTCGGTTTCGGCGGACGCCGAGATTGTTGTGGAAGTGGGCGCATTGGAAGGCCTCACGCAGCAGGCCGCGGCGCAGACGAAGGAAGGGCCTCGTGGCCTCGTGGGGTTATATCGCTACCTGCGCCTGCCCTACGGGGGCAGTGTCTCGGTCACCGAGGCCAAACCACAGGTCGAGGTCGCCAGCGAGACGCTGCTGCGGATCACTCCCGAAACGCAGGATCTGATCGCGCGCTTTGATTACACCGTGAAAAAGGCCGGCATCTTTGCGACGCAAATCGAATTGCCGGCGGGGTTTTCCCAGGCGGAGGCCGCGGGCGACCAGGTGGAAAGCGCGACGGTCCAGAAGGACGGCGCGCGCAACTTGCTCAATGTGAAATTCGCCACCCGGCGCACCGGTAATTTCACTTTCGTCGTGACCGCCGAAGCGCCCCGCACCAAGCCCGACGAGCCCGTGGGCGTGCCGGTCTTCATTCCGCAAAATGTCGAACGGCATGAGGCCAAAGTGGGCCTGGCGATTCACGTCAGTCTGAAGGCAAACACCGTCGACAAGGGCGACCTGCGTGAGGAAGACATCCGCAACCTCGGGGGCATCGCCATCAAGGATGCGGCCGCCAATCCGCTGACCCTGGGCTTTCGCTATCGCGGCGCCGCGAAGCCGGCCCAGGTGCAGTTCGAACTGCGCAAGCCGCGGGTCTCCGCGGAAGTCCTCGCCCTCCTGGAAGTCCGCGAAGCCTTGATCCATCACACCTGGACCATCGGCTACAATGTGGAATACGCCGGCGTGAACGAGTTCGTCATCGAGGTGCCGAAAGCCATCGCCGACGATTTGCAGATCGACGGCGCGAATATCAAGGAGCGCACCAAATCCGATGCCACCGACGCCCAGGGTCAGCCTACCGGCGCGGCGCTGTGGCGCGTCACATTGCAGGACCGGGTGCTCGGGCCCTATCAACTCACGCTCACGCATGATGCGGCGCGGGGTGAGCAAAAACAGGGCGCCGTCGCGCAAGTCGTGCTCACGGAAATCAAGCCGTTGAACCTTTTTCGCGAGACGGGCCAGGTGGCGGTGATCAAGGACGGGAATCTCGAGTTGACCAGGACGGACGCGAAAGGGCTGGAGGTCATCGATCCAAAGGAACTGCACGGCGCGCTTCAGCGCGACGGGATCTTTCTCGCCTACAAGTACAGCGCGCACCCGCTCGCGCTGACGCTCGACGTGTCCAAGAATTCCTATCTGGAAGTGCCGTCCGCCGTGGTCAGCTACGCGGTGCTCACCAGCGTCATCGCCGAAGACGAAGCGGAAACGACCGAGGTCATCTACTGGGTGCGCAATAACGCCCAGCAATTCTTCAGCGTCCAGCTCCCGACAAAGGCCGGAAAACCGGCGAAGCTGCTCAGCGATGCCTACGTCAATGGCGAGCCGCAGCAGCCGTCGAAACGTCCCGACAAGAACGAGCTGCTCATTCGCCTCCCGGCGCGGCAGGATGGCAACGCGGTCTTTCCCGTGCGCTTCGTCTATGAGGTGCCCAGCCCGAGGCCCGGCGAGCGGCTCGGCTGGCGCGGCACGATCGACGTGCAACCGCCGAAACTCGGCGACACCGAAGTCTTGCAGACGAAGTGGACGGTTTATTTGCCGCAGGATTATCGCTACGTGCAATTCGGCGGCGCGATGCGTGAGGCCGTGAGCCGCCGAGGCTGGGACCGCCTGTTCCACGCTTTCCGCCTCTTCGTGCCACGCGTGGGCCCGGCGCTGACTGTTCCCGACGGTCCCGAGCGCAGCGAACCGCCGGAACTCCCCGCCGTGAAGTCCGTCGGCTTCGACACGCAAATCCAAAAGGAAGGCGTGAGCGTCACTCTCCGGCGGCTCGACGCGCCCGCGGAGATCCACGCCGCGTATCGCGGGAAGACCTATGCGGCGACGGTCGAAGCCATCGCGTGCCTGCTCGCGTTCTTTGCCGGGGTGCGGCTGCTTGGCGCCTCCCGCCAGACGCGCTTTGCCTACTTCGCCTTCGTCGGTTTGGGCGCGCTGATTATCGCCGGCGCCGCAAATCCGCGCGCCGCCGGGTTCTGGCAGGCCATTTACCTCGGCGTCTTCCTCTCCGCGCTGGTGTGGCTGGTTTGCGGCGCGTGGAACTGGATCCGGGCGGTTTGCACGCGCCTCGCCCGCTTGTTCCAACGCAAACCTCGCTCGCCGGTCGTCCCGCCGCCGGTGGCGCCTCCGCCAGACCCCTCATCGAGTGCCGCCCCCGCGCCCGCCCCCTGAATCGCGTTTCCATGAGTACGCTGCCACGATTTCTGGGATGCGCCGTTCTGTTGCTCGCCGCGCTTGCTTTGGCCTGTGCGGCGGCGGACCAGCCGGGAGCAAAGGTCGAACCTCCACCGCCCAATCAGCGCGAGCTTTGGGTCCCGTCGAACCAGCTCGCGCCGATCCTCGAGAAATACCCGAACGCCGTGGTTCTCTCCCGCGAGCAATATTCCACCTTGCTGCGCGATGCGAACCTGGATCAAACGGCCCAACCATCCGCGCCACGCCGCGTGGCGCTCACCGCGGCCCGTTACCAGGCCCGCCTCGCCGGGAAAGTGGTGCAGGTCACCGGCGAACTGACCGCGAATGTTCTCTCGGACGAGTGGGCTCAAGTTCCGTTGGACTTCGAGGGCGCATCCGTTGGCGCCGTCCAGATCGACGGCGAAGCGGCGTTTCAACCTGGGATTGTGGTAGGCAAGGGGAGCAACGCCACACCCGCGGCCTTGCTCGTGCGGGGAAAGGGAGAACGGCGCGTCACGGTCGAATTCTCCATTCCCGTGTTCATAGATGGGGGGCTGAGCCGTTTGAACTGCCGTTTGCCCGTGGCGGCTTCGAGCGTCTTTCAATTGGACCTTCCGGCCGGCCAGCGCGTAGACAGCCCGCAACCCGTGCGGATTACCAATGCCGCCGAGCGCACGTCGATCGCGGCGGGACTCTCGCCGGCGCACCCTGCGCTCAGCCTCACGTGGCGCGGCCATGGCGCGGGCGCCCAGGCGCTCGAACCACTGGTCTCCGCCAACGGGATTTACACCATCGATGCCGAGCGCGTGCATGTGGAATACGGATTCCTCATTGAAACGCAGCTCGGAAACCTGCCTGAGAATTTCCAATTCGACCTTCCCGAAAATGCGAAGGTGCTTCAAGTCACCGGTCAGGAAGTCGCAAAATGGGATGCCGGTGGCGGCAAACTCAAGGTGACACTCCAGCCCGGGGAACGCGCGTCCACAAACGTCTGGCTCGTGCTGGAATTCCCCTCGCTGGCCAATGCGCCGAGCGCCACCCTCCCGCTTTTCGTGCCGCGGATCGATGGCCTGGCACGCATGCAGGGCGTGCTGTCCGTGGTGGGCGATGCGGGCGTGATGGTAAAATCCGTCAGCACCGATGCGACCATTCAGCCTGTGGATCGCGCCATCGAAGCGTCCCCCCACTTTGTCGCCTCGTATCAATTTCATGCGATTCCCACCGCGCCGCGCGTGTCGGTCGAGAAGGTGCAAACGCGCTTCTCCGCCGACCTCGACACGCTCGTGGCATTCAAGCCGGAAGCCATCTTCATCGAGCGTACACTCACCCTGCACCAGGAGCGTGGCGAAACATTTCAAGTCTCGCTCTCGCTCCCGGCGGGTGAGGAAGTGATCAGCGTCGGGAATGCCGATGGCTCCGAGCCCGACTGGCGCATGGAGGCCGGAAAACTTCGGATTCGCTGGAGCGAACTCGCCGCCGGCCAGGCGCCTGTTTTCAAGATCCGCACGCGCAGCGAGCCGCAGAACTGGACGCAACTCGGCCCCGACGGCCTGACCTATGCGCTGGGCGACGCGCGAATCGACGGGGCCGACAAAATCACCGGATACATCGCTCTCAAAGCGGCCGAATCGTTCCGGCTCGAGGCCGCGCCGTCGGAGACCCTGGAGCGGCGGGATGGGAGGACCACGCCGGTCCAGGGCGACTACGCGTGGTTCCGCCGCCAGGATTTCACGCTCTCGGTGAAGATCGCGAAGCGTCCCGGCGAAGTCCTGGCCAGCTTGACCGGCTACGTGCTGCCGCTCGAAGGCGTGCTGGATCTGCACGCGCGGATCAACCTGGAATTCCTGCACTCCGGCACGCGGTCGGTGCGCGTGCAGGTTCCGGAAAAACTCGCGCGGAGTTTCTATTTCGACGGCCCGCAGATCGCCGAGCGCAATCTCAACGGGGACATCTGGACGATTGTCTTCCAGAAGGAACTGACGGGCAGCTACGGGCTCGCGGTGACCGCCCAGGTTCCCGTGGAAACGGCGGGACCACCGGGAGCCGCAGGAGCGGGTCCCGGCGCCGCCGCCGCGGAATCCCAATTTCAAGCCGCCGTGCCCTTGATCGTGCCCCTGGACGTGGCGCGGACGAGCGGGGTGTGGGCCGTCGAGGCGAATACCGAAACCGAGATCCAGTTCGAGGCCAAAGGCATGAACGAACTCGACTCCCTCCTCGCGCCCCGGCTGCCGGACTATCAACCGCGGCACCGCGTCATCGGCGTCTTCGCCTGGCTGGGCCAGGACTACACGCTCAAGCTCTCCGGCGTGCGCCACACCCCGGCGACCGTGCTCACCAGCGTCGTCGACTCGCTGGAACTCGACACGGTCGTTTCGACGAGCGGCGTGGAACGCAATCAAGCGACGTTTCAACTGCGGACCGCCGGCGCGCAATACCTCGACGTGCAGCTTCCCGCGAAATCCCGCCTGCTCTCGGTGACCGTGGACGGAAATGTCGTCAAGCCGGTCGGCGATCATGCCGAGCAGGTGCGCGTTCAGCTTGCCGCCAGGCGGGACGCCTCGGCCACTTCCACGGTTTCCGTGCTCTACGAGATCCCCAAGGGCGAGTGGAGCGGCGCGGGCCAGTACGCGGCTCGCGGCCCGAAGCTCGCGAAGGAAATCCCCATCCTGCGCAGCACCTGGCGCCTCTATCTGCCGGACGGCTTCGAGTACACGGGGCTCGACAGCAACTTGCGCGCGCCGGCGCCGGAGCGTGAGCGCCCTCTCGTCTTGAGCCCGCTCACCGCCTACCAGGAATGGCGTGCGCAACGGGTGGCCGCGATCATCGCGAGCAGCGGGACCTCCGACGAGACCACCGCTCTCCCTCCGTCCCAACCGGTGGAACCAGTGCCGGCGGAGCCGCCCATGCAGCGAGAGATGGCTCGGCGCTCTGATTATGAAGTCACCGGCTCGGAAGCCATGGCCAGTGGAGATCGAGCCATCAAGGCCAGGAACTACAAGGAGGCCTCGGCGTCCTACAAGCGGGCGGCCGACACCATTCCGGACTCGGGGTCGGCGCGCGTGATGCATCACACAGCCGTCGTGAAATTTTGCGACGCCAGTGTCAAGCTGGCGGAGCAATACATTACCGAAGGCCGCTTCGGGGACGCCGAGGCCACCGTGAGAATCGTCCTCGATGCGCGTTACGACCCCACTTTCAAGCGAGCCATCATCCTTCTCGCCCGCCTCGAACAGCCGGATTACTACAACAAGGCCATCGGGCCGCAATTCCGCGCCAATGTCGAAAAGGTGAAGCAGTGGTTCATCGAGGCGCAGGGTTTTTACGACACGGGCCGCTTCGACCTGGCGAAAAAGCGGTGCGAGCAAATTCTCTCCATCGACAAATACAACATTGCCGCTCGGGAAATGGAGGAGCGGATCGATCGAAAGATCAGCGACTACGGGATCGCCGCCTACAACCAGACGCGGGCGGATATGATCCGGCAAATCGATGTCGCCTGGCAACGGCCCATCCGGAAATTCAATGCCGCCATCGAGATCATCGATGAAAATTCGAAGCGCTCTCCGGCCCAGACGGAATGGATCAATCGAAAGCTGGACAGCATTATCATTCCGAAGCTCGAATTCCGGGGAGCGACGATTCGCGAAGCCATTGAGTTCCTGCGGAAGAAGAGCGCGGAACTCGATGTCGATTCCCCGGTGGGAGAAAGAGGAGTCAACTTCGTGCTCAAGCTGGAGGGCGGCAATGCCGGTGCAACTCCGTCCCTGGTCAGTCCGGCGGATACGCAGATCACCGTGACCCTCACCAACATCCCGCTGCGGGAAGCCCTGAAAGACGTGACGTCGCTCGCGAATTTGAAATACAAGGTCGACTCTTATGCCGTCGTGATTGTGCCGCTCACTGAGAGCACGGACGTCATGGTCACGAAGGAGTGGTCGATCGATCACGATGCCTTGCTCGAGGCCATGTCCATCACGGGCGGACGGAACGGCGTCAATCAACTCGAGTCGCTTTCCGGCGCCGCGGATCGTGACACCGTCAAGCAGTGGCTGATGAGCAACGGCGTCGTCTTCAATGGTGCGGCCAGTGCAATCTATATCGCGCCCGCCGGGAGACAGAAGATGAGCTTGTCGTCCACGGGTGGCGGGACGACGACGGCATCTCTTCCTGCCGTTGGCCGGCTCATCGCCCGGAATACCCAGGATCAACTCGATCTCATGGACCGAATCCTGAGTGCCGGCGGCTCCGGAAGTTCCACTTCCTCGGGCGCAAACGGAGCTTTCCCGCAGCATGGCATTTCCGGGCTGTTGCCGATGAAGCTCGATCTGCCCAAGGTCGGCCGGGTCATCGTGCTGGAAGGACTCGCCGCGGCCGAGCACGTGGAATTCCAATACAACGATTGGTGGAATCGAGCGCGGCGATTGTGGCTTTGGTTTGTCGGGGGCGGACTGCTCGGGCTGTTCCTCGCCGGATCGCGCCCCTGGCGGCGCACGTGCTGGGTGCTCCTGCTCCTCACCTTCTACCCCTACTGCGTCAGCATGACGGCTATTCCGGTCTGCAATGCGCTCCTCGCCGGCTGGCTCATTTCCGTCGTCTTGCAACGGCTCGTCGTCCGAATGGTCTTCGCGCCTCGCGGGAAGGAGGTCCTGGCATGAATGCGACCATGAAGAAAGTGATCATTGCCCTGGCATTGCTTGCGCCCCTCGGGCGCAGCGGATTCGCCGCGGACGTTCCGGCTTCCAATCCCGAGATGGTGATTGTGCCGTATGACGCCAGCAAGCCGGCGGCGGAACAAAAACCCGATCAGTTCTACCTTCCCTACGAGCGCTTCCTCCAACTGTGGCAGGCGGCCAAACAGAATCGCACGGACCGCAAACTCGAGGCGGCAGCCGTCTCTTTCGCGCTCAGCGCCGCCCGCTATGAAGGCGTCCTCGGCGAGCGCGCGATCACCTTCACCGGCAAGCTGGATATCACGACCTACAATGAATCCTGGGTGGGAGTTCCGCTGCCCTTCACCGACGTGAAAATCAGCGCGCTGAAGATTGACGGCGTGGCCGCGGCTTATGATGGAACGCGCATCGTGGTCGAGAAGCCGGGTCGCCACCAGGTGGACGTTGCATTCGAGATCCCATTCCAGCGCGGAGTGCAAACGGTCGACTGGGGGATTCCGAGGACGGGCGCGACGATGCTGGTCCTGACGCTGCCCGACGATCGGACGCGAGCGATGGTCAGCCCGGGCAGCGGGATGGTCGAACAGGTGGAGAATGGGAAAAAGCGCATCTCGGCCGCACTTGGATCGACTAACCGCGTGCATGTGGAGTGGAAGGCCTCCGCCGCGGCGGCGCACATCGCCGATCCGGCACTGGCCACGATCAGCACACGCCTGGTCTCGCGCATTGGCCGCGAGGAAATCACCTCGGAAATTGCCTTCGCATTTCCCGGCGCTCGTCAGGACCATTTCACGATCTATTTCGAAAAGGGTCTGACTCTGACCATGATCGACGCGATCAACGTTAAATCCTGGCGGCTCGCCGCGGAGGACACGCGCCAGGCGCTGGAGATCATGCTCAATGAACCCGTGGAGGAATTGTATTCCGTGCTCATCGGGACCGAACGTCCGCTGGCCGCGCTGCCCGCTGAGCTGAAATCGCCGGCCTTTTCCGCGGCGGCCCGGCGCCTGGAGTATTCCGGAGTCGCTTTGTGTATCGGCGATCGTCTCGAACTCACTCCGAAACCGGATCCGGCGCAGCGCCAGATCCCATGGAATGGTCCGATCGGCACCGGCAATCACCTCGTGGCGGCCTACGCCGGGGCCGGGCAGGCCGGTTATCGGGTCGCACTCCGCGAAACCCAGCGCGAGGCGCGAGTGGACTATGTTTACCAGGTCAACCGGCGAAAGATCGAGTTGATCGCTTCGCTCCAGCTCCTGGCCCACGGGGACGATCTCTCCACGGCGACGCTCAGCCTCCCCGCGCAATTCGAAGTGCAGGCCGTCGAGAGTGAGCGCCTCCAGGACTGGTGGCGCGAAGGCGACACGTTGTACCTGCGGTTCCGCGGCGCGACGCCGGAGAGCACGCCGCTGGTTGTTTACCTCGTGCGGCAATATGCCGCGGCGCCGACGGAACTCGACGTGCGCCCGCTCGTGCTCGAGGGCTTCAAGAAAGTGGAAGGCGAGGCGGTGGTGGCCGCGCACAAGGGAGTCGAGGCGTCGATGAAACTCTCCGCCGATGCCAGGGAAATGGCGCCGGGCCTGGCCGCGACCGATTTCCAGATCCTGCCGCCGCTCGAGCGCAAGCGGGGTTTTGCCTTCAAGAGCCAAACGTTCGCCGCGCAGGTGGCGCTCACGGCGTTGCCCGCCCGAACCAGTGCGGTTTGGGTCATGCATGCGCAGGCGCATGAGGGCTGGGTCTCGGTGAGCGCCCATGCCCGGCTGACGATGCGGCAGGGCAGTATCGATCGAGTGACGTTTTCCCTGCCCGCCGCCGTGAACGAGGCGCGCGTGACCGGTGACGAGGTGCGTGAGGTTCGCTCGCGGGTGGAGGGGGACCGCCGGGTCTACGAGGTGCAGTTTCAGAACGATGTCTATGAGGCGGTCGAATTCACCGCCGATCTCGAATTGCCGAATCCCGGAAAAGTGGCGCTGCCGGCCATCGCCTTCCCCGATGCGCAAATGACGAGCGGCTATGTGCTGGCCGACAATGCGTCGGAGTATGAGATGAAAATTGAAAAGAGCGGCGTCGATTCCGCGCCGAGCGAGGAGGTTCCTTTCCTGCCGGACCTGTCGAAGAATGCCAGCATCTTCCGGACACAGCCGGATTGGGCGGTCACCATCGTGGCCGAGCGCCTCGAGAAGGCCACGGCCCGCGCGGCCTTTGTCGCCTGGGCGGAACTGACCACGGCTCTGCGGCCGGACGGCACGGAATGGCACCGCGCGGCCTACCGGCTGCAAAATCGCTCCCTGCAGTTTCTGCCGGTGAAAATGCCCGCGGGCGCCGAGTTGGTAAGCGTGCGCGTGGCCGGACAGGCGGTGCGCGCGGATGCCGGGCAGGTGGACGGTGTGGCGGCGATCCTTGTGCCCCTCATCAAGACGAAACCGGGCGACCTTTCCTACGACGTGGAACTGGTCTACCGCCAGAATCGCCCGGCGCTTGGCTGGTGGGCGCGGCGCGATCTTGATGACCCGGAGTTGCTGGGCATCACCGTCGAACGCACCTTCTGGAACGTGTGGGTGCCCGAAGACCGAAAATTGCAAAGTTCCTCCGGCAACATGGAAGC
>Ga0070658_10002819_pt1 | contig 14442 bp, 12 predicted proteins | sample KBSC13metaG_FD_64664 | JGI IMG/M metagenome (GOLD analysis project Ga0070658, IMG submission 64664) | Corn rhizosphere microbial communities from Kellogg Biological Station, Michigan, USA - KBS C1-3 metaG | ecosystem: Host-associated > Plants > Roots > Rhizosphere > Soil ...
GCAGGGTCACGCTCAGGTTCGCGCGAGCTGTCGCCTTCCGCGACACGTTCGGATTCTCGACGTAATCACGGACAGGTAGCTGCGCGTCCTGGAGCATGTTCCGCTGGGAGGAGGGCAGCGTCTGCAGGCCGCGCTCGTTCTCCCACTCACCGCTCGCGAAGTACTTCACCATCTCGCTGCCGCCACGCACCTGCAGGCCGTAGCTCTGGAGGTGACCGGTGCCGATCGGCGAGGTGGAATCCACCTGCGATGGGCTGAACGAGGCGATGCTGTCGAGCGCGCAGTAGTTGTTGTCAGTGGTCGGAAGCACCTGGCGCGTGATGAAGCAGCTCGCCGTGTTGGGCGTATTCGCGCGCGCGGTGAATCGGCCGAAGCCGGTGTAGTTGGCTGGCCACGGATTGCGATCGACGATGGCCGACTGCTGGGTGAACAGCGTCCACTGCGGCTTGCCGGCGACGCCCTTCTTGGTGGTGATGACGATGACGCCATTCGCGGCGTCGGTGCCGTACAGCGTGGCGGCCGACGGCCCACGGACCACCTCGATCGACTCGATGTCGTCAGGGTTGAGGTCGTTCATGCGGCTGAACGTCGAACCACCGATGCCGATGCTCTGCGAGTTCGTGCTGCTCTGCATGCGCACGCCGTCGATCACGTAGATCGGGTCGTTGGACAGGGAGAGCGAGCTGGTGCCACGGATACGGACGCGCGCGCCCGTGCCGGTGGAGTTGCCACCGATGACCTGCACACCAGGAGCGCGGGCCGTCAGGAGGTCGCCCATGTTGCTGATCGGGCGCGACTCGACGAGCTTCGCTGCGTCTACCTGGGCGATGGCGTTGCCGACTTCCACGCGCCGCTGCTCACCGGTTGCGGTGACGACGGTGGGGGTCAGCATGACGGCGACCGGCTTCATGACGAAGTTGAGGGTCGTCGCCTGACCGGCCGTGATGGTGGCCGACTGGGTGGTCTCCGCATAGCCCACGCGGAGGGCACGCACCTGCACGGTGCCGGAGGGCACACCGCGGATGGTGTAGATACCGTCCTGGTTCGCTTGCGCGCCAAGCGTGGTGCCGACGACGTTCACCTGGGCCGCTGCCACCGGCTGACCCGAACCAGCGTCAGTGATACGCCCGGTGATGGTCGCGGACTGCTGCGCACTCGCTGCAGGCGCGGCGACCAGTGCGATGCCAAGGGAGGCCGCCGCCAGGAACGCGCGACGGAATTTTCCTCGCTTACCCATCAGTGTGTACCTCGAAGAGGGATTGGAACGAGTGGGAACAGGCCGAGGATGGCCCAGTGCCGTGCTCTACGGCGCGTGTGAATCATCGATGCATCAATACTGGAACCCAAAATGACCCCACTCTGACAGGTGTGGTCACAGAGGTCCAGGTATGCATGGACGGATGGAACAAGGAGGACGATCAGGACGACTGCCGGCAACGGGGGAAGATTTCCGGCCACTCCATCCGCGCCAATGACTAGTGGGTGCCGCAACGTCGGTCAAGCCGTCCGACGATTATCCCTGCGGCCCTGGCGCCTTCGCCAACCATTCCCCGCCATCCACCACCATGATCGCTCCCGTCACCCACGACGCCGCAGGCGAGCAGAGATACGCCGCCATGCCGGCGATATCCGCCGGCGACCCCCAGCGCGCGAGTGGAATGGCCTTCTTCGCATAGCTCTCCATCGCCCGCTCGACGGCAAAGACATCGGGCACGCCCTCCGCACTGGGCGGAGGCGTGAACGCCTTGCGCACGCCTTCAGTGGGAACCGGGCCCGGCGCGATGGCGTTCACCCGCACGCCGTCCCTGGCCCACTCCAGTGCCAGGGTTCGCGTCAGCGCGTCGATCCCCGCCTTGGCCGCCGTCGCGTGTGCCATCAGGGGCCAGCCACGATAGTGCAGCGTCATCGAGATGTTCACGATGCTGCCTCCACCACTCGCGCGCATGACCGGCAGCGCGGCCTGCGAGCAGAAGAATGTGCCGTACAGGTCGATCTCGATCACGCTCTTCCACGCGTTCGCCGAGAGGGACTCGGATGGCGCGTAGAAGTTGCCAGCGGCGTTGTTGACGAGGAAATCCAGTCGCCCGTGCTCCTGAACGATCCGGGAAAGGACCTCCTTCACGCGCTCCTGCTCGCGCACGTCCACCGCGATGCCGCTCGCCTTGCCGCCGGCGGCGCGGATCTCCGCGGCAGCGGCGTCGACGCGCTCCTGCTTTCTGCTCGCCAGCACCACGTGCGCGCCGAGCGCCGCGAGGGTGTCGGCGATGCCGCGGCCGATCCCGCTGCCGCCGCCGGTGATGAGCGCCACCCGGCCGTCGAACAGTCCGGGGCGAAAGACGTCGAGTGGCGACGCGGCGGGAGTGATCATGGTGAGAGCTCCGCTGGTGGTTCGGAATCGGAAGTCGCCGCGAAGTCGGATGCGGCACCCGCTGCGTCCATCGGTAGTGCCCCCGGCACCGCGTTCGGCACGAGCACGTCCCGCAATGCGTCGGCAAGGGTAACCGCTTCCGGCGCGGGCGCCACGGTGAGCGCGAGACCGAGCTGCAGGACCGGCGCGAAGGACCGGCGATGATGCGGCGTGAGCCCATGAGACGCCAGCCCCGCATGGTGCTCGGCCGTGCCGTAGCCGGCGTTCGTCTCCCAGCGATAGTGCGGGTGCCGCCGAGCGAGCGCGCGCATGAGCCGGTCGCGGGTCACCTTGGCGACGATCGATGCGCAGGCGATGGAATGGCAGCAGCCATCGCCGCCGACGACGGCGGTGTGGTCCACGCCGAGCGAGCGGATGCGGTTGCCGTCCACGATCACGTGATCGGGCGTGACCCTCAAGCGGCGTAGTGCGCGGCGCATGGCGAGCACCGCGGCGTGGTAGATGTTGATGCGATCGATCTCGCGCACGCTCGCGGCGCCCACCGCCACGCAGAGCGCGCGCTCCGCGATGCGAGCGGCGAGCTTCTCACGCTCGGCCGACGTGAGCTTCTTGGAGTCGTCCACTCCGCGGATGGCGCGCGCGTCGGGAGGCATGACGACGGCGCAAGCGACGACGGGGCCCGCGAGCGGGCCCCGTCCGACTTCGTCCACTCCGGCAATGAGGGGGCCTCGAGACGCGCGGAGCTCCCGTTCGAGCGTGCTCCAGCGAGGCATGCCCTGCCGAGGTGATGGCTACTGCGCGGCGGTTTCCGTCTGCGGAACGCGCGCCTTCTTTTCCTTGATGCGCGTCGCCTTGCCGGTGAGGTGGCGCAGGTAGTACAGCTTGGCGCGACGGACGCGGCCGCGACGGACGACATTGATGTCGGCCAGCATCGGGCTGTGGAGGGGGAAGATGCGCTCGACCCCGACGCCGTTGGAGATCTTGCGGACGGTGAACGACGCGCTGACGCCGCTGCCGCGACGAGCGATGCAGACTCCCTCGAACGCCTGGATGCGCTCCTTCTCCCCTTCCTTGACGCGGACGTTCACGCGGAGGGTGTCACCGGCGCGGAACGGGGGGAGGTTGTCGCGGAGCCACTCTTTCTGGGTTTCGATGAAGGGATGCATATGACGCTCGGGGCCGAAGGCCCGGTTCGGGGCTTAACTGGTAGAGACTGGACAAGTTAGCGCTCCGGGCGGCGTGAGTCCACCCCCGCCCCTTCCACGAACGAGAAACCGCCTCGCCGACATGTCGGCGAGGCGGTTTCAGGTTGCTGGAACTACGATCGACTTACTGACAGGTCGGAGCAGTCTTGGTATCCCACCACACCTGGGTCTTCATGTTGTCCGTACCCTGCGCCGTGATCGCGGCGTTCACGTTCGTGCCGTTGACCGTGTGTTCGGAGGTAGGATAGAACAGACGCCGCGGTACGTAGCTGAGCACGGCCGCCGGACCAGGAGCGATTGCCGGCGGCTGGCAGGTGCGCCGCCACTCGAACCACGCCTGGCCGCCATCGGTGAACAGGGCGACCCACTTCTGGGTGGCGATCTGCTTCAGGCCGGCGGTGCCGCCCTGATAGACCACGCCCGGCTGCGCGAGGAAGGTGGCGATTGCGGCAGGATCAGTGATTCCCCACTGCTTCAGCGACGCTGTGATGCCGGCATTGTAGTAGCTGGCCGCCGACGCTGGCGTCAACCCGCCCAGCCCTCGCTCCGCCGCTTCGGCCTGGATGAACGACAGCTCGGCGAAGGTCATGAGGTAGGAAGGCTGCTTTGCACCGGCACCTCCGAAGGTGCCGTACGCCGTCTTGCCCGGGTAGAAGATGGCGCCCGGCCGAGACGTCTTGGTGAAGTAGGTGCCCGCATCCGCCGCGGTCAGACCGTTCGGCTGGCCGGCATATTCCGATGCGCCAGCTTTGCCGTCCTGGAAGTCAGCCGTCGGCATGGCGTAGACGGCGATGCGCGGATCGTTGTTCGCCGCGAGCACGTCATACAGCGTCTTCGACAGCCGGTGGTCGTCGCGCGTCTGGAAGTTGTCCGACCACGGGTTGTTGGAGATGCCGTCGCCCGGCCAATCGAGTTGCGCGTTGTCGGCGTTCGACGTGAAGACGCCACCCGGTGCCGCGAAGGCGGCCTTCAGCTCTGCATCCGCCTTGGCAGGATCCACGTACGAGATGCGGATGGCATCCCGCGCGCGGAGCGAGTTCCCGAACTTCTGCCAGGCCTTCACATCGCCGTCGTAGATCGGGTCCGCGCTGCCGAGCGACGAGGCGCCAGGCGTCTGGAGATCGCTCACCGCCTTCGTGAGCGCCGCGAACATGCCGTTGTAGATCGCCTGCTGGGAGTCATACTCGGGCAGGAGTGCGCCACCGACCGAGTCTCCGGCGAGTGCCTGCGAGTAGGGAACCATGCCCCAGCTGTCCGTCAGGTAGCCGAACTCCCACTGCTGCATGATGACGGCGGGAGCCGACACGGCCGGGGATTCCGCGGCGACGCCCTTCTGCACGACGCGACGGAAGTCCTCGAGCGAACCGTTATACGAGTTCAGGAAGGAATTCTGGGTGTCGGACGCCTTGATGCGCGCGTAGCGGTCCTCGTCCGGATACTGCACTTCCGCCAGGTGCTGCGCCACGAACTCCAGCTGGCGCAGGTCGTAGGTGGTGCCCAGCCAACGCCCGACGGAAGCCTGGACGGCGTTGGTGAACAGTGGTCCGTAGGGGACGTCCTCCGGGTTGTTCGGATTCTGATTGAGCGACGTAAGGTCGCTGTTGCACGCCGCCATCCCGGCGGCGAGCGTGACGCTCACCGCGACAGCGGCTGCAGATCGAAAGAGTCTCATGGTGATCTGTATGGTCAAGGGTTACGGCGTGAGACGGATGCTGAAGCCGAAGCTCCGCGGGTTCGGCAACGCCGCGAACTCCATCCCCTGATAGTTGCCAGTCGAGTAGCCGAACTCGGGGTCGATGTTCGGCACCTTGGTCCAGGTGTACAGGTTGCGACCGATCAGCGCGACGCTCGCCGACTGCGCGAACATCTTGTTGGCGATCTTCACCGGGAGCTCGTAGGAGACGCGCAGCTCCCGGAGCTTGGTCCACGTGTCGTTGTACACGTACCGCTCGTGCAGCTCGAAGAAGCTCTGGTAGAAGTCTTCGGCCGTCACGTTGATCGTGTTGGGCTGGCCGGTGGCCTGGTCGATACCCTTGACGACGATGCCCGGGTTGTCCCAGTCCACTTCGCGACCGGTGAGCGTGTTCGCGAGCACACCGGTGTACTCGCCGAACATGTTCGTCACGCTGAAGATGCTGCCGCCCACGTGGGTGTCGATGAGGGCGTTCAGGGTGAAGCGCTTGTAGCGCACGGTGTTGTTCCAACCGCCGGTCCAACGTGCCTGCGTATTGCCCAGCACCTGGAGAGTGTCGAACTGCGGCAGGCCCTTGTCGAGGAGCCAGTTGCCCTTGTCGTCCTTCAGGATGCCGTAGCCGCGGATCGTGCCGTACGGCTCGCCGACGCGAGCCTCGACTGTCGCTGCCCAGGTCCCGCCGAGGACGATGGTCTGCAGCCCCGGGTAGAGATCGACGACCCGGCCGCGGTTCGACGAGAAGTTGAACGACGACGTCCACTCGGAGTTGCTCGAGCGGAAGGGAACCACTGACACGAGCGCCTCGAAGCCCTTGTTCTCGATCTTGCCGGCGTTGATCGACTTCTGACTGAAGCCGGAGGTCGATGACAGGGGCAGGTTGATGATCTGGTTCGACGTCGCCTTGTCGTAGATGCTGGCGTCGATCGTCACGCGGTTGTCGCCGAAGCCAAGCTCGATGCCGCCTTCCGTGGACAGCGTCTTCTCGGGAAGGAGATCAGGGTTGGCGATGACGTTGGACAGCGAGTAGAGCGGCAGCGAACCGAACTTGGTGGAACTGCCGTTGTAGACCGTCCGGAGCTGGTAGGGCGAAGCATCCGCACCGACCTGCGCCCATGCGCCACGAACCTTGGCGAAGGTGAGGGCGCCCTTCCCGCGCAGCGACGGGATGGCGTCGGTCAGCACCACGGAGGTGTTCACCGACGGGTAGAAGTACGAGTTGTGCTTGTCGGGCAGCGTGGACGACCAGTCATTGCGACCCGTCGCCTCGACGGTCCACCAGTCATTCCAGGTGAACGACGCCGAGCCGTACACGCTGTTGACGCGGCGGTTCTGCACCGTCTGCACGTTGTTCGGCGTGATCGCCGCGTTGGACACGTTGTAGATGCCGGCCACGGAGATGCCCGTCGTGCCGACGCCATCGGTCGAGAACGACTGATTTCTGATGTTGCCGCCGACCGTTCCGTTGAGCGCAAGTCGGCTGGTCGCCTGCTTGGTGGCGTTGAGCAACAGCTCCGTGTTGTTCTCGTTGTTGACGTCGCGGAGGTACGCGAAGGCGCCCTGATAGTTCGGATCGCCGTAGTTCAGGTTCCCGCCGGCGTACTGCTGGTCGATGTTGTAGCGGAAGAAGTCGGTGCCGGAGCGCAGCGTGGCGTTCAGCCAGCTGGTCGGGCGGTAGCCGATGGAGCCGTTCACGATCGTGCGATCGCGGACGTCCTTCTCCGGGTTGTAGAGCTGGATCCAGTACGGGTTGTTGTGGTAGTTGTAGTTCCAGTTGAACAGGTCGCCGTTGGCGTCGTACTGCTGCGCCTTCAGGGCGTTCATGTCCACCTGCCGACCGAACCACACGAACTGCTCGAGGATGCCGGTGTTGTAACCCACGCCCGGGCGGTTCTGGCCCGTGTTGCGGATGTAGTTCACCGAGCCGGTCGCGGTCACCTTGTCGCTCACCTCGAGCGAGCCCGTGGCGAGCGCCGTCACCTTGCGCAGGAACGAGTTGGGAATGATGCCGTCGACATTCTCACCGCCAAGGGAGAGGCGGGCGCTCGACTTGTCGGTGCCACCGGTGAAGGCGATGTTGCCGTCACGGGTCTGGCCGGTGTTGAAGAAGCTCTCGACGTTGTCGGGATGCGCGATCCACGGACCGCCATTCGGCGCCGTGAACTGGCGGCAGGGAGCGTTCTGGTCGTAGGTGCCGACGACCGGCTTGCCATTCGCACCGGTCACCCAACGGCAGCCCGTGGTACGGCCGTCGAGGCGAGGACCAAAGCTCTGGTCATTGCCGTCCTGCACGCCGCCGCCCGCGCCATCGACGAAATCGAACACGCCGCCGGAACCCTGTCCGTAGCTGTTCTGGTAGTCCGGCAGGATGGAAGCTCGATCCCAGGTGTTGCTGGCCGTGATGGTGGTGGAGCTGGTGCCACGATTGCCCTTCTTGGTGGTGATGAGCACCACACCGTTCGCAGCGCGCGAGCCGTAGAGCGCCGCAGCGTTCGGACCCTTGAGGACCGTGATGTTGGCGACATCCTCGGGGTTGATGTCCGAGATGGCGCTGCCGAAGTCACGACCGTCGGTGAGCCCGTTCAGATAGGAGGTGGCGCCGGCCGGGTCGCCACCGCGGTCCGAGTTCGAGATCGGCACGCCGTCGACGATGTAGAGCGGGTTGTTGTTGCCGTTGATCGAGGTGAAGCCGCGGATTCGGACGTTCACCGAACCGCCCTGCGTACCAGCGCCGGTGATGTTCACACCGGACACCTTGCCCGCGAGCTGGTTCATGATGTTCGGGTCATGCGTGGTGTTGAGCTGCTCACTCGACACCTGCTGCACGGCCGTTCCGAGCTGGCTCTTCTCGCGCGTCTGGCCGAGGGCCGTGACGACGACACCTTCGAGCTGGCTGACCGCCTGCTCGAGTACGAAATCCTGCGTGATGGACGCACCACCCAGGGTGACCTGCACCGACTTGGCCTGCAGGCCGATGCGACGCGCCGTCAGCGTGTGGGTGCCAGATGCCTTTGCGGTCGGGACGGTGAAGCTGTACCGGCCGGCATCATTGGTGACCGCACCGACGCTCAGCGACGGGATGGCGACGTTCACCGCCGGCAACGGCTCGCCCGCCGCGCCCGTGACGACGCCAGATACGGTGGTCCCCTGCTGCGCTGCCAGCGTCATGGGGACGAGCCCCACGAACGCCAACGCCGCGAGGACGCGGAGTGGAACTGCTCTCATCATGCCCCTCTACTCGGGTGGAGGTACGAACGCACGCCACCACCGACTGCGTCGATGGGGTGGCGCGGTAAAACGGGACGAACGATGTAGCTTTCGCGGGCGAAGCCCGCCTCGATCCGGCTGGGTTGCCACCTGCGGCCGGATGAGGCCGGCCCAGGTCGAATGTATGGGTCCTCCATATTAAGCGCGCACCCCGGACTTTCAAGCGTTCCGGGTCGGCGCAGGACCACCGCTCCTGCCTCGTTCGCGCTCGGAAGCGGACTGTACCATTCGCACAGGCCGGCTCCGGCGAGGCGGATTGCGCCTCGCCGGTCCGGACCCGACCTGTCAACGATCCGTCACATTATGTTGCCGACGGATGGCCATTTCGTGACGCACGAGGAGTACGAGCCCCAAGGCGCAGATTACGCCGCCCAGGACATGCAGGGGCGTCTTCCACGCCATCGGCACGAACAGCGCGCCAAGCAAGGGCACGAGCGCGAACAGGAGTACGCTGAACCAGGGTTCGATCGCCCGGCCCGCACTGTCGCCGGATGAAGAGTCGGAATATCCCTTCGCTCGGGCGGTCTCGGTGTTCATGGACATGCTCATCTCCCGCGCGCGGCCCAGGGCCGCGCGCATCACCTACATATGAAAGGAAAAGCCGATTCCGCAGCGCTCGACGGGCGCGGAACGGCAGCGCATCGGCCGGAACGAGGCCGATGCACGCTCTCAGCGTGTCAGACGGGAGAGGGCGGCGCCGCGGGGTCGTAGACGCGCCAGCGCGGGCGGCCGGCGTGCTCGGCGCTCTGGCGCTCAAGCGTGGCGTGCGCGATCGGCGCTTGATCCGCCAGAAGCTCTGCTCGCTTCGACTCGAGAGGCGCGGGCGTTGGTGGTGCATCGCGCTCGACGAGGCGCGATGACGTGATCCGCGCCGCGACCGCGCGCGTGCCGACCAGTGGCGTTTCTGCCGCATCACGTAGTGCGAGCTCCACCGCGCCGCGAGCGACGAATGAGCGCAGCTCCGGATGGCGCGCCGATCCCGCGCCAAGTGCGCAGAGCCATGCGAGCAGCAGCGAGCAGAACGTGCCGAAGGAACGCGCCATCATCAATGCTCCTCCGGAAGACCGAACAGCAGCTCCACGTGCGGACGATCGTTCGTCGGTGCGATGACGTAGACGTAATCGCCCGCTTCGAGCCTTGTACTACCCGAAGGCGCGATGAGCGATCCGCCGCGCTCGAGCATGCTCACCGCCGCGCCCCGCGGGAATGGAATCTCCGCCAGGGTCGCGCCGCAGACCGCGAGGTCGCTCGACACGAAGTACGCACGAAGCTCGTCACCCTGCGGCGCGAGCGCGTCCACCTCCACCAGCGCCGACGGCGGTGGCGGCGCTGAGGATTCGACCCGGAACAGTCGCGCCACGTGCGTCACCGTCGCACCCGGCACGAACGCGCCGACGACGACGATGAAGAACACGACGTCGAACAGCTCGCGCGCCGCCGGCGCGCCCGCCATCACGGGAATGGTCGCGAGCACGATGGGCACCGCTCCACGAAGTCCGACCCAGCCGATGAATGCTGATTCCCGCCAGGGATAGTCGAACGGCTTCAGGCCGAGCATCACTACCGCCGGTCGCGCGACGAAGGCGAGGAAGAGGGCCAGCGCAAAGCCGATCGGCGCGACGCTCACCAATTGCGACGGCGTGACGAGCAACCCGAGAAGCAGGAACATCACCACCTGGCTGAGCCAGCCGAGCGCAACGTGCACGCGCCGGATGCCGACCGCGTGCGGGAGTGCACCGCTGCCGAGCGTCATGCCGGTGATGTAGACGGCAAGGAATCCGCTGCCGTCGAGCAGAGTGGCGACGCCGTACGCGAGGCAGGCGATGGCGAGGGTGAACGCGGGATACAGTCCGGCCGCGGGAAGCCGGATGCGCAGGATGAACCAGCGGCCGATGCGCGCGGACAGGTAACCGATCAGTGCGCCCACCACCATCTGCAGCAGCACGTGACCGCCGATGGCGAGCATCGTGGTGCGCGAGCCGACGAGCGCCGCCGTGAGCACGCTGGTGAGGATGACCGCCATCGGGTCGTTGAGGCCCGATTCCACCTCCAGCGTGAGGCCGACTCGCTTGCGCAGCCGCGTCCCGCTGGCATTGAGCATCGCGAACACGGCGGCGGCGTCGGTAGACGACACGATGGCGCCGAGCAGCATGGAGAGCTGCCAGCTGAGGCCGAGCAGGTGTGCCGCGCCGCCGACGAGCGCGGCGATGAACAGGACCCCGAGCGTGGCGAGCAGCACCGAGGGCGCGAGCACGGGACGGGCAGCGGTGAACGACGTATTCAGACCGCCGTCGAACAGGATGAACACCAGCGCGACGGTCCCGACGCGATAGGCGAACTGGTAATCGCTGAACGAGATGCCGCCCACTCCCTCGGAACCGGCGAGCACGCCGACGATGAGGAACAGCAGCACCACCGGCAACCCGAGCCGCGCCGAGGCGCGACTCAGTCCGACGCTCACAGCGAGCAGGATGCCGAACGCGGTGAGCAGGACGGCGGTGGCGATCGGCTCGCCACCCATCAGTCGCCGTCCCGGGCGCGGCGCTCGCGCGTGAGCCGCTCACCCTCGCTGCGACGCCACTCGGCAATACGAGCGTGGTCGCCGGAGAGGAGCACATCGGGAACGGCGTGGCCACGAAAGACGGGCGGCCGCGTGTAGCTCGGCGCCGACAGCCCTCGCTCCCAGAACGAGTCGCTGAACGCACTCTCGTGATCGCTCATCGCGCCCGGGAGCAGGCGCACCGTGGCGTCGATCATCGCCAGTGCGGCGGGCTCGCCGCCGCTGAGCACGAAGTCGCCGAGTGAGAGCTCCTCGGTTGCGAGATGGTCGGCGACGCGCTGGTCCACGTCCTTGTAGTGGCCGCAGAGGATGGTCAGTTCCTCGCCGGCCGCAAAGCGCACGGCGTCGGCCTGGTTGAAGCGACGGCCGCGCGCGCTGGTGAGGACGATCGGGGCCGTGACAGCAAGCGCCTCGACGGCCTCGAAGAACGGCTCGGGCTTCATGACCATCCCCGCTCCTCCGCCGTAGGGATAGTCGTCGACCGAGCGATGGCGATCGTGGGTGTAATCGCGCAGATCGACGACGCGATAGGTCACCTGCCCCGCCGCGGCGGCGCGCGCCGGAATGCTGAGCGCCAGTGGTGCGAAGAACTCGGGGAAGATCGTGACGACGTTGATCCTCACTCGAGCAACCCGTCCGGCGGCGTGACGACGATGACGCGTGCTTCGCGGTCCACGGAGGCGATGGTGCGCTCGTCCCATGGGAGCAGGATCGTCTCGTCCTGCCGCGGGGGGTCGCGCCGAACGTCCACGGCGAGGCCCAGTGGCAGCTCGTAGATCTCCTCGACGGTGCCGACGGTGACGCCGTCCTCGAGATCGACGCGCATGCCGATCAGGTCGTGCAGGTATACCTCGTCTTCATCCGGTGCCGGGACCTCGGCGGCGGGGGCGAGGAGATAGCGTCCGCGCCAGAGGTCCGCCACGTTGCGATCGGGGACTTCGGCGAAGCCGACGAGCAGTCCCTCGTTGAACGGACGCACGGAACGAACGTGCAACTCCTGCCGGTCGCGCGCGAGGTCGCCGGCGGTGGTGCCGGCAAAGACACGACGGCCGGACGCGAAGATCGCGTCCGGCTCGTCGGTCAACAGTTCGACCACCACCTCGCCGCGGATGCCGTGGGCCTTGCGCACCCGCCCGACGATGAGGAACGCGGGATCGGGTGAGGACATCCCGGCGTGCTTGGTCAGGCCTGTTCTGCCCTGTTGGAAACCGGCACCGCGTTGGCCTGGAGCTTCGCGGCGAGGCGCGTCTCGTGGCGCTGTTTGAGGACGCCGGCCTTGCGGAGCAGCGAGCGGACAGTGTCCGTGGGCTGCGCACCGACGTCCAGCCAGTGGTTCACGCGCTCGGCGTTGAGGTTGAGGGCCTGTTCGCCCGTGCGGGGCTGATACTGGCCGACGATCTCGATGAACTTGCCATCGCGCGGGCTCTTGGAGTCGGCGACGATGATGCGATACATGGGGGACTTCTTCCGGCCCACCCGGCGGAGGCGAATCTTGACCACTGGCTACTCCTGACTGGAGACTTTCGAACATCCTGGGCTCCTCGCGACAACCGGGAGATCCGGAGCGCACCCAGTACTGCTCGTGAACCGTGAACCGTTTACCGTGAACCGTGACTGCGTTTGGAGTTACGGTTCACCGTTCACGGTTCACGGTTCACAGTATTGAATGTAACCCTACCTGAGGCCCCCGAACATCCCCGGCGGCATGCGCATCTTTCCGCCGCCACCGCCCCCCGCGCCCATCTTCTTCATCATCTTCTGCATCTCGCGGAACTGCTCGAGGAGGCGGTTGACCTCCTGAACGGGACGACCGCTCCCCTTGGCGACACGGGCGCGGCGCGAACCGTTCATGAGCTCCGGCTTCCGGCGCTCGGCCTTCGTCATCGAGAGGACGATCGCTTCCATGTGCCGCATGCGCTTCGGGTCGGCGCCCTTCACTTGCTTCAGCATCTTGGTGTTGACGCCGGGAAGCATCTTGAGGATGCCCTCGAGCGGGCCGAGCTTCTCGATCTGCTTCATCGCAGTGAGGAAGTCCTCGAGGTCCATTCCTTCCTTGCGGACCTTCTTCTCCATCCGCTTCGCTTCGTCGGCGTCGAAGGCGCCCTGCGCCTTCTCGACGAGCGTGACGATGTCGCCCTGCTGGAGGATGCGACCCGCCATGCGGTCGGGATGGAAATCTTCCAGTGCATCGGTCTTCTCGCCGACACCGATGTACTTGATCGGCTTCTTGACGACGCCGTAGATGGACAGCGCGGCACCACCGCGCGCGTCGCCGTCCATCTTGGTGAGGATCACGCCGGTGACGCCGAGCTTCGAGTCGAAGCCCTGGGCGATCTTCACGGCGTCCTGACCGGTCATGCCGTCGGCGACGAGGAGGATCTCGTCCGGCCTGATGGACTGCTTGAGCCGCGCCAGCTCGTCCATCATGTCGTCGTCGATCTGCAACCGGCCGGCAGTGTCGACGATGACGACGCGATCGCGCGCGCGCTTCGCCTGGTCGATGCCGGCCAGCGCGATTTTCACCACGTCCTGCTGATTGCGCTCGGCGTACACGGGCACGTCGAGCTGCTGGCCGAGGGTCTCCAGCTGATCGATCGCAGCTGGACGGTACACGTCGGCGGCGACGAGGCGCGTCGGACGTCCCTCTGCCTTGAGCTTGCGCGCGAGCTTCGCGGCACTCGTCGTCTTACCCGAGCCCTGCAAGCCGACCATCATGACGACGGTCGGCGGGACGGAGCTGAGCTTGAGTCCCTCGCGGCGCTCGCCGAGCATGGCGGTGAGCTCGTCGTGGACGATCTTGACGAGCTGCTGGGCGGGCGAGACGGTGCGAAGCTGCGAAACGCCGACGGCCTTCTTCTCGACGCGCTCGAGGAACTCGCGGGTGAGGGCGAAGTTGACGTCGGCCTCGAGGAGGACGCGCCGCACTTCGCGCAGCCCTTCCTTGATGTCGGCTTCGGTGAGGACACCGCGACCGCGGAGGCGGGCGAAGGTGGCTTCGAGTTTCTCGGAAAGTTCGTCGAACATATCCTGTAAAGTTAGGCGAGTCGCGCACTTACGACAACGGTGTCATCGCGCAGGGCGTGACCCATCGTGTCATCCCGCAGGGCGAAGCCCTGTCGGGACCTGCTGTCCCTGCGCCGTAGCTGGCGTCGCTCTGAATCCGGCTCAACGGCGAAACTGCGGAACGCGGACGAGACGCGGACTTGCACGGATGGACGCGGACTGCTCCATGAGCGGGGACAGGGCCGTGACGGCGCCGGAGACTGAACTTCCAGGCATACGAGCAGGAATATTTTGGGGGTGTGAGGGACAGCTTCGGCGCACCGAAGCTGTCCCTCACACCCCCAAAAGT
>Ga0070658_10002820_pt1 | contig 14442 bp, 10 predicted proteins | sample KBSC13metaG_FD_64664 | JGI IMG/M metagenome (GOLD analysis project Ga0070658, IMG submission 64664) | Corn rhizosphere microbial communities from Kellogg Biological Station, Michigan, USA - KBS C1-3 metaG | ecosystem: Host-associated > Plants > Roots > Rhizosphere > Soil ...
CATCGATGCTCAGCGTGTACGCTTCGGCGTGGCCGAGTTCGGCCCGGTGGAAGCGAAGGGTAGCACCTGCCGCGCCTGGTGCGACCTGGACTTCTCTGCCGAATCGTTGCTTCAGAAGACGCGCGAGAATCTGCACGGCTGAAGAGAACGCAGGATTGTTCGTCCCAATACTCAGCGCTGCCGGATCGAACTGAAAGCGGGTTCCTGACAATTCAATCCGCGCCGGTCGCGGCAAAAGCGTATGTGCAACGGCTGGAGCGGTGGATGGTGAAGGGGCGAGCGAACGTTCCATCGTGGACGACATCGTGATCTCGAACAAAGGGATGCGCTAGTGCCCCGCCGCCGGCTGATGGTTCTGGGTTTCGAGCAGCGTCACGTCGAAATCGCCGGGGGCGACGTAGTGGTCGTCGCCGCCGTGCTGTTGCCAGGCGCGGTAGAGGATCAGATTCGTCACCAACCCCAGCAGCGAGAAGACGGCCAGCCAGAGGAAGACGTAGCGTTCGCCGATGCGGTCGAGCAGGCTGCCGCACAGCCAGGCGAAGACGAGCATGCCGCTTTCGACCACCATCATCGTGGCCGAGCAGAATTGGCCGTATTTCGAGCGCGGTAGCAGTCGCGGGCCGAGCGTGGCGATGGCGGATTGGAAAACGGTGATGGCGATGAAGGTGAGGATCGACAACGTCAGGAAGCTGCCTTCGCCGTGAGCGAAGAAAAACGAGGCCGTCCCGGTGGCGATCAACAGGCCATAGCCGAACAGGCCGACGCGGATGGGGTGGAACGTGTCCACGAGCGGCCCGAGCCCGAACAGCACCGGCAGCTGCACGGCCATCACCAGCGCCATCACGTGCCCGAACTGCCCGGCCGACAGGCCGAGGGCTTTCTGGGCGTAGACGATCAGGAACAAGTTGAACGGCACAAAGGCCCAGCGGAAGCAGGCGTAGGCGAGGAAGTATTTCCAGTAAAATGTGCTGGAGAACGATTCCCGCACCCACCGCCGCAGCGCTTGCAGGCGGTTCGACGTGCGTGGCGGCGGCGGCGGGTAATCGCCCTCTTTCACCATAAGCGACATGCCAAGGAACGCGACCAGGTAGAGCAGCGCGCAGCCGATGTACACCTGCTGCGGGTGCGTCTCGGATAGATCGAGCAGCCAGTAGTGAAATATCACGCCGCCGAGCGTGGCCATCACGCGGAACAGACAGACGAACGTCCCCATCGTCTCCTGCGGGATGACGTCGGGGAACAGGTAGTAATAGACGCACTGCGGGAACTGGTCGAACAGCTTGTACAGCACGAGAAAGACGCCGATCACGCCGATGCCGAGCTGGGCCGAGCCCGGCAGCGTGTGCACGTCCGGCAGCAACATCGCGGCCGTCGCGCCGATGGCTTTGCCGAACCCGGGCGCGGCCGAGCCGATGAACCCTGCGACGTTGAGGCTGAAGCCGACCAGGATCAGAAACAGCGCCAACGGCGGCGTCGGGAACAGCATGAACGGGATCCGCCGGCCCAGCCGCGAGCGGGTGCCGTCGCTCCAGGTGCTGATGATCGGGTTGGTGATCCAATTCAGCAGCGAAAACAGACTGCCGGTGAGGATGCCGATCGTGGCGTTCGAAGCGCCGAGCGCCTGCAACTGCAACGGCACCATCCGCGGGATGGCCGATTCCATCACGTTCAGGCAGAGGTCGCCCCACAGCATCCAAACGAACACGCGCAGCAACGCCTGCCGCGTGTAGACCAGCGTGCCGACGGTGTACCGCCGCTCGGCCGCCGGTGCGGGCAACGCTGGTTCGATAACGGGGGCGAGGTCGGACATGAGATCCGCTGATTCGTAGGGTCCGCCCTGGCGGACGCTGCTTCGAAGGCTCTGAAAGACGGTCCGCCAGGGCGGACCCTGCTTAATTTGCCGCCGTCGCCGGCTCGAGGATCGTCTTCACCGACGGGTAGTGGTGAATGAACATCCCGCCGAAGCCGGGGCGCTCTTTGAGCAAATCGATCAGCTTCGTGCGTTCGCCGAGCAGCGTGGCCGAATCCTTGCCGAAGAAGGTGATCTGCGGCGTGTCTTTCAGTTGGATCGTCTCGAACGCCGGCACGACGAACTTGCCGATCTTCTCCGCGTAGGCCAGTTCATTGGCGACCTGTTCCGACGCCGAATTCTTGCCCAGCGCCTTCTGCCGGTACGACATGATGCCGACGTAGTCGCAGATGTCCTGGATGTGCTCGTGGAAGTTCTTCGTCTGCCCGTTGAAGGTGACGACGCAGTTGTCGGCCGGGTCGGTCTTGTTGTCGTACCACATGGGGATGTCGACGGCGAGCGTCAGGTTGCTGCCGCTGTCGACGAGCTTTTTCTTGGAGTCGGTCAGCAGTTGCAGGTAATCGAGTTCGATCTGCGGCCGCGTCTCCATGACCTTCCAATCCGGCCGAACGTATGGCTCGATGTCCCAGTGGATGCCGGCAAGCTTGGCGTCGGCCGGCAGCGTGGCGTTGAAGGCGAGGATCGCGTCGAGCGTGGCCAGCGTCTCGGGCCAGTGGATTTTGTCGCCCATGGTCGGAGCGCCGTCGAGGGCTTCGATCGCGATGTGCCGCTTGGCGGCCTCGACGACCAGACGGGTCAAGGCGTCGGCGTAGTTGATCTGCGGATGAATGGCCGTGCCGGCGGTTTCCTGGCCCGGCTTGGGGTGCACGATCTGGGCGGTGCCCGGCTTCCACGGGATCTGCACCAGCAGGCGGTTGAACCCCTGCCGCTGGCAGAAATCGAGCATCGCGTCCTGCTCGGCGGCGTCGCTGATGTATTTGGACTGCCAGACCCACATGCCGCTGATGAGCGGTTCCGGCCGGGCGGCGTGGCTTTGGCCGAGCGCGTCAGAAGCCATTACCGGGGCGAAGCTTCCACACGACAGCGTGACCGCCGCCAGGGAAAGAGCGATCCGGGCCATAAAGCGACGCGGGGAGTGCAGGGGCTTCATGGTCATCCATCTTGCAAACCGCCCGCAAAAATTTCAAGCATTGAAATTTTTATTGCCTTGACGATCGGCCGGGGGTATTCTGCGAAACCATGCTGTCACAACGCTCTCGAATGTCGCATGGGTTCACCTTGGTCGAGTTGCTGGTCGTCATCGGCATTATCGCGATGCTGATTTCGATCCTGCTCCCGGTCCTCAGCAGCGCCCGCGTCGCGGCGGCTAGCACGAAGTGTAGCAGCAACCTGCGGCAGATCGGGCTGGCCCTCACCTACTACGCCAACGACAACAAGCTGGCCTCCGTCAAGTACAGCGACGGAACCAACCGCTGGCCCTACTGCCTGATCGTGGAAACAAAGTACCTGCCGAATAAGTCGGAAAACGCGGTTTTCCGCTGCCCGGGCCAGCCTCTCAGCCCCACGAATGGTGCCCTTTATTGGGAATACGGTGGCGATTACGGCATCAATGCCGATCTCAATTCCTTCGGCCCTGGCCCCTCTCTGACCAACAGCAAGTACGGCGGGAAGAAAATCACCCTGGTGAAGCAGCCGACGTCGTACGCGGTCGCCTGGGATTCCTGCCAGCCGTTCCTGCTGCCGGGTACGCCCGGCTACGTGTTCGACGCGTCGACCTTCGATGGTCCCGCCCCCGCCGTTGATCGCCGCGGCGATCCGAAACGGCACCGCAAGATGACCAACATCCTGTTCCTCGACGGCCACGTCTCGCCGCTGCGGAATTCGGACATCACCCCGGACCTTGTTCGCTGGGACAACAAGCCCGCCCACCGCTAACTATTTAGGCAAATACTTCAATGAACGAAATTACTGCCCTCAAATTCATCAGCGGACTCGCCTTGGCCTTCACTGTGCTGGCGCCCCCCGCGCAGGCCGCGACGGTTTTAACGATCGACAACTTCGAGTCCTACACCGCCGGCAGCGCGATCGCCACGAGCGCCACGTCCACGCCGTGGCTGCGCTTCGGCAACGTGTCCGACAACCTGTATGCGTCGACGAACAGCACCTCGCTCCTGGCCGGGACAAAGAGTGCGCGGATTCCCATCGCCATCACGGCGGCCGGTCAGTCGGCGACGATCCGGCGGAACTTCGCCGCAGCGACCGATTTCAGCGGCTACAAGACCGCCAGCGTGCTCACCAAGTCGCTCAGCGCCACCAGCACGGGGCTGCTGCAGCTGTCGATTTCCAACGGCCCGACGACGTACGTCTCGACAGTTGCCCAGTCCGAGCTGCCGACGGCGCAGACGCTGAGCTTCTCGCTGGCCGCGGGCACCTTCACGCTGGGATCGGGGACCGATTCGTTCAGCACCGTGCTGTCAGGTGCCACATCGATCGGCTTCCGCATCAGCAGTTCAGCGAGTTCTGCGAGTGAGACCTTCGCATTCGACACCTTCACCGCCGCGACCCCCGAGCCGGCCTCGCTGGGGGCGGTGGCTGCGGCCGCTGGGGCGATGCTGCGTCGTCGTCGCCGCCACCGTTGAAGCATCGCGTGGTCGATCGGCACCTTTTGGGGAACTGCATTGAAACCAAACGAGGAGAACGAGTTGTCTGATCGTCCCTTCCGCGGCTTTATGCTCGATTCGGGCCGGTGCCTGGAGAACCGGGCGTACTACCGCACGTTCATCGATTTCGTCGCGAAGCGCGGGTCGACGACGCTCTTGTGGCACTTCACCGATGACCAGGGCTGCTCGATGCGCTTCGACAGCATCCCCGCGCTGGCGTCGCCAAACGCGTATTCGAAAGACGAGATGCGTGAGCTGGTCGCCTACGCGGCCGAGCGCGGCGTGGAGATCGTGCCGGAACTGGCCTCGCTCGGCCACACGCGCTACATCACGCGGCTGCCCGAATATCGCCACCTCTCCGAAGCAGGCGACGGGGCACACTTCAGCGGGATGTCCCCGGTATCGGAAGAAACGCGTGAGATCTTCCGCAAGCTGATCGCCGAGACCTGCGATGTCTTCGACAGCCCGAACTTCCATGTCGGCTTCGACGAAGTGAACATCGGCGGCCACCCGCTCACGCAGGCCGCACTGCAGACGCACACCAAGGGCGATCTGCTGGCCGAGTACGCTATCTTCCTGAACGAGGTCGTCCGCAACAACGGGCGACGCATGTGGATGTGGGGCGACTGCACCCTGAAGCACCCGGAAATGGTCGCCCGCATCCCGCAGGATGTGGTGATGTGCGACTGGCAATACCTGCCGAACGCATCGTCGGCCACCGGCCAGTTGCTGCTGGATGCCGGGTTCGACGTGCTGCTCTGCTCGGCCCTGATCAGCCACGATCAAACGCTCTTCCCCGGGCAGCAATTTTCGCTGCCCAACGTGCGGGTGTTGGAGCAGCACCGCTCGCTGAAGGGCCGCGGCAAGGTGCTGGGGCACATCGCGACGGTGTGGACGCCTGTGCGGTACATCGCCGAATCGCTGTGGCTCGGCATCGATCTGGCTGCGACGATCCAGCGCGAGGGGCCGAAGGTCTCGGGCTTCGAAGCGTTGCAGCGGTTCGGCCAGGAGTTCTACGGCTTCGGCAACACGGATGCCCTCCGCTTCGCCAAGGTGGCAACGCTGCTGACGACCCATTCGCCCCGCCGCGAGGAATGGCTGGCGGTGCTGAAGCTGCGTCTGCCGGGTAGCCGGGGCTTGGCCGACGTCCGCGGGCTGGCGGACGAGTGGGCGGAAGCCGCGAAAACGCTCGAAAACATGGCCCTTTCCGCGACATCTCACCAAGCAGAGTTGGCGGCGTTCCGCCTGGTGTTCGAACTCCTCGCCTATGGCTACGACGCCTGTGCCGTCGCCTGCGGCCCCGCCACCTCGTTTGTGACGCTGCGGAAGACGGTTGCCACCGGCCACAATCTTGTCCGCCGTTTGAGCGCACAGTGGGACGCCGAACGCTTCGCTGACGACGCGCGCAAGTGGGCCGCCCCGGTCGCTTCGTTCCAGGACGATCACCTGATTCCACTGGTCGAAAATGGCGTGACCAAGCTCGAAGCGCTGCTGCCGGCGACGCCGATGGAAGAATTGCGCCGCTCCAACCTTGAGCCGCAGAACGATTCCAATACCCTTCCGGTGAATGCATAAATGCCACTGCAGACCGCAGATTTGGGTAGGATCGTCAAAATGAAGGACGTCGGTTCCAATCACCGAACGGCCGCGGCGTGGAACCGGACGCTGACCGTTCGCCTGCTGCGCCAGCACGGCACCCTGTCGCGCCAGGACATTTCGCGCATGACTCGGCTGCGCGGCTCGACGCTCACCTACATTGTTCGGGAACTGCTCGAGAAGAACATCGTCCGCGTGGTAGGGAAACGACAATCCACGCAAGTGGGCCCAAAGGAAGTGCTGCTGACGCTCAATCCGGACTTGGGTCAAGTGCTGGGAGTCGCGCTGCGGCCGGAGTTCGCGTCGCTGGTGCTGCTGGATGCGGCCGGCGGGTCGTTGGGCAATCTGCAGGTGCCGATCAGCGGGCCGCTCGAGACGGTGCCGGCGCAACTGGCCGAGGCCGTGTCGCGATGGACGAAGCAACTCGGCCTGCCGGCGCGCAAGCTGCTGCGGGTGGGCGTGGGCGTGGCCGGCGTGGTGGACGCCGACGCCGGCGTGGTCTTGCGGTCGATCCCGTTCAACGCGGTCAACCTGCCGCTGAAGCAGTTGCTGATCGAACAATTCGACGCCCCCGCCGAGGTCGATCACGACGCCTGCTACGGCGCCTACGCCGAAGCCACCGGCGGCGCGGCGGCCGATGCGTCGCACTTCATCTACTTCTCGATCAACACCACCGGCACGGCCAGCCGACGCCTGGCGGCGTACGGCTCGGCGCTTTACCTCGGCGGCAACGTCTACCGCGGCGCGTTTTACGGAGCGGGCGAACTGAGCGACGTGCTCGAACCCGGCCCGCTCGATCTGTCGGACGACGACATGACCGCCCTGCTCGATCCGGAAGGCCCGATGCCGCCGGCACTGATCGACTTGGCCGGCAACATCGGGCGGTCACTCGGCACGATCATCAACGTCATCGACGTGCAGATGGTGATCTTGGCCGGCACGGTGCGGATCGCCAACCGTCGCTTCATCGCCGCCGTGCAGGCCGAGGTGACACGACGCCTGGTGAACATCCCCGGCCGGGCGGTGCGCGTGGTGCGCAGCGCGTGGGAGCCGAACGGTATCGCCCGCGGCGCCGCCATCAGCGCCCTCGACGCCCTGATCGCCCGCGGCGGCCTGTTCGACGACAAGGCCGAGGTGCCGGCCGTGCCCGAGCCGGCGTAGTTGCCCGCGTCGCGGGTCAGGATTCTCGGATTCGATCAGAAATGACATGACCGCCTGCCTAGGGTGAAGTCACCGTGCTGCCGCGTCCGACGCATGTTCGGCGGATCCTGTTGTTGTTGCCCCTCGCGCTGCAGATCGGCTGCAACCGATCGGGCAACGCCCCGCCGCAACCGCCGCCGCCGGTGGTTACTGTCGCCACGCCCCTGCAGAAGCAGGTGATCGACTGGAACGAATTCACCGGCTACCTCCAATCCCCGGAAGCTGTCGACGTACGCGCCCGAGTGGGCGGACAGATCACCGAGGTCGATTTCGAAGAAGGCAGCCTGGTGCATAAGGGCGACGTCCTCGTCCGCATCGATCCGCGCCCGTACAAGGCCACGCTCGATGCCAAAGTTGCCGACGTTGCGCAGGTGAAGGCCCAGGTCGCACTGGCGAAGGTGACACTCGACCGGTACGCCTCGGTCGTCGGCACGCAGGCCGTCAGCAAGACCGATTACGACACCGCCCAGGCCCACTACAACGAAACGGTCGCCCAGCAGCAGGCGGCCGAGGCGGCGGTGGACGCGGCGAAGCTGGACGTCGAGTTCTGCACCGCCGTCGCCCCGATCACCGGGCGCATCAGCTACAAGTACGTCACCGCCGGCAACCTCATCGCCGGCGGCAGCGATACGGGCACGCTGCTGACGACGATCAACTCGGTCGACCCGATCTACTGCTACGTGAACGTCGACGAGCGCTCGGTGCTGAACTACCGCCGGCTCCTTGCGGAGCGCGAGAAAGCTGCCGGCCGACCCATCGCGACGACTCGGCCGATGATCGAGTGCTACATGGGCCTGCTCGGCGAAGAAGGCGCGCCGCACAAGGGCACCGTCGATTTTGCCAACAACCGCCTCGACGTCGCCACCGGGACGCTGCTGATCCGGGCCGTCTTTCCGAATACCGACGCCTTCCTTACCCCCGGCCTGTTCGCGCGGCTGAGGGTGCCGGCGAGCGACCCGTACAACGCCGTCCTCATCCCCGAAGCCGCCATCGGCACGCAGCAGAGCGTGCGCTTTGTGTACGTGCTGCAGGGCGACAATACGGTGAAGCTGACGCCCGTCGAACTCGGCACGCTGTTCGGCCAACTGCGAGCGATCAAGAGCGGTGTCGGGCCGAGCGACAAGGTGGTGATCAACGGGCTGGTGAGCATCCGCGACGGCGTGAAGGTGACGCCGCAACAGGGCCAGGTGCCGCCGGGCGACTTCCGCATCACCGGCGGCGACACGCCCGCCATGCGCTCGCCGGCAACTGCGCCCGCCACCATGCCGGCCAATGAAGGTGCGGGGCGATGAACGTCTCCCACTTCTTCATCGATCGGCCGGTGTTCGCGGCGGTGATTTCTATCGTCATCACGCTGGCCGGCGCGCTGGCGCTGTTCGCGCTGCCGGTGGCGCAGTACCCGGAAATCGCCCCGCCGACCGTCCGCGTGTCGGCCACTTACACCGGCGCCAGCGCCGACACCATCGCCAAGACCGTCGCCACGCCGATCGAAGAACAAGTCAACGGCGTCGAACGGCTGCTCTACATGTCGAGCCAGTCGACCAACACCGGCCAAATGCAGCTGACGGCGACGTTCGCCGTCGGCACGAATCTCGATACCGCGCAAGTGCAGGTGCAGAACCGCGTCGCGATCGCCCTGCCGCAGTTGCCGCAGGAAGTTCAGCAACAGGGCGTGGTGGTGCGCAAGGCCTCGCCCGATCTGACGGCCGTCGTCGAGCTCTATTCGCCGGATGGCCGGTACGATCCGTTGTTCGTCAGCAATTTCGCCACGCTGCAGGTGCGCGACGAACTGGCCCGGCTGCAGGGCGTGGGCGATCTGACGGTGTTCGGCGTGCGCGATTATTCGATGCGCCTGTGGCTCGATCCGCCGCAGATGGCCAGCCGTTCGGTGACGGTCGGCGACGTGATCAGCGCGGTGCGGGAGCAGAACGTTCAAGTCGCCGGCGGCACCGTGGGCGGGCCGCCGCTGCCGCAGGGGACGTCGCCCTTTCAGTTCACCGTCACCGCGCAGGGCCGGCTGACGTCGCCGGAGCAGTTCGCGGACATCGTGATCAAGACCGGCGCCGACGGCCGCATCACCTACCTCCGTGACGTCGGCCACATCGAACTCGGTGCGGCCGATTATTCGACGGCCCTTGAGCTCAACGGCAAATCCGCAGTCGGCATTGCGATCTATCAGTTGCCCGGCACCAACGCGATCGACACGTCGAACCGAATTCGCGCCAAGATGGAGGAGTTGACGCAACGCAACATCTGGCCGCCCGGCCTGCTGTGGGCGGCCCCGTACGACACCACGATTTTCGTCCGCGAAAGCTTGCGCGACGTTGCAGTGACGCTGTTCGAAGGCGTGATCCTCGTGGCGCTGACGGTGCTCGTGTTCCTGCAAAGCTGGCGTGCCTCCATCGTTCCGATCGTGGCCGTCCCGGTGTCGCTGGTCGGCACGTTCGCGGTGCTGTGGGCGGCGGGGTTCTCGCTCAACACGCTGTCGCTGTTCGGCCTGGTGCTGGCAATCGGCATCGTGGTGGACGACGCGATCGTTGTTGTCGAAAACGTGCAGCGCCTGATCGAGACCGGCCTGCCCCCGCGGGAGGCGACGTTCCGCGCCATGGAAGAAGTGACGCCGGCCGTCATCGCGATCGCGTTCGGGCTGTCGGCGGTGTTCATTCCCGTCGCGTTCATCAGCGGCATCACGGGGCAGTTTTACCGACAGTTCGCACTCACGATCGCGTTCTCGACGATCATCTCGGCGTTCAACAGCCTCACGCTCAGCCCGGCCTTGGCGGCGCTGCTGCTGAAGCCGCACGGGGCGAAGCGGGATTTTGTCACGCGCGCGATCGACTTGCTCTTCGGCTGGTTTTTCCGCCTGTTCAACCGCGGCCTGAGCGGGATGACGGCCGGGTATGTTGTGGCGCTGCGGTGGGTGGTCCGACTGTCGGTGCTCTCGCTGATCGTGTACGGCGGGCTCGTCGGCCTGACGTACTTCGGCTTCCGCACCGTGCCGACCGGCTTTATTCCGAACCAGGACCAAGGCGTCCTCCTCGTGAACCTGCAGATGCCAGATGCGTCGCAGATCGACCGCACCACGCGCACCATGCACGACCTGTCCGAGATCGCCCGGAAGCTGCCTGGCGTGGTGGATACGACAGCGATCAGCGGCTTCTCGCTGCTGACCGGCGCGCAATCGTCGGCGGCGGGCACGATGTTCGTCACCCTCGCGCCGTTCGAGGAGCGCAACGGCCACCCCGAGCAAGGGGCGACGGCGATCCGCGGCACGTTGATGCAGAAATTCGCCGCCGTCCAGGAAGGCCAATCGCTCGTGCTCCTGCCGCCGCCGGTGCGCGGCATTGGCAGCGCGGGCGGGTTCAAGATGATGATCGAAGACCGCAGCGGCCTGGCGACGCCGGCGGATTTGCAGGCGAACGTCTTCCAAGTCATCGCCGCCGCCCGCCAACGCCCTGAGATCGATCCGGCCACGCTTTTCAGCGGCTTCCGCGCTGGTGTGCCGCAGCTCTACGCCGATCTCAACCGCACCATGGCCAAGCAGCAGAACGTCGCCGTGACCGATGTGTATCAGACACTGCAAACCTACCTCGGCGGCTACTACATCAACGACTTCAACTACCTCGGCCGAACTTGGCACGTGACGGCACAGGCGGATGCCGCCTACCGCGCCAAGGCCGCCGACGTCGCCCAGCTCAAAACGCGTAACGCCAGCGGCGGGATGGTGCCGCTCGGCACGGTGCTTGATCTGAAAGACATCGTCGGCCCCGATCGCGTCGCGCGCTACGACCTCTACGCCGCCGCCGAGCTCAACGGCGCCGCCCGCAGCGGGATCAGCACGGGGCAGGCTCTTGCCGCGATGGGCGAAGTAGCCGATCAAACGCTACCGCAAGGCTACACCTACGAATGGACCGAGATCGCCTTCCAGGAAGAAGCCGCCGGCAACACGGCGTTGTTCATTTTCCCCCTCTGCATTCTGTTCGTCTGGCTCACGCACTCGGCCGAGTACGAAAGCTTCGCGCTCTCGACGGCGATCATTCTCATCGTCCCGATGTGTCTGCTCGCGGGCATCGGCGGCGTGTGGCTGCGCGGGATGGACAACAACATCTTCACGCAGATCGGCTTTGTCGTATTGGCCGGCATGAGCGTGAAGAATGCGGTGCTGATCGTCGAATTCGCCAAGCAGCAGCAGGACGAGGATCCGGAACTGCGTCCATCCGCGGCTGCGGTCGAGGCGTCGCGCCTGCGGCTTCGGCCGATCCTGATGACCAGCCTGGCGTTCATCCTAGGCACACTGCCCTTGGTGATCGCCCGCGGCGCCGGGGCCGAGATGCGGCAGGCGATGGGGACGGTCGTCTTCTACGGGATGATCGGTGTGACGTTCTTCGGCGTCTTTCTGACGCCGGTGTTCTACACCGTCATCCGCTGGCTACTGCCAGCGAAGCGCAGAATCCCCCGCGAGCATCCGGCGACCGTTTGAAAGCGAACAAACCCCTCGACGTGGCGAACAAAACTCACGTGCCCGGCCAGGCCCGCATGGCCACCGCGATGGCGGCCAGCAGTTCCTCGCGCGTCGCTCCGCCGGCCATCTGCACCGACAGGCCCTGCTGGAAGGTGGCGTAATACTTCGCCAACGCGGCTACATCCGTGTTGGCGGGTAGTTCACCTTCTGCCAGGGCCCGGTCGAAGCGTTCACGGAGGATGATCTCCACGCTCTTCCGTCGGCTGGCCAGCTCGTTCTTGATCGTTTCGGCCTGATCGCTGCACGCCAGTGCGCCTTGGACGAGCATGCACCCGCTGATCTTGCCGCACTCCGATTGCGGCAGCGAGTAGGTCAGCAGTTTTTCGACTGCCGCCCGCGCGGTGGTCTCGTTCAGGGCCGTCCGCAGCTTGGCGCCGTACACTTCGATGTAGCGGTCGACCGCCTTGCGGAACAGCGATTCCTTATTGCCGAACGTCGCGTACAAGCTGGGCCGGTTGATTCCCATCGCCGACGTCAGGTCGGGGAGCGACGTGCCTTCATAGCCGTTCTTCCAAAAGACGTGCATCGCCTTATCGAGGGCCTCGTTCACGTCGAACGCTCGCGGCCTGCCTCGCGGTTTTGCCGGAAGTTTTTCAGTTATTACGGCTTTCATACCGACCGTTAAATTATTCACAGAGCCCCCTGAGAAATCCAATGAAAAACGCTTAGCCCCGGCAGCGGCAACACTCCCTCTGTGTCGTGAACGCGACAGAATACGGCTCAGGCTTTTGCGCTTGAAACATCCTCAATAATGGCGCGGAACCGCGTTCGCAATGCGCGCGTTAATAAAGTAGTAGCGCAAGGCATCGAGCGGGTGGTCGTGCGTGCCGTCTTTCTCCGGTAACTCGCTGTGCGGCGTGCGGTAACGATAACTCTGCAACGCGCGGATCAATTTGACGCACCGCGGATGAACGCGCAGGCGAACCTGCCCGGCCGCGCTACGCAGGGCGGCGCGGACGAGCTCGATCCCGTCGACGATCTGGCTCGGCCGGGTCTTGACGAGGTAGCCGGCCGAGCGGAGCAGGTCGACGTTGCTGCGCGCCGTCTGATCGCTCTTCCCGTTGCCGGCCGGATCGCAGGCGATGCGCTTCGCGCGCGGCCACGGTCGCGCCTTCACCGCTTCGAGATGCTGATCGAGCGTGCGCTGTTCCTGTAGGTATTCGTCTACGACGTAGACCTGATCACCGCGCTTTGCTATCCAAAGACAGACGAACGGCGCGCTGTATCCGAAATCCATCGCGAGCCACCAGTCCGCAGCCCCATCGAGCGCGAAGGGCGGCTGATCGGTCACGTGCAGGCTCGGCTCGAACGTCGGGAACACCAACCCGCGCACGCTCGGCCGGCGACAGAGCATTTCGGTTTCCCATACATCGCTCGAGACGCGGCCCTTCATCGCAACGGCATCATCGATGCGGAAGAATCCGCTGCAGCGCGTCTTCGCCACGCCACGACAGTCGGCCCACAGCGGACACGTCGCGCAATCCCGATCCGGCGGACACGGTTCGAGCACATCGAGCAGACACCAACGAACAACAGCCCGGCCCGCCGCCGCCGCGTCGTCGACGACATTCTGCATCAACCCGAACGGCCTATGCAGGGTGGAGAGCGCTTCGATCGTCCCGCGCACGCCGATTGTCGTGTCGTCAGCGTGTTTCGCGCTGCGCGTCGCGAGTTGTGCCGCCTCCCACACGGCCGGGTCAAACAGTTCCACTTCGTCGCAGCGAATCTTCTGCACGCGCAACCCGCGCACACTGCGCTGCGACTGCGTCAGCACCGCCGCCGCGGAGCCGTTGTTCAGCTTCACCTTGCGGGCGGTTGATTTCGGGTTCTCGATCAGGCCGTCACCGAGGTCCTGCAGGTGCGGCAACAGGTGATCCCACATCCGCAAGCTCTGCTCGAGCGACCCGCCGAGGATGCGCACCTGGCAGCCCGGTTTGTGCAGCAGATCGAGCAAGGTAGCAACCGCGGCGAGCGACGTTTTCCCGCCGCCGCGCGGGGCCCAGACGACCTGGTCCTTCGCCGGCTCGAAGTAGGCATTGCAAAGGTAGGTGAACGGCGCGACGTGGCAGGCGCACACCGAGGTCCGCGGCACGGAGAGGCCGGTTTTGTCGGTGATCCAGCGGTGCAATTCGTCCGGCGTGGTGCAGAGTTCATTGGACATAGAAACTCCATCGATTTTTGAGCAATCCGTTAGCGGCCTCGCTCGCGAGGCTCCTCGTCTCCCGCGTCCGACACGGGCTCATCGTTGCCCGCCTCGCAAGCGAGGCCGCTAACCCGAAATTGGGTTCGTTTTGTCGATCTTCGTTTTGCGCCAGTAGTAAATCGGATGCTCGTCATCCGGCGGGTCGATGCGCTGGAACCCCGCGCGCTCGAACATCGGATGCGCCCGCCCCATCCGGGCCGAGGCTTCGATGTACTCGGTAGCGCAATTGTCACATAGCCAATCGATCAGCGCTTGCGCAACCCCGATCGACCGGAACTGCGGATGCACCACCACCCGGCTGATCGTGCGGACGTTCTCGTTCGCCCAGCGGATGCGCAGCCCGTACCGCAACCGGCCGAGCCCGAAGGCCTGGTTCCGTCCCCGGTGCAGGGCCGGCGGCCACGACAGCACCCCCACCCCCACCAGCCGCCGCGGAAGGGGCTGCGGCAAA
>Ga0070658_10002822_pt1 | contig 14437 bp, 14 predicted proteins | sample KBSC13metaG_FD_64664 | JGI IMG/M metagenome (GOLD analysis project Ga0070658, IMG submission 64664) | Corn rhizosphere microbial communities from Kellogg Biological Station, Michigan, USA - KBS C1-3 metaG | ecosystem: Host-associated > Plants > Roots > Rhizosphere > Soil ...
AGCCAGTCCTTCTACAAGTGCAACCAAACCGCCAGCCGATCCCGATGCGACTTTTAAAGATCCACTTAATGGGTCAGCCGCAGGATATAGCCAAGGATACGGTGCTGTCAAAGACTTATCTCCGACCTCTTGGGAGCAATTGGCGAAAAATGCAGCGACTTCAAGCATATTAGTTTTCAGATCGGACGAACTGCCGAATCCATGAAATTGTGTATTCGCGTGCTTATTCATGTAGTCTACCGCTTGCAGAAAGTACTCTCTTGTATAAAATGGTTTCCAATCTGTAGGACTGTACACAGCACTACATTCGTGATAAGGGAAAATCATGCACCACAAGTCTTCAGTTAACCACGAAGCAGTTGGTGCAGGTGTTGGAGTTGGAATGGGAGCCGGTACAGGAACAGGTGTTGGTGTTGGAGAAGGAACAGGGACAGGTGTTGGTACAGGTGCTGGTGTTGGAATTGGAATTGGAACAGGAGCAGGTACTGGAGTAGGAACAGGAGTAGAAGCATTTCGTTTTTGACATTCCTCCCTGCTACAAACTGTACAAAGATCGCAGGGTTTTCTTCCACTCATGGTTTGCCTTTTACTTCCTAAATATAATAATGACAAAACGCAATTAGATCTCTGTGTTTAAGCTCATGTCTTTTAATCTCATCTCAACTCTAAAGATGAAAGTGCTAGTAGAGGGCTGGTTAACCTACCCGCATTCGTACTCTATCGTCAATGTATACCAATTGCTTGCCTTGGCGAAACTGCCACAACTCGAACTTTACATCTCTGAACTCGAACCTTACAGGGAAGAGTGGAGAAAGTTTAAAACAGTATGTAACACGGTAATCACTGCCGAAGAACAAAAAGTTCTTGATAATCTAGAACGCTATGATGGAAAGAAATCTGTTGATTTGGTTTACAGAATAGCGTATCCTTATGATCTCAGTTATTCAAGAGGCGTCTACTCTGACAACCTTTACAAAAAGGTTCCCCTAATTCTCTTCTACACCGCAGAGTTCCAAAAGTTAACAGAGAAGAACTTTGTGAATGGAGACGCAAACGACTTCATAAAGAGATGCTTCGACAAACGCATCCTACCTGTAACTCCAAGTAACTACAGTGCCGAAGCACTGAGAAAGAAAAAGTTCGATCCCTTAGTGATACCTCATGGCGTCGATGTAGAAAAATACAAACCACTAATAGGCTCTGAACGCGACGAATTCCGAGATCTCTACGACATCCCGCAGGATGCCTTTGTTTTCTTGAACGTTGGAGCAATGACTGGAAACAAGAACGTTAAATTGATTCTCAAATCCTTTTACAAGATCAGTCTATTTAAAGAGAATGTATATCTGGTTCTGAAGGGTATAGGTGATTTGTATGCTACAAAGGAGAATGTGAATACTGCACTAAAACAACTAGTAAAGGATGGAAGCATTCCAAAAAAGCAGTGGAGGAGTATATCTCATCGTTTAGTATACATTGATGAGTTGTATTCATACAAGGAGATGTGTACTTTATATAATTCTTGTGATTGTTATCTATCTCCATATCTTGCCGAAGGCTTTAATCTTCCAGTACTTGAATCTATCGCTTGTGGTACACCAGTTATCGTCTCTAAAGGTGGCCCAACTGACGACTTCACCACAAACGATTTTGCTAGATACCCAAAGACCTTTCAGTGCAAAAGCGAGAATGATGAAATCTACTTGGTTGTTGATGAAGGATCACTACAAGAAAAGATGTTGGAAATGATGGAAGACACTAATTACCGCGCCAAGGCGAAAATTGTAGGTCCTGCCTTTGTTAAACGCAAATTTACATGGAAACACGTTGCTGAAAAGATGTTCAACTTTTTCGATTTCATAACGCCGGACATTATGCCGAACATGATAAACAGTTGCCACTCTGATCTCGTGAGCATGCAATAGCAGAATCTGATATCTCATCATCATCTTCTTCATTGTCTCCAGATGCAGATACCTCATCTTCTTCTACTGGTTTCTCAGGTTGAAGCCCCGATTTCTTTCCGATCGCTTCAACAAATGATTTGCTAAGCGCAGGTTTCGTCTTCTTCACAGTAACCTGGAGTGGTTTAGCAGCAGGTTTTGCCTTAAGATAGTACATTCCTGTCTTCAACCTTTTGCTCCAAGCGTAAAAGTGCAAACTTGTCATGCTGGCGAAAGTTGGTTTCGCGAGGAACACATTTAACGATTGAGATTGATCAATGTACGGTCCTCGATCTGCTGACATGTCGATAATAACCTTCTGGGAAAGATCCCAAGTGATCTTGTAAAGTTTTCGAATGTCTTCTGGGATCTCGTCTATACTTTGAATACTTCCTTCGTTTTGTAAAATTTTACTTTTAAGGTCCTCGTTCCATAACTTTCGGTCGCAAAGATCTTTCAGCAGGTACTTATTGATTACTGGGAACTCGCCTGTCATGGTTGTCCGTTTGTAGACATTGCTACCTAATGGTTCAAAGGCTTCGGCTACTCCCATGATTTGACTTGTACTAGCGGTGGGCATAGTAGCAGTGAGCAAACTGTTTCTCATGCCATATTTCTTCATCTTTTCCCGCAAAGCCTCCCAATCCCACATTCCCGAATGTTTCACTTTTTCCCCACTTTCTTCTTCCCATAAATCCCATTGGAATTTACCTTTTGAGAATTCAGATCCTTCATAGGTTTCGTAAGTTCCAAGTTCTTGAGCAAGTTCACAGGATGCTTCGTAAGAAGCATAGGCGATCGTTTCGAAAATCTTCTTGTTGAGGTCTTTGGCTCCAGCCGAATCGAAGGGTAGTCTCATCAAAGAAAAGGTGTCCGCAAGACCGCTGACACCAATTCCCATGGGTCTATGTCGCATGTTGGAGTATCTTGTTTTTTCGACGGGGTAATGTGTTACGTCGATAACCTTATCCAAATTTCTGGTAACAATCTTGACCATATCGTGAAGAGTTTGATAGTCAAATTCGGGTGCCTTACCCTTTTCCAACTTGACATATGTTGGAAGACATACTGATCCCAAGTTACAAACAGCCGATTCTTCATGGGATGTGTATTCCGTTATCTCCGTGCAGAGGTTGCTCGAGCGGATGGTGCCGATGTGACTTTGATTATTTTTTCTGTTAACAGCATCCTTGTAACACATATATGGTACTCCGGTACGTATTTGGGATTCAATTATATCCTGTAGCAATTTTTGTGCGGGTATCTTCCGTCTGTAAAGACCCTCCTTTTCGTAATGATAGTAAAGATCGTCAAAATCTTTTCCATAGGCTTCAGAAAGACCGGGGGCTTCATTGGGACAAAACAAACACCAATCTTCATTGTTTCTTGCTTTTTCCATAAAGAGATCTGGAATCCACAATCCATAGAAAAGATTCTGCGCTCGGAAAGTGTCTTTTCCGTGGTTTTCTTTAAGTTTGAGAAACTCACAGATCTCTGCATGCCAAGGTTCTAGATAAATAGCAATACTACCAGGTCGTTTGTTGCTTTGAGTTACGTACTGAGCACTGGTATTGAAAACACGCATGAGAGGAAGGATACCTTCTGATTTACCATTAGTGCTGTAAATCAAAGAATCTTTTGCTCTGATATCGTGAATTGATAAACCGATTCCACCAGAGTATTTTGAAATCACAGCACATTCTCCCAAGAGTTTATAAATATTTTCAATAGAATCATCCTCTGCAGTGGCAGCAAGAAGGAAACAACTGCTTAAACCTGCGCGTCGAGTTCCAGCGTTGAAAAGTGTTGGGGTCGCGTGAATAAAGTACTTGTTCGACATGGCTTCGTAAGTCTCGATGATCCTCTCGATATTTCTTCCGTGTAAGGCAACAGCAACACGCATAAGTAGGTGTTGGGGTCTCTCGACAATTTTTCCTCCAGAACGCAAGAGATAAGCCTTTTCCAAAGTTCTCAGACCAAAGTAGGTAAAATCAAAATCTCGATCATAGATAATTGCTCCATTGATAGCATCTTTATTTGCCATGACGTCATTGTAGAAATCATCACTGACGAGCGGCATCGCCTTGTTAGTTGTTGGATGTATATTTCTATAAAGAGTTTCGACCACTTCCGAAAACTCTTTTTCGGTTTCCTTGTGTAAATTACTGGTAGCGATACGAGCAGCAAGTTTTCCGTAATCGGGATGAACAACGGAAAGAACGGCACAAGTTTCCGCCGCGAGATTATCGAGTTCCAAAGTAGTGACGCCAGAATACAAACCTTGAATGACCTTCATGACAATGCTTGGAATGTCAATGTAGTTTGTATCCAAACCCCAAGAAAGTTTCTTCAAGCGGGCACTGATCTTATTGTAGTCGACCAGTTCTGTGCGCCCTCTACGTTTTTTCACGTAAAGTTTCTGAAAGTTCATGGCTTGCTGAAATTTCTTGTGGTTAGTAAGTTGAGGCATCTTTACTTTCTCTTTTGTGACTGTTTTAAATAGCTGAAAAAAATAATCTCGATGAACTAAACGTAATCCCATCTTTCAAAATCACCAGCGTATATCCTCTCCACAGATGTAGTGATTGATTTCATGATATCATCAAGAACAACTACTGAATGGAGAGATGATTTGGACGATTGCTTAGAATTTGCCATCTATCGATAACTAAATCCAACCTGTTTTTGTTTTGCCGCGGAATGATGAAAAGATGTAAGGATGAAAAGTTATCTTTGGAAAAGAGATACTTTTCCCAAACTATACAGAATACATCACCTGCATCGTTTGCATCCCGGCGGCAGAATAAACCTGCTTAAAGAAGCCGACTGAAAAAGTTATCGACAGTTAGCTTGTTTCAGAAAACTATATTCAACTGATTTGGATCACCTGTTTGAATCAGCTATCTATCGATAACCAAATCCAACAGGTTTTCTTTTGCCGCGGAATGATGAAAAGATGTAAAGGATGAAAAGTTATCTTTGGAAAAAGAATACTTTTCCCAAAATATATAGAATACATCACCTGCATCGTTTGCATCCCAGCGGCAGAATAAACCTGCTTAAGGAAGTCGACTGAAAACTTATCGATAGTTAGCTTGTGCCTGAAGCCATATTGAAATACAATTGATAAAAATTTCCAAGCTAAAGCTAAACAAACAAAGCACAAGTCGCCTAACATGGCTCAACAACAAAAATATCTCAATTCATGGATCGATGACGATGATGATGAAGAAGAAGATTTCAATCCCAAAGCATCATTTTTTGGCGCAGAAGATAACTTTGTTAAACAGTACAAAAAGCCAGATAATGCTTGGAATCTCAAACGATTCAAGAAACCCCAATCTTTTAAAGGTTTCTCGAGTTTGAGGGAAAGCACATTGGAGGACCAAGAAGGTGGCAAGAAGAGAAAAAGATCAAGTAAGAAAAAGAGCACACGTTCAAAGTCTAAAAGTAAGAGCAAAGGAAGGAAACGTAGCAGTAGCAAAGGAAGAAAGAGAAGTAGCAAAGGTAAGAAGAAATCGAGAAAATCAAAACATTGAACACATATGAAAATTTATATCTCTCTTAAGCTACAGGAGCACAATGTCCTTGAAAAACTTTTTAAGCCTCCATAGACTTGTAAGTAAACCATTGAAAATAGATGTGAGATCCGTATGTGAGCACAACATCCACGGACCAATTACAAGAACATTTTTGGTACCACGTAAAGATCTAATCTCACTGTTGAGTATCAAGGGCAACGAAGATATAATTGATCGAGTTGACATAAGCGAATACGAAGATGAAAGTAGAATTACTGTTTACTCGCCGTCACGAATAGATCATCCAGCAATAAGTCCAATAAGACAACTTTCTCAACAAACTACCGAGTGGGATCTGGAGCCGCAATATGGAGAATATTCTGCCAGAGGATGGAAATGGGATGAATAATGCACAACAGAAGCGATCATCGCACATATTGACGAAGGAACTTATAAAATAGTTTCTCTACAACAAGATACCACGTTGTCCAAATGTCTAAAGTTAAAAGTATAGTAAACCCGATTTCCCATTATAGCAAAAAGGAACAAAAGGGGAAACTTCATCACGAGTATTACGCCTTACATGATCAGTATCGAGAAAAGTTTGGAGAAAATGTTGCGATTTTGATGCAAGTGGGAAAGTTTTTTGAGATGTATGCCCCTGCCGATCTCAGTAGGAGCAGCAACATCAGAGAGATTGCATCCCTTCTAAATTGTAACCTTACGTGGAAGGAGAAGGAGAGGATGAGTGGTTTTCCTTTGGTTTCTTTAGAAAAAAATGTAAAGAAACTTACCGACAACAACTATACTGTGGTCGTGATTGAGCAGAAGGGAAACACTACGGGAAAACGCGAAGATCGAGTGATAACAGAAGTTCTTTCGAAATCAACGATTCTCGATAACACTAGACTTCGTAACAACATTATGTCAATATACTACAGAAAGTTTTCAAAAGGAGTTTTCTCTTTCGGAATATCTGTAGTAGACACTAATATCTCTAAGGAAATTATTGTGCACGAGTTGCATTCGTCGATTGATGACAAGGGCTTTGCTTTGGATGCCGCGATAAGGTTTGTTACTCAATACGAACCTGTGGAGTGTATAATTACAACAAAAAATGGGGATCTTACTGATGATATACAAAGACATCTTGGTTTACGTTGTCCCGTTTTTAACAGGGATGTACAATCAATCGACGAGGAACACCTCTGCAATGAAACGGGTTATTCAGATTGCATACTGTACTCCTTAGGTTCGCTCAGAATGTTCTTTAAAGATCATAAATTAAACGACCTAGACTACAAAGTCGTCCAATTTAATTCACAGGAACATCTAGATCTTTGTAGTACAGCAATCAAACAACTCGATCTCCCAATGCTGTTATCGAGAAGTAATGGCATCAACATGACAGTTACAGCAATGGGTAATAGATTATTGACGGAAAGAGTGTACATGCCTTTAAAAGATAAATCAGAACTGGAGACACGGTATGATGCCATAGAAAGCATGTCGGAAGCAAGATGCAAATCTCTTCGTGAAAAGTTGAGAGAGATGCCTGATCTGGATAAAACTCACAAAAGATTGTCAGTTGGACAGTTGACGTGGGGTCAGTTTAGAACATTGCATGAAACGTACACAACTGTGCCACTGTTGCTGGAAAATTCCGAGATTTCAAAAAGTGTGGAAAAGTTGATCAAAGATTACAAGGGTGTCGTAAAGGGTTCGTTGTTGGAGAAAGGTTTACAAACTGCAAACCTAACAGAAGACATCCAATCTGATGCTGGGGAAGATGCTGACGAATCAACAGTTGATGAAGACGAAGATGATGGAGTCAAATTAGAAAACAAAGAAAACATATTTGTAGATGGGGTATACAAAGATCTAGACGAAATGTATGCTAAGCGAAAGGAGTCGTACACTTTTGTGAACAACTTGATCAACGATGCTGTGAAATGTCTGAATTCAAAGAAACCAATCAAGTTTCCCATCAAAGATGCGATTGGATTAAAGACGACACAAAAACGTGCCGAACTATTGCAAAGTAAGATGGGATTCAAGATTGTAAAACTGCAAAAAACTATCCTTGTGTACACCGAGGAACTACGAAACCATCTTGGTATCCTGATTTCTCTGGAAGAAGAAATCACCCGAGCGACAGGGAAATATTTCACATCTTTCCAGATTCGATTGCACCAAGAGAACGCGAAACTATTGAGTGGATTATCGAAAGCCATTGCAGAGTTGGACTTTCAACAATGTGCCTACTCGATGGCTAAAAGGTTCAGACTTACTAGACCACACATTGCAAAGGAGAAGGGAATTTTTCAATTGAGAAATGTCCGACATCTTTTGATTGAAATCATCAACGGGGATGTCAAATACATCCCTAATGATTGCATCATGGGAACAGGAACTGATCAATATGGTATGTTACTTTATGGAGTTAATTCCTGTGGAAAAACATCTTTTTTGAAATCGGTTGGACTCGCGGTTGTCATGGCACAGGCAGGACTCTTTGTCCCCGCAGAAAGCATGCTGTTCACTCCTTTGTCCAAGATCATGACCAGAATCGCAGGATCCGATAATATGGAAAGATCTCAAAGTAGTTTCATTGTTGAACTTGAAGAATTGCTTTCCATGGTTCGCAGAAGCGATGACGAAACTTTGATCCTAGGAGATGAAATGTGTAGAGGAACGGAAGTAGAATCAGCCAATGCAATTGTTTACACCACTTTGCAATGGCTGATGGAAAGGAAGTCATTATTCATTGCAGCCACTCATCTCCACAACATTGCTAGAAAGGTGGAAAATGAAATGCCGCTGGTAAAAATATTCCACATGAAAGTTGCATTTGACAAAGATGGAAATGTAGTTTATGACAGGAAGTTGGCACCAGGTCCTGGTCAATTAAGATACGGTCTAGAAATTGCCCGAGCGATGTCGTTCCCGGAACGTTTTTTACGAAATGCCTTCGCCTTTAGAGAATGGTCCTCTACTAAGGAAACTAAGGAAAAATTAAGTGATGAAATGGAGGTATTACAACAACCAATTGCAACAGTTCCAACACAACGAAAATCAAGATACAACGCCAAGAAGGTTCTTGTCAAATGCGAAAACTGTGGCTATGTTCCCAAAGATGTCAGATGTTTACCTTTGGACACACACCACATAGAATTTCAGTGCAACACGGATGGAGAAGGCTACCATGGAACGCAACACAAAAATGCTTTACATAATCTAGTGGCAGTGTGTAAAGAATGTCATTGCAAAATTCACAAAGGATTACTAAATGTTACTACAATACAAGGACTAAAAGGTACTAAAGTAATTTTCAAAGACAGCCTAGTAGAAGAGATGAACCCCATTACTGTAACAACTTGATCCTTTAAAATTCAACTTCTCAATATTCTTGAGACCCAGAGCTGGTGGCTGCCCTGGTGTCCATTTCTTCATCGTCACTTGAAAACAAGTCATCATCAGAAGGTTCTGATAATCCACGAGCTTTGGTAGATGTTGTACCGCTCACTTCCTCTTTTCTCACAGTTTTTGGCTTTTTCACTACTTTCTCTTCCACTTCCCTTTCAGAAGCACTCTCTTCATCACTTTCATGATCAGTAGTAACTTCTCCACGTTTTCTTTTCTCAGCAGCGATAACTGGTTTAGGTGGTTTTCCTTTCAAGCTTCTTCTCAAAACCGATTCATGTTCCTTGACTTGAGTATCCAAGTCCATGATCATCTTTTCAGTCTCCCTCATTTCGTCCAAAAGCTTTCGAGATGCGGTCAACTGTTTCTTCAACTTAGCGATTCGTCTTTTTTGGATAGTAGTCTCAATTTTCAACCTTTTCACATTTTCGTCCTCTTCCTCATCCATAGGAATTTCCATGCGTTTCCTTTTAAAATTCCTGATGGGAACAGCGGAAATCTTGGAAACAGGAGTAGAACTTTCCGAAAAGATAACGGCAGCAAAAGCAGGATGAATTCGAGATTGTTCAACGTCACGTGATTTTTCTACGCTTTCTTCGCCTTCCGTTGCTTCAATAGTTTCGGTTTTCTTCACGGTGCGTTTACAGACACGATGACGTTCAGTAGTGTAAACGCACCCATCTGCCGGTACTTCTGAGTGATCGTCACCAACGTCCACTTTTTTCGTTTTCCTATTCCAATCCTGTTTGTTCTCCCTTACATTAACGACTGACGATCTAGTAGTTCCCGGTCTAAATTTTTCGTAATAAACAGCAAGTTCCTCATCAGTGGACCATTCGTTTCTGACAGCAGAAAAACAATGTAATATGTTGGTTGCGTAAGACTTTCTTTCGAGATCACTGAGTAATTCCAAGTTGACAGAATAGATGAAAGGACCTTCTTCGTTAACCAAAGGTTGAGAGGAACTACTGTTGGACATTGTGTATATAGAAGCAGCAAATGATGAAAACAGTGCTTGAATGATGGGTGAAGAAAGGAGTACAGAGACCTCTCAAATTTATAGACAAACAATGATGTCTGTGTGCAGGAAAACTTGACAAATTTAGATGCGTGGTGTTTCAAAACGAATCGATATCATTCCAAAAACAGACAAGATCACGCTTTTAGCAACAATGGTTTCTATCGATAGTTCACTAGACATTGTTATATGTTACGAAAAACACTCTACAAACGCATCAAACGCACCAAAACGCATCATAATGGATACTTTTGAAAGTAACGATGAAGTTGGGAAACGTTACAAACGTTTCACGTTTATTGCTTTAGTCAAGACTGGAGTTGGAGCAATAGGATATCTGCATGGCAATGGTTATCTAGTTTGTGATGGGAAAATTGTTGTAAACGTTGGAAGTAGATCGTTTGCAGGCGATACCGTGAAAGATATCCTCACCCTTATAGGAGATAGCTATTGTGTTAAGTTTTTGGAAAGCAATGTTGAAGATACTTGTATTTGTGAAGTTCGTGACGTCAAGAGTCGATTGTAGGTTTTCTTTCTTTTAATTTCTGTTACAATACACGACATTGTTCTCTGATTCTTCAATCTTGCAAGGATTTCCATTTTTGATCATTTCGGTTAAAGAGGTTGAAGTCACTATCCACTGCTTACTGTATGTAACCAAAGCGTAAAGTGTTACTATAATGATTCCGAAAGTTAAAATGTTACCGGCGCTCCATCCTCCCGCGTTCAGATTCAAAGTAAAGATTGACAGGAGCAATATGAAAACAAAAGTAGCAGCAAAAGTGAACATTCTTGTGGTGTGTAATTCCTTTTTGGACGTCAGGAAAGTGTTGGGGTCAGAAACGTAAAAGTGTGCTTCTTTCTCTTCGTCTCTAACATTACAAATGGGTATAATACGTTTGTTTTGATCCAGTAACTGTTTGGACATGGTACTATTATTACTAGCAGAACAAACTTTTTCTCGTTGCGCCATCTATCGATAGTTAGCTCAGTCACGAGATTTAAGTAGGTTTATTCTGCAGCTTGATATAAGAATGTATCTTACGTCATTGGGAAAGTATCACTGTTTCCAAATATGATGTTTTATCATATATCATACTGTCGTCCGTCGCAAGAAATCTATCTATCGATAGTTGACTTATCTAAACAAAAGGTAGCAAGCCGCGCCATGAAAATTACACTCCCCAAAAACATTACACGATGAACACGATGACCGCTTTGCAACAGAAGCTAGAAGACTCCAAGTTTCCTCGTTACATAACTAAGTATGATAGTACGTACGGACAAGTCCGTATTCACATGAACTTGATCAAAAAACGTCTGCCACTTACCGAAGCGGAGGCTGGGGATTACATATTTCTTCGAGACGGTTCTTCAGAAACATGGTATAAAGTGGAACAAACGGTTGGAAAATTCCCTCTTCACGCTGTGCGTTTTCTTAAGCATCAGGAGATACTGCATGTACCAAAGCTATGCTCTTATCCGTACTTTGGTTACGAAAATCTTAACCTGAAGAAAGACGCTCTTTACTTTATAGTGAAAAGGAAAGATATGGAAGACATAATAGAAAATGGTGGCAAAAAAACCTTGGATGAAGAATACAGCAGAAGAATTCGAGATGATAGGAGATGGAGGCGTTCATTCTAGTATGTAGATTACAAAACCTTGTAAAGTTTTTCTTGACTTATGTAATCAACTACGTTGTCGTCTGTAAGGTAACGAATGGATCTACCCATTGCTATGCACTTTCTCACTTTTGTGGATGATATATCGTAGCATATGGCTCCAGGACATCTCACTATATTTGGTAGTATTTCCTTTATGACTTTATGGTGTACATCCAGTTCCATGTCTTGTCCAATTCGTTCCACCATTATAGTCGTGAAGGATGACGTAATTTCCTTGACTTCGTTTAAAGACCACCAACAGGGGTTTTTAAAGGAATTGACCAAATCTGAACCAGCCACAAAGAAAACGCTGACGTCACCTTCGTACAGTTCCTTAAAGTATCTAAGTACCTTCACCGTTGGGGTAAAAGTTGTTCTAGTGCCTTCCCAAGAGTCACATCTGATCCAATCGGAGTTTCTGACGGCTAATTGGCACATTTTGATTCTGTGGCGACTTGGTAAAAGCCCTTCCTTCTTGTACGCATCTGATACTGGTGATAGTATACCCTCTACATCAGAGTATCCTTTACTTATCAGAATATCTTTGGCGATCTCGAGCATTCTTAGATGCCCATAAGTGATGGGGTTGAAAGACCCGCAAGCGACAACTACAGCATACGACATGATTACTTCTCAGCAGAATTTTTCACAAACGACTAGCGCGTGGAAGATATACCAACAGATATCTATCGATAACAAAGTTTACATCTCGCAGAAAGCTAATGAGACCCTCGATCGTTGACGTGAGAGACTCAAACAAACTGTACATCCAAGACATTCAGACGATTTTCCGTTTGGAAGATGATTTCCACTACAACCGCCGAGTTTCCCAACGCATGGTTTGACTTGCTGCGTTTCATGACACTCGGCACACATATGATTTCCAGTTCCACAATGAAAGGTTGCATCAGAGCAACAAAACCGACATTTGTATTGTAAAAAATCATCTCCGTGTATCAAACATGAGTTTTTGCAGTTTCCACACCGGATACTCTCCACGGACGGAACATTATACAAATCGTGATCATCGACACAGGCTGCTTTCTTTTCGTGAAAGAGCTTGCAACAGATATAACATCTATACACCCGATTCTTTTCATTAGCCCATAATGACACGTAACGTTTGAAATCTTTCAGTATCGCCTTGTTTTCTACACCCAAGTATTTTGACGAAACCCATCTACCACATATACCGCATTGACCATGTTTCTGCAGTATATGACTGCCCGGAAGATTGATATATTGAATCTGTAGCTTTACACAATCCTCGTGTACTCGATGTTTACATTTCAATTTAGTGGTGTTCTTTGATTCCAAACAGATGTAACAGCAATCAGATTCATTACCGTACTCTTCGCTTTTTCGGATACGCAGCTTGATCAGATATCGCCTTAGGTTGAACATGATAGATAGTTAGTTTGGAAATCTGGAACTTTCCTAATTCATGTTTTAATAGTTCCTAACACAAATTTATCGATAGATGACACATGTAGATCAAACGATCTAGAAAACGCCACAGTACGGATCAACTATCGATAGTTGGCAAATTTGGTACAATAATTTTTTGGGTACTAAACTATAGAAACAAGCAAGTGAAATGTCTTCTTGTGCGTATCTTTTGGGAACCACGGTTCCCGTGCCCGGTTCAGACCAAACCAATTTTGTAGTTCTTGGAACTTTTCTTGACAAAGAATCTGCCAAAGCAGCGGTCAGCAACATGGCTCCTGCCATAATGCGTGATCAGTACCAGAACGGAGTTTCATTGTACAAGTTGGATCACGAAAAAAGCAAGTTGTATACATTCCAAAAGAAAGATCTTGAACAAGCATACACCGACATTCAAAAACAACAGCAGAAGCAATTGGAATCCCAAGTAGAACAATTGCAACAACAGCAAGAGCAGTTGCAAAAACAAATTGAAAACTTGAAATCTGGAAATCCGGTATCTGCAATGCCTGGAAATATCTTACCACAGCCTCCGCTACCTCCAACACCAACACCAGCACCAGTACAATGATCGAAAGTCCGCAAATGATGAATTGTTGAAAAAGAAACGAGAACAGCTATAGGAACATTCAATTGGTTCCCAAAGCTGCCCTCCAAATCGATTGCAAGAAGGCATCCCGGCGGCAGTAAAACCCTGCTTAAAGGATTTCACTGAACTATCGATAGTTCATGATTCACGGAACTGGAAAATCTCTAAGTAAGTAATCTATGAATTTGTCCCAAAGGTCCTTGACATATTTCCAAAGATTTGGAATTCGCAGCATCTGGATCGATATGGAGTATCCTACACAAAAGTATACAAATTATTTTCTAAAGAACCTCCATTGGAACGTTTATTTTATTGAGCTATAAGTAACATATGCTAAATAGAAAGGGAACGCGCAGGCGCAGAAGGACTACAAAATCAAGAAGTAGTAGAAAAGTGAAGAGCAATAGAAGGTCTCGAGGACGAAAAGTTACAAGGCGGAAAAGTAAAGGTCAGAAAGGTGGAGAAGGTAAGAAACGACGAACATCTTTAAAGAATGTAGTAAATCGTATGATCGAAACCCAACGGGAGTGTTTAAAACATCATCCTTTGAAAAAGTGTAAGGATATGGAAAAGGAGTTTCTGGAATGGGGATCAAAGGAACAAAGAAACCAACGCAAATTTAAAAACAGAGAAGGAACTGGAGATGAGTTTTGGAATAAGTTGATAACTCATGTAGAAGATATCGGTTTGAAACAAGCGAGAGCAAAACAAGATTATCTCGCTAAACTTCTAGACCTACAGCGTTGGAATGACAAGGTAATGTGGGGAATTAATTCTTGAAATTTTTTCTGATCTCTAGTAAAGAGGAATGCCTAATTACAGCCGAAGAC
>Ga0070658_10002823_pt1 | contig 14436 bp, 6 predicted proteins | sample KBSC13metaG_FD_64664 | JGI IMG/M metagenome (GOLD analysis project Ga0070658, IMG submission 64664) | Corn rhizosphere microbial communities from Kellogg Biological Station, Michigan, USA - KBS C1-3 metaG | ecosystem: Host-associated > Plants > Roots > Rhizosphere > Soil ...
AGTAGTTCTCCAGCGTCTTCGACGGATGGTAATGCACCAGCGCTCGGATGTCGCTCTTGTCGACCCCCATACCAAACGCTACGGTCGCCGCCATCACCCGGATCTCGCCCGACATAAACCGATCCTGCGTCGCGGCCCGCTCCTCCGCCGGCAGCCCGGCGTGATAGAAGCCGGCGGGGATGCGCCTTCGCGTCAGCTCATTCGCGATCTCCTCACACTTGTCGCGAGTGCCGCAATAGACCAGTACCGTCCCAGTTTCCTCCCGGCACAATCGAACGACCTCCGCCAGCTTCTCCTTCTCATTATCGACATGGAGGCACGCCAGATGCAGATTCTCCCGGAAGGTCGGACGGACGATTCGGTGCATGCGTCGACCAAGCTGTCGCTCGATATCATCGCGCACCAGGGGCGTCGCCGTGGCCGTCACTGCAAGCGTCACCGGCGGCGCGAGCGACTCGACCGCGCGGCCCACCGCCCGATAGTCCGGCCGAAAATCATGCCCCCACTGCGAGATGCAATGCGCCTCGTCGACCACCACCATCGACACCCCCGCCTGCCGCAAGGCGTGGAGGAACGGCGGTTGACGCAGTCGCTCAGGTGCGGCGTAAACCAACTTCGTTTTGCCCGCGGCAATCATGCGGACGCGACGGCTAACCTCGCCGAAGTCGAGTGAGGAGTTGATGAACGTGGTATGCTCCGCCACCGCCGGCGGCAGGTTCTCCGCCTGGTCCTTCATCAACGCAATCAGGGGAGAAAGGATGAGCGTGGCCCCCGGCAGGAGCATGGCGGGCAACTGATAAGTGACGGACTTTCCGCCACCCGTAGGCAGCACCGCCAGCGTATTTTGTCCGTCAAGCACGGATTCTACTATCTCGCGCTGACCAGGCCGAAATTCGGAATGTCCGAAGAGAGAAGTAAGGTGGGATTCGAGAGGTGTTGACACCCTAATATGATACCGCAGGAACCTGTCCGGTAAGCGCTCTGGCAGGCCTTCTTCCGTCCGGAGGACGAAGATCTCCCATGTCAGCCCAGGACTTCAGTCCTGGGCCGAGGGAGAGGGCTCAGAACGGCGTCACCGACCCGGCCGTCGACCCCGGTGCGGGACCTGTGCTGTCGCTCGGCGTCTTCGGAGCCACCAGCGGCGGCGCGTCGATGGCCGGCAAGGTTGTACCATCCGGTGTAAACATCACGCTAGTAACACAGATCGAGTCGATGGCCAGGCTGTAGTGACTGTCCGAGCGTCGACGCCCGTCCACCACGATCGTAATCGAATGCCTCCCCGGATGGTCGAGGGTCACCTCGCCGATGTCGCTCCAGGCGAAGCTACCATACGGAGTGCCTTCGGCCGGCACATCACGCACTTGCTCGGCTGGGCCATCGTCAACCGCGTACGTGAACGTCGACGCCGTGTCGTTGTCGAGCCTCGATCCGGCCAACCAGATCGCATAGCGGCCGGCGGCATTAACCGTGAAGTTGTAACTCACGCTGTACCCGCGTCCGCCGCTGTCGAGGGCCGGCGGATCCTTGGGATTGTCGAGCGAGAGATAGGCGCCGTTAGATGCGTCCGCATTAGGTACAAGCGCGTCGAACGAGTTGTGCGCGGCGTTCTCACCTTCGATCCATGCAAACGGCCGGAGGAAGTCGTTAAGAGCGTCAATCAACCGGAGGTAGCGAGTGAACTTGAGTTGAACGTCTTCATCCGCCAACCCCGGCGAATTCTTCGCGTAGTAGTATTCGTCCTTGTATTGCTCGATCGGTATCTTCCGCTTATCCGCCAAAGCTACCAGAGCGTCCGCCTGCTTCTCTGCGTCGGCCACGAGCTCCAATGGCAGCGGCAGCTTCGGGGCGCGGACGACGAGAATTGGCTGCTCACCGACAGGAACGGTGTAGACGCCGCCCTTGATCTTGACCTTGATCAGATTGCCAAGCGGGTCCTCAATGACGGGGTGGCTGGTCTTGCCGAAGGTAAAGTTGACCTGCGTGAGCGCCCCGTGCGGCGACCACAAAACGTAGGTCGGCAGCGCGCCATTGGGATCGTCGAGGGCATACGCCCGCAGCTTCGACCCCAGCGGCACCACCTGTCCCGTGCGGAAACTCGGCAGCCACCAAACACCATTGCTGAGTCGCCGGATGCCTGGATTCTCCCGAACAGCCCACGCCGGGTACCAAAGAACCGGAATTGCCGCGCTGGAGGCCTCCCCATTCGCCCGTGCGAAATCCCCGGCGAACCCGGACATCCAGCCAAGCTGGTCCGGAATCGCCGCGACATTCATCGACTTGTAGGTATCAACCGGGAGGCGCTGCAAGGCGTACGTGAAAACACCGCGAGCGCCACTTTCCGCCAGATCGTTCCAATCGTCGAACATCTCCGCCTTCGACCCGTAGCCCAGCGCGCCCTTCGCCGACGAATTTGCGTCAGGAGACGGTGCGGTGTCACTCGCGATCAACCAGCAATTCGTTGACGACTCTTCCGCCATCGCAAACACCGGAGCCGAGCACTTCGTCTCAAGCTGCAGCCCGTGCCCGAAGGCCTCGATGCCAAGCCCGTCGAAGCCGCCCACAGTGCGGTCGTTAACGAAAATCTTGTCGGGCGACGCCGCCTTGAACACAACCGGGACGTCCGCAACCGCGGACTTAAGAACGTCCGCAATCCCGTTCATATAACCCCGTACCGAAGTCGTCTTAAACTCGTTGAGGTCCTGCCAGTATCGACTCTGAATCGTGGGCCTATTACCGACCCCATACGAAACCGACTTCTGCGGGTCATACACTGACGCCACACCGCGCACGCCGCCCCACAGAGGAATGCACCGCGCCGCCGTCACAAAGTCCGGAAGGTCACGCTGCTTAATCCCCCACCCCCGGTTAAGGTCGTCTGCCGTTTTGTAGCGCTTCTCGAGCCACGCTTCGAACGCAAGGTGAAAGCCTTGCGACGTCGGCACCAGATTAGGCACATCGCCACCCATCCCGATCCGGTCGTTGAAGGGGTCGATGAAGAACCGGAAACCCTTTCCGAGATGAACATGGGAGAAGAACGCGAGTAGCTTGTCGCGATAATCGTCGTAACCCTGCCACAAATCGGGCAGATGCCCCTCCGTCGACGTCGGCGCAAAGACCTGCTGAGGATAGAGAAGGACAACCGAGTCCATCGAGTTCGCCGACGTCACCGGCACCAACGCCGAGGACTCATCGACAACCGCCTCGCCAACAGTCACCGCGTCATCATCCGTTTTCGACGCGATAGCAAATAGCGCACTGGAGATCCCGTTGATCTGGTCAAACTTGATAGCCGACGAATCCCCCGCCGGAACCGCCCGGTAGACGTTCGGCTTAATGACGTAGCCTGTCAGCGGATCACGCGGAGTATCGCCGACCTCGATGCCGTAACGGAAACCGTTCTGTTCGAGGTAGTCGATCACGCGCTGAACCGCTGCGGCGGGCGAGTGAATCAAACCCTGGGAATTGTAGAGGATGACGTCCTGGACATGATGCTGCTTAAGCGACTCCAGGGCTGCGATGTCGGCCGCCCAGTTCGCGTCGGTCTGCCCTTCAGACCAATAGTGTGGCTCGAAAACGCCGCCCACCGGCAGATACGGCTGACCGTCCCACGACAACAAGTGGCCGTCCTCGACATTCCAATGGTGGACCGCGCCTGCGCTGTCTTTGTAGGCCCCATTTGCCACGGGCTTAACCGGTAGCATCGGCGCAGTGCCTGGCAACACGGCGCTTGGCATCGACGATTGCGCCGCCGGCAGTGTCCGCACCGTCGACGCCGCCATGGCGCCAATACTGGGCAGTCCGAAACAGAAAGTCAGGGAGGCGAAAAGGGATATACGGTGAATAGTGGACGGGCAACCAGGCCCGGTTGCGGACTTAAAGATCATAAAAACCAAATCTTGCCATAGCACTGTTCGTACGCGTGCCATGCCCAGAGCTCTGGATGGGCATGCTGTCCCCACCCGATATCGCCGCCCAGCAGACGCCCTCACATCCGATCAGGCGCGCTGATACCGAGGAGCGACAGCGCATTCTTGAGGACAAGGGCGGTCGCGGTCGCCAGTGCGAGGCGCGCCTTTGTGACATTCGGGTCTCCGCAATTAATGCGAAGCTCCGGTGCGCGATTGCCGGCGTCGTAGAAACCGTGAAACGTCGACGCCAGCTCTCGCAGATACTGCGTGATGCGATGCGGGGCCCGGTCGACCGCCGCGGCCGCAACCTCCGCCGGATAGTCCGCCAGCTTGCGAACTAGGTCGACTTCGCCGTCCTGCGTCAATAACGAGAGATCCGCGCCGGAGAGGTCAGCCAGCGCCGCCCCGTCCGCCTCAACCGCTTTCTCGATCGCCTGCCGCACACGGGCATGAGCGTACTGAACATAGTACACGGGATTGTCGCGTTCGGTCCGCTTCGCTAAATCGACATCGATGTCCAGTTCCGTGTTGGCCGATCGCGTCAGATAGAAGAAACGGGCCGCATCCTTACCAATCTCGTCGACAAGGTCCGACTTCAATTCCAGCACGTCGCCTCGCCGCTTGGACGACTTGACGAACTCCCCGTCCTTCATGATCCGGACGAGTTGATAAAGAACGATCTCCAACCGGTTCGGGTCGTAACCGAGTTCCGCCACAGCCGCCTTCGTTCTCGCGACATAGCCGGCGTGGTCCGCGCCCCAGATGTCGATGGCGACCGCAAAGCCCCGATCGAACTTGTCCTTGTGGTAGGCAACATCGCCCGCAATGTAGGTTGGCGTCCCGTTTGCTCGCACCAGCACACGGTCCTTGTCATCACCAAAGTCCGTGCTTCGAAGCCAGACCGCACCGTCTTTCTCGTAAGTGAACCCACTCTCGTTCAACAGCGCGATAGCCGCGGGCACCCGCCCATCCGAATGCAGGCTTGCCTCGCTGAACCAATTGTCGAACTCGACTCCGAAGGCTTGAAGGTCGCTCTTCTGCTCGGCGATCATGCCATCCTGAGCGAAATCACGGAACGTCTGAATTGTTTGAGGATCGTCGGGGTCGGCATCTTCAAATCGCTTGCCCTCGGCCTCCATAATCGACCGCGCGATGTCGATGACGTAGTCGCCGTGATACAGCCAATCCGGCTCCTCGGCATCGGCCTCGAGAATTCCCGCGTGCACACCGATCAGCTGCTTGTATCGATGCAGCACAGACTTGCCGAAGTTGATCATCTGGACTGAATTGAGGGCGTCGTTGATGTAGTACTCGCGGGTGACGGACCAGCCTGTCGCCTGCAGGAGAGAGGCGATCGTGTCGCCGAGCGCGGCGTTGCGGCCGCCGGCAACGGTGATCGGACCGTTCGGATTGGTCGACACGAACTCGACCAAAACCTTCCGGCCTCCACCCGAATCGGACAGCCCGAATTGGGCGCCCTGGGCCAGAATCGACTTCAGCGTCGCCCCCACCCAACTTGGATCAAGCTTGATGTTGATGAAACCGGGACCGGCAACCTCCGCGCCAACGATCAGTCCCTCACCAATCGGCAAGATGGACACAATCTTCTTGGCGAGGTCCACCGGCGACTGCCCGTCTGCCCGTGTCGCCGTCATAGCAATATTCGTCGACCAGTCGCCATGGGCGCGGTTCTTGGGGACTTCGAGCAGGATTGGGGGAATCGACTCGAGGGTCAGCTCACCGCGCGACTTCGCGCTTTCCAGTGCCGCCGCAATCGCCGCGGCAAGTTCGTTCTTGATCATCAAGCAGCTACATCTCCAGCATTGCCCCTAGCCAGGGCCAGTGCGCACTTATCAATTTTAAGAGGAAGTAGATCACAGAATACCCGATCAGTACCTGTGCGAAGCCCATCGCCCAGATTCTCCGCAATGGCGCGAAGGTCAGCGGTCCTCGTCCCCGCTCCGACCGCTTGGTAAATACTTGCTCCGCCGCCTTGATCGCGCCCGTGATTTGTCGATCCGACGCAGGCTTCGTCGCGAGCCAGTACTGCATAAATCCGCCGACACGCCGCCAATAGGCCAGCGCCAGCGGACCGGCGACCATTGCGCCGAGCGCAGCGGCTTCGTGCAGCCCTTGATTGTTGACAATGGCGATCCGAAATACTGCGGTAAACGCCGACAGGAAGATCAGCATACCCGTCAATATATTGGTGCCACACCGGGGATGCACTCGGGGCATTGACTTTACGCACCTCGGCGTCAGCGGCACACCCTGCTCCACGCAATGGACCACTTGATGTTCCGCCGCATGCGTCCCGGCCAGAGGAAGAAGGCGGACGAGCGATAGCAGGAGACACACCGAGAACAGTCCGAGGAAGACTTGATCGATGCCGATACCACCCGGGCCAAAGATGAGTGAAACCTTCGACGTACTCGGGACATGTGCGAGTAACCTGTCGATCGATTGGCCGACCAAGCCGGTGACGATTTCCGCCACCACGCCGAGGCACGCGAGGAGCATGCCCGTCAGCATCAGCCCGAAAAATCCCGCTCCGCCTCCCGAAATGCCGTCATGGAGGTAGACGCCAAGCGGCGTCGCCATTCCCCCAAGCCTGGGCGCGGGCGGCGTCGATGTCATCGGGAGCGGCGTGCCGGGCCGTACCAAGATGCCGGCCAGCTCTCCCGTCCGTGGATCGAGCAATGGAACCTGTCCGGTTGCCGACCGGTCGAGCAGGTGCATCGCATCGCGGACATTCAACTCCACAACGCCATTCGCGGGTTCCCCCACGACAGGCGTGGACAACACCTCAGTTTCGACCGAAGAATCGTGCTTCTCCATCGTCAAACTATACCAAACCGCCAACCCCTAAGTCAATCGCGAGACTAACACCGGCGCCTGGTCCTTTCCTGTAAGGTGAGATGGATGGCGCACAGTCAAGGCATCCGAGATCGGCACGCCGTGGACGCGCCTCGAACCTCGTCCGTTCCTGTGGTTCCGACGAACGCGCAGACCTGAGTTCTACCGGGAATGTGGCTCGTAAAAATATCGGGGTTGCCCCTTAACTCTAGCAACCAATCACCCGATAACAATATGTACAGGTTTACGATGCCGCGACCATGGAAGTTCCGGCGAGAGTCCGATCCAGTATACGATTGTAGAAGAATGCAGGAGAAGCAAATTGGTAACGACACCGATCGATAGCATGGACGCGCATGTCGACGGCGCGATGGCCCTATACGCAACCGGGGACTATGCCGGTGCACAGGCCCTTTGCCGAACCGTGTTGACCGTCGACAAACAAAACCTTCGCGCACTCTATCTCTACGGCACCCTTCAGCTCCAGGACCGTAAGATCGACGAGGCCATCGAGCTATTCGACCGGGCCGTCCATATCGCTCCGGGCTTTGCCGGCACGCGTATCAACCTCGGCGTGGCGCTCCGTGCGAGCGGCCGGCTCGAAGAGGCCGCCGCATCCTACGCAGCCGCGATCGACATCGACCCGAGCAACGCCGACGTCCACATGAACCTCGGGAACTGCCTTGAGAACTTAGGCCGGTACTCCGAGGCCGAGGCAGCCTACCATCGGTGCCTCGCCATCCGACCCGATTACGCCCTCGCATTTGATAATTTGGGCATCGCGCTTCGCGAGCAGAACCGCCACGACGAAGCCGTCGATGCCTTTCGTCGCGCGGTCGCCATCGCCCCCAACCTCGCCAGCGCGCACAACAACCTGGGCGGCGCGCTCTTGAATCTCGACCGAATCGACGAGGCACGCGACGTTCTCGTTCGAGCGATCAACCTCGACCGGACCGACTGGCGGGCGTGGAACAATCTCGCCGACACCGAGCGACGCGCCGAACGGTTCGAAGACGGCGCACGTCTCGCCGACGAGGCCGCGCGCATCAACCCGGGCTTCGCCGAAGCCTACTTCACCGCCGGCCTTTGCTACAACGAACTCGGCGAAAGCGCGGTAGCAATCGATCGATACCGGACTGCACTTTCCCTCCGGTCTGAGTACGCCGAAGCTCACTATAACCTTGCCCGATGCCTGCGCCACGTCCAGAAATACGACGAAGCCATTGCCGAGTTTGAAAGAGCCCTGCAAATCAAGCCCGACCTTGTCGAGGCCCACAACGCCCTCGGCGCACTCTATCAGGAGATCGTCGAGGTCGATAAGGCCATCCAGTGCTACAACAGGGCAATCGAGCTGTGTCCGACACACGTGTCCGCGCACTGGAACCGTGCCCTCACGCGACTGACTATCGGCGACTACGATCTCGGGTTTACGGACTTCGAATGGCGCTACCAGCTCGCCCACGCGCCCGTCGAATACCCCGGGATCGCATGTTGGGACGGCGAAGACCTCAGCGACACCCGCCTCTTCGTCCGAAGTGAGCAAGGCTTCGGCGATACACTGCAGTGCGCCCGCTTTCTGCCTGCCCTGAAAGCCGCCGGCGCGCATGTCACCCTCGAATGTCAGCCCGGTATTGGCGAACTGCTGCGCGGTTCGGCTCTCTGCGATGTCGTTAGAGAAGCCAACGCCGACATCCCGGCCGATCCCACCGAGTTCGACAAGCAGGTCTGGTTGATGTCTCTTCCCGGAATCCTGGGCGTGGGCTTCGAGTCCATACCTGTGTCGTCACAATATCTTAAAGTGCCGGACGCGGATTACGAGTCCTGGCGAACTATTCTCGACGCCGTCCGCCGACGATCACAAAGCCGAGTCCTCGCCGGTATCGTTTGGGCCGGAAGCCGAAAGAACGCGAATGACCATCTGCGCTCCATGTTGCTCGCCGACATGCAGCCGCTCGCCGACGTCGACGGTGTCACGCTGGTCAGTCTGCAGCAAGGCCCACCCGTCCTGCAGTTGCCGAACTGGAAAGGCTCCAAACCCCTGTCCGTTCCAAGCCCGGCCGTTCGCACCTTCGTCGACACCGCCGCGATGATCATGAGCCTCGACGTCGTCATTACCGTCGACACCGTCGTCGCTCACATCGCCGGCGCCCTCGGCCGTCCCGTCTGGACCCTGATCCCCTACGGCCCCGACTGGCGCTGGTCCATCAACCGCGACGACACGCCCTGGTATCCCTCCATGCGCCTGTTCCGACAGCCGAAACCCGGCGACTGGGGTACAGTAATAGCAAGCGTACAGGCCGCACTGTCCGAACTGGGCCGCCAATCCTGATCCTATCGTACGATGGGCGTCCCGCCCGTCCATCTGAGATGAAGAATCCGAACACCGACATCGGGACTGCCGTCGCACTCTATAATGACGGACGACAGGATGACGCCCACGCGGCCGCCATCCTCGCATTCGGTCGACTTCCCGATGACGTCGACCAGCTTCTCCGTCTCGGCAACCTTCTCGCCGCCCTCGGCGACCTCGACCGCGCCGTTGCCGTCTTCGAGGAAGCCGTCGACATCGCCCCCGATCGCGCTGAACCGTACAATCGACTTGCGGCAACGATGCAACAGCGCGGCCCTATCGACTCCCGCAGCCTGCACGAGATGCTGGCCCTGCTCGACGAATCCCTCGCTATCGACCCGGCCTACGCCGATGCCCAGGTCAACCGCACCGTCATCCTGCACAAGCTCCATCGCACAGCCGAGGCCCGCGATCTCCTCGTCACCGTCACCGGCCCGCTCACGGACACCCGCGCGTTCCACAACATCCTGGGTATTATCCTGCAAGACATCGGCGACCACACCGACGCCATCGACCACTTCCGCCGCGCCATCGAAATCGACCCGGACCACGCCGACGCCTACTTCAACTGGGGCACGTCGATGTACCACCTCGCACGCTGGGATAATGCCCTCGATCTCTTCTATCAAACATTCGAGCGCAAGCCTGACCACCCCCGCGCCCACACCGTCAAGGGCATGATCGACCTCCTCCACGGTCGATTTGCCGAAGGCTGGGCCGAATACGAGTGGCGGCTCAAGTGCGAAGAACATCAGGGGACGATCGCCCCGGCACTCCCCATCGACCACCTCGACGGCAAACGCATCCTGCTCACCACCGACCAGGGACTCGGCGACACCATCCACCTCGTCCGCTACGCCCAAAAACTAAAAGCGCTCGGCGCGCACGTCATCGTCCAATCTCCGGAAGCCCTTACCGAGATCCTGTCGACCTGCCACGCCGTCGATGACGTCGTCACCCGAGAAGCGATCCAGAACGGCGACGTGGAGTACGACTTCCAAACGGACATGATGAGCCTGCCCTATCAGCTTGGCACAAACTCCATCGACGACATCCCCGCCGAGGTCCCCTATCTGGCGACATCGCCGGATCGACGTCAACGCTGGGCATCGATCATCGCCGAGCGCACGCCATTGGGAACACGGTTGAAAGTGGGACTCGTCTGGGCCGGCAACCCCACCCACCGCAACGACCACGCGCGCTCCCTGCGACTCGCCCAACTCGCGCCGATACTCGATATCGACGGCATCGCCTACTTCGCCCTGCAAAAAGGCGGAAAACCAGAGGACGAGACAGATGACCGCGTAGTTCCGCTCGGTCCCGCGTTCGACACCATGGCCGACACCGCCGCCGCCATCCACGCCCTCGACCTCGTCATCACCGTCGACACCAGCGTCGCCCACCTCGCCGGCGCACTCGGCAAACCCGTATGGACCCTTCTCCCCGCAGCCCCCGACTGGCGCTGGCTGTTAGGCAGGGACGACACGCCCTGGTACCCCACCATGCGCCTCTTCCGACAACCCACCCCCGGCGACTGGACCAGCGTCATCACCCGTGTCCGAGACGAGCTTGCCCTGGTAACGCCTGGTCCAAAATCGTAGGGGCGAGATGGAAGGCACGAAGACGCGCCCACGACATCGACACCGCCCTGGAACCTCGCCCGTTCCTGCGGCCCGGTCAAAAGAAAGCCTCACCTATTATCAGTCCCGCGGCTTCTCCAGTCAAGGCAAAGGCCCTCGACAATCGTCGAGGGCCATCCTATCCAATCCCAACTCGCGCGGCAAACGCCATGTCAAACGACGTCCGCTCCTCTCGCGCAACACCAACTAACGGGAGTTAGCCTACGAACTTGGCGTCGAGGTGCTGACCGTCGCAGAAAGGCTTGTTCTTCGAGTGACCGCATCGACACAGCGTGCATCGATTGCGGACCTCGTAGGTCGACCCGTCGGCTCCTTCGATCGTGACGCCGCCCGTCACCCAGAGCGGCCCGTTGTCGGTGGCGGAAATCTGAACCTTATAGTCCGGCTCGATCATCTCCTCTTCCGGATGCAGCTTGTAAGTGAGCGCCCCCGACGGACACTTCTCGATCATCGAGATCACCTGCGACCGGATGACGCCATCGTCCGTGTTTTCGGCCATGGACCATACGTCCGTGACCTTATTCTCGCAGAATGTCGAGAACGCACAGATCGTTCGGTCGTGGTACACGCTCAAGCGCGGCCCCGGATACTCCTTGTGACGAGTCTCGCGCGCGCCGTGGTCGGCGACCTCGGTCCCGACAAACGCCTTGCCGCGGGCGTGGCTGCCGTCGCAGAAAGGCTTGGTGTCGGACCGGCCGCATCGGCACAGCGCGTAAGGTCCACGCTCACGGATAACGGCGCCGGTCCGCCAGGTTAGCGGCACGCGGTCCTCCGAAAACAGGCGCTGCTTGGTGCGAAGCGGGATCTCGCCCTCGACAACATACGGACCGTCGAGGCGGACCTTGATGCGTGGCGCGTCTACCTGGTGCTCGACGGCGGCCGTCTTCGCCAGGTCGACATCGGGCTTCGCGTATTCGAAACTGATACCGACATTTGTCAGGCCGTCGCCCGACGGCGTCTGCATCAACTCCTTCGCCTTCACCTTGATCTCGTACATCGCACCGACCGCTACCGACATCTGCTTCGGGTCGCCATTGAACGCGCGGTGCATGATGCGGAGCAGGTCGCAGTACGAGCGGTTGAATCCCACCAACTTCGTATGGATCTCACTGCCGTGCGCATAGTCGCTATTCTTGACATTCGGGCGAATGTTGTAGACGGCGTCCCAATCGACATCGCACTTGCGGCCGCGCGGCCCCGTCTGAGGAGTGTCGCCCTTCTTGTAGTACTGGCCTTCCAGCAGCTCCTGGAACCGGAAATAGTGCGAGACCTCCAACCGCTCGTGGTGGAACATCGAGCGTTCACCGTCCCAGATCGACCCGTGATCCATCCCCTCGCCCTGTTCGACAATCTCCTCCATCGCCTGCAGCGCCGTCGCCAGATCATTGACCACGATGACCTCACCGGCCCCGTCATAATGGAACGCCTCCGGTCCAATCTGGCGGGCGAGATCCCCGCAAAAAACGTGCGCCTCCCCGTGCTTGGCGCAGAGCGACTTCAACCCCTCTTCAATCGCCTCATAGAACTGACCGATCGTCTCGTAGTTCTCGTCCTCGGGCAAACCGCCATGCTCCGCCGGCTTCTCGATCTTCATGAAGACTTCGACAGCCTCTTTGGAAAACTTGCCCACACCCACCTGGAACGCCTTATTGCTGTGCGGCAGGTAGGTGGGATAGGCCGGCATGAAAGTCGGATGATCGAGGTTCGGGGTTCCACCAACGGCGTTCAAAATGTTCGCGGCAAGCGTCATGTGCAGCATCTCTTCGATGGCGATGCTCAGGACCACACGGCGAGCCTCATCATTCTTGCCGTCATGCAGGGAATAGAGCGCGGTCAGGTAAGGCGGCAGCGTGGAATGCTCGAGCTCGACGGCCCACTGCAGGTGACGTCGCAGACTGGGAAGATCGTTGATAGGCATGCTGATACTCCGAACGCCGCGAAACGGCGGATTATGAACAAAGATAGGGTCGACCGTAAGCCGTTATTGGCCAGGGTTCACAGCATAAAGTATAGCAGGAATGGGCTCACAGCAGTGCGGGTCCAACGCGGCTTGCGGGCCACATTCGCCAAGAGCGGCTCTTGCCATCTACGGAGTCCCCTTTCTTCCGCGAGGAACGCGTACATTGTTGAGAACGACATCAGCCCAGTAACGGCGGAAGGAAAGGGACGGCCCAACGGATCTTTGCTCTGCATACACACAGCCCTGCAAACTTTTAGGTAATATTGCCGGGTACATTCTTGCCGTACTGGCGTATAATAGATCGAGTTAGAAATTTGTCGGGCTAAAGAGATGCCTACTTGCTGGTGAGCGTGGGTATACTTACAAAATCTAAGTCCGGCGACAAGTCGATGTCGACTTGCGGTCTGCTTGGGTAGAATTGCGATCTTTCCGACCGAATCGCTTGTCCGGGATTCACGGCGGACATCCTGGTATTTGAGCGAGGCGGTCGTGCCCTTTTTGTCTGGGGAGGCACGTGGTCAAGATGCGAGATGCCAAGACTAAGATCCTGCTTGTTGAACATGACGAGCGGCAATACGCCTTTATCCGTCGCCTACTTACCGAAGTCTCAGACTCCGAATTCGACCTCGACTGGGTACCGAGCTACGACGATGCGCGCGCGGCTATCGCCGGTCACAGTCACGACGCCTGCATTGTCGACTACAACCTCGGCGACCACAACGGCCTTGAACTCCTCCGAGAAACCAGCGGCCTCAGCGTAGGTCCTCCCATCATCCTGCTCTCCGACGACACCTCCGACTCGGACCGGTCCATTGCGGCGGCAGCGATGCAGGCCGGCGCTGTCGACTGCCTTGCGAAAGAGGGAATGGATCGACCGCTGCTGCTCCGCGCAATTCGCTACGCGCTGGAGCGCAAGCGAACCGAGCAAGTGCTGCATCTCCGCGAACAAGAATTCAAAGCGCTCGTCGAAAACTCGCCCGACATCATCGCCCGCTTCGACAGGCAGCTCCGCCACGTCTACGTCAACCCCGCCATCGAAGCCGCCACCGGCCTGCCTGCCCATGAATTCTTGGGCCTCACCCATCGCGAGCTTGGCGGGCCGCCGGAAGTTATAGAGGAATGGGAAGGACTGCTCAACCGCGTCTTCGACACGGGCCAGGAGCTAGAGATCGAGTACCCTTTCTGCGGCATGCGCGGCCTCAAGTACTTCCACAGCCGCCTCGTGCCTGAGTTCGGGCCCGACGGCACCATCCAGTTCGTCCTTAAAGTTTCGCGCGACATCACCGAGCGGCGGCGGATCGAGGAACAGCTTAAACTGCGCGACCGTGCCATTCAGGCGAGCACCGACGCCATCCTCATCATCGACGGACGCGACGACGCCTACCCGATCGTCTATGTTAATCCGGCCTTTGAACGCATCACCGGCTATCGAAGCGCCGAAGCCCTCGGCAAAACGTGGCGGTTCATGCACGGTGTCGACCATCAGCACGAGATGGTGATGCTCGACGAAGCCATGCGTAGCGGTCACGACGCCAACGTCGTCCTCCGCAGCTATCGCAAGGACGGCACCTTCTTTTGGAACGAGGTCCACGTCGCCCCGATCTACGACTCGTCGAATATGCTCAGCCACTTCGTTCTGTCGATGTCGGACATTACGGCGCGCAAGTCACTGGAACTTGAGCATTCCCGGCTCCTGGCTGATGCCCTTGAGCAAGCCGACCG
>Ga0070658_10002825_pt1 | contig 14435 bp, 9 predicted proteins | sample KBSC13metaG_FD_64664 | JGI IMG/M metagenome (GOLD analysis project Ga0070658, IMG submission 64664) | Corn rhizosphere microbial communities from Kellogg Biological Station, Michigan, USA - KBS C1-3 metaG | ecosystem: Host-associated > Plants > Roots > Rhizosphere > Soil ...
GGCGCCGCCGCCGCGGAAGATGTCGGGCCAGCGATCGTTCGCCGAGTTGTAGGTCAGGCGCACCGCCTCGCTGGCGGGCGTCCCCACCTCCCACAGATAGATGTCGTAGTCGGCGGTGTCGTGATCGTGCCCGCGCTGCGTGGCCGCCCACACCAGCCACTTCCCGTCGCTCGACAGCTGGGGAAAGTACTCGTGCGAGCGCCGCCCCGGGATGTCGACCAGCGTGATGGCGTCCAGATCCGAGTCGCTCTTCGTCGCCTTGCCGTCGGTCACCGGCAGGTGCAGCACGCGGCTTCCGCCGTTGCCGGTCGGATGCACCCAGTACACCTCGTCACCGGAGGGCGCCCAGTTGATCTGGCAGCCCTCGCCCGTGCGCGTCCACTTCTTCTTGCGCACGTCCCAGATGCCGGTCTCCCGCTTGGACCCGCGCAGCGTGATGGCGACGAAGTTCCCGTCCTTGGACATCTCCGGCTGCTGCATCAGCGCGCCGTCCAGCTCGGGCACCTTCGCGCTGTCGACCAGCACGGTCTCCTCGCCGCCGGAGAGCTTGCGCTTGATGATGGCGGTCACGCGCGCGAAGACGATCTCGTCGTCCGAGACCCACGTGCCCCAGCTGGCGTTCTCGACCACCTTCGTCTCGTCCTTGCCCTCGGGCGTGACGGTCCAGATGTCCCACTTGCCGTCGGTGTTGGCATCGCGCTCGAAGACCCAACCCTTCTTGCTGCGCGTGAACAGGATGCGGCTGCCGTCGGGCGAGAAGCGCGGGAACCAGTCGACCGCGTCGCCCTTGGTGATGTTGTGGACGTTCGAGCCGTCGGTGTTCATGACGAACAGGTCGTGGTTTCCCAGCCGCGAGCTGGACCAGACGATCTTGCCGTCGGCCTTGCCCCCGACCGCCTTCATGGCGGCCTGCTCTTTCTCGTCAGGCTGCTCGTCGTTGCCCGCGCCACCGACGCCCCCCGAGGTTGCGCAGCCGCCGAGCGTCGCCGCCAGCGCCCACACCGCCAGGCCCGTGAAATTCTTCCGTCGGATCATGTCGTGCTCCCATCGGCGGGCCGCATGGCCCGGTTCGTTGTCTGTGCCCTGGCCCGGTCGATGTCCGCCAGGGGCGTGAAACAAGCGGTCAGCCCGTCGCGCACGCCGCGGGGACGATATCCCAGCTCGGCCATGGCCAGCGCCGGATCGAGGTCCGCGTCGTTGACGAACCCCGCGATCGCGTAGGGCGTGAGGGGCGGATCGCGCATCAGCCGGCCTAGCACTGCGGCCACCACCCGGCAAACCGAGACTGGCAGCGGGACCAGCGGCCGCGGGCGTCCCTCCAGGTGCAACACCAGCCGCGCCAGGTCGCCCAGCGTGATGGTCTCGCCCCCGCTGAGGTTGTACGTCCTGCCGAACGATCGATCGTTGCCGGCGATGCGGGCCAGTCCATCGACCACGTCGTCCGAGAACACCGGCCGCTTGCGCGCGCGCCCGGTGCCCACGAACGGCACCACCGGGAAGCGCAGGACGAAGCGGCGAAAGAGCATGAACTCCTGGGCGCCGGTCGCGTCGTAGACCAGCGTGGGGCGAACGATGGTGTGAGAAAAGCGCGTCTCGGCGGCGACGATCCGCTCCGCATCCAGCTTGGACTGGCCATAGGGGGTGAGGCGCGGGTACACCACGGAGGCCGACGAGACGTAGACGAAGTGCCGCACCCCGGCCGCCGCGGCCGCCGCGACCATGTTCGCGGTCCCGCGCCGGTTGATCCGATCGTACTGGTCTTTGTGCTGCGTCAGGATCACGGCCGCCAGGTGGAACACGGTGTCCACGCCCGCGCAGGCGGGGCCCAGCGACGCGGCGTCGCGCACGTCCCCCTCGCAGACGTCGTCGACCACGCCGTCCAGACGGGCCCGCAACGGATCGCCGGGCAGGACCAGGGCGCGGACGGTCCAGCCATCGGCGACCAGCCGCCGCGCCAGGCGCCGGCCCACCTCGCCGGCGGCGCCGGTCAGCAGGACCCGCCGCTTCACGGAGCGCCCCCGCCCTGGCCGGCGCGCGCCCGCGTCCAGTCGAGCGGCTTCCAGTCCCCCACTGCCAGCTCGCGCGAGGCGAACTCCCAGATCACGACGCGCTTGCCGGCCAGGCGATCCTCGCCTCCCGACAGCGCGTTCCACAGCAACTGGCGCGTGGCGAAGGCGCCCGAATCGTTCTGCGACAGCACGTCCACGTCACGCCCCAGCGCCCGCGCCAGCTGCGCCCCCAGCCCGGCGCCCTCGCCCCACCCCATTGGCTCCAGGCTGAAAACGTTCGTGAAGCTGTCTCCCATCAGCAACACCGGCGCGGTGTCGCTGGACTCGAACAGCTTGTCCTGACCATCGCGGGTCTCGTGCACCTCGTGAATGATGGCCGATTCGGGGGCGTACAGCGTCTGCCCGTCGGGCAGCGCCAGCATGTCCGTGACGTCGCCCACACGCGACACCGTCTTGGCGACGCCGCGCCAGGCCCGCGTCGGCCCGGCAGCCAGGCCGTGCGCCGACAGAAAGCCCGCCAGCTCGCCCGCGACCTGCTCCATCCACTCCGGCCGCCAGTGGGTGTCCTGCCGCAGGAACCGCGGTGGCTCGCCGGCCACCAGCGCGGGCGGCGTGGGATCGAAGACCAGCACGCCCGCCTCGCGCAGCGCCGCCGCCAGCCGCGCCTGATCGGGGTTCTGCGCCGGCACGCCCGCGGCGTCACGACCACGGCCCGTCAGCTCGATCGCCTGCAGGCTGGCCTTGTCGGGCACGGGAAAGATCACCAGCGTGATCCCGCGCCCGCGCAGGAACGCCGCGAAGTCCAGGATGGCCGGCCGAGGATCCGGCGTCAGCGGCGCCCCCTCGTCCAGCGCGGCCTTCGACCGGCTGGCCAGGATGGCCGGCGTCAGGAAACCCGGCCCGCTGACCGCCGTCACCCCGGGCGCGTAGTACAGCCAGCCCGGCGTCCCCAGCACCGCCTTCACGTTGCCGTAGCCGCCCCAGCGGGTGATCAACGCCTGCACCTGCGGGCGCACCCACTCGCGCGGCGTCGACGCCTTGTTCAGGTCGTCCTCGAACTGCTTGATGTTCTCCTTGCTGGGCTTGTGGCGAAACAGATCCAGCAAGACCGAGTCGTCGCCCGCCACCTTGTCGCGGATCGCCTGCCCGATGGGGATGGCGGCGATCACCAGCACGAAGGCGCCCACCAGCAGCGCCGCCACCGGACGGGTGACGTCGGTGCGCAGGATGCCCCGCCGCAGATCCTCGTCGTGCGACGGGTCGGTGGGTCCCCCGCGGCGCGGCGGCCCGATGGGCGCCTTCGGCGCGGCGGACAGCTCGGGGGAGGAGGGAAGCGACGAGGCCATGGCTCAGAACTGAAAGTAGAGGAACGGGTTCACGCTCTGGGTCCACATCACCAGGATCGAGACCGCCAGCAGCGCCAGCGCGCCTGCGGCGCGCGGCAACGACAGCCGCGAGGTGACCGCCCACGTGTTCGGCATCCCCCACACCACCAGGGCCCCCAGGATGAACACGGACACGTGCAGCCGGGTGTACATGGCGCCGGCGGGCAGATCGGCGGCCACGCCGGCGGCCCCCGCGCCGAACAGGGCGCGGATGTACGCGACGGCCTGTCCCAGCGTCTTGGCGCGGAAGAACACCCACGACAGGCAAACCACCAGGAACGTCAGCGCGACCCGCACCGCCCGGGGCAGACGCTGGTAGACGCTGGCCTTCCCCTGCGCGCGCTCGAACGCGAGCATGCTGCCGTGGATGGCGCCCCACAGCACGAAGTTCCAGCTGGCGCCGTGCCACAGGCCGCCCAGCAGCATGACCGTCATCAGGTTCACGTAGGTGCGACGTTCCCCCCGGCGGTTGCCGCCCAGCGGGATGTACAGATAGTCGCGCAGCCAGGTCGACAGGCTGATGTGCCAGCGCCGCCAGAAGTCGGTGATGCTGTCCGACTGATAGGGCGAATCGAAGTTCTGGATCAGCACGAAGCCCATCATCAGCGCCAGCCCGCACGCCATGTCCGAGTAGCCGGAGAAGTCGAAGTAGATCTGGAAGGCGTAACCGACCAGGCCGAACCAGGCGTCCGGCGCGTGCAGCGTCCCCGCGGCGAAGGCGGTGTCGGCCACGTGGCCCATCGGGTTGGCGAGCAGGATCTTCTTCGCCATGCCGAACGCGAAGAAGGCCACGCCGCGCGCGAACTTGTCCAGGGTGTGGCGGCGCACACGCATCTGCTCTTCCAGCGCGGCGTAGCGGATGATGGGCCCGGCCACCAGATCGGGGAAGAACGCCTCGAAGCACAGGTAGTCGGTGAAGCGCCGCATGGGCCGCGCCTCGCCGCGGTACACGTCGATGGCGTAGCTCATCGCCTTGAACGTGTAGAACGAGATGCCCACCGGCAACACCACGTGCAGCACCGGCACGGCGTGCGGCCCCGCGCCCAGCGACGCGGCCAGCGCATTCAGGTTCTCGGCCACGAAGCCCGTGTACTTGAAGATGGCCAGCAGCCCCAGGTTGGTCACGATCGACACGATCAGCAGCGCCTTCATCTTGCGGGTCCGGGGCAACCGCCGATCGATGACGGGGGGCAGGCCGTCGGGCTGATCGGGTAGCCCCGACAGCTTCAGCAAGCCCACGCCGCACACGTAGTCGACGCTGGAGCCGAAGAACATCAGCACGGCCCAGATGGGGTTGGCCCATCCATAGAACACGTAGCTGGAGACCGCGATCAGCGCCGTGCGCGCGCGAAACGGCAGCAAATAGTACGCGCCCAGCACCAGGGGCAGGAAGTAGAAGAGGAAGACGTGACTGGTGAAAACCATGCGTCTGCAGCGCGGGAGCCGGCGGGGGAATAGCGCTGGCGATTACCCCCTCATTAGCAAATCGCGCGTCGAATTGTCATTTTCAGATCGCCCTCGCCGTGATTTCTGCCGCACGTGTGGCGGCGGCTGCACATCAAATTTCATCAAACATTTTTCGTGTTCTTGTTAAATGGTTTTCCTTTCCAACGTGAACGAGAAAGTGCATTCTCTGGGCGCTTGAGGTCGACGAGTTCTCTGCTCGGTCCCCTCGTCCGCAGGGCGATGAAGGGGCATGTCTGTCACGGACTGATCGCGGCTCTCGTGCTGGCGGTCGGCTGTCCGCGCTTGCTGCGCTGGCGCGAGGAGCACCGCCTGTGCGCGCGCCTGGCGGCGCTGGCGTCGTCGACGGAGCGCGGACCGGTGTCGGCGGCCGCCGACGCGGACCCGGCCTACCTGCTCAGGCTGCCCGAGACGAGCGGCCTGCTGGCCAGCTGGCAGACGGTGGGTGGTTGCGGCGCAGGCGCCGGCTCGGGGAACGGCGCGGGCGTGAAATGGATCGGCCGCAACGTCACCGGTGGCCTGTTCAACATCCAGGAGCAGGTGCTCTACACGTCTCTCGGCGAGAAGGGCTACCCCGAGCGGAACTTCTTCGTGAACACGCTGATCACCTCGGACATCACCGAGAAGTGGAACATCGGCGTGAACGTCCCCTACATCTACAAGTACCTGAACGACCCGCTGCACATGGGCGGACCGGGCGTGCCTCCCCTCGACTACTCGAACGCCGGCCTGGGCGACGTCAGCTTGCAGGTGACCCGCCGGCTGGGCCGCATCAACGACCTGACGCTGACGGGAATCGTCGGGTTGCCCACCGGAACGTACAACGCGCGCTTCACCCCGGGCAGCCCGCCGCTGAACCAGACCCAGCAGATCGGCTTCGGCCGCCCCAACGCCTCGCTGGTGCTGGACCACACGCTGGATCGGGTGTGGGGCCTGATGGTGCTGGGCGGAACGGCCTCGTACCGAGGGGGAAAGAACAGCCTCGACAGCTATCGCGCGCCCAGCGCCACGGCCTACGGGTACGTCGGCTACTTCTGGGGGCCGTTCGTTCCCTCGTTCGGCCTGTCGCTGACGGGCTTCTACGGACACGATACCGATCAGAACTCGGTGCAGTACACGCCGCTGGCCGCGCTGGCGGCGAACGCCTCGATCGAGTGGACCAACACCTACTTCGCCGTGCTGCTGGCTGGGTCCTTGCCCTACAAGTACGACGGTCTATACCGCGACGACAGCCAGAACCCGCGGTCCCCGTGGGGTTTCATTCCGTGGACAGTGGCTCTGGGCCTGGCGGCGGCGCCGTTTTGACGAACCTGGCCAGCGGCCGCCACTAACCGACCGACCAGTTCATTTCCCAGCGGCTGCCTGCTTGGCGTGGCTTCGGGGAACCTGACGAGAGGATCCAAATGCCGGACGTTGGTGCATTGCTGTCCCCGCCTTCCTCGACCACGCGGCGCTTGCGCCTCATGCGAAGCTTGCGGACGTGGTCCGGGTCACGGAAGGTCGCGCTCGGCACGGCGGCGCTGCTGCTGGGGTTGGTGGGCCAGGGTTGCGGGCTTCACGCTCACCCGGTCGCCACCGACGACGGCAGCGGCGGCACTTCGGTGACCACCAGCACGGGCGGCACCTCGTCGGGGGGAACGACCGCCAGCGGCGGCAGCGGTGACGGCTCCGGCGGCCTGGCCGCGACCGGCGGATCCACGGGAAGCGGCGGTGAATCAAGCAGCGGTGGTAGCACCGGCAGCGGCGGCACCACCGGCAGCGGCAGCGGCGGCACCACCGGCAGCGGCGGCAGCGCCAGCGGCGGCACTATCGGCAGCGCCAGCGGTGGGACCACCAGCTCGGGCGGCAGCAAGGGCAGCGGCGGCACCACCGGCAGCGGCGGCACCACCAGCGGCGCCGGCGTGATGATCAACGGCCAGTTCGTCCCCAAGGAGAAGGCCGTCGTGTTCATTCACTTCGGCCACTCGAACATGCGCGGTCAGGCCACCAAGCCCAGCAGCCTGATGTCTTACTTCTACAACACGGTGCCGGGGCTGTGGAGCTACAAGGGGAGCTTCACCGCGGCCAAGGAGCCGACGGCGCCCGAAGGCAGCATGACGTTCGCGGGCCCCGGCATGGCCATCCTGCACTCGGCGCAGGCCGCCGCCGGCGGCTCCAGCACGAGCGTGCAGTTCATCTCCATCGGTTACGGCATCGGCTCGAAGACCAGCGTCGATTACCTGAAGGCGACGAACACCTACTACCCCATCTTCATGAAGTGGGCGGGCCAGCTGAAGGGGAACGTCACCTTCGGGGGCATCGTCATCATGCTGGGCATCACGGATGGCGAGCACCTGCCGAGCGATCAGGTCCCGGGCTTCCCGGGTCGGATCAAGCAAATCGTCTCCGACATCCGCGCCGACCTGGGCGAGCCGAACCTGCCGGTGCTGTTCTGCGATTACGAACAGATGGCGACCGGGACGCTGGCGCCCACGGGGTCGGTGGGCACGGTGATGCAGCCGTTGATCCGGATGTTGCCGGGCATGATCGACAAGCTGGTGCTGGTCCCCACCGACGGGCTCGAGATGCAGGATGATCACCACTTCGACATGCAAGGCCACAAGGACTGGGCCGATCGGGTGATCATGCTCATGCAGAGCAACAACTGGTTTCCTTGGAAGTAGGTCCGGCCGCCCGGGCGTCCTGGGCGCGCGCGGCCACCTTCGCCGCGCTGGCGATGGGCGCCTTCCTCATCGCGCTCGGTCCCATCTCCGACGGAGACATCTACTGGCACCTGGCCGCCGGCCGCGAGATGGCGGCGCGCCACGCGCTGCTGCGCACCGACCCCTTCACGCTGAGCGCCGCCGGGCGGCCCTGGATAGACGTCCACTGGCTGTTCCAGCTGGGCGCCTGGACCGCGTATCGCCTGGTCGGTCTGCGCGGCCTGACCGTGGGGAAGGCCGCCCTGGTGGCCGTCACCGCGCTCGTCCTGCTGCGCACGGCGGAGCGGATGGGCGGCCCGACCGGGCGTGCGCTGGGCGGCGCGGCGCTGCTGGCGACGCTGTACCTGGCGCGGCACCTGCTGCCGCTGCGGCCCGTGATCGTGACCGCGCTGTTCCTGGCGATCTTCCTGTGGGTGCTCGAGTCGGTGCGGGCGGGGGCGCGCCGCCGCCTGTGGCTGTTGCCGGTGCTGCAGGTCCTGTGGGTGAACTGTCAGGGGCTGGCCCCGCTGGGTCTGGCCCTGATCGCGGCGTACGCCGTCGAGGCCGCGGTGGTACGGCGGGCCGACCTTTCGTCGCCGCACGCGCAGGCGACGTTGCCCCTGACTCCGCTGCTGGTGACGCTGCTGTCATGCACGGTGGCGTCGTTTCTGACGCCCTTCGGGCTGCGGGCGGTCGCCCTGCCCGGGCAGCTGCTGCTGCGCATCGCGCCCGATCAGCACAACGTGTTCAGCACCGCGATCGCCGAGAACATTCCCCCGTTCGTGCTGGAGCGGACGGCGCCAGCCCAGATCGGTCACTTCAAATGGGTGTTGCTGGCCCTGGCGGCTGGACTGGCGTTGTTCAGGCCGCGGCTGCGCCTGGCCCACGCGCTGGTGCTGGGATTGTTCCTGGCCCTGGCGCTGATGGCGAACCGGAATGTGCTGCTGCTGTACCTGCTGGCGCCGCCCCTGGTCGCGGGCAGCATCGCCGCCACGCCGCTGGCGGCGCCAACCGCGCGCTGGCTCGCGCGCGCTGCCGCGCCCGCGCTGGGTATGGCGCTGGCGCTGGCCGTGGTGACCTTCGCGCGCGAGCCCGCCTTCGGCGCGCCCACGCCGTTTCACTTTCCCACCGAGTCGGCGCGCCGCCTGCGCAGCGCCACCGGTCCCGTGTTCGCGCCTGACCACGCTGGCGGATTCCTGACCTTCCACGCCCCGGGGCTGCGTCCCTACCTTGATACGCGTCTGGTGCTGCACACCGCGGACGAATACGCCGCGTTCCTGGCCCTGCTCGACGATCCGACCAGGTTCGATGCGCTCGACGCCGTGGAGCGGTTCCGCTACGTCGTGCTGACCACCAGCTACCCCGACCGCTACCTGGGGCTGGCCGGTCACCTGGCCGCCGACCCGACCTGGCGGCTGCTGTACACCGACGGGGCCGAGCTGCTGTTCGCGCGAGAAGGAAGCGGTCTGGACCTCGCCGAGCGGGCCACGGTCGACACCATCTCTGCCGCCCTCGAGGCGCGCTCTCCCCTGTCGACGGAGGTGGGCCGGGCCGCGCGCTTGAACCTGGCCCGGCTGCTGGCGGCCGCGCGACAGCCGGGCGAGGCGCTGCACGTGCTGGCGGCGCTGGACGGACGCAACGCCGCCGCGTTGCGCGCCCGCGCCCACTTCGTCGCCGGAGAGCTCGCCGCGGCAGAAGCGCTGGCCCAGCTATCGTTGGCGCAGAACGGCGCCGATCGGGCGAGCATGACGCTGCTGGCGGAGATTGCCCTGGCGCGCGGACAGCGGTCCGACGCCCGCACCTGGCTGCAGCGCGCCCTGTCCCTCGATCCCTACGATCCCGAGGCGCGCGCGGCGCTGGCGCGCCTGGAGACGGCGGCCCGCCCGGCCTCCGGGGGATAGGGATTGCTATTCCCGACCGAGTACGAGAAAAGCGACGCTGATGAAGCGCGTCGAGCACGGGGGCTGGGGGGTAAAGGGGCCGCCCGACGAGAGCCTGGCCGGGCGCGCGGGGCCGAGGGGCGCCGGTGCCTGAGCTGGCCGCGAACCGCCTGCTGGTGTTCGCGCGAAACCTGCTGCGCGCCAGCGACTTCGCCGAGCTGCTGAGCATCACCCGCGAGGAGGTTCAGGCGTCCATCGGCTACCAGCACGCCTGGCTGATGGTCGCGGACGACGAGGCGGTCGAGGAGCTGCGGCTGCTGCAGTTCTCGGGCGAGCAGGCCAGCGTGGCGTGGAGCGTGGCGCCGGTGTTGAAGGTCAGCGGCGACGCCCTGCTGGAGGCGCTGCGCGCCAGCGACGTGCCGCTGGTGGTGGAGGACGCCCGCCTGGATCCGCGCACCGACAAGCGCCTGGTGCAGCAGCTGCGCTGCCGGACGCTGATCAACGTGCCGCTGCGCCTGCTGGACAAGCCGTTCGGCCTGCTGGGCGTGGGGACGTTCGGCGACGAAGGCTGTCGCGCCCCCACCGTCGAGGAGCTGGCCCACCTGGTGGGGATGGCGAACCACGTGGTGGTGGCGGCCGGGCGGCTTCGCTTCGCCGAGGCGCGCGAGCAGGCGCGCACCGAGAAGCTGATCCTCGAGCGCCGGCTGATGCAGCTTCAGAAGCTGGAGAGCCTGGGCACGCTGGCGGGCGTGATGGCGCACGACTTCAACGATCTGCTGACGGTGATCCTGTCGAGCGCCTCGTTCATGAGCGAGGCGCTGGCCGGCGGCGCGCCCCCCGCGAAGCTGGAGCGGGACATCCAGGCCGTCACCCTGGCCGGCGGCCGGGCGCGCGAGCTGACCCGCAAGTTGCTGACGATGAGCCGCCAGCAAGATCTGGCGCTGGCGCCGCAGGACCTGAACCAGCGCCTGTGCGAGCTGGTCACCGTCCTCGAGCACTCGTTGCCGAAGAACATCACGGTGGACCTGATCCGCGGCGTGAACCTGCCCTTCTGCGACGGTGACGCCACGCAGTTGAACCAGGTGTTCATGAACCTGTTCCTGAACGCCCGGGATGCCATGTCCGACGGGGGACGGCTGACCATCGAGACCGAGCAGGTGCTGGTCAACGGCGCCTACGCCCAGACGCACCCCTGGGCCAGGCCTGGGCGCTACGTGCTGGTCACGGTGACGGACACCGGCGCCGGCATGTCACCCGAGATCATGGAGCGGATCTTCGAGCCGTTCTTCACCACCAAGGCCGATCACTCGCGCGGGGGGCTGGGCCTGTCCATCGCGTACGGCATCGTGCGCCAGCACGGTGGGATGTTGCAGTGCTACAGCGAGCCTGGGGTGGGCTCGTCCTTCAAGGTCTACCTGCCCATCGCGGGGCGCCTGGCCAGCGCAGTCGGAACGAAGCTGGTGGGCTCGGTGCCGCGCGCCGAGGGGCGGGAGCGGATCCTGATCGCCGAGGACGACGACGGGGTGCGCACCGTGGCGGTGCGTATCCTCGAGCGCGCCGGGTATCAGGTGCTGGCCGTCGACGACGGTGACGCGGCGGTCGCCGCCGCCGCGCGCGAACCATTCGAGCTGGCCATCCTGGACGTCGTGATGCCGGGCCTGTCCTGCCGCCAGGTCATCGAGCGCATTCGCGCCCTGAAGCCGGGGGCGCGCCTGCTGCTGGCGAGTGGCTACACCTCGGGCACGAACGTGTTCGAATGGTTGAACGACACCGGCCTGGAGTTGCTGCGAAAGCCCTACGACCCCGATCAATTGCTGTTTGCGGTGCGGCACGCGCTGGACCAGCGCCCGGCAGCGGGCTGACCGGCGGCGGTGGCCGGCCGCGACCGGCGGGGGCGGGCTATCCAGGGCGCCGGGAATTGGATAGAAAACCTTGCCTGCCCCGTGCGGGGTATGCGAATCGACCCCTCAACAGGAGATTGCCATGATCAAGACCCTCATTGCCGCAGTCGTCGCTGGCGCTTTTCTCGCTGGCGCCGCCCCCGTCGTTCACGCCGAGGACAAGGCCCCCATGGGCGACAAGGCCGAGAAGAGCAAGAAGGAGAAGAAGGACGACAAGGCCGGCAAGGGTGACAAGAAGGACGAGAAGGCTGGCGGCTGGTAAGCCGCAAGTCGACTCGATCTTGGAAAAGGGACCCTGAGGGGTCCTTTTTCTTTTTGGGATGTGGAGACGCCCGGAGCGCGCTGGACGCGACGAGCTCAGAGGATGCGCAGGAAGGCGGCCAGAGCGGCGCGCTCCGTCGAGGAGAGGGCGGCAGAACGCAGGGCGTTGGCGGGCGCGTGAACCGCGGCCGCCGCGGGATCGGTGCGGCGCAGGACGTCCTCGATCGTGGCGGCGCTGCCGTCGCTGAAGTACGGCGCTGCCGACCAGACGCCGCGTAACGAAGGGGGACAGTTCCCACCTTCGCCCAGCACCGGCGTGCCCACGTCGTAGCGGAGGGCGCTGGTCAGGACCAGACGGGCGTCGCGCAGCAGCGGCTCCAGCGCGGACGGCGGCGGTCCATGGTCGGCGCCGGTCGCCGGCAGCAGCTGATGACATCCGCTGCAGCGATCCCGGAACAGGGCCAGGCCGCGCCGCTGGTCGGCGGCCAGCGACCAGCGCTGCGGCGGCGCGAACGGCGACGGCTCGACGGGGATGCGCGGCAAGTAGGCGGCCAGGGCCGCCCGCGTCTCCTGCGGCGACAGCGTGACCGTCACGTACCGCTCCCCCTCGCGCAGCCGCAGCGAGACGGGATACTGGTCGTAGCTGGCGGGCGCGTCCAGCGCCCCCTGCGCATGGGTGGCCAGGATGTTGTCCGCGAAGGCGGCGAACGTATCGGGCTCTCCGATGCTGAGAAACGGCTCCGTCCCCAGCAGGCCCCGGCAGGTCTTGGTCATGGAGTAGAAGCGATTGCGCTTCGACGGATGGCGGCGCCCGTCCACGTGACCATCGGGGTGGCAGCCCGCGCAGGTGTACAGCGACAGGGGACCGGTGGCCACGTTGTGGGGGACCAGAGCCCGGCTGTAGAACATGACCTCGCCTCGCTCGGCCGGGGTGGGCCGCTCGGGGCGGCCGACGGCGATGACCTCGGCGGCGGCTCGAGCGGGACTTCGCGCGAGGACCGCGGCGAGGTCGGTGGCGCTCCCGCCAGACGGGGCGACCCCGGAGGGCGCCACGAACGAGAGCGTGTCGCCCAGCCGATCGGCGGTCACGACGCCGCCCGAGGGAAGAAAGGCGACGGCCGAGGGATTGTTTCCCACCAGCGCGGCCGGCGCGTCGGCCAGTGCGGCCGGCGCGGCGAGCACCACGTCGTCGGACCCAGCGCCCACGACAGCGACGTGACCGGTCCGCGGGTCGACCGCCAGCGCGTCCAGCCCCACGACCGGGTCCTGCGCCCGCTCGGACAGGTTCAGGGCGAGGCGACGGCCGGCGCCCGCGTCGACGAAGGGGACGGGCGCTCCCGGCGCGGCGGCCGGCAACACCAGCAGCACGCTGTCCAACCCCTCCACGGCCAGGTGCGCGCGCGACAGCTCGCGATCTTCGTGGGTCGCCAGCAGCAGCGCTCCCCGCCAGGCGCCGCCGGGGCCACCGGCCGGACCTGGCGAGCCCGACTGGATCGCGGCGGGCATGACCGCGAGGTCCAGCACGGGCGCCGCCGTGTGGACCGTCTGCACCGCGGGGGCCAGTCCCCCGTCGGGCAGCACCGGATACACACCCACGGTGTGCCCGATGAAGTTCGCCACCAGCAGCAGCGGCCCCCGCCGCAACGGCGGGTCCGCCGCCACGAAGCGCACGCTTTGCGGCGACAGGCCGGTGGCGATGAACCGGGCGCCGTGGCTGCGCTCGCCGGATTGCTCCCGGCCAGCGCGACGATCTTCACCCCCCCGCGCGCTGGCGAGCCCACGTAGGCGAAACGCCCGGCGGGATCCACGGCCAGCCCCCGGTTGCCGTGCTCGGCGCCGGTCGCCACCGCCCGCACGTCGAAGGTCGCCGCGGCGGCGCCGGACGCGTCCGGGCGCGGAATCACCACCCGCAGCGAAGGATCGAAGCGGCAAGACACCACCACCCCGCCCGTCGGCAACGGCGCCAGCGCATCGGGGAACGCGCACAGCGGCAAGCTGTCCTCGAGGCGCGGATGCGGGCCGCGCAGGTCGACGACGAACAGCCGGTCGGCGGTCGAGGCCGCGACATACAGGCGGTCGCCGTGCGCGTCCACGGCCAGCGCCCGCGGTCGTGCATGGCCGTCGGCGTAGGCCCGCAGCGAGGGGGGCAAGAACATGGCCGCGGCGCCGGGCGCGACGGTCGCGGTGGCGACGGCCCCCGAGGCGACGGCCGCGTCCACCAGCTGCCCGCTGCGCCACAGGCCCAGGCCTGCCATCCAGGCTGGCCGGCCTAGCCACCCCAGTCCCCCCACGATCAGCGCGGCGAGCAGGGCTAGCCGGGGCCGGGCACCGGTCAGTCCACGATTGCGTCGGGGGCGGCCTTTACTCCCACGCATCGTAGGTTTCGAAGGTCATGGCGTAGGTCGCCCGACCTTGCGTCGCCGAGCGCAGATCGGTCGAATACCCGAACATGCGTCGCAGCGGCACCTTGGCGATGATCACCCGGTGCTGCCCGCGGAAACCGACGTCCTCGATCTGGGCGCGGCGGGCGTTCAGATCGCCCAGCACGTCGCCCAGGTTGTTCTCGGGCGCCGTGACCTCGACCCGCATGATCGGCTCCAGCAGGCGCGTGCCCGCGTCGCGGAAGGCGTGGCGCAGCGCCTCGCCCACGGCGGCCTTCTCGCCGGCCGGGGTAGACGCGTCCGGCCGGTACTCGATGGCCGTGATGACCACCTCGATGTCCTCGAACGGATATCCCTGGGGACCCGAGCGCATGGCCTCGCGGGCGCCGTCCAGGGCGGCCTCGGTGATGGCCGCCGGGGTCTCGGGGATGCGCGGGGCGCCTGCGACCTGCACCGGCCGGGGCACGTCCAGG
>Ga0070658_10002827_pt1 | contig 14426 bp, 15 predicted proteins | sample KBSC13metaG_FD_64664 | JGI IMG/M metagenome (GOLD analysis project Ga0070658, IMG submission 64664) | Corn rhizosphere microbial communities from Kellogg Biological Station, Michigan, USA - KBS C1-3 metaG | ecosystem: Host-associated > Plants > Roots > Rhizosphere > Soil ...
TTCCTGCTTTTTCAGTAGATTTTAAAAGCAAAGGCACGTTATCTGCAGATCAAAAACAACGACTTGTATTACATATAAAACACTTAAAAATAAGAACACGTATTATTAGCTATTGCCATAAAAGCTTTAATCATTGGTTGGATTTGGTTAGAAAAACAGGTGTAGACGCTTCGATTGCTTTCTCTCAGCGCCTGGAAGAAAAAGGAGGAGCGGGCATGCCAAGTGAGAATTGGGATCATGCATTCTTTCACGCAGTACTGAACAATAAAGATGCTATGGATTATTTATTATCTGAAAGAAAATTGACAAGAAATAATGTTGTCGAGCCGCTATCAGATTTGGGAATCTGACTCTTTAATCGCAGCTCAGCCGGCCGCCGGCTAATGGGGCCAGATCAGCTAATTTTTTAACGATTAGAAAAGCCTCATGTCCGACGCGATCATTACGTTGAAGTTGCCAGAGGTCATTAAGAACCTCTGGGCAGCACAACAGGCACTTGCAAAGCACTATAAAGACACCGGCCTAAAATTTACGCTCGATGGCCGCCTAGTAGGCGACATCGCCGAAGCCTTGGCGCTCGACTACTTCGACCTGGAGCTTCCTCCGAAGCGTACAGGAGGCGTCGATGCCTTGACTCGTTCAGGAAAGACTGTTCAGGTAAAGGCAACCGGGAACCCAAAATCCGGCCCAGCATTTACACCGGGCAAGGGACGCGCGGAATACCTTCTCTTCTTCGCGATCGACTTCCAGGCAAACACAGCGTCAGTCATCTATAACGGTCCAGAGGCACCGGTACGAACCCTGCTACCAGCCGAGGAATGGTCAGGCACGAAGGTTCTTCCCCTCGTCGAGATGGTTAGGCTGGCGAAGACCGTGGCATCGTCCGATAGGATTGCTTACACCGCGCGCCCAGTAGCGATTGCGGCATAATTCTACAAAGCTCAACGATGGACGCTTCGAGGCACTAATGCATGTGCGGGGTGTGCAGAGCGCCGTTGCGCACGCCAACATCGAAAATTGTCTGACTAGGCAGGTCTAAATCGGGTCTAGCACCTGGAAAAAGTCCTGCTTTGACGAGCTGACCAATTGCTCCGAATGGGGTCCGGTAATCCATCCAAGCTTTCCCTTGTCTTTCCCCGGCTACAACCCCTAAACGCGCTTTTGCTTCGACTTGTAGGCTGCGTGGTCACGACCACACTTCCCCGCCCTAATCCCGCCACGCTCGTACGACTAGAAAACTCTACTTCCGAGTTCGGCCAATTTCAGCCGTACGCAGCCGCCTTCCATCATCCCCGATTCTGTTTGCCAAAGTTCACATTTATCTCCGGTCAAGTGCGCAAAATTTTTTGACTATAAGTTCATAGCTCTGCTTTCGAGATATAGCAACAAGTCAGAAAATGAAACCCCGTTACCTTTAGACTGATTACATAATGGATGCGTAAGCTGAAGGTTGGTGAATTCATTGCCACCGCCTTTTGAGTGGGGAATTTTGTGATCCACATGGAAATATCCCCATGCAATATTTTTCCTGCAAATAGCACACTTTCCACGCTGAGAATTATATAACTCGTGTAGCTGGGCTTCTATCCAAGAGCGTCGCTTTATCGGCGAAATTTCTTTTAGAATTTCAACCGCTTCCTGGAGAATGAAGGCCAACTGCAGTTCGCTGACCTTTTCCTTTCTAGTTGCAGATTTTAGGCAATCTGTAAGCCGCTCTATTTCATTGCTCATAATCACGCCGCCAATGCTTTTGCAATTCTAGTTTGATTGTTCCTGAGGCGGCGTAGCACCGATTTTGCCCGCAGAATATCCGATTGATTGATAGCGTCTTTCACTAGAATCTCGCAAGTGCTGACCATGAGCCCTATTTGCTCTTTCATCAAATTTAATTCGTTCTGTGGTCGATTCTTATAGTTTCCGAATTGATCAAGTTGTGATGACATTAATGCGAGACTTGTCTCAAGGCTCGATACGCGGGATTCAAGCTCGGCTGTGCGGCGCTCTAGCTCCGCGATTCGTTCTTCGATATTCATTCCAAAAATCCTTTCCGACGAAATTTTCTTTTTTCCTGATAACGAAAGTACTGGTGAGTACTATGGCACTCGCTTTTATGGGCGAGTATTAGAACGCCTAACACCCCCCCCTACGATGATCAATCACACGCTGGACAACTACGCCTATGATTTCTATGTTCAGCGAATCAAAAGGAATAGGGCTAAAAGGTGCCGCAGAATCGAGAGGTACAAGCATTGCTGTTGGTAAACCAGGTTCGCGGACCAAACGACGCAAGCCAGCTTCATTTTCAGCGCCGCGTGGTCGGAATATCACATCCGCGCCGTTAGGAATAACGTCGGCTGTGTGCGGAGCTGCTTCAAATATGACGATGCAGCCAGCCGGATAGGCTGCATTGTCTGGCTTTGTACCTGGGTAACGAACAGCGGTATGGCGACCAAAAAAATTTTCCGCAAAGGGGACGAAACGATCTAGATCTGCTGACTGTCGTTCGTTACTTGGACTCTCGTTGTAGACCAGCTTGGGAGCGTGCCAAATTTTGTCCCACTCCTGAACGTACAACAACGAGATTTTGGTAGGGATTTTTGGGATCTTAGCGCGTTGCTGATCCAGATAACTAAGAGTATCTTGCGTATTGCCAGTGGCGAGCCACGTTGCGTCAACATTAAGTACCTGCGCGATCTTTGCCACCATACCCTCGCGCGGAAATTGACGGCCGTTTTCGTACATCGAAATGTTGCGCACGTCGATACCGAGCCTGTTAGCCACGTCCTCTTGAGTCAACTTTGCGTTACGTCTCGCGTCCAAGACGCGCATAGCGAATTTGTGATTTGGTCCGTCAATAACATGTGCCATGTAGCTCACCGCTTGTAAAGTTTAAAAAAAATACAACGATAACTTCATATTTCTCGGGAAACATCTAGATTTTGTTCGTTAAAACATCATACATGATGTTCTTAAGAAGTCAACATCATGTTTGTGCTCGTCGGTTTGGTTGACCGGGGCTAGCGTTCTAAGGTTGCCTCTCTGCCTCGCTCCTGCAGGACTACTAGTTGATGGATCACTATCTAGACTCGAAACAAATGCGCAGTTTTCGAAGTCGATCTCAACGTCCACTATGGGTCGAATCCGGAAGTAGAGGAGATGCGGCATCTGTAAGCCCTTGGGTCTTCACGCGCCCTGACACACACTGACGCGGTAAATACCCTTAGCCAGCTGAACTCAGCCGGATCTGACACCGACCTCTGAGGCTCTTCGAGAAGTCCAGGTCTCTTACAGCGAAATTTTGCGTTGCTGGTTCGCTCGATCCAGCCAGGCCCACACTGCTCCGTCCCTCAACAGGTGTGCTGGCTGTGCAGGGTGTGCGCGTCGCTGGCCTTCCCTCGCCTGACAAGGTGCGTTGGATGTACTGGCCGCTTCGCTACCTGCCATCAACAAGCGTGCAGGATGTGCTGGGTGCGCCGGCTACTTCTCCACTCTCCCATCAAAGACGTACTGGGTGTGCTGGGTGTGCAGGCTGCTTTCGCCGCCATCCCATCAACTGGTTTGCCGGGTGTGCAGGGTGTGCAGGGTGTGCAGCCCCCATAGCCATTCCCATCAATAGATGTGCCCGATGTGCCGGCTGTGCAGGGCACTCCGGCCCGTCCTGCGCAAAAAGCCTTTGCCAGCAGCCACCACGACCAGAAATGGACCGGACAGCTCAGCGACTTCCCGGCCGGACTCGCTCACCGGCCGATGTCGCTCGCCAGACCTCACTCATTGGACCGTCAACGCTTCAGCTACGGCCTGAGACACGGATTCGAACTTCCCGGAACGCCGCCAGCGCTTCCCATCAGCGTATCAACCCACCATCGAGAACCTTCAATGATGAACAGACAATTTCGCTTCAACAAAAAACTTATCGATGCCCTCCCGCCGCATCCCGAGGACGCCAAGGCCAAGGAAAGCGAGTATTCCGATACCGAGGTCGCGGGGCTGCGCATCATCGTCAATCGACGTGGCCGCAAGTATTTCCTCTTCCGTTACTCCTTCGACGGTGCCAAGCGCAGCATGAAGCTGGGCGACTATCCACAGATGGATGTAGGGAACGCCAGGCAGCGCGCACTGGACTGTCGCCGTCAAGTCGCTACCGGGACCGACCCGCAGGCAGCGGCAGCGACTTCGGCGGCCGCTCGGCTGACGCTACGCGAGTTCGTGACCAATGATTACCTGCCTCACGCCTACGCCACCAAGCGTAGCGCCAAGGACGACGACGGGCGAATGCGCAACCTGCTTCCCGAGTTCGGCGATCGTCCTCTGGCAGAAATCACAAGCCATTCCATCCAGCAGTTCCATGACCGGTTACGCTTGCAGAAATGTGCTGCCACGGCGAACCGACATCTTGCGCTCCTAAAGCGGTGCTTCAACCTGGCCATTATCTGGGGCAAGCTCGACGGACGTAATCCAGCAAAGGGGATACGCATGCATCAGGAAAATAATCAGCGACAACGCTACCTATCGGGCAGTGAACTCCGCTTGTTTCTTACCGCCCTGGATGAGGAACCGAACCGCCCGCTGGCCGACGCGCTGCGCTTTCTGCTCATGACCGGCGCACGCCGTACTGAGGTGCTGAGCGCACGCTGGGATGCGATCGACCTCGACAAGGGGCAGTGGTTCCTACCGCACACAAAAAGCGGCAAGAGCCGGTTTGTCCTGCTGAACGACGGTGCGATCGAGCTACTTCGTCAACGCGGTCGGCCTGCTGGACATGTTTATGTGTTCCCAGGCAAAAACGTGGGCGAAGCCATCTGCAACCCATATAAGGGGTTCAAGCGGGTGCTGAAACGAGCAGGCATCAGCGATCTGCGGATTCATGACCTGCGGCACAGCTTTGCCAGCTTGGCGATCAACAACGGGGCAACGCTGTACGAGGTCCAGCACTTGCTCGGCCATGCTGACAGTAAGACTTCTCAACGCTATGCCCACATGGCCTCCGATAACCTGCGCAAAGCGAGCGCGCAAGTCGCCGCCGTAATCGCCAAAGCTCTGCCACAAGCCGAGCCGGTGACCTAAACGAAAAATCGCTCAAGGAAGCACTTGAGCGATTTTTTTTCGTATGACAATTAGCACGTGTCCTATGCGGCAAGCCTTTTCTCGTCAGGCCAGATCCGGTTTCTTAACAGCACGTAGCCATGGAAACGATTGTTGCAGAAGCGAGTCTGATGTCGGCCTTCCTGTTCCTGTTTCAGGACATTCAGTCCTTTCAGCTCACTAAGCATACGGGTTGCATCGTCGCCGAATTCACGGGGAAATACATGACGAGGAATCACCACGTACTTGTCATACCGAAATGCAATGGCCTCGATGTCTGGATCAGGCTTGCCATCTTCGATCTCATCAGCATGTTCCTCAAGAAGGCGGCAAACGCGCGCCAATGCCCCGGCCCTGGCGCCCCACCACAAGTCAGTGACCAGCTTGACGGCAGCATCGATTTTATCGAGCGCGTCCTCTTCGAAGACACCGGCCAGCACCGCAAGGCGACCAGCAACCACCGCCCCAGCGAGCCGCTTCACAACACGGCGCTCGCCAGCTCCGCAGCCTGCAGGCAACAGGGTGTTCTCGATGTCTTCGGCCATCGCCAGCAGATCGCTGACCGTCTCCGGGTCATCGCAGCAGTATTGAATGATAGCTTCTCCAGCCGTTCCGTATTGCTCCGAGCAGGCGCGCTTGAGATGACTGGTCGCGGCGTCGAAGGAGTCGAACGGACCACAACAGTTAAGCACGCCAACATCCGTAATCGGAATGTCAATGGCTCGGTCTGCTTGGCCGCCGTGCATCTGCTTACCACTCGCCGCAATCGTGCCGCTAATCGTCACCTCCGCTGACGTGATAATGTTGGATTGCCATCGCTCACGAAGCGCGGCCTTACCATTCGGAAGCTGACGAAGCTTGCCCACACCCGAGGCCATCATGTAGCACAGCTGGTAAAGGGTGGGGGCGTTAGCCTCGGTCAACTCATCGAGCAGAACGGGCAACGGACTGTATTCGCCAAGAATCGGCTCGTAGCCATTGACCGTGCCGTGGAAACGCGCAATGTAAGCCGGGTCTTGCGTATGGGCGCCTTGCGCCGGATCGACCGCATTTCCAAAAACGCTCGCGGCAACCTGTAACGCAGTCGTCTTGCCACAGCCCTTCTCGCCAACCAAGTTATACATACTCGAACTCAGTCCGAGATGGCCCAACAAGGGACTTGCCATACCGAGGCAAACAGTGAACAGCATGATCGGATTCTCGACGATCAAGTTGCCGATCTGTTCCTTCCAAGTATCCAAGTCTCCACGCGAACGCATCACGCCGATGTCCGAGCATTCGAGCCAGAACGTGTCCGCATCGATCTCGCTACTGGCGATCAGCTTGCTACCCGTGAAAAACGCACGACGGTTGGCAATCCAGCCAGGCTTCTTGACCAGTTCACGTAATCCGACTTTCGCCGCTTCAGCCGCCGACACCACCATATATTTCGACGCATGACTCGCATTGCATACGACGATGCCGCGTTCTGTAAGGACTTCGCAAAGCGATTTGGCGTTCAGCAGTATTGCCGTGTCAACACGCACCATGCATGGTTGCACAACCGCGATGCCCGGCGTGATTGCAATTACGCAACTAGTCGTTTTCGTGACAGGATCGGATACGAAGCCGTCTACATACGCCGCACCCATCATTACTAGAAGGTACTGATCCTTACCCTGATCGAAATGAACGGAACCGTTTTGGCACATATATTTGCCGACCGTTCCGTTCAGCGCGTTATCTTTCTTAAGCTTGTTCATACTAACGTCTTATTGATTTTTCATCGTTTCGATCCACGCGGTTACGTCGTCACTCGCGTAACGAACCGCCCTGCCCACCTTGATGAACGGGATTTGCGGCCCGAGTCCGGTAGAGCGCGCTTTCTCAAGGGTCTGCGGCGCGATGCGCAACATGGCCGCCACCTCCTTCGTCGTTAAATAAATGCTCAGTTGGTTCATAAAACTTGCCTTTGTGGTTGCGTTAAAGAAATCAGCCAGCAGATCATAAACGGATACTCCAACCAATAAAAGTCATTAAAAACAGTCACTTAGAATAAAATTTCCGACTATTGAGAAAGCTGCGGACAAGGGTTTTACCGGTGTCCCCGCCGCGAATCGGATTTGTCCAGGTAAGTCGTTCACGCGCCGGAAATTCGGTTGCGTGCCTGTACTTCAGCCATGCAACCCGATTTCCTTGCTACTTTTTGCCATCCGCAGGGCCCCCTTCCGCGCTGTGCAGCGGCAAAAAATATTTTTTGACTTGTCGGTGATTTGCGACAGTTGACGCGCTGCGGATCACACCAGCGCACCAACCAGATTGTTTGCATCGATCAATGCCTGATCCTGGAGGTGTGCATACCGTGCAGCGGTCACGTTAGGTGACGAGTGACGCAAAGCCTTGGACACGGTGTACAACGGAACGCCCGCGTTGACCGCCAGCGAGGCCCAGTTGCGGCGCAGGTCGTGGATCGTGAAGCCGTCGATACCGGCGCTTTCGCAGATGCGCTCGAACGCCTTGGCAGGCCGCGTCATCGACTTTGCAGGATCCTTGCCGGGAAACAGGTATCCAGCCTTTCGCTTTCCGATTACTTCACGCAGCAGCTCTACTGCCGCCGAGCTGAGGCAAACATGTGCCGCCTTTCCCGACTTCGTCATGGGCAGATACCAAACACAGCTCTCCAGATCGATGTCTTCAACCTTCGCGGCCAAGGCTTCGCCAAGTCGTGCCGCCGTCAGGTAGAGCAGCATGAACAAAGATGCAGCGGCCCGGTTGGTCTCGCGCTCGCATGCAGCTCTGAACGCGACGCGCTCGTCCGAATTGAGCACGCGGGTACGAATGTTCGCCTCCAGAAGCGGACGGATATGCTTGGCAGGGCTCTTCACGAGGAGATCGTTCTCGACTGCGTGACGGAATATCGCCTTCAGCAGCGCGAGGTAGCGATTGACGGTCGCCGGGGACAGTTGCTCGCGATCGCGCAGCATATCGAGGAAGGCGACGATGTGCGACGATTTGATCGCGGCCAGCGGCATATGCCCGAATTCGCGGGACAGCCAACGTTCGTTTTTTTGGACATCGTCCTTGATGCTGCGCTTGCGGGCTTTCTCGGCCGGATAGTAGTGATCGGACCAGAGCCCGCCGAACGTAAGGCCGATCCAGTTGGGCGCGCGCGGGTCGATCCCTTGCGCTGCCTGGAGCCGTGCAGCCGCACAGGCGAGTCGGGCCTGCTCGACCGTGAACTGGGCGCTGTAGTCGCCGAGGGCCAAGGAAAGGCGCTGCTTATGCAGGATCGTGCGCGCACGGAAATTGATGCGTCCGCTGCGATACACGACCGCAACTAGCCCGACGCATTTCGTGTCGTAACAGTCGAGTTGATTCTTGTCGCTATTGGCAAGAAACCAAGTCGAGGCCGCGCTAATGTTGGCCTTTGTGAAGCAAAACTTCGTTGAAAAGTTAGGGGTATTTGTCTCTGGCGGCATGCTGATAGTCCTTTACTAGGACTACCGGGATCAATCATAACGATCTGGCACCCACCATGCATCCCGGACAGTCAAGCTCTGTCAAGGAAGAACGCTCAGGATCGAAAAGAGACTCCTGAAATCGGGCCCCGTTTTTAATCCCAAGGCGCAGTTTTCAAACTTGGGATATCCACAGCAAGCTCGCCTAAATCTTGTGTACGCTGTAGGCCTTGAGCAGCATCTTCAATCATTTTCCGTAACCTCTTCAGGCGCGCTTTTAACGGTGCCCCTTCGGACGGATGAAAGCTGTTCAACAGACCAACACGGCTCGATACACTTAAAAGCTCTTTCTGAAGTGCCTCATCATGCTCGCCAAACGCGGCTCTGGCCTCAAGCTGAAAGACGGAGGTGCGAATGCCTCGGCGCATTTCCTTGGGCAAAGCAACTCTGACGTTATGCACGAGCTTCGTTGTTACGATTCGTGCCCCTGCTGTGTGCACCTCATGCTTTTGGCGCTTGGGTTGAACGCCAGCGCTGCGGAGCATCGCATAGATATTGGAGATAATTTCCGACTTCTCGCTATCGGTAATGCGGCGCTTGCACGAAACGCTAATATCATCTACATAGCGGGTGTACCGGTAGCCGCGACGTTGGAACTGCTTGTAGAGTTGGGGCTCTCTGGCCCAAAAGACCAGGTTAGCCAAGTAGGAACTGGTAACGGCCCCCTGCGGCACGCCGTCATCCTTCACCGTGAGCAGTGTCAGGAGATTTGCGACCTCCTCAGAAAACCCAAACAGGCCGCACCACATCGCCTTCACAAGGGTAGACGAAATTGTCGGGAAAAAGTTGGCAATGTCTTCGCCAATTGTAATTTTTGCGCCTACGTGGGCTTCAGCATTTTTACGAGGACTGCGTCCCTTAAGACTTCCGTTCAAGTAATCCGGGTACTCGACACGGCTTAGAATGCGATCTTTGATGCGTCTTTGAGCATATTTCAGGCGCGGATAAGCGTCGAAGGTCTGGCGCTTGCTTCCGTCTTTTTTTATTTCTTCCGCTGCTAGTCGATAGGATTGATTTGCTGCCGCAGCGATGCGCTTTAACCATCGCTCAGGGATTCCCAGTGCCATTTCGAGCGCAGCGATGCTATGGATTGGCTCACACGGATAATACGGAATACTCTTGTCACTATTCGGGGGCTTTTTCATCCAAAAGCTCCAAAGCAGTCAATGCTAACTGTCCCGCAAGCTCCTTGTTAATGCCTGCAAGTTCGCCCTTCTCAGCAGCAAGGAAAAACAAAATCTCGACAGGAATCTTTAGTGCAGCTGCAATCTTCTCGACCGTAGATATGGTTGGGTCGCGCTTGGAGTTCTCAAGCATCGAAAGATAGGAAACCGAACACCCGGCCAGCTTCGCAAGAGCCTCTTGAGAAAGCTTACGGCGTTGGCGACTAGTCTGGATCGCTTTGCCAAGGTTCATGATATTCAATCAAAAAATTAATGGGCTTGTTGTGCTGGAGCTCGGCTAAACATCACATCAGGTCTCGAATGTTGCTAACCAGACGAAGGAAGTCTGCAATTACTTGAAACGCGCGATAGCAAGCTACCGTTCTGCGCTCCGATCCTTCCTGTCGGCTGACAATCTCCAATTCAGCGATGACGGTGTTCAACTCAGCAACTGCACGCATGTCGAGCTGGCTATGATACGTATCGCGCAGGTTTTTCAACGTGCTGATACTTGTTTCGAGAGTATGTGGCTGCATAATAAGCGTCCTTCAATCCGGGCGAAATTGCCCTGCCCCGTTAGCAAATAAGCCGGAAGGTGCCAGCCCGACATAACAAGCCCATTACCAGTCGAAACCCTTCGAGCGCTGCCCCACCGTTCGTTCGCTGCACATGGCAACTGGCTCGCGGTCGGTTGGCACTCGTCGCTCCGGGCAATGCGGCCCGTTGCGGGGAATTTAGCCTACTTCTGGAAGCGGGCAATCCTGAAAACGTCCAGGATCGTTAAGCAGCTTTTTGCTATCAACTTCGGGTACTGAAGTACACATACGTCGAACATCATCCGAGCGGTATCACTCGGCCTGAAGCTATTAGAACACAGCAGCAATGCAGAAATCAACAAGAATTTTCACTGTCAGTGAAAATTTACGCACGTTCGCCTGTGACACAGTGCACTCGGAACGTCCTTCAGGTGCGCTACTTGCGACCGAAGTAAGAAAGCCCTTTGCCGTCGCGCCTAGCGCTTTTGCTAGGTGCGAGCCGCGTAGCGCGTGCTCGCCAAGCGCAGCCATTGCTGCTTGTCATAGCATGGCACGCCATGCGTCTTCCGCGCACCTCGGCCACGCTTGCTACGCAGCGCTATGCGAGTCTCGCACCGACTGCGTAAGCCTTTTGAGGATTTGCGTCAGTGACGGGGCCGAGAAAAGCGAGTTCCTTGACCAGGAACTTGCTTCAAGCCATTAACACTCAGCGCAGGACGAAGAGCGGTCTTCAAGATGGTACCCAGCGAGCCAAACCGCTATTGTAGGTATCGCAAATAATATCGGGAGACGTAGCCATTCGATAATGTGGCCACCCGATGGAAACTTATCTCTACACCGCACTAAATGCCAAGCGCTCGCAGATACAGCTGCTTTGTGTTAAAGCGTCGGGAGCCTGCTCCGTAGACATGCAAGGTACCGACTGCACTTGGCCACATTCGAAATTACAGCGCTTCTAGTCATATATCATTTATTTGCAACAAATCATGAAGCCCCTTGCCCGCAATCCGGACAAGGGGCTTTTCTATTTCAGCGTGTATCAAGGAACTCTAATCAATGAAGAAATTTATCACTCCTCCGAACTCGCAATGGTCGAGCAACAAGATCAACGCATCGCCCCGGACGACTAGGCCGAACAATTACCCGACCATGCTGCCTGACATCAAGGAAGCATTCCTGCCGAGCAGTCTGGACCTGACGTTCACGCTGAGCTTCCGGCGCTAGAACTGTGGAACGGTGAGCGTGCATGCCGCGCCGCTACCGAGCATCAATGAAAGCTCCATACCGGTACACGGTGTGGGGCTTTTCTTATCCCAACCAGTTAAACGACCTGTAGAGAAATCAAATGAACCAAGCAGAAACAACAAACATCAGCGACGTGCCCGCCGAAACGACCGGAGCGACCGACCTCCGGGCCTGCTGGCTGCTCAAGTCCGCCAAGGCTATGAAGCTGGGCAAACATGCCGAAGGCGGAATTCACTATCAAATCCTTACCGACAACCAGCGTCATGACCCGTCGTTCAAGATCGTGGGTAACGAGGGCGGCGGCTACTTCAGCAAGGAAGTCGTCGCCTTCGGTAACGTCGAATCCTGCCTTACCGCGCATCCGCAAGATCAGCCCTTCCCCTCCAAATTGTTGCAGACGGCGTTCACCGGCCGGTCCAGCAATAACGCGGGGTTCCTCGCCGCTATCCTGCGCGCCGAGGGCTTGCTGGCTCTCGCTCCCGACACGGAAGGCCGCCACGTTATGTCCGGCGATTGGGCCGCATGGAAAGCGTCCGTGCTCGCCGAGCCGGGGCGGCTGCTCGAATCAGAGCCAGTAAGTAAGGAAGAGAAGGCCGAAGACAAGGAAGCCTCTACGACGTCCGCTGACGAAAAAGATCCACCTCGGCGCGTGAAGAAATAGCAAACACAATCACTCAAGGACCGACCTCATGACCAGCAACTACTCAACAGCGTGGGAAGCGGGGCGGCTCGTGCGTTACCTGATGCGCGCGCCGAACGTCTACATCTTCGGCGGCCTTCTAAAGCACATCGCCTGCCCCACCGTACACCCCGACTTCACCGATATAGACCTCATCACAACCGACAGCCGGGAACTGGTTCGCATTCAGGACACCTTCGACTACGTGTTCAGGGAGCTACCCAAGATCGGGAACCGACCACGCTACTTCATCGGAAAGTCACAACGAACCGACAAGGTAGTCCAACTCGTCCTAATGCGCTCCCACGTCCAGGCAATGCAGTTCGCAGTCGAGGGTCCGCAGTACGACATCGACCGCGCAGCGTTCGGCAACCGCCGGTTCTACTTCGATGAGGCCATCGGAGAAGTAGCCATCCGGCATGCCATCAGGACAAAGCGAGCAAGCCGCATCACCGCACCCCGCAACCTGACGCACTACGCGCCGCACCGGCCGCAGATCGAACAGCGTCACAAGCTCAAGCTGATGCGCAAGGGCTTCACCGTCATCGACTGCCCCGCCCTGTAACCAACCCAGAAAGGCCACCTATGACCGTCACGATCTACGTAACAAAGGAAGCGATGGCGACCGTCCTCAAAATCAAGGATCTCGACTACTACGACCGCTGCTGCTTGGCGGACAACGAAGTAACTGACCTCACCCACAAGGAAGGCTACTATCTCAAGACCACCGACAAGCTCAATATCGCCCCGTTGCCGGAAGGTGCCCTACTCGTCGCCAGCCTGTGCACCGGCGGCGCCGACTACTCGGAGCGCGTGAGCATTCCCGCCAACCTACGCGGCTGTATCTTCGAGAAGGCCCCCAATCTTCCCCCTCGCTACAAGGAGATCATCGAATACTGGTCCGGCGAACCGCTGAACACGAATGCGGGCGGCGCTGTCTATTACCAAAACCCGATGAACGCCTACATGGTCGACTTGTCCCTTCTCGATGCGGCGAATGCGGCGGGCAATTACGGCGGCAACGTAGCCGGGATGGATGCTCTCCTGTCGGAAGGGGTCGTCGTTCGCATCGCAGAGTTAGGTAAGACCCTCGGCAGCGCTCCAGACGAAGCGTTTGTCGAGATCGAAATCCCGCTCGATGACGCGATGCTCGCCCTGGACAACCCCGAATTCCTGACGGGTCAGCCCTACGCGCAATCGATGGGCCAGCGCTCCGAACGCATCTTCTTGAAAGTGTCGGACATACGCCACTCCCCCGACCCCGATCAGATTTTCGTGGACGCGCTGCGCTACGAAGAACTCGATTACGGTTTCTATTACTGACGCTATAGCGATGTGCTGGGTGTGCAGAATGTGCTAGCCACCCTTCTGCCTATTGCGGAAAGGGCATTCTGGTCGCTCTCTGGTCGGGGCCACATCCAATACAATCAAGCTGAATCCATTAGCGGCAAGTTGTCGCTGACGCGAACAAGAGTAAGGCCATTCGTCCATGATCCTTGTGCAGCAAGGAGATACCTCGTGCAATCGGATAGAATGGCTGGCAAGTTATCTCGCAATCGCGGCTGCTTCTGGCACTTTTAATCCGTTGGTCGCAGGTTCGAGCCCCGCACGGCCTACCAGTATTACCAGGAAGCCCACGCATTTCGGTGCGTGGGCTTTTTGCTTTCCGCCATGCCTTCAGCGACATGGTCCGGACACACCCTATTGGCAGAGTTACATTATTGTCATAATATCCGGGATAGCCGACACAATTTGGTGCGGCCCATGCATCCACGATAAGGACCGCGATGTCAGCTTACGCCGTATTGGAACGCCCAACCCGCGCAATGCCGAAGATTGCCATCGTCATTGCCCTCCATGCGCTGGTGCTGTTCGTCTTCATGTCCGGTAACCGGATCGTGCGTGAAAGGATGCCGCAAACGATCATGTTGTTCCTTGTACCGCCGAAGGTCGTCGAGCCACCACCACCTCCTCCTCCGCCGCAGCCGCGACGGCACAAAAGCGAGGCGCCGCAACGGGCCCGTGAAGCTGCCGCGCCGCCGCGGCCCGCCATCGACTTCACGCCGCTCACCGAAATCGTACCCACCATCGTCGACAACGCAATACCGGTCGCGGTGGCCGTCAGCAAGCCCGACGCTACCGGCACCGTCGGGACGGGCGACGTGGGCGAAGGCGTTGGCGGCGGGGCGCCTGTCAAGGTGGGGGCGGTACTCAACCCGGACAA
>Ga0070658_10002831_pt1 | contig 14409 bp, 16 predicted proteins | sample KBSC13metaG_FD_64664 | JGI IMG/M metagenome (GOLD analysis project Ga0070658, IMG submission 64664) | Corn rhizosphere microbial communities from Kellogg Biological Station, Michigan, USA - KBS C1-3 metaG | ecosystem: Host-associated > Plants > Roots > Rhizosphere > Soil ...
TGGTGGGCCCGGTAGGATTTGAACCTACGACCAAGCCGTTATGAGCGGCCGGCTCTAACCAGGCTGAGCTACAGGCCCCACCGAGGCGGCTTCTAGCGGATTTGCCGGCGCCATGCACCCCTTGCGCGTGACGTGAAGCGCCGGGCCATCCAGCCTATCATCCGACACCGCGACGCCGCTTTTTCGCCGCAGGGCCGAGCGAGCTTGGGACCGGTTCTTTTTGGGAGTTTCAAATGGGCATTTTCAGAAAAACGATTGCGCGCTTTGGCGCGCTGGGCGCAGCGGGGCTGATTTTCGCAGCGCTGGCGGGATCAGCCGCAGTTAAAGCCGACACCGGCAACGGCACGCAACGGCGCGTGTTGACGGTTTCGGGTCAAGGCGAAGTGCGCGGCGCGCCGAACCAGGCCATGCTGTCCGCCGGTGTGGTCACCACCGCACGCACCGCGGCCTCCGCGTTGGCCGACAATTCGAAAGCGATGAACGAGGTATTCGCGACGCTGAAACGCGCCGGTATCGCGGACAAGGACATGCAGACCTCCAACTTTTCGGTGCAGCCGCAATATGCCACCGACAAGAACGGCAACATGTTGCGGGACATCACCGGCTATCAGGTGTCCAACACCGTGAATGTTCGCGTAGACGATCTCGCCAAGGTGGGGCCGACTCTGGATGCGCTGGTGTCGTCCGGTGCCAATTCCATCGGCGACATCGCTTTCACAATCAAGGATCCAAAACCTTTGATGGCGCAGGCGCGCGCTGCGGCCGTCGCCGATGCCATCGCGCGCGCGCAAACGCTGGCGCGGGCGGCCGGCGTCACGCTTGGGCCGATTACCTCGATCAACGAGAGCGGCTATTCCGAACCGCGGCCGATGTACCGCATGGCCGCGATGGCGGATGTGGCCGCCGCGCCAACACCGATTGCCGCCGGTGAATCATCGGTGACCGCCGGCGTGAGCATCACCTGGGCAATCCGCTAACCCGCTTGGCGTTGACGGTCGCAATCCATTAGGGTTGCTACCGTCAACGGGCGGGGGCCTTTCGTGATCATCGGACTTAGCATTGCCACCTTTACGCTGGTGCGTGTCGCCATCACGCTGATCGCGATCCTGAGCGGCCTCATCGTTCTGTTCGGCCTTCTAAGGTCCCGCCGCTTGGATGGGCTGACCGACATTTTCCTAATCTTCACGGTGTTGACCGACGTGACGGGGTTCATGTTTCCCTTTCACAGCCTCACGCCTGCGTTCAACCTGGGCATCATCTCCAGCGTGGTCTTGATACCTACACTTATCGCTCGCTATGCCTTCGGGATGACGGGCTGGTGGCGCGGGATCTATGTGATCGGCGCGGCGCTGTTGCTCTATTTCAACTGCTTCGTTCTGGTGGTGCAGGCCTTTCAGAAAGTGCCGGTGCTTCATGCGCTTACCCCCAAGGGCAACGAACCGCCTTTCGCGATCGCGCAGGGGCTGATTCTGCTCTTCTTTATGGTGGTGGGCTTCCTCGCGTACCGCCGGTTTCGCCTGACGCGCTGAGGCCCCTTGCCACCGCCCCGGCTTCCCGCTTAGTCACAGGACCGTCACATCCGGGATGCCCTCCATGTTCCGCTGGTTTCAGGCGCTCATGCCGCGCGAGGACCGCTTCTTCGCCCTGTTCAACCGCCACGCCGGCACGCTGGTTTCCGGGGCCGAGGCGCTGCGCGATCTGCTCAAAGGCGGCACGGGCGTCGAAGACGCCTGCCGCCGGGTGATCGAATTCGAAAACCAGGCCGACGCCATCACGCGCGACATCCTGCTTCTGGTGCGCCGCAGCTTCATCACCCCATTCGACCGCGGCGACATCAAGGACCTGATCAACACGCTCGACGACACCATCGACCAGATGCAGAAAACCGCGAAGGCCGTGCTGCTGTTCGAGGTTCGTGAGATCGAGCCGGAAATGGCGGAGATGGGCGATGAGATCGTGCAAGCCGCCAAGCTGACGGTGGAAGCGGTGAAGCTGCTGGGCTCGATGCGCGAGAACGCCACGCGGCTTAACTCGATCACTGAGGAGATCATTCGTCTTGAGGATGACTCCGATACTTTGAACGACAAGGGCATCAAGGCGCTGTTCCAGCGGCACAAGGCCGGCAATGCGATGGGCTACATCGTCGGTGTTGAGATCTATGATCATCTCGAAAAAGTCATGGACCGCTTCGAAGACGTCGCCAACCGCATCAGCGGCATCGTAATCGAGCAGGTCTGACGAATGGTTCTTCTGGTCGGGCTGGTTGCCGTCGCCCTCATCTTCGACTTCATGAACGGCCGCAATGACGCGGCCAATTCGATCGCCACCATTGTTTCCACGCGCGTGCTGTCCCCGCGCTACGCGGTGGCGTGGGCGGCGTTCTTCAACTTCATCGCCTTCCTGATTTTCGGCCTGCATGTCGCCAGCACCATCGGCACCGGCATCATCCAGGCGATCACCATCAACGATCAGGTGATCTTCGGCGCGCTCATCGGCGCCATCAGCTGGCAGGTCATCACCAGCTATTTCGGCATACCGTCCAGTTCATCTCATGCGCTGATCGGCGGGCTGGTTGGCGCGGGCGTGGCGCATGGCGGCTTCGGCGTCATCGTCTGGGCAGGACTGGGTAAAACTATCTCGGCTATCGTCATCTCTCCGACCATCGGCTTGTTTCTGGCACTGCTGCTGGTGTTGACCGTGTCCTGGAGTTTTCTGCGCGTGGCGCCGGCGCGCGCGGACGCGATTTTCCGGCGCGTGCAGTTTGTTTCCGCCTCGCTTTTGTCGCTTGGCCATGGCGGCAATGATGCCCAGAAAACCATGGGTATCATCACCGCCTTGCTCTTCGCCCATGGCGCGTTAACCGGTGCGTTTCACGTTCCCTTCTGGGTGGTGTTGAGTTGCAACGGCGCGATGGCGCTGGGGACTTTGCTTGGCGGCTGGAAAATTGTGCGTACCATGGGTTCGCGAATCACCCGGCTGACGCCCATGCAGGGCGTCTGTGCGGAGACGGCGGGAGCGATAACCCTGTTTCTGGCGACCTATCTTGGCATTCCGGTGTCCACCACCCACACCATAACCGGTGCGATCGTGGGTGTCGGGGCCGCGCGAAGGGCGTCAGCGGTGCGTTGGAATGTGGCGCAACGGATTGTTATCGCCTGGGTGATTACCATGCCGGCAGCAGGCATCATGGGGGCCCTGGCTTATTATGCGTTTGGTGCGTTCCATTAACGCGGACGTCGCAACGGCGCTCCCCGCGAAGAAGACGGTGTCCGCGCAATATGCGGCATTGCCCTATCGCGAGACGGCGAACGGCCCCGAATTTCTTTTGATCACCACCCGCCGCACCCGCCGCTGGATCGTGCCCAAAGGCTGGCCGATGGATGGTCGCGCGCCGCATGCCGCCGCCGCGCGCGAAGCCTTGGAAGAAGCCGGCGTCTGTGGCGAGATCGGCGAAAAATCGATTGGCTCCTATCGCTACTTCAAGGAACGCAAGACCGGCGAACTCGTGCCGTGCAAGGTCGATGTCTTCGCGCTCAAGGTGAAACAGCAGCGCAAGAACTGGGCCGAGAAAGACGCGCGGGAATTGCGCTGGTGCTCGATCAACGAAGCGCTCACATGCGTGGGCGAACCTGGCCTGCGCCAGATCATTCGCCGCTTCGCTGCTTCTTACGCGAAATAGCGTTACTTCAGGTTCTGCATCAATCGCATATAGAACGCGACCGCCGGGCCGATATCGCCGATGGCAAGACGCTCATTGGTGCCGTGCACGCGGCTCATGTCGTCAGGCCCCATGTGGAACGGATCGAGCCGATACACATCATCGGAAATGGACAGATAGTGGCGCGAATCCGTGGCGCCGGTCGTCACCGTCGGCGCGACCGGAATGCCGTTGAAGCTGTCGGAAATGGCCTGCACGATGAACTTGCCGTTGTCGTCATGCAGGTCGGAGACCTTGGATGCTTCGGATTGGGTTTCCGTCAGCGCACGAACATCCACGCTCGGATCGTCGATCGCCTTGCGCACATGCTCGATCACGCTCTGGATGGAATCGCGCTGATGCAGGCGGAAGTTGATCGTTGCGGTCGCCTGCGGCGGCAGCACATTGTCTTTCACGCCGCCGGAGATCATCGTGGGCGCGATGGTCGTATGCATTGTGGCGGCGGTCTGGGGATTGCCTTCCAGCATGCGCGAGACGATCGGCCCGGTGAGCCACAGATTGGCCAGTATCATGCGCTGGAAGAACGGCATGTATGGCGCAAGCACCGAAAACTGCTCTCGCTGAACGTCGTCAATGCCGGACGCGAACGGATGATTCACGACCTCCAGCACCGCATCGGAAAGACGCGCGATGGCCAGATCGTGCGTCGGCCGCGAGGAATGACCGCCCGTTCCATGCGCGACAAGCTGGAGCGTGAGATACCCCTTCTCCGCCACCGCCATGAAAGCCACGGGTTGCTGCACACCCGGGAACGGCTCGTTCAGGATCGCGCCACCCTCGTCCAGTACCCAGGCGAAATGGACATGACGCCCCGCAAGAACCTTCGCGATATTGCCATTACCTTCGCTGCCGCCGACTTCTTCGTCTTGTCCGAAGGCGAACATGATGGTGCGCTCCGGCGTAAAGCCGGATCGCGCAAGCCGCTCCGCGGCGTCCAGCAAGGTGATAAGGCAGCCTTTGTCGTCGATCGCGCCGCGGCCCCAGACGAAGCCGTCGGAAATGTCGCCGGAGAATGGATCGTGCGACCAATCTCCGGCTGTTCCGGGCACGACCGGCACAACGTCCATATGCGCCATCAGCAGGATGGGCTTGGCGCTGGGGTTCTTGCCCTTCCAGGTGAACAGGAGGCTCTTGCCGATGATCTCCCGTGTCGCGGCGCGATGGAACGCGGGATAGGTCTGCTCCATCCATGTACGCAAGGCATCAAGCTGGGCGTTCTTGGCATCCTCATGGGCGCCATTGCCATAGGAGATCGTCTTGAAGCGGATCGCGGCAGCGAGGTGTCGTGCCACATCCATGGAATTGACGCTGATCGGCGGCGGCGAGCTGATCAATGGCGGTGGAGCGGCAACCATCGTGGTGCGCACGAATACAATGGCGACAATCAGAACAACCGCGGCAACGACGCCAAATAGCGCGCGCTTCATGCAATCCCCCTTGCGGTTGCCGGCATCTCCGCCCACCTAATAACATCCTAGAGCGCGCGCGGCACAGTTCAATGGCGCCACAGATTCAAGGGTCAAATGTCCACCAATCCATTCTTCGAACACTGGAATACGCCATTCAAAACCCCGCCATTCGGGCAGATTCGGCGGGAGCATTTCCGCCCCGCCTATGAGCGCGCCTTCGCGGACCATGCGCTGGAGATCAGCCGGATTGCGGCGGACCCATCCACGCCCAGCTTCGAGAACACCATCATTGCCCTCGAAAAGAGCGGACACATGTTGTCGCGGATAGATCTGGTGTTCGGCAATCTGGCCGCATCCGACACAAACGAGGAATTGCAGTCCATCGAGCGCGATCTCGCGCCGCTGCATGCGCGCCACTGGAATGCGATTTTCCTCGACGCTGAACTATTCCGCCGCGTCGAAGATCTCTTCATGCGCCGGGAGAGTCTCAATCTCGATGCCGAAAGTTTGCGTGTGCTGGAACGCTATCGCCTCGATTTCGTGCGCGCCGGCGCCAAACTGGAGAGCGGCGAACGGGAGCGTTACGCACAGATCGGCGAACGGCTCGCCGAACTCGGCACTGCGTTCGGACAGAATGTCCTCGCCGACGAGCAGGACTTCGTGCTGCCGCTGCAAGAAGGCGATCTCGACGGACTTCCCGATTTCGCGCGAAATGCCGCTGCCGAGATTGCGAAACAGCGAAAGCTTGAAGCGCCCTATGCCGTTACCACATCGCGCTCCAGCGCGGAGCCGTTCCTGCAATTCTCCAATCGGCGTGATCTGCGCGAAAAGGTTTTCAAGGCGCTTACAGCGCGCGGCGATAATGCGAACGAACACGACAATAAGGCACTGATCGCGGAGATCGTGAAGCTCCGCGCCGAACGTGCAAAGCTCCTCGGTTACGCCACGTTCGCGGATTATCGCCTCGCTGACACCATGGCGCGGACGCCCGACACCGCGCGCCTCCTGCTCGATCAGGTTTGGACAGCGGCACGCAGCCGCGCACTTGAAGAGCGGGATGCTTTGCAGGCCGTCGTCGCGGAAGAAGGCAACAATTTTGCTCTCGCGGCATGGGACTGGCGCTACTACGCGGAGAAACTCCGCAAGGAACGCTATGATTTCGACGAAGCCGAAATCATTCCCTATTTTCAGCTCGACAGGATGATCGAAGCGGCCTTCGACACCGCACGCCGGCTATTTGGACTGGACTTCCAGGAACGCAAGGACATCCCCGTCTATCACCCCGACGTTCGCGTCTGGGACGTGACGCGCGGCGGCGAGCATATCGGCCTTTTCTTCGGCGATTATTTCGCGCGGCCGTCCAAGCGCGGTGGCGCATGGATGAGCTCCTTCCGCGATCAGGAAAACATCGAGGGAAAGATCACCCCGATCATCATCAACACCTGCAATTTTCCAAAGACGAATCCGGCACTTCTGAATTTCGACGAAGCCAAGACGCTGTTCCACGAATTCGGTCACGCCCTGCACGGCTTGCTGTCCAACGTCCGTTTTCCGCGCCTCGCAGGCACCAACGTGGCCCGAGACTTCGTGGAGTTGCCGTCGCAGATCTTTGAGCATTGGCTGGAAGAACCCGCTGTGCTGGAAAAATTCGCCGTGCATGTCGAAACCGGGAAGCCCATGCCCAAAGCGCTGCTGGAAAAGCTCAACGCTGCGCGCAACTTCAACCAGGGCTTCGCGACCGTGGAGTTTCTGGGATCCGCCTTTGTCGATCTGGATTTCCACGCATTGGAGAACCCGGGCGACGTCGATGTCGGCGCGTTCGAAAAAAAGTCCATGGAACACATCGGCATGCCCGGCGAAATTGCAATGCGCCATAGACCGACACATTTCCTGCATATCTTCGATGGCGACGGCTACTCCGCCGGCTACTACTCATATATGTGGGCGGAAGTGTTGGACGCCGACGGATTCGATGCGTTCAAGGAAGCCAAAAACCCTTTCGATCCCGACACCGCGAAGCGCCTACACGACTTTATCTACTCCGCCGGCGGTACGCGCGATTATGCCGAAGCGTATCGGCTTTTCCGAGGGCGCGATCCCAAGATCGATGCCTTGCTGGAAGGCCGCGGGCTAAAGGCGGCGTAAGAACTAGCGGACGGCGACCTGTTGGGCGTTTTTGCCCGGAGTCAGCACCCGATCGATCACTTGCATCACGCCGTTCTTCTGGTGGATATCGTAGATGGCGATATCCGCCATGGTGCCGTTTTCATCCATCAGCAGGATGTTCGTGGGGCCGTTCAGACTGGCGACGATGGTTCCGCCTTCCAGCGTGCGAAGCTTCACCCGGCCGCCCTGCTCGTTGATGAGTTGGAGCAGTCTGGTGGAATCGTAGTTGCCCTTCACCACGAGATATCGTGCATTCTTCTGCGGGGATTTCATGACGGCAGCAGCCTTATCCTTGCCGAGTGCCGCATAGGCCGCATCCGTCGGCGCAAAGACCGTGTACGTTCCAGCGCCGTTCAGCGCGTCCGAAAGCCCGGCCGCCTTCACTTCGGAAACGAAGGTCGCGTGCTCCGGCGATTTGGACACGTTCGTCAAAATGCTTTCGCTGGGAAGCATCGCTGTGCCGGCGATCATGGGGTTAGAGACATCCATCATCATGGCCGGGGCCGCGCTCGTCATGGACGTGACCGCGCCCGACCCCGCGCCGATGAAAACCGCTGTTGCCGCAGCTGCTATCGCCAAATGCTGCACTGGGAACCCTTCCGCGAGCCATGCCCGCCGCCAAGCCTTCAGTGCGTTAATGTTGCATGGGCGCAGGGGTTCCGATGCTGGACCAAAGTCTTAGTTTGGAACCAAATCGCGACCGGAATATCAGACCGGAATCCGCCAAAAATTCGGCAATGCAATCAAAAGGCCAATCTGGCGGCTGCGCTCAACCGTCCATGCTGGATTGCGGATTGCCGATGACGCTAAGGAATTCGCGGCGCGTCAGCGGGTTCTTGCGGAACTCACCATGCATGGCGGAGGTGACCATGGACACACCCGTCTTGTGGACGCCGCGCGTGGTCATGCATTGGTGCGATGCCTCGATCACCACAGCGACGCCCTTGGGCTGTAGTACCGTATCGATGCAATGCGCGATCTGCGCGGTCATTTTCTCCTGCACCTGCAGGCGGCGGGCATAGGCTTCCACCACGCGCGCCAATTTGGAGATTCCAACGACCTTGTTGGTCGGCAGGTAACCCACATGTGCGCGGCCGATGATCGGCGCCAGATGATGCTCGCAATGGGATTCGAAGCGGATATCCCGCAACACGATCATGTCGTCATAGCCTTCGACTTCCTCGAAGGTGCGCGCCAGATAGGTTTCCGGGTCTTCGTTATAACCGGAAAACCAGTCCTCGAAGGCCCGGGCCACGCGTGCCGGCGTGTCGAGCAAGCCTTCGCGCTGCGGATCGTCTCCCGTCCAGCGCAGCAAAGTGCGCACAGCGGCTTCCGCCTGTTCCCTGGAGGGGCGCGGCTCGGATGGTGCCGGCTGCTTGGTGCAGAATGTATTGGGCTTCTTGGCTTCGGACATGGTCATGCTCGTTAGATGCCGCTTGCGGGCATTTACGACAGGGAAAAACCGGCAGATCAACCGAAGGTTTGTAGGGGCTAGTGAATCCGGCGGTGTTCGTGCGGGCTTTCCAGCACAAAACCGGGAATTTCCGCCTCAAAATCCTCGCCCGTCGCCGCACGCATCAAATAACGGCCCTGCATCGCGCCCGACGCCGTGGGGAGCGGACAACCGCTCGTGTATTCGAACTTCTGCCCTGGCGCGAGAACCGGCTGTGCCCCGACGACACCCGGACCGCGCACTTCCTGAATGTGGCCTTCGGCGTCCGTGATGTGCCAATAACGCGAGAGAAGCTGCACGGTTTCGGCGCCCTTATTCTCGATCGTGACGGTGTAAGACCACAGATAACGGCGTTCGCCCGGATCGGATTGGTCGTCCAGGAATGCCGGCTTCACGGCAACGCGGATGTGGCGGGTGACGCGCTCGTACATGCGGCGATTATGGATTGTGAGTCTGCGGGCCCGCAAGACTTATGGTAACCGCAAGGTTAATTGCCGCTCAGTCGCGTGGCGCGACGGTCACATCCGTGGTCACGGAATTGGCGATAAAGCAGCCGTCATGCGCCTGGTGGTGGAAATCCACGAGCATTTCCGCGGTTACATTCGCACCATCCGCGAACCGCACATCGGGGTGCAAAACCACCCGCGTGATCTGCATTTTCCCGTTCGCACCCTTTTCCATGTAGCCTACCGCAGCGTCGTCATAGGATTCGACCGTCAGCTTCTTCAGCGCGCAGATCGCGAGGAAGGTGAGCATATGGCAAGACGACAGCGACGCAACGAACGCTTCTTCCGGATCGACGCGATCGGCATCGCCTTTATAAGCGGGGGTCGCCGATGCGGTGAGCGTGATGCCGCCGTTCTTGAACACCATCTCATGCGCCCGGTTGTAAGAGGCGTAGGTGAAATCCGCGCTCGTGCGCTTCCAGCGAACGCCGGCATGATGTTCAGACATGTCAGACTCCTTTGAGCGCCTGTTCGAGATCTTCGCAGAGATCTGCCGGATCTTCGAGCCCGACAGAGAGGCGCAGCAATCCTGGCGTCACGCCGAGTTCCAGCCGCGCCTGCGGATTCACGCGCTGGTGCGTGGTTGTTTCCGGATGTGTCATGATGCTTTTTGCATCGCCCAGATTGTTCGAGACGTCGATAAGCTGCAGCGCGTTCTCCAGCCGGAACGCTGCCGCCTTGCCGCCATCGACTTCAAACGTCACGACACCGCCTCCGCCGTCCATCTGCTTGCGCGCCAGCTCATGCTGCGGGTGGTCGGCACGGAAAGGATAAAGCACCCGCTTGATCTTCTTCTGGCCTGCCAGGAAATCGGCGATCTTCGCCGCGCTCTCGCAATGCGCCCGCATGCGCAGATGAAGCGTCTCTAGGCTCTTCAGATGCAGCCAGGCATTGAACGGACTGATCGACGGACCGGTGTTGCGCAAGAAGGGTTGCAGATGATCCTTCAGAAAATCTTCTTTGCAGAGAATGACGCCGCCCAGGGCGCGGCCTTGTCCGTCGATATACTTGGTAGAGCTGTGCACCACGACATGCGCGCCGAATTCCATCGGCCGCTGCAACGCGGGTGATGCGAAGGCATTGTCCACGACGAGCAGGGCGCCGGCCTTATCCGCAATCTTCGCCACCGCTTTCAAATCCACGATGGCCAAAGTCGGGTTGGCCGGAGTTTCCAGGAATAGCATCTTCGTGTTCGGCGCCATCGCCGCGGCCCACTGACCCAGATCGCTGCCATCGACGAGCGTGTGGGTGATCCCGAAACGCGCCAGCACCTCTTCGATCACATAGCGACACGCGCCGAACATCGCCTTGGCGCCGACGACATGGTCGCCCGTCCTGAGCGCGCTGAGAAAGACGCCGCTGACCGCTGCCATGCCGCTTGCCGTAGCGCGGGCCACCGGCGCGCCTTCCAGCGCGGCCATGCGCTCCTCGAACATGGTAACTGTGGGGTTGGAATAGCGGCTGTATTGATAGCCCGGCGATGCCCCGATGAAACGGCCTTCCGCTTCGTCCGCGGATTCGTAGGCATAGCCCGATGTCATGAACAGCGGCTCGGATGTCTCCTGGAACGGCGTGCGCGTCTGTCCGCCACGAACGCCAAGCGTTCGCGCGCGCCATTTTCCCGGCTTTTTGTTCGTCGCCATGCCCGCATGTTGCGTGCTTGCCCGTAGGGGTCAAGCTGCTTAAGGTCGCGCCCGCATCCCATCAGACCCGCAAACAATGAACACCATCAGCCATCATTCGGCGCTCATCTACGTCATGGTCATCGTCTCTGCCGCGGACGGCGTGATGAGTGAGCGTGAGCTCAAGGCCATTGGCAATATCGCCAAGACCCTGCCGGTCTTTCGCGATTTCGAAGAGCATCGCCTACTGCCCGTGGCGCAGGAATGCGGCTCGATCCTTCAGGAGCAGGACGGAGCGGATGCCGTGCTGGGTCTGATCAAGGAAGCGCTGCCGGATCACCTTGTCGAAACGGCTTATGCGCTTGGGCTGGAGGTGGCGCTATCGGATTCCCGCGTCATGCTGGAAGAAGTGCGCATCCTGGAAGTGCTGCGACGCGCACTCCATATCGACCGGCTTGTCGCCGCGGCGCTCGAACGCGGCGCCCGCGCCCGTTACCAGGTCGCCTGACGACACATGCGCCGACTGCTCCTCCTGCGCCATGCCAAGGCTGTGCAGGATAGCGGCGAAGGCGACCACGCAAGGGCGTTGACCGAGCGTGGACGAAAAGATGCTGCGCGCATGGGTCATGCAATGGATACGCGCGGCTACATTCCCGATCTCGTCATCTGCTCCAACGCACTGCGCACCACCGAAACCTGGCAACTGCTTTCCCCGGAGCTGGCAAAGACGCCCATGGTGCAACTCACCAAGGCACTGTATCTGGCCTCACCGAAAAACATCGTCGCCCAGATCCAGGTGAGTCCGGACGACGTGAAAACTCTTATGCTCGTCGGCCACAATCCGGGTATCGAGGAATGCGCCATCCGTCTCGCCCGCAAGCCAGTATCGAAAGCGGAAAGCCACAAGCTCGCACAGATGCGGGAGAAATTTCCGACCTGTGCGCTCGCTGTTCTGGATTTCGATGTCGAATCCTGGAGTGACACCGGCAGCGGCGGCGTTCTTCTGGAATTTCTCAAGCCGCGCGACCTGACGGGCTAGCGCCGATCAATCGCCCTCGCAATCGTCAGGCGCGACTCGTTTCCGCCAACGCGAGTCTTCTCCATCCGAATGCGTTCTCGTTGATCGGATCGCCCATCATCCGGCCGGAACGTTCCGCGATGAGCCGCCCACCCACCTTTTCATAGAAGAACCGCGCATTGTTTTTCGCATGCGCCCAGATCACACAGGAGCCATAACCACGCTCATCCATCCATGCGAATGCCTCGCGCAGCAGCGCGCGGCCGATGCCCGCCCCATAACAGGCTGGATCGACATACAGAGTGTAGACCTCTCCGTCGAAGCCGAGCACCGCGTCGCGCGCCTGGCCGCAACTGGCCATTCCGACAATGCCGCGGCGCTCATCTTCCGCAACGAATACGGCTTCACCGCGCGCGCGCACCGCCGCGCGCCAGCACGACGCCTGACCGCGCGGTGTCATGGCGCACAGCAATCGCATGGGAAGAATGGCTGCGTAAGTATCGTGCCATGACTCGATATAGACGCGCGCGATGCCTTCGGCGTCGTCGGGTTTTGCTTGGCGTATCTTGACTGCAAGACCGTTCATGAGGGTGATCTTTGCGCGATCTCAAGGCGCTGCCAAGTGCAAACGCCGTTCGCTTTCGGTGAAATAAAAAGTTGCATGGCGCGCGACGAAATCTTGGCCAATTTGTGTTTTGCGCGACACGGAATTGCGTACGTTTCAATTTTCTTTTCTGCCAAATGGAGTTACAGTGATTCTGCATCGACCATGCCGACGCACCGTCTATGACGGGCAACAGAGAGGCTGGCGGGATTTGAACAGGGAAATGACGTGTTCGGAAATCCGACGTTCGCACCAAGCGGTGCGAACGCGGCGGTTTGCTTGGATTTTCCAGGGGGCGAGTAGGGAACGGGATACACGCTTAAGGGTTAGTTCACGGGGCGGTGAGATAATTTTCGTGCCTATCAAGACAAGAAGTCTTGTCATGTCTGCAAAGGGTCACGACATCTAAATCGTGATGGGCGTGCAAGACGTACAAGGAGTCGACCGATGAGTACGTTGGACGTCTTCGATATCTTCACCCGCGATTACGCGCGCGAGCGCTTTGAAACGATGAGCTTGCGCGACTGGCTCCTCGCCGCGCGGGACGACAAGATGCTCTACGCAACACCGCCTGAGCGCATGGTGTCCGCGATCGGCGAACCCGAACTGATCGACACTGCTCAGGACAGCCGCCTCGGCCGCATCTTCTTCAATCGCACCATCAAGACCTACAAGGCGTTCGACGGCTTCTTCGGCATGGAAGACACGATCGAGCGCATCGTGAGCTACTTCAAGCACGCCGCACAAGGCCTCGAGGAGAAGCGGCAGATTCTCTACCTCCTTGGCCCGGTTGGCGGCGGAAAATCCTCGCTCGCTGAACGCCTCAAGGATCTGATGGAGAAACATCCAATCTATGTGCTGAAAGCAGGCGAAGACATTAGCCCGGTATTCGAAAGCCCGCTGGGGCTGTTCCGTTCGCAAGAGCTTTCTTCCCTGCTCGCCGACAAATACGGCATCGAAAAGCACCGCACCGGTCAGGTGATGAGCCCTTGGGCGGTGAAGCGCCTCGATGAATTCGGCGGCGACATTTCAAAATTTGAAGTGGTGAGACTCTATCCATCCAAGCTGCGTCAGTTCGCGGTGGCAAAGACCGAACCGGGCGATGAGAACAATCAGGATATCTCCTCGCTCGTGGGCAAGGTGGACATCCGCAAGCTGGAGCATTTCAGCCAGAACGACCCGGACGCCTACTCCTTCTCCGGGGGACTGTGCCGCGCCAATCAGGGTCTTCTTGAATTCGTGGAAATGTTCAAGGCGCCGATCAAGGTTCTGCATCCGCTGCTGACCGCCACGCAGGAAGGCAACTACACCGGCACCGAAACACTGGGACCGATACCGTTCAACGGCACCATTCTCGCCCACTCAAATGAAGCGGAATGGACCGTCTTCAAAAATAACCGCAACAACGAAGCCTTCCTCGACCGTATCAGCGTCGTCACCGTCCCCTATTCGCTGCGCGTGACCGAGGAAACGGCGATCTACAAGAAGCTGCTGAAGAGCAGCGACCTGGACGGATCAAAATGCTCGCCGGAAACGCTGGAGATGCTGGCGAAGTTCTGTGTGATGACGCGCCTGAAGGAGCATGAGAACTCCAATCTCACCGCCAAAATGCGCGTCTATGACGGCGAGAAGCTGAAAGACACCGATCCCAAGGCCAAGACCCTACAGGAATACAAAGATGCGGCCGGCGTGGATGAGGGCATGACGGGCATCTCCACCCGCTTCGCCTACAAAACGCTCTCGGAAACCTTCAACTACGATCATTCAGAAGTCGCGGCCGATCCGGTGCACCTGATGTATGTGCTGGAGCAATCCATCAAGCGCGAGCAGTATCCCGACGAAACCGAGAAGAAATATCTGGAATTCATCAAGGCCGAGCTCGCGCCGCGCTATGCCGAATTCATCGGCAAGGA
>Ga0070658_10002832_pt1 | contig 14409 bp, 17 predicted proteins | sample KBSC13metaG_FD_64664 | JGI IMG/M metagenome (GOLD analysis project Ga0070658, IMG submission 64664) | Corn rhizosphere microbial communities from Kellogg Biological Station, Michigan, USA - KBS C1-3 metaG | ecosystem: Host-associated > Plants > Roots > Rhizosphere > Soil ...
GAGTGTAGGAGGTAATCTTCTTCTCAAAGGTATCGCAGTGGTAACACCTAAGAGTGGAAACAAGGTCAAGATTGGTACAGTTGCACCTGGTGTGGTCGTTGCCCCCAAGCAGGCTTTGGACGAAGTGACTTTCCTTTTCCCCAAGAATATACAGGATGGACAGGTGATGTACATTTCCTTTTTGCAGGACGTTGCCAACGTAATCTTTTCGGGAGCCAACTTTGCAAGTGCGTCCACCATTGGACCAAAGGTGAAGGCAGGAGACAACATCACTTTGCTGTACAATGAAAAATTGGATAAATGGGTAAAGATTGGTGGATATTCTGCTGTGGCATCTGGTAAAAAGTAAGGGAGTGTATAAAGATCTACACATAGTTGATATGAAAGACAACAGAAAAGATGAACACCCAATACAACGTGAATCCTCAAACTTCTGCATTCAATATATGGTTGTCACTGGTGGACGATCTCTTGGACAAAAACATCCCTTTAACTAATGCCATGATGTACGCTGGTCAAAGGTTACAAGACAAACAGCAAGAGTACATCAAGGAAAGTGGGAAACCGCTTTTTCACCCTGTGGATTTGTACCGAGCGACTGAGGATATCAATATGTTGTTACGTAGGAGACCAGAATATCAACAAAGAACGGCAGGATGGGCGCAAAAAGACAAGTGGGGGAGCAAAAAAGTAATCTAGTTCTCATAGTTTCAACAACTATACATTTTGCAAACAAGCTTACTACATATCGTCTCTACATACATACTACTATAAATAACCCAAACCAATCACATTAATTCCTTCAACCTTTTGGTTCAAATCATTCCTAATGCTATCTGCGAGTTCTTTGCAGGAAGGGGAATCAGAGAAGATTTGTAATGTGACATCTTCGTACTTGTCCTTCAATTCATTATATACTTTGAGGATATGTTCGGTGATGCTCTCCCCTGAATCTCCAATCTCTACGTAAACCTCCAAAGTTGCTCGGTTCTTTTCATCAATTTGCAAAATTTCGTGCATAGTCACGTTACTGATGGAGTCAAAAAAAATTCGTTGGATGAATCACGAATAAATGCGTTTAACTGGTTTACTATCGATAGTTCGTTGTTCCAGAACTGTATAGTAGCAATTGGGAAGACGAATGATTAGAGGATGATGACAATATAAGGTTAAAGCTCTATGACCAATAAAGTGTAGAAATGGTCAGTTTGCCTATAATAAAAAGTCGATATGTGCACATGTACGATTCGTTACCTTCTTGGGACGAGATCGATGGCAATCAAGCATCTTTAGGAAATGGTGTTGGCGCAAACAAAGGTTTAAAAACAAAGCAAAGAGTTTTTCTCGACATCTTTGGGTTGGTGTGTTTGATGTTGCTTGTATACTTGTTTTACATGATCTTGCCGACGCCGGTCCAATACTTTCGCCCGAATGACCCTGATTTAATGTATCCAGTCTTGACCCCAACTGTTCCGTCCTCTATGGTAGCCATCTTGAGTTTACTCTTACCTTTGGCAGCGGTATTCATCTACAACCTAGTTCTAGGATGGAACAAATATGATCTCTACGCTGGGCTTATGGGTGCCCTGCTAGCCTATGTCTTGGCATTATTTGCCACAGCCACTTTGTGGAAATACGTTGGAGGATTGCGTCCCAATTTTCTTTCGATATGTCAGATGGATCCTGTTAAACTAGCGGAGAACCCGTCCGTTGCGTACTATAGTCATGACGAATGTGTTAATCGCCATGTTTTCACGCGTGACACATTCCACGGTTTTCCTTCTGGGCATGCAAGTACAGCGTTTGCTGGATGTGTGTATCTCAGTACTTACCTTGCTGCCCACCTCAGATTATACAGGAACGGCAACATTTTGAAAACCTTTGTTGTGCTACTTCCGTTGATGTGTGCTTGTTGGCTTTCATTTTCAAGGATAATCGATCATCATCATACATGGATACAAGTTTTGGTAGGTATAATAATTGGGATCTTGTCGGGTCTGTTCGCCTATCGTCTATTGTACGTTCAAGGTTTCCGTTTTGGGTATGGGAAATGGGCATACATTCCAGCACTGAGATATAATGTATAATGAAGATCCAGTTCATGAACTTCATGAAGTGGAAACGCAAAAAAAATTTTTTTCTTGCTTTACAGGTAGAACCATTAAAATGGGTTTTATGAAAAGTGACAAAGGTAACATGCCGGCACATGCAGTGCCTTCCGATCCCATGAATTTACCAAAGGACAGCGTAGGCAATCCCAATCCTGTACCAGTAGAAAAGACACAAAAGAAAAGCAAGACAGGAATGTTCTCCAGATTGAAGAATAAGTTCAAGGGAATGATGAAAAAGAAGGAACAGATGCCACAAGCACCTGTTGATGACCATTCAAACCACATGACTACAGATGTGGTTACAGATACAAATTCGACACCAATACGCTCCAGAATTTTCGATAATGGATCTAATACTAATACAATGAAAAACTAATAATAAGGTAATCCAACGAAACTATCGATTAATTAAGCTCAAGAAACGGTGGTTAAGCGGCTAGCCAAAATGCCACCGCGAATGACATATTTGACACCATATCCCAATTGATCTTCTATCATCTTCCGACCCATTTCGTAAACGCAATCTATCAAGGCATCCAAGTTTTCTTCTTCAAAATAGTTGTTTTCTATGGGATCGAGTTCAAAGAAGTCTTTAAGATATTCTTGATTTTTCACGTATTGTTGTTTGAGATACAGACGCAACTGTTCTTCTGTATCGCATTTGAAGATATTGGAATCCCCATGCTTGTAGTAGACTCGGATGACGTGGAACATGTTCACTACAAGGACTTCGCCGTGGTAAGTTTTTGTTTTGTCCCGTTAGCGAGATATTTGCGTAGCAAATCCTCGAGCGTTGTTGCGAAGCAACAACTCCTTCGGCGACCCCTGGCGTTACCCCGAACGATTTTAGGGAGTTCGTCCAGTCCAGTGTCCTATCGATAGTTAATTCCATCTGTTATACCTTTTTTTAACCAAGTCAAATAGTAAAGAGATTACAGAACTATGGGATTATCCGCATCATCAGTGTATGAAGATGATAAAGATGAAGGAAACTACTATGATGATTACAACAAGGATCCGTCAGCCAATAAATACACGGATATTCCTTTACATCCAGAGGGAGAATCTTTACAAAAAGAGCATGACGCAGCCTTACATCAACGAAAGATTCGAAAACTTATTCGTTACTTGCAACAGTCTTTATATGAGTTGCGCAATGCTGACGAAGATTCAGACCAAAACATTCACAGAGAAGAAATTCAAAAGATCATCCAGGTTCTTGACGAACTAGGAGTACCGCGAGATACTTACATGGCTGATGAAGATGTGTGGGAAGATGCTAAAGAATTACATAGTGTAAAGAAAACAGTAACATTTCCCAATAGTCCAAAACTGGCATTTTACGAACCCGAAATGGGTAGACGGATCAAACCGCCAATGCAAAAACATGCCTCCCTAGAGGAGATAAACAGGCACGCTGAAGAAATGGAAAAAGCCTACAAAGACTCAAAAGAGAACCCTTTATGGTTGAATGGAGGCAGGCGTCGTCGTCCAATTAGCCGTAGACAACTTAGAAACAATCTATGGTATACTAGATAATTTGACGCAGGTAAGGAAAACCCTGCTTAAAGAATCGGGATGGTGATTTATCGATAGTTAGCTTGTTGTGAAAGACTAACGAACCAAAGCTAAACGCGGTAAGTAAAACCCTGCTTAAAGGAATCCAGTAGGTAATTTATCGATAGATAGCTTTTTTTCAACATCGATATCAAAACAACCATGTACAAATCGATTCGCCATGTTGTATCCACATTTCAACAACAACATATGATTAAGGTTTTCAAAACATACTGCGCTTGCTGCTTTCCTAGTCGATCTATCCAACGTACTCAAAATGGGCATAACGAAAGTGAGAATAACAATGAGGACAACGTCCGTGAAGACATGGTCATCAGATACGATCCTGTCGAAGTACTGGAAACTCGACTTCCCGAATTTCAATCTGAAGGTCAAGCAATTCCCTACATTCAATGTAATCATGAAGTAGTTCACGAAATCTTATCTGACGTGGAGCAACCGGTACATGAAGCACGATCAGTGAGACCTGAACCGGAATCTGCACTTTTGGAAACTGGAATGGGTTGTGAAACCGAACAGGTACCTAACGAGTCTCTTGAAGTTAAATATAAAGTAAAAGAACAATCGAGTACTCCTTGGAAAAATATGATCTTTGCTTGGGAAGAAAGTTTGGCACTCTTGTCGTATCTGGAAAATCTTTTCAAAAAACCCGACTTCATTTATGTAGATGATAAGTTTCATACATTGGATATAGAATTCGGCACGATATTTGACGAGAAATACGTATGTATGTGGTTGAGTAATTGGGGAGGTACCGCTTTCACAACATTACCGAGCGGAGAAGTAGATTTTCACGATATTTACAGCTCTACATCAATCAATTGTGAGATTATGTTTTTCAAAGGTGGTGACATGATTTCTGACTTTACAATTCCATTCAATGTAAACAATATGAGACCAATCTGTAAAAAATTGAAAAAATTACTGTAAAATGCTGATTGTAGAAGTTTTGAAGACAACATTGCCTGTAAGGAAAACCCGGCTTAAAGGATCCGGTTAAATCATTTATCGATAGATAGCTTGTTGTGAGAAACCAACGAACATGATTCACTTGACTTAGATTTTTTTGCAATGTAATATCTAAGATGAAAAGGAGCAAAAGTAAAAGCAAAAGTAAAACCAAAGGTAAAAGCCGCCGTCGTTCGCTTTGTCAACCTGGTTACGTTAGGAGCAAAATCACAGGAAAGTGCGTTTTTGCCACGGGTAATATAGGTAGAAATTTAAACAAAAAACGCGCCGCTGTCAAGAAGTCTCACAGGCGGTCTGGTCGCGCATCGCCAAATTATAGTGCTACATTGTTCTCTGTTGGAACAGTGCGAACAGGCGGTGACGGTCAACCTTGGATCGTTCGTTCCAATAGCAAAGGAGTAAAACAATGGCGAAGAGTATAGTTCATTACAGCAAAAAAGAAATTGAACTATAAAAATGACTGCATTACATGTTGAACAAATTGTCAAAATCGGCTACCACTGATGCTGCGGAGAAACTGTTAGCTAAGGACCCGCCAAAGCTTTGAAATCCAGTATCCAAGGGATAGCTGTGATGATGTAAAGAGCCGCCAAAGTTGTGATTATACATCGGAAACCGATTAGCAACGTTGTTGACATTCCAGTTGTGGTAGTTCATAGGTTGACGTTCAAAGTTTCTGATATTCGGCATCATTGGAGCCAATTCCATACTAATCGATGGACAATTTCCACTACTACCCAACATATTCATCAAATCAGAAGAATCATATTCAACATGATCGTGGTTGGTCAAGAGATCTTCAGTAAAAAGGGGTAAAAGCTGTTGTTGTTCCATTTCGACCTTTTCCGAAAAAAACTCTTCGACAGCATCCAAGAAATCCAACGTGGGAGCAATCTGATTGTATAGTTGTAACTCCTGTGGCGAGGAATGTTCTGAACTAGCGACATCCAATTCTTCGTTCGTAACCGTGGAAGGGATTTCCGTGCTGTCACTGGTGAACAAGCCTCCAAAGTTATGAGCAGAAACGTAAGCATCTCTAGCAGCAATTGCAGCATCAAGCTCCTCAAAATGAAGGTCGTCAAAACTGGAATTGCCGAAAAGATCCGAAAAATTGATATCGAGACCATCCTGTTTCCCAGATACAGTTGTAGAATCCAACGTAGTGACAGGAACAGCGGAGGAGGAAAAGTCCTCCTCTTTTCGAGATTTCTTTGAGGTTTCAGTAGAGCTATGCTCGTCTTCAGATCTTCTTTTTCTAACTTCCAGATCCGAAGGAACAGTAGGTTTACGTTTGGCTAAAATCTTCATATCCGGATAGAAACTGTCTCTTCCGGAATCGTTGAAAATGTCCAACAGTGAAGAATCAATGTATGCAACTAAGGTACTGGTGGAACTTCCTTCTGCGTTTATGAACCGTGCCCGTTTGGTACAAACATGGTGAAAATTGACGGTACAGCAAGGATGATCATCGTCGTGTTTGATTCCACTGTTGTGTTCGCGTGCTTTTCTGTCAGCTTGTCCAATGATGGCGTTGATCTTTGAGGTGTTGTTGGGTTTTATAGCATCCAAGATAGCCTGCAAATCCCGAAATGTTGAAGGTTTATTGCCGCAACGAGCGAAACACATAAACACCCATTGCGTCTCCGGACACAACGCGTTCTCCTTCGGAAGTACTTTATAATTGATGTTTAATGGTCTTTCTAGGTAGTCGCGTTTGTCGTCGTGAATAACAGGCATGCTGATGAGATGAAGGGGAGTTTTCCTGGAAGGTGCAAAATACCTTTCAGCCCTTTAAATCATTACCAGAGGCTTCATTCAGTACGGGTACATGAAACTCGAAAATTTGCATTTACGACGCGTGACTGGATCATAAAACATATAAAAATTTGTTGTTAAATGTCAACAATGGAAAGTCGCGTGACCACAAATGGATCGTCGATCCCTCCTCCGCCTCCACCCCCTCCTCCTCCCACACCGATCCCATTTTCACCATTGCTATCCTTGCCATCAAATGCGAAAAGCGCAGCGGTAGAAAATAGACCATCCATGAATGACTTGTTTGCCGAGATTCGCGCTAGGGGAAACTCCAAACCTTTGCAAAGTAGGAGAACATTTCAACGGATCGAAACCGGAGCCGATCCTAAACTGCAATTGAGCAAAGAGTTAGCAGCCGCAGCCGCTAAGCGTGCGGCAAAGACATTGAATTTTGTAGAACCCGCAAGAAAGCAACTATCGATAGATGAGCCGCCAAGGGGATTGTTTGCAGATATCCGAACTGCAAAAGGCAAGTCTCCAAAGAGAACAAGTAAAGGGGACGATGAGAAACCGAAAGTCACTAGGTATAAGGTCAAAGGTTTGAAATGTGGCGAGTATCAAGAAGATCCTCGAATACCTGTGGATAATGTTGAAGTTTTCGCCGATCTGGACGAGTGTGAGAGAACGCGAAAGTACAACGCAGCCAGAGAAGCAATTTTGAATACGGTACTGAAGTATGGTAACGAAGTGAATGAAGCCGAGTCCAGAAGGGACAAAGTTTTAACTCAATTGCAGCGTGAAAGGGAACGATTACGTAAAGCAGAGGAAAACGGAGATGTTGAAAACAGACAAAACTACATGAAATCAGTGTCCAACTACGAACTGGAATTGAAAGTGGCGCAAGATAAACGTGATGCGTCAAAGGCAAAGTTGGATGCAAATTGGGACTTTTTCAACAACTACATAATGTTACCGTTATCCAAGAGACCGCAAAAGGATACACATGAGTTTTATCTGCACTTGAAGCGACAGAAACCAGTTGCTGAAAACTGGACCGTCGATTTCGTAGCGCAAGAATTCGCAAACTATTTTAAAATTGACTTGCCAGGTTATGAAGTAGGTGGAGTATCTGGTTTAACTTCAGCACAAGTGAAACAGGTACTCCTGAATTCGCCATTGAGAATTCATCTTACAAAGGAAATTCTATCCCAGATAATGGGTGCGTTAGGAGTTCAAGTTGATGCTGGAGTTATGGAAGAAGATGATCACGAAACAATATTGGCAGACGAGGAACAGTATTATGATGCGCCAATGGGTCCTGTACAGCAATCATTGTACGACAAAAGCCAACCGCGTTTGTGGAAATCGGAAGGTGATATCGATACAGGGAGGAAAGGTCCCGTGGAAGATTGGTTAAGATCATTGAATAACATAGGGATACAAAGCGGCGGTGATCAGAGCCACATAGCAACATCAAGGAAAATTCCCAATGCTTTCAAACAGTACTTAAAGGGTAGCAGTTGCGGTTGTAACTCGAAAGGTAGAACATCGGTAAGTGCGTTTAATGCAGCAGGTAAGCCTGCCGTAGTGATTCGTGGAGGAGATGCAAGTGAAGAAAAGGCGTCAATTGAGATGGTTCTCGGATAAATTCGTAATCTGTAAGAAATAAGCCTGAGATAAGCTTGGGATCTGATTTTACCCGGTCTGAACTATCGATAGTTAGCGGTATCAGATAAAGTGTCCCGTTAGCGAGAGATTTGCTACGCAAATCCTCGAGCGTTGTTGCAAAGCAACAACTCCTTCGGCGACCCAAATCGTTCGCCGTAAACCAAATACTTACTGGTGCCGACTTTGACAAATATGAAATGTGGCACAGAAAGAAAGCGAAGTATCAAGGTTTCTTTGTAACCAAAACAGTTATATAAGTAAAACTGTACATGTAATAACATCATCTCATCAAGAAATGGAAGAAAAGTACAGCAAGGAATTGTCTGCCAAGTCAGAAAAACTTGCTAAAGAAGATGCTGAAGAAAATGAAAAGTGGGAAAATGAGAAATTCAGGTATCACACCGAGCCCGATAATTATGTACAGGAGATGAAAGAGAATCTTGCTTCAGAATTCGCGACTGTGGTCTGCGATTGTGGTCTGCGATACGTTGCGTGAAACAGCAGGAAAAAGAAAAAGTTATAAACTTACAATCACATTGAACCGTCTTGTGCAAGGTTGGCGATGTCTTTACTCATGGAGATGGAAGAGAGTAAAACAAAAGTTGGAAGAGTTACAGGATGATACAGAGGTCCAACAATTTTTTGGGAAACGTGGTTATAAAGTTATAGACAGTAATGTATCAATGGAGGAAGGATGCCAAGATGACGATGATTTATATGGTGCAGATACAACATGGAAGATAACCTACAATATATTTCTGTTGAAGGATTCTGAAATGTAACGAATGGATCGACAGTTACAAGATTAAACATATGGCTTATCACGAACCCAGATATTCATGGCTACTTTGGTTCCTTTATGTACCGGCATTCCTCCATGTTCTGTTCTTGGATCTTGAACCCCATCTTTTTTAGTATTGAACCAAAGCACAGCAGTGCCTTTCTTTGGTTCAATGTGCATATTCAATCTGGGGAAAAAGGTTGATCCCCCAGATAGAGGTTCTGAAAGATAAGCCAAGATGGTCAAACATCTTTGTCCCCTGAGCAAAATTTCGTTCTTTGAGTAATCGGTAGCACCATCAAAGTAGTCAAAATGAGGTGCGTATTGTTCAGCCGTGTCGTACTTGACCAGTTGAACAATGCTTGAAAGCACAGCATTTTCACTTTTGGTGAACATGCAGGAACTTGAGGTGCGTTTGTCATTGATTTCATGTGACAAGTCTTTGCCTACAACCACTGACCTTTGGTATCTATTTTTGGCTACATCTAAGAGGTAAGCAATTTCTGAATCTGTCAAAAAATTGTGCAAGACAATGATCCAAGGATCAGTACATTTCACAGTGAAAGAATAGTCGCCCAAATGCAAACTGTTGATATCAAGCATGTTATTGTTAGTAATCAGTAACAAAAGATAAAATTTTAAAACTTTGCGCAGCTAAAGACCAAACGCATGTGAATATCAGTCGATATCGCTATCACTATCTGAAAACCCCGATTCACAATCCAAACTGGATGTCAAACTAATATCACTATCGTCTTCCAAGATTCCATATAGTTTCCAAAGATTTGACATTTGGAAATTTGAAACAGTTGTGATTCCAATAGTTCCCGGCACTTTCGAATAGAGGGGAAAAGTAAGATAAACGCCGTCGAAATCCAAGTACATTGGTTTCCAGAGATTGTCTGCCCAAACTATGAAATTGAATCGATAAGGCATGGACCTTTGAATTTGACACAAGAGATGGAAGAACTCTTCGTTATCCCAAGTAACTTTCTCTTCATCTAGTGACACGTAAGGATCTGTAACATCAACATCGATGTGATAGAATTGCTCAAAATTGACTACGATGGTCTTTTTGCCATTATAATTCAAAACAGAATGCTGGTGTGACTGGAAACATTCGTGTTTGTCAATGAAACTCTCTAAAAAGGGTAGATTCATAAGAGAATCTGTCATGAGTGTTGCGTGTAGAAAATCTTGAACATGCTCAGCGTTGTATATAATTGGACAACTCATCTATCGATAGATAGTTGCCGCAAATGATGAAGTGTTGAATAGTGATTAGAAAACATCCGTTTGAAAAGCTAAAGTTTCCAGAAAATGCTATGGAATCGTATACAATGATGGCATCCCGGCGGCAGTATAAACCCACTTAAACAATGCAACTGGCTGTAACTATCGATAGTAACTTCTAAGATTAGAAAGTTTCATGTTTACCCAATAGCTCATATATAATCAGAAAACTAGTGCTCATTCATAGCAACATAGCAACACAACATTCTCACCACATGTCTTTCCACAATCCAACAATTTTGAGAAAATTAGGATCTTTCATCGGGGGTATTGTAGGCGACGCTTATGGCTCCTCGTATGAATTCAAAACGAGAGACAAGTACACGGTGTCTAGAGACATGGAATGGAATGTATTTGGATTGCCGCCGGGATCTTTTACTGACGATGGATCAATGATGCTTTGTTTGGCAGCTTCATTAGTTGAAAAAGGTGGATTTGATGCTGTTGATCAAATGAGACGTTACGTTACATGGTTCAGAGAAGGTTACATGTCATCAAGTGGCAACTGCTTCGATATTGGGATAACCACCGCTCGAGCGTTGAGAGATTTCTCTATTTCCGAAACAGAGTGGATTCAAAATGGAAAAAGAGAACCGCTGAACCCGTATACAGGTTCTGTTTCCGCTGATTCCAGCGGTAATGGTGGCATAATGCGTTTAGCTCCGGTACCGATATTATACTCTGAAGATCTTTTGAAAGCTAGAGAAATGTCCAAACTATCATCCAAAACGACCCATGGATCTGTTGAATGTCTGGAAGCGGCTGCTTTGATGTCTGATGTTATAGTTACTTACATAAATGGTGGAGAGAAGGATGTGGCATTAGATGAAAATAATTATGGTTGCGAGTCGGTGAAGCAGTTGGCGAGAAAGGTGTTCCTCAGCAAAGATCGACCTGAAATCGAAACTACAGGTTACGTGATCCATACATTGGAAGCTGCATTGTGGGCATTTTACAAAACGTCGAGTTTTGAGGAAGGTATGGTTTTGTTGGCAGGGATGGGTTGCGATGTCGATACAGTTTGCTGTGTGTACGGGCAGATTGCTGGTGCCTATTACGGATACAATGAAATACCAGATAGATGGAAAAACAACTTACAAAGAATGGACTTGATCTGTTCCGTAGCAACGAATCTGTGTATGTAACGTGGAATCGATGTAGCAACTGTAATTATAACTGCGTCTGTTTAAACAAAAACAATATCATATAAAGCCTAATCTTAAGTAAAGTACAGTACAATCATTACAATGGATGTATTACCAAGTTATGAAAGTTCGCAATTAGAAGTTGAACTCGAAAAGGATGCAGGTAAACAGTTGAACGCAGAACAACTGGACATCCTCGAACGAATTACTGCTGGCTCGAATGTAGGTATAACGGGATCGGCAGGGACAGGAAAAAGTTTTGTCATCAAGCACATTTGTTCTGTTCTAGAAAACAATGGAAAGGTTTATCGAATAGTAGCACCAACAGGTGTGGCTGCTGTAAACGTTGGAGGACAAACAATACATAGATTTCTAGGAATAAGACCGGAGGTGAAAACCCTACCTGATTACATAAAACTTTGTATGAAGAGGACAAAGGTGCCATGGACGACACTAAACGTTATCCTTATAGATGAAATATCAATGATTCACCCCAAACTCTTTCTTCTATTCGACAGCATTGCGAAACTACATAGAAAAAGTACTCTACCGTTTGGAGGTATCCAGATGATCCTGATAGGTGACTTTTACCAATTATGTCCAATTAGACAAAAGGATGATGTTGCTGGTTCCGCAGATTACATCTTTGAAACTGATCTTTGGAAGGAATTAGACTTGCATATCACGGTTCTCAAGAGAGTTATGCGCCAAAATGAAAAGCATTTTATCGAGGCGTTGAACGATTTACGACATGGTCTGTTTTCACCACGAGTTATCGCTTTGGTACAACAATGTGCATTAAACAAAAAACAACCTGGAAAACATTACGTAAAATTGCACGCCCTGAACGCACAAAAGGACAACGCTAACGAAACGCGATTGATGAAATTAACAACGAAGGAACGCATATACAGAGCCGTGGACATTGGCAACGAGATATATTTAAAGGACTGCAGGGCTGCCAAGATTATAACCTTGAGAATAGGATGTCCCGTCATGTTGCTTTGGAATATGCCGCAGTATGACTTGTGTAATGGATCAATTGGAATTCTGGAAGATTACGATGAGTTGGGACTTCCTGTAGTGAAATTCAACAATGGACAAAAGGTGTCCATTGTACAACAGACATGGACGATACAGGAAAAGAACCGATTTGGTATCCATATTCTAGCGTCACGGAAGCAGATACCGTTAGCCGTAGCATATGCGATTTCCGTACATAAAAGCCAAGGGTTAACTTTGGATCATTCCATAGTTGATTGTGCAGGCATATTCACAACAGGACAATTGTATGTAGCGTTGTCAAGGGCTGCTACGGTGGATGGACTGATTATAAAAAATTTTGATCCAGATGCCATTATGGTGGATCAAAAGGTGATAGATTTTTATGACACCTTACGATAGTATTCAAGAAACATCAAATATACTATATTTCTGTCCCTCATGATAAACATGAGGACAATGCAAACGCAAACAATCTGTAAAGGAATCAATGTTCACGCGATCTACCACTAATCCCGACTGTTCCTTGTGAGCCAGATGGAAATATTTGAACTTTTGTAATAGAGACTTTAATAAGATTCCTTTACCTCCATACCCATCCTCGATTCTGAGTTGATCCCATCTACCCTTTGTGCCATAAGCCTTATTGATTACGTCTCCAAGTTTGGCATGGGGAGCTTCGTCACTTTCCATATGTTGTTTAACAGAGTAAGTATGCTCAGAGTGTTTCCGCGAAATGAGTTCCAGCTTATGATGTACATCTTTCGATGTTTGTTCTGACACATCTTCTAAGGTTGAAATTTTCCTCTTCAAGTTCTTCACTTCGCGATAAAGAGATTCAAGCTCTTTTTGGATGACCAGATCTTCGGAACACGGGATTTCCAAAATTTTGGGTTTCCTATCCTGTGACGACTCGGTTAAACGACCTTGTAATGACAATCTTTCTTCCACATCATAAAAATTTCGCATGGTATCTTCTGCAAACTTCTTGACATAGTTTGACAAGCCCGTTTGAGCATTTTGAAGATCCACATGTTTAGCTTCTGCGCCTTTAAAATTCTTGGAAACTTTGTCGGTTAAGGATCGACAGTCGTCCTTCAATTTCCGCTGTTGAGTTGCAAGTTCATGATAGCTAGTTTGCAACGCGTGAACAATCTTCCCCAATGTTGTGTAATCTCCTTCTAACGAGTTCTGTCTTTCCACTAGTTCATTAATCTTGGAGCGAACCAAATGCAACGCGTTTCGTGAAGAAGGATCAGTTGGAACCGGAATTGATGTCATTGTAGACATGAATGGAATAGTAAACGAATGTTGTCGACGAGAAATGTTCCTTCATTATAAGAATTGACTTATGAGAGCATTTACTATCGATAGGTACGAACCCAATCAACTAATTCGATCCCAAAAAGTAACGCAATACAGAGATTGTATTGGAATTGCAAACTATCGATAGTTACACTTCAATTTTTTTCTCCCCTAAAGTTAAAACAGATGTTTTCATGGCTCAATAGGATTTTTTCCCAACAGGGTTGTTCCGATGTCCATCTAGGAAATGAATCAAATGAGAATCAATCTACTTCTAGGCAAATGTCTGAGGTTGAGTTAGAAGATGATTTCTATGAGAAGTTTGGTATCAATGAGATGAATATCCTCGTTGTAGCAAATAGAAAAGAGAAGGAAACCTTGAGCAGAATGACCAAATGTTTCTCCGAAATCTTTGGAGGAGGTTATCATTTTTTTCCAGGAACCGCACAGATGAAGACGGAATCTTCTACCATTAAAAACGTTGATTACTTCAAAGATGTGTTGGAAGGAGTAATCCTGTCCCAAAAGGCTGCTTTAGAAGGGTATGATGTTCCTCCTACTCTACTAATTTTTGACAAGTGCGTTGGCAAGGATGATTCGGCATATAGGAAAGTTATAACGGAAAACAGGTCTCTGCGGTTTACTACTTTAACAGTAGTGACAGATCCGAATGATATTGATCAAAGACTGTTAAACAAGATGGATATGATGATAGTGTGTAAAGATCGCAACAAGCAGAAGATGCAGTCACGTTGTAGAAGTTTTTGGGAAAAGAAGTTTTCCAAGATCGTTGGGTATGAAA
>Ga0070658_10002833_pt1 | contig 14408 bp, 16 predicted proteins | sample KBSC13metaG_FD_64664 | JGI IMG/M metagenome (GOLD analysis project Ga0070658, IMG submission 64664) | Corn rhizosphere microbial communities from Kellogg Biological Station, Michigan, USA - KBS C1-3 metaG | ecosystem: Host-associated > Plants > Roots > Rhizosphere > Soil ...
TGGATGCCCGCGAGGTATCCAACTACGAGGTTCGCCGTATTGATGTGGATCCTACGGAGCTTCACCGCTTTGCCAGCACCGGAGAACTTGCCCTATCAGAAGAGCGCGCTTACGGCGTGAGCGTGAACGAATATGTGCTGCTGGGCTCCGGCGAAAAGCAGACCATTCCCGCCCGCTACACGATGGATGGCCGCTTCGTCCGTCTGAATATCCCGGAAGTTCTCAAAATTCCGGACGGCCAGACACTTAAGCCGCTCAATCTGGGCCAGCGGTGCCTGATCGACGCACTGCTCAATCCAGACATCTCGCTGGTCACCTGCTATGGTCACGCCGGAACGGGCAAGACCTTGGTGGCAGTAGCGGCCGGCCTGCATGAAATGTTCAACCGCCGCTACAATGGCATCACCGTGAGTCGTCCGGTAGTGGCCATGGGTGACCAGCTCGGCTTCCTGCCTGGCTCACTCGATGAAAAGATGAGACCCTGGCTGCAACCGATTCATGATGCTCTGGATCTCCTCATGCGTCCCCCAGCTCCTTTGGGACCCAAGCGGAAGCAACAACAACCATCCTCTACCGGCGTACAGTCCAAGAAACCTTACGAGCTTCTGATGGAGCAGGGCATCCTGGAAATCGAGGCCCTCTGCTACATCCGTGGCCGTTCAATTCCGAACCGTTTCTTCATCTTGGATGAGGCCCAACAGCTCACACCGCAGGAGGCGAAGACCATTGTTACCCGGATGTCCCGTGATTCAAAACTGGTGCTGGTGGGAGACCCGGCACAGATCGACAATCCGTATGTGGACAGCCGCAGCAATGGCCTCGTTTACACACGCAATCGTCTGAAAGGTCAGTCCTTCGTAGCACATGTGGCGCTGAATCGTGGCGAACGCTCTGAATTGGCGGAAGCGGGTGCACAGTTGATGTAATGCACTGGCCATACATTGACAGTAGGCCGATGAGGCTCTTTACTCATCGGCCTATGAACTTGCGCAACTTCCTCCTCCTGCTTGGGCTGGCGGTTGTATCCTTTGGCTGCTTCAGCTTGCCCGGAGAAAAGGCAAGCTGGCAGACTGCCGTCGATCATCAGACCCGCCAACTCGGTTACCGGAACTGGATCGTCATTACCGAAGCATCCTTCCCGGCACAGAACCGCCCGGGGATCCGCCAGGTGAATGCGCCGGTGGAAGTGCCGGAGGTGCTGGACTATGTCCTCCAGTCCATGGAGCAGACGGAAAACGTCCGCCCGCAAGTATATGTGACCCGGGAGATGCGCTCCGTGGAAAACGATTTCGCCCCCGGCATCGATGCTTTCCGCGAGAAGCTCAAGGCGGCACTGCACAGCCACGAAACGACGGAGTTGGACCAGCAGTCCCTCATTACTCTGATGGAGGATGCGAATCGCAGTTTCGATGTGCTGGTCATCCGCACGCCCACCGCTCTGCCTTACACTTCCGTCTTCATGGAACTCCAGCCCGGTTACTGGGATGCGGAGTCTGAATCTCGCCTGCGCCAAAGAATCGAACGGGAGCGCATGGAAAAACTGGCGCGTCCTGCGCTTTGATGCTCATGGTCCCCCCGTGAGCCGCAAAGAAGAAGAACTCCGCCAAGTAAGAGAGAATGCCTGGGTCGGCGATGCCGTGCTCGCCCTTTTCGCCCGTCAGTTCGTTCTGAAGGAGCGCAATACCATGGATGGCGAGTGGTTTACCCGGATGACATCCAATGAGTTTCTTAGCGCCTTCGGCAATCCAACCAAGGTGGAAGCATCCATCGGCATCCTTTATCTTGAAGGTGGCCTGGATGCCGCATTCGCGTGGATGAATGCGGAACTCGTCCCACTTTTCCGCAAACAGATTGCCAAGCGGGGTTGAGCTTCGCGGGTTGTCATTCGTCACGGAAACCGCTGGAATCCAGATCATGCGGAAAGAGGCGGCTCACTGGACCTTGGAGGATCTCATCGATTTCGAGCACGAAGTCGCCTCCACAAACGGGCCCGCGACGCCTGCCCAAACGGCAGCACTCACCGCTAGTCGGGGACTGGAAGGAATGGTGGCGCGGCGGGCAGGCCTGCATGCATGGTTGAAGGAAATCAGCACGGATTCCCCCGGCCGCCGATTTTCCACCGGTTTGGGCCTCATCGGCACCGCTCTGTGCATCTTCACGTTTGTTTCCGGCGCCTCTGCCGTTCTAGGGCTGCTGGATCATGAGAAGGGAGGCATCAATGTCGCCCTTTTCCTGGCCATCTTACTGGGAGTGCAGTGGCTGATCCTGCTGGGCGCCCTCCTGGGATGGGCCTTCCGCAGTAAAGCAGCAGAAGGCTTCAGCACCTTTCAAGTCGGACTGGGCTCACTGGCCCGCAAGGTGGGCGGTAGAGAATCCCATCAATGGTGGCGCGGCCTGATGGATGGTGGCACGCAGCCACGAGCAGCGATTCTCTGGAGGCTGGCCCGCCATGCGCAAGGAGCAGGGATCTTCTTCAATCTGGGCATTCTCGGTGGCCTGCTCGGGCTGGTGATGGTCCGCCATGTAGGGTTTTTCTGGGAAACCACCACAGAGGAAGTCATGCGCACCACTCTGGGGAAAATCGTGACGATCCTCTCTCTTCCATGGAGTGGCTGGTGGCCAACCGCAGCTCCAGGGCCGGAAATCATCCGCGCATCCCGCTGGCTGCCCGGCCACTCCCTCTATCTGGCCCCCGGCCCTGCCGCCTGGTGGGAGTTCCTGCTTGCCTCCACCGCCTGCTGGGGCCTGATGCCGCGGGTGATCCTCTGGCTGCTGGCCTGGCGCGGGGAACACAACGCTCTCAGGAAAATCGATTTCCAAGGCCGCCACCACAGGGTGCTCTGGCGCGAATTAACAGGCGCCACCCGCACGGAAAATGATACCATTCCCATGGATGGCGTTCTGGTGCTGGATGTCGGAGGTAGTGGCCTGAGTCCGGATGCCCTGCGCCCCTTTCTCCTGCGCCATCTCAGGGTGAACCCTACAGCCTGGAAAAACGTGGCAGTTCTGGATGAACAGGCAGAGACAGAGGCTGCAGCCGCTCTGGCCAAGGCTCCTGCAGGGGTCGTGCTCATGGCGGAAGGCTGGTCACTCTCTCCTCCGCGCATGACTGACCTTCACCGGAAAATTCGTTCCACTGCAGGTAGCGCTGCACCCATCAAATTCCTAGCCGTGAATGTCTCAAGCGATGGCAAGCCCTCTACCGTCAACAATGAGGAACGAAAGCAGTGGGAGCGCTTTGTGGATTCCCTGCGCGATCCACTGGCGGAAATCCATTTTTACCTGGCCGATAGCTGAGGCAGAACAGTCCCGGCTATAGCAACTCCGAGAAAACAAGCGTGCCGCTGGCCGTCTGCAGCGTGCTGACGACGGATGCTTCCACGGTACTGCCGATTTTCGATATGGCATGATTCACCACGATCATCGAGCCATCCGGGAGATAGCCCACCGCCTGATGGTCTTCCTTTCCGGGACGGACCAGTGCGATGCGCAGCCGCTCCCCTACCACCACGGAAGGCTTCAGCGCGTCATCCAGCTCATGGATATTGAGAACATCGATGCCTTGAAGCTTCGCGATTTTCGTAAGGCTATCCTCCGTCGTCATCAGGCGCGCCGAGAGAATGCGGGCCGTTTCGATGAGACGGGTATGAAGTGCCGTCTCCTCCCCGGAACTGCGCTCATCATGCACTGAGATCTGGATCTGGGGATTTTTCTGCATCTGCTCCAAGCAATCCAGCCCACGCTGCGCCCGTTGGCGAAGGCTCGTCTGCGGAGAGGCAGCCTGAGTCTGGATGGACTCCAGTACGTAGCGCGGGACGATCAGGCGGCCATGCAGAAATCCGGAGCCCAGGATGGCGGGCACACGGCCATCCATGATCGCATCCTGATCCAGCACCACTGGCTGACCGCTGGCCGCATCCTGGCGGAAACGGACGTAAGGAATGATAAACGCAAAATCATCCCGGTTACTTCTCAGTGCCAACATGGCCCCAAGGAAACCGAGACTGGCGAACAGAGTGACATCGAACGCCAAGCGCAGCGCATTCACGACCACATCCGCATTTTCCTGACTCTCCAACCGATCCCGGAAGGCGAGCTCCAATAGATTGGAAATCTGCACCCGGGTAAGCAGCCAGGCACAAAACAACCCCACGCCCAGACCAAAGGTGGCGGTGGAAAATCCGCGCAGGGTAAAACCCTTCATCAGCGTTTCAATAGCGATGAAGACGATGGCCACCGCCAATCCCGCCATGAGACCTGTGGCGATGGAAACCTCAATGGCAGTCCCTTTCGTGCTGAGCGCGATAGCGACGCCCGCAGCCTCGCAGACTAACAAATAGCTGAGACGTGCAATATTGACTGAAGGTGCTGATGCCATGAAGATAATTCTTCCGTGAAGGTATTCATGCCACCCCGCCTATCAGCAAGGTGAATCCCACATGCATGGGAATCTTCAGCCCTGCTCGTCCGCCGTATCCTTGATGTCCTGCAGGGCCGCGATGAAGTCTCCTAAAATTTCGGCAGGAACCATGATCGTGTCCCGATTTCCACCTACATCCTCGGTAATTTTCACCACCATCCCACGCGAATTTTGTTTTAAATCGAGGAAGAACACCTTGCGGTCCGCCAGGATCTTTTCCGTGTGCAGCAAATCACTTTCCACTTATGCCTCCTTTTGTTGTTAAACTGTATTGATCGACCATTTTGAACCGTTGCATGTCAATGGAATTCCCCGCAGGCTGCTGAAGCCGTCCTTTCATTTTCCATGCGTGATTTTCTCCCAGCCACCCGCCCGGCCCTCGTTCTGGCCCCCATGCAGGATGTCACGGATCTGCCATTCATGCGCGTCCTTGCGCGCCGCAGCACTCCGGACTGGTTCGTTACAGAGTATTTCCGCGTACATCCGGACTCGAAGCCGAACAAATACATCCTCCGCTCCATCGCTGAAAATGAAACCGGCCTGCCGATCTTCGCCCAGATGATTGGCCGCGATATTCCAAATCTGATCCGCACAGCAGATGAGCTGGCAAGGTATCCCATCGCGGGGATCGACCTGAATCTCGGCTGCCCGGCACCCATAGTGTGCAGTAAAAATGCGGGCGGCGGGCTGCTGCGGGATCCGGAGATGGTGAATCGGCTGATAGGCTCGCTGCGGGCAGCCATCCCGGGACGGTTCACGGTGAAAACTCGCCTCGGCTATCATTCGGAGACTGAGTTTGCCCAACTACTGGAAATCTTCCGCTCCCATGCCATCGATGGCTTAACCATTCATGGCCGCACCGTCATGGAGCGCTATCAGACACCCGTCCATCCGGAATGGGTGAAGCAGGCGGTCGCCCTCATGCCATGCCCGGTGATCGCTAATGGAAACGTGGTTGATGTCTCCACCGGTCTCTCCTACCACGCTCAGACCGGCGCTGCGGGACTGATGATCGGCCGGGGGGCTATCCGTAATCCATGGATCTTCGGACAATTGAAGGATGCTTTTGAAAATCGCACTCCATTCATCCCCGCGTTCCGCGATCTGCTGATATACATCCGTGATCTGTATGACGAACTGGCCCGGGAGACGCCCCGCTTCGATCCACTGCCTCACGTCCAGCGGATGAAGAAAACCTTGGCCTACATCAGCCACGGACTGAATGAGGAGTTCGAACAACAAATCCGCCGGGTGAAGACTCCGGAGGAATTTCACGGCGTTTGTGAGGCCCAGCTTGACCATGACACCCCATTGCCTGCGCAACCACCTGTGAGCTCGAAGCTCTTCTGCGGATTCGGCGCCCTGAACAACGCTTGAAGCGTGACTGCGATCCGTGTGAATACTGACTTTCCGCTATTGAGCTTCCCCTGTTGCCTTGCTTCAATACCGCCCCGGCACTGAGCCGGAACACACCCCGAACCGATTACAACCACCATGGGAAGAGCTTTCGAATGCCGCCGCCGTGCCAAGGAATCCCGCTGGGCCACGATGTCCAAGGTTTTCCCCAAACTTGCCAAGTCCATCACGATGGCCGCAAAAAACGGCGGGCCGGATCCTGAATCGAACGCCCCTCTCCGTGTAGCGATCAACAACGCCAAGGCGCAAAACCTTTCCCGCGACAACATTGAAGCCGCCATCAAGCGTGCTGCCGGAAAAGATGCCGCTGATATCACGGAGGTGACTTACGAAGGCAAGGGCCCGCACGGTTCCCTCTTCGTTATTGAATGTGCCACGGACAATTCCAACCGCTCCGTGACGAATCTCAAAACGATTTTCAACAAAAACGGCGGCCAACTGGTGAACTCCGGGCAATTGGATTTCATGTTCAACCGCAAGTCCGTGGTCGAATTTCCCACCCCAGCCGGCAAGGACCTTGAGGAGATCGAATTCGAGCTCATCGACGCTGGTCTGGAGGAGTTGACGGAAGAAGAAGGTCTCGTTTCCGCCATCGGTGAGTACTCCTCCTTCTCCAGCCTGTGTGCGGCGGTGGAAGGCCTGGGCATTACTCCCAGCAAATCCAGCCTCCAACGCCTACCGACGCAGCCGATCGAGCTGACAGAAGAACAGATGGTGGATGTGGAAAAAATTCTCGATCTCATCGAAGACGACGATGACGTGCAGGCGGTTTACACCAATCTCGCCTGAGCCCTACTTGGATGCATTCACGCTTGGGCTGATCCTTCCCGCCTGCTCTACCGCTTCCATTTCCATGGGAGCGGATCGGTAGCCGTAGTGAATGCATTCTGAAAAATAGCGCACCAGGAACGTGACTATCCCACCAGACGCTTCGTATTGGGCGGTGTGGGCGCACTCATGGGCGATAAGCTCCCGTTCCCGACCGGAAGCAGTGCCTTTCCGTAAATAAATGCCGTAACGCAGGCACAGACCTATCGTATGCGTGGAGATTTCCGGCCAAAACTTGGACAGGGCACGGATGAACCTGCCATTCAGCACCGGGATATTCCGCACTTGCAGCACACGGATTTTCTCTGGATGCCTTACCCCTACTTCAGCAGCATCCATCATGCCTTGGCTGGAAAGTGGCACTCCTTCCCGCAGAATCTTCCGCTCATGCCATGCCACCCATATTCCAGCGACAGGAAGGAAGAGCAATCCAAGCGAGGCTGTTTTCCCCATCATGATAACACTAAAAAACCGATTCGGACTCACGTCGGAATCGGTTTTCATAAAAGTCTGGGGAAGATGATCAGGCCAGAGCTTGCAGCTTTGCCTTCAATTGATCCTTGGTGATACTTGCGCCAACGATCTGATCCTTCACTTCACCATTCTTGAAGAACAGGAGAAGCGGGATGGAGCGAACGCCATATTTCACAGCCAGTTCACGGGCATCGTCCACATTGACTTTTCCCACCTTGGCAGCACCTTCAACTTCAGACGCGAGTTGATCGATGACTGGACCGATCATTTTGCAAGGGCCGCACCATTCAGCCCAGAAGTCCACGAGGACTGGAACATCTGAGTCAATCACTTCAGATTGGAAATTTTCGTCGGTAAGTTTCAAAGCCATGGGCGGAATTTGCTACCGGAAGCCTGAAACGTCAAGAGCCGCCCTGTGGAAAGCAGGACGGCTCTTTAAAAAAGGAAGCAGGCGAAACCGATCAGAAAAGACCACCCCAGCCGAGGCCGGAATCGGTCAGCCATGTATTGGCGGTCATCAATTGAAGAACCAGCACAACGAGAGCAGCACCGAGTAGAACGCCGGAAAGAATTTTTACAACACCACTACCTTCTTCGATTTCCTCCTCATCCTCCTCCACGGAGACGGAAGGAGCGGCGACTGCTGCAGCAGTGGGAGCCTGAAGAGGCACCGTAGCCTTTGGCAGGCCGATAGGTGCGGATGGAGTCAAACCGCCTCCCGCTGGCGGAAGAGTTCTCCCGGCAGGTCCCGGTAATGCCGTCCCTGGACGGGGGGCAGGAGCAGCCGTCGCGAGGCGAATGGTCGGCGCGGGAGCGACAGGACGGGAAGAACCAGGCAGCGTCGCTGCTGGAGGAGCAGGCGCAGATGGAGGAGATGGGCGGATGGGCGGGGCCGTTGGAATCGGCGGAGCGATCGGTGCGCCACCTGCGATGGGAGGAGCCACTGGGGCGGAAGGTGCTGCCACAGGAGGAGCTACTGGAACAGGCGCTGCCGTAGGGGTAGGACGTGGAATCGTAGGAGCCGGAACGGGCACCGGAGGAGCAGTAGGGCTGGGAGGGCGAACGGTAGGAGCCACTGGAACCGGGGAAGCAGGCGGTGCATCAGATGCCTTGAGTGTCACGCGGACAGTCTCTTTTTTCAGAGGCACGCTGGACGTCTGCTTCGATGGACGCAGTGGATTGTTTTCGTTTTCGCTCATTCGCTCGATGGGTTTAAAGGCTTAGGAAGCTCACTAAGACAAGTTGCATGGAGGCTGTCAAACTCCCAGAGCAGGATTTCTTCCAGCAATGGCAATAAATTTTAGTGTTCTTTCCTCGTTGTGGTTGCTCCTATCTGGCCGTCACCATGTCAGCCGAAAAGACCGCCATTTCCCCGACCCGTTCCCAAGATTTCCCCGAGTGGTATCAGCAAGTCATCAAGGCTGCTGATCTGGCCGAAAACTCGGAGACGCGCGGCTGCATGGTCATCAAGCCATGGGGCTACGGTATCTGGGAGCTGATTCAGCAACAACTGGACCGCAGATTCAAGGCCACCGGCCACCAGAACGCTTACTTCCCATTGTTGATTCCCCTTTCCTATCTGGAAAAGGAAGCGGAGCACGCGGAAGGATTCGCCACGGAGTGTGCCGTAGTCACCCATCACCGTCTGGAAGCCCAGAAGGACCCGGTCACCGGTAAGACGAAGATGATCCCTTCCGGGGAACTGGCAGAGCCCTATGTGATCCGCCCTACTTCCGAGACCATCATCGGTGCCGCCTTCGCCCGCTGGGTGGAGTCTTATCGGGATCTGCCGCTGCTTATCAATCAGTGGGCTAACGTGATGCGCTGGGAAATGCGCCCGCGCCTTTTCCTCCGCACGGCGGAGTTCCTCTGGCAGGAAGGCCACACGGCCCATGAAACCAAGGAGGAAGCCATCGCGGAAACCCGCCTGATGCATGGCCAGTATGAGGAATTCCTCCGCGATCACCTGGCCATCCCTGTGATCCCTGGCGAAAAGACGGAAAACGAGCGCTTCCCTGGTGCCGATATGACGCTGACAGTGGAAGCCATGGTGCAGGATCGTAAAGCCATTCAGGCCGGCACTTCCCACTTCCTGGGCCAGAACTTCTCGAAGGCGCAGAATATCTCCTTCACCGGCCGCGATGGCACTGTGCAGCACGCTTACACCACCTCATGGGGCGTCTCCACCCGCATGATCGGCACCCTGATCATGGCCCACTCGGATGACGATGGCCTCATTCTGCCACCTCGCGTGGCCACCCAGCAGATCGTCATTCTCCCGATCACCCCGAAGGAGGATACGAAGGAAGCGGTGCTGGCCTCCTGCAAGGCTCTGGCCGAAACCCTGCGCCATCAGACCTATCATGGCGATCCTCTCCGTGTCCACGTGGACACCCGCGATCTCAATGGCGGCGTGAAAAAGTGGGAATGGATCAAGAAGGGCGTGCCGATCCGTATCGAGATCGGGCCGCGCGACATCGAGACCCGCAAGGTCTGCATCCAGCGCCGTGATCAAGCGGTGAGCGTGAAGGAATTTGCCGAGAAGGAAGACTTTATTCAACGCGCCCAAGACATCCTTCAGGAAATCCACGAGACTCTGCTCAAGCGTGCTACCGATTTCCGGGACGAGAACATCACTCTCTGCGACTCCCTGGAGGCATTCAATGCCCACTGGGCCCAGGACAATCCCGGCTGGCTGCTCACTCCATGGGCTGCCACACCGGATGAGGAGGATGAGCTTTCCAAACAGCACAAAATCACCATCCGCTGCCTCCCTCTCGACAAGCAAAACGAGCCGGAAGCCGCCTGCATTCTCACTGGAAAATCTACCAAATCGCGCGCCATCTGGGGCCGCAGCTACTAACAACCTACCATTATGGATGCCTCCAATCCCTACACACCTCCGTCTTCGTCCATCGCCCCTCCGCCACTGCCACAGCAGACGGATGACATCGCGAAGCAACTTGCAGGCATCCAGTATCCGCTCACTCTTTCCTTCAAGATTTTCGCCCTGGCCAGCCAGGCGACGGTGACGGATGCGAATGGGCGCGTGGTACTCTACACCAAGCAGAAGCTGTTCAAGTTCCGCGAACATGTGCAGATCTTCACGGATAAAAGCCAGTCCACCCTGCTTGCCGAAATCAAGGCGAACAAGGTGATCGATTGGTCTGCCCGCTATTTTTCCACGGATGCCCGGGGCGGGGAAATCGGCAGCGTGGGCCGCCGTGGCTGGCGCTCCATCTGGCGCGCCCACTACGAGACCTTCAATCCCGGGGACAACATCCCGGATTATTCGATCCGCGAAGAAAACCCGTGGGCCAAGGTGGCGGATTCCTTCCTCGGAGAAATCCCTCTGGTGGGAATTCTGACAGGCTATCTCTTCCACCCCCGCTATCTGGCCGCCCGAGCAGATGGCATTCCGGCCCTGCGCATGACCAAAAAGCCGGCATTTTTCGAAGGCCGCTTCCAATTGGAAAAACTCTCCGATCTGACGCCACGGGAAGAGCTGAACCTCTTCCTTTCCTTCATGATGCTGGTCTTGTTGGAACGCAGAAGAGGTTGAACCGCGAATGAAGAGAATAGCCTGTTCTCTTCCTTCAGCGTTCGATGTGGGACGTTGAACGTTCGATGTTCCCTCCTTTAGGCTTCTTATCCGCCTTGAGCATGCCACAGCCAGCCGCCACGTCGATTCCTCGGCGCTGGCGGAAGGTGCAGGGAAACCCGGCCTCGCGGAGAACCCGCTGAAAGGCCACGCCTGCATTGCTCGATTTCCCGCCGAATCCACCCGTCGGATTCAGGGGGATGAGATTGATGTGGGCATCGATGCCCTTGAGAAGTTCTGCCACGCGGTGCGCGGTTTCCTCTGAATCGTTCTGTCCCGCGATGAGCGTCCAGCCGAAGAAAATGCGTTTCCCGGTAATCTCGCCGTATTTCCGGCAGGCGGCGATCAAGTCTTCCAGCGACCATTTTTTACTCACTGGCACGAGTGCAGACCGCTCCTCCTCGGTGGAACCGTGAAGGCTCACGGCCAGACGGTAGGGACGGCCCTCCTCTGCCATGCGCAGGATATTCGGAATCACGCCCACCGTGCTGATGGCGATGCGTGATGGCCCGATGCACGCGCCCCGCACGTCGGAAACGATGTCCATCGCCTTTAGCACCGAGTCATAATTGTGCATTGGCTCGCCCATGCCCATGAGCACCAGATTCCGCAAGCGGCGGTCCGGATGCGTTTCCTTTAAGGCACGACGGACATGCTGCACCTGGGCGACGATCTCTCCTGGCCGCAGGTGGCGCACAAAGCCCATCTGGCCAGTGGCACAGAAGACACAGCCCATCGCACAACCGGCCTGGGTGCTGAGGCAGGCAGTGAAACGGCCATCATAGCCCATCAGCACCGTTTCGATGGTCTGGCCATCGCTCAGCTTTAGCAAAAACTTGCGGGTCAGTCCGTCCGAGCTGCGGATTTCCTCCACCTGCTCCAGCACATCCACAAAGAATGGCTTCCCCTCCCCCACATTCTCCGCGACCCAGCGTTGCAGCGGCGGAGAAAACTCACGCTCGGAAAGATCTATTTCACTTTCTCTTTCCAGCGCACGCCATAGAGCCTTGGCATGATGCTTCAGCACACCACCTGCCGCCAGGACCTCCTCCATCTCGGTAAAATCGAGATCGTGCAGGGACCGTGCGGCAGCGCTCATGCGCGCAGTCCTACTCGGCAAACCAAACGGAGCAAGTGTGTTTTTCTCTCACACAACTCCGTGTTCGTTCCCTGTCTTCGAATACGGAGAATCAAAAAGCTCTACGAAAAGCCCGCACTCCCGAGCTTTACTGACAGCCATTTCGCATGGTGTTTTGACACCAACATACAGATAATAGTCCCAGCCAAAATGGATGAAGCGCCCCTCGTCTTCCAACCTACACCAATACCTGTTTCTCAAGACCGCCTGACATACCGACCGTAGCCCAGGGAGCGGAAGCATTTCCTGCTCATCTGGCTTACGTGTGCCTTTTATCAATTCTTCAATGTCGCAGGCACGCAGGCCTGAGGCGCCATCCGCCTCTATCAATTTCAGTGCTGCGTCGATGTATGCTGCTTCTACCTTAAGATAGTCTTTTTTTGTAAAAAACTTACCTTTGAATGTTTTTCCTATTTCGGAAAAGCATGTCCACTCATCCCTAGGATAAGCACCCTTTTCATCGCGCAATGCAGGGTTGTATTTGGTAATACGGTATTGAGTCATGCGGCCCAGTTTTCCATTTTTCGCCTGAACAGGGCCCAATCTTTCGGGTGATAATGAAGGCCTAGAAAGTTGTGATGTCGGCCACTTTTCACCTGGATTATGATCTGATCCGGCGCACTTAGGTCGATGTGATTGATCGAATTCCGGGGAATTTTGCTCCATCCCACCTGCACCATGTCATTTTTAATTAGGGTAGGCTTACTGGACAGACTAATCCCCACAGCCATTAAGGCCAAAATATGCCAGCCGGATGGTACTTGATACAGCCTCAAAGCCACACCGATCCCAGCAAGGATGAATAATGCCGCGAGCATTGCGGGATTTTTGCGGATTCTCATGATTCCCGCAGTTGCCTCCTTCCCTTCATCCCGATTTGGAGAATCATTCCCTGATTCATCTTGAGACGGCTCAGACATGCGCTTTTTTACAACACGCCCTGTGATCCAGCAATGAAATCTAACTACCCCTACTACCTCGCGAATCACCCGGAAGCTCCGAATACGGAGCTGGAGGTGCTGAACAAATTCAGCGGCGAGGTGGTTTCCAGAGTGGCGCTGGCGGATGCGGAGGCGATTGACCAGGCGATCACTGCGGCGGTGGGGGCGGCGGAACCCATGCGGAAAATGGCTCCCTATGAGCGAAAGGAGGTGCTGCTGCATTGTGTGGAACGTTTCACTGAGCGTGCGGAGGAATTGGCTCATGTGCTCTGCCTGGAGGCGGGAAAGCCCATCAAGGATAGCCGGGGCGAGGTGACGCGCCTGATCGAAACCTTTCAGATCGCCGCCGAAGAATCCGTCCGGATGGGAGGTGAGGTGATGAATCTGGAGATCAGCCCGCGCTCAAAAGGCTATCGGGGAATGACGAAGCGGGTCCCGGTAGGGCTATGCTCATTCATTTCCCCATTCAATTTTCCGCTGAATCTCACGGCCCACAAGATCGCGCCCGCCATTGCGAGTGGTTGTCCGTTCGTATTGAAACCGCCCAGTCTTACTCCGATCAGCGCCCTGATCATGGGAGAAATTCTGGCGGAAACGAACCTTCCGAAAGGTGCTTTTTCCATCCTACCATGCAAGCGGGACGGCGCTGAGCTTTTCACCACGGATGATCGGCTGAAGCTGCTCAGCTTCACTGGATCGCCCGACGTGGGCTGGGAGCTGAAGAGCAAGGCAGGGAAAAAGAAAGTCGTGCTGGAATTGGGAGGAAATGCGGCGTGCATCATCGATGCGTCTGCGGATTTGGAGGATGCAGTGAAGCGCGTCACCTTCGGCGCTTTCTATCAATCCGGCCAGAGCTGTGTCTCCGTCCAGCGCATCATCATTCACGAATCGGTTTACGATGCCTTTCGCGAAAAGCTGTTGGCCGCCACCCGGGAATTGGCCTCCGGCGATCCGGAAGATGAGAACGTCTCAATCGGGCCACTCATTTCAGAAAAGGAAGCCGTGCGTCTGGAAGAATGGATCCAGCAGGCACGCGATGCCGGAGCGAACCTGCTGTGTGGCGGCACTCGAGAAGGCGCGGTGCTGGAAGCCACCCTGCTGGAGAATGTCCCACTGGATCAAAAGCTGGTCCGGGAAGAAGCATTCGGCCCGGTGGCCATTCTTAGCCGGTTTTCCCATTTTGCCGACGCCCTCACACAAGCCAACGACAGCCACTTCGGCATCCACGCCGGAGTTTTCACGAATGATTTGGAGCACGCCTTTTCCGCATGGGATGAGCTGGAGGTGGGCGGCGTGCTTATCAATGAAGTCCCATCATGGCGTGTGGATCACCTGCCCTATGGCGGGGTGAAGGACAGCGGCCTTGGGCGTGAAGGCATCCGATATGCCATGGAAGACATGACAGAAATACGGGCACTGGTGATTCGAAAGGCCTAAGGCCTATCAGGCACGCTCAAGAATTTCCACTTCGTAGCCATCCGGATCGGTCACGAAGGCCATCTTCCGGCCACCATTGGAAAACTTTTCACGCCACTCGGAAGGCCAGATTTCGATGCCGGCTTTTTCGATCTGACCACAATACTCGATGAT
>Ga0070658_10002834_pt1 | contig 14407 bp, 15 predicted proteins | sample KBSC13metaG_FD_64664 | JGI IMG/M metagenome (GOLD analysis project Ga0070658, IMG submission 64664) | Corn rhizosphere microbial communities from Kellogg Biological Station, Michigan, USA - KBS C1-3 metaG | ecosystem: Host-associated > Plants > Roots > Rhizosphere > Soil ...
AGGCCGGGCGAATGGATGCCGTCGTCATTGGTGACCAGGATGCGCATGGCGCGGGGCTTAAACCACGACTCGCCCACCGGCAAGGTGACAATTAGCCGATCTTGGTCTTGCCGTTCATGTAGGGCTGCAGCGCCGCCGGAATAGCCACGCTGCCATCCGGCTGCTGGTAATTCTCCAGAATCGCCACCAGGGTGCGGCCCACCGCAAGCCCCGAGCCGTTCAAGGTGTGCACCGGGCCTTTCACCTTGCCCTCGGCATTGCGGTAGCGCGTGTTCATGCGCCGCGCCTGGAATTCGCCGCAGTTGGAGCAGGAGGAAATTTCGCGGAAGGTATTCTGGCCCGGCAGCCAGACCTCGATGTCATAGGTCTTCTGCGCGCCAAAGCCCATGTCGCCGGTGCAGAGCGTCATCACCCGGTGCGCCAGCTCCAGACGCTTGAGGATTTCCTGCGCCGCGTCGGTCATGCGCTCATGCTCGGCGTTCGACTGCTCCGGCGTGGTGATCGAGACCAGTTCGACCTTGGAGAATTGATGCATGCGGATCATGCCGCGGGTGTCACGCCCTGCGGCGCCGGCCTCGGCGCGGAAGCAGGGTGTGAAGGCGGTGAAGCGCAGCGGCAGCTCGGCTTCGGCCAGGATTTCGTCATTTACATAATTGGTGAGTGAGACTTCGGCGGTCGGGATCAACCAGAAGGGATCTTCACCGGCGGTGCGGAACAGGTCGTCCTGAAACTTTGGCAACTGCCCCGTGCCGAACATCGCGTTATCCCGCACCAGTACCGGCGGATTGACCTCGGTATAGCCAAACTGCTGGGTGTGGACGTCCAGCATGAAATTGGCCAGCGCCCGCTCCAGCCGCGCCAGGTCCGCCTTCAGATAGACGAAGCGCGCGCCCGACACCTTGGCGGCGCGCTCGAAATCCATCTGGCCCAGCGCCTCACCGATCTCGAAATGCTGTTTGGCGTTGTTGATCCCGGGCGGCTTGCCGAAGGCACGTGCGGCCATCGGCGCATTGCCGCTTTCGTCCGCGCCCTCCGGCACATCGTCAGCCGGAATGTTGGGAATGACCGCCAGGGCATTGCGCAGGGCCTTTTCCAGTTCGCGCTGCTCGGCCTCGCCCTGCTGGATGGCGTCTTTCAATCCCGCCACTTCCGTCATCAGGGCGGTGGCCTGCGCCTCGTCTTTTTTCGCCTTGGCCTGGCCGATCAGCTTGGAGGCTTCGTTGCGGCGCGCCTGGCTGTTCTGCAGCCGCACCAAGAGTTCCCGCAGCGCCTTGTCCCGGGCCAGCAAGTCCGCGGCAATGGCCTGCCCGTCCAAACCGCGGCGTTGCAACCCACGCGCGAATATTTCCGGCGCTTCGCGAATGGCCTTGATGTCGTGCATGTTTTAAGTCCCCGGATACGGGCAAAAGCAGAGTAAAGCCGCCCGCGGAGCGGAGGTTTGCCACGTCCCCGCGCCCGCCGTCAAAAGCTAGGCTTTCCGCCCCCTGGAGCTTAACAAGTCCTTAAAATCGTGCCGTCAAATCCCCTGAGGCGCGAAACCACACCGCAACCCGCCCATGGCATTCTTCGAACCGGAAAAGTGGGGGGTTCGGTGCACAACCGGCGTACGATCACCGTGGGGGACGATATCCGCCGTGCGCTCGACCGCCTGGATGGCCGTCTGTCTCACCTCGGCCGCCTGGGATCGACCACCGCCCTGACCGCCATGGCCGTCACCGCCATCGCGATCCTGCACTTCCTGGTGCGCACCGCCGAAGGCCTGCCGGTACAGCCCATTGCCATGTTCAACCTCGTCGTCGAGGTGGCGCTGGTTGCCGCGCCCATCATCTTCTACGCCCGCGATGTGATCGCCCAGCTGAAAAGCTCACGCAGCGACATGCGGGAAATGTCGCGCCGGCTGGCCATCTCGGTGGAGCAGGCCGAGAACGCCAACCGCGCCAAGTCCGCCTTCCTCGCCAATATGAGCCATGAGCTGCGCACGCCGCTGAACGCCATCATGGGCTTTTCCGAAGTGATGAAGGACGAGCATCTGGGTCCGGTGCAGAATGCGCGCTATCTCGCCTATGCCGGCGATATCCATTCCAGCGGGCGCTATCTGCTCGGAATCATCAACGACATTCTCGACCTCTCCAAGATCGAGGCCGGCAAGATGAGCGTGGATTCCGCCGAGGAATTCCCGCTTTGCCAGGCGCTGGAGGGTTCGCTGTCCATCTGCGCCAGCCTGGCGGAAAAATTCGGCGTCCGCCTGGTCACCAGACTGCCGCCCGACAATGTGCGGCTGCTGGCGGTGGAGCGGATGGTGCGCCAGATCCTGATCAATCTGGTCGGCAATGCCATCAAGTTCACCCCGTCCGGCGGCACGGTGGAGATCACCGGCGCGCCGCTGGTCGATGGTGGCTATGCCATCACGGTGCAGGATTCCGGCATCGGCATGACGGACGCGGAAATCGCCAAGGCACTGATGCCCTTCGGCCAGGTCGAGAACAAGATGACCGCCACGCGCAACGGCACCGGCCTGGGGCTACCGCTGGCCAAGGCCATGCTGGAAGTCCATGGCGGACGGCTGGAGATTCACAGCGCGCCGGGCCGCGGCACCTCGATCATCCTGAAATTCCCCGCCGGCCGCGTCGTGCCGGCGCTGAAGGTCGCCGCCGCTTAGCGGCATCCGATGCCTATGTCGGCGTCAGATCCTGCGCGGCTCGTTGCGCGTCTTCCTTGGCGCGGCCCTTCTCGATCATCACCACGCAGATAATCGAGATCTCGTAGAGCAGCACCAGCGGCACCGCCAGGCTCAGCATCGAAATCGCGTCGGGGGGGGTGAAGATAGCCGCCACCGCGAACAGGCCGACGATGGCGAATTTGCGCATGTCCTTGAGGGACTTGCTGCTGACGATGCCCACCTTGCCCAGCAAGGACAATAGCACCGGAAGCTGAAAGGTCAGGCCGAAGGCGATCATCAGGGTCATCACTAGGTCGAGCCAGTCGCTGACCTTGGCCTGCAGCTCAATCCCCAAGGTGCCGGCCTTGGCCACTTCCTGATAGCTGCCGAAGAATTTCACCGTGAAGGGCAGCATCACATAATAGACGAAGGCCGCCCCCATCACGAACAGCACGGGCGTCCACAAGAGAAAGGGCAGGAAGGCGCGCTTCTCATGGCGGTAAAGGCCGGGCGCCACGAAAATCCAGATCTGCGCCGCGATCATGGGAAAGCCCAAACAGACACCGCCGAACATGGCGACCTTGATCTGGGTGAAAAAGATTTCCGGCAGCGCCGTATAGATCAGGTGATTGGTGGCGGCCGCCAGCGGCCGTTCCAGGAATTTCAGAATGTCCGTCGAGAAAGCAAAGCAGACGGCAAAGCAAAGGGCGAAGGATGCAATGGCCCAGATCAACCGGCGCCTGAGTTCGAGCAGGTGCTCCATCAGCGGCGCTTTGGTCGCCTCCAGCGCGGCTTCGTCTTCGGGAGTGGGATCTACCACGGCAGGACCGTCATGATGCGGTGCCTGTCGGCACGGCGGGTGTCTCCGACGGGGCGGCGGGCTCCGTGGCGGCCGAAGAGTCTGTCACCTGGAATTCACCACCGCGCGGCTCGGCTGTGCCTTCCACCGGCGGCTCGGTCACGGTCTGCGGCGGGCCGACGCCTTCGATGGCGCTGTCCACCTGTTTGGTGAGGTCATCGTTCACCGCGCTGACAGAGTTCACCATGTCGGAGACGGGATTGTTCTTCTTGAGCTCTTCGATTTCCTTGCGCAGCTCATCCAGCTCGGCCTGGCGCGCCATCTCGTCGAAGCTTTTGCGAAACTCATTGGCCATGTTGCGGGCCTTGCCGGCCCACTTGCCAGCCGCGTGCATCATGCGCGGCAGGTCCTTGGGGCCAACCACGACCAGCGCCACCACGAGCATGATGACGATATGCTGCCAAGCGAACAGATCGAACATGAGGCGCGCGCCGCCGCCGTCAGACGCCAAACGTCAGACGGTGGTCTTGTCCTTGTTGGTGTCTTCGGCGTTGATGACCTTGGGGTCTTCCGGCTTTTCCGACAGGCCCTTTTTGAAGCTGTTGATGCCCTTGCCGAAGTCGCCCATCAGGTCGGAGACCTTGCCCCGGCCGCCGAACAGGATCAGGGCCACGCCGGCCAGCAACAACCAGTGAATCCAGCTCATACTACCCATGGCGTTCTCCTAAACTCTTGAAAAACCGCGCTTTTGGGCCGGCCTGCCCCGCGCGGGTCCAGTTCTTTGGCTCTTTAAACCCCGCCCCGGCCCAAGGTGCAAGTACACTGGCAAAAAGGGGTTATTTCCGAGCCCGCGCGCCTGGTTCCGCTGGCTCCGCCTAGCCGACCAGTATCTCGCCCTTGCGCCCTAAAGCATCTGCGAGGGCGCCAAGTCTTTTCTGCACCGGCTCGCCGGCGATGGCTTCGCGCTGCGCCGGCACTTCCAGCACCACCTTGGAAGGGGTCAGGCGCAGACGGTAGTGGGCCAGTTCGCCGGCCGCCGATGCCGACAGGGAAAAGGCAAAGCGCCAGGCCAGGCCCAGCAGCAAGGCGCGCTTTTCGTCCTCCTTGTCCAGCAGACCCGACAGCGCCAAGGCCTGCGGAAAGTCCTCATCGCCGGAATGGCGGTGAAAGAGGCTGGCTGCGATCAGGGCGCGGGCGCGGTGGCTGGCGCCGGCGAAAGGCGCGGTCAGCACCTGGCCAAGCGCGCCGATCGCGCGGTCATCGGGATGGCGGCGCCAGGCCACATCCGAAAAGAAGGCGGACGCCTCGCGGATGCGCGCCATCTCGATACTGTCATTCTCGAACAAAGGCGCGGTCCAGCCAAGCATCTCATGGGCATGCACGGGCACTCGCGCCTCGCGCGCATTCGCGGCGCGGGAAAATTCCACCAGCGGATCCTTGGCGCGCTCTTCGGCCGGAAGGCGGGCATAGAGCAGGCCTTCGCGCAGTCCGAAAGCGGAGATCACCACTTCCTTGATGTCGCTGGCCTCCAGCAGCCGCTCCAGCACCACCGCGCCGTAGGGGAGACTTTCGGCGCGCCGCTTGGACACGACCTTGATCTTGCGCACGCTGTCGCGCGACAGGCCGGCAAGCAGCCGGCAAAGCCTGAGCGCCCGCCCGCGCGGGATGGTGTAATGCTGCAGGACATGGAGCGGATAATTCTGATCCTCCATATCCACCCGCGCGAAGCTGCGCCAGATGCCGCCCACTGCATAAAGCGCCGCGGCCGAAATATCGGGCAGGTTCTTCAGCCCCTTGTCCACGATATCGCGCGCCTTGTCGGCATCGCCCCTGGACTGGTCCATCAGCCGCAAGGGACCGAAAGGCAAGGTGAAGGCAGCGCCGGTCTTGCCCGCCTTCACCGACACCATGTCGAGAGAACCACCGCCCAGATCGGCCACCAGGCCGTCGGCGTCAGGAATGCCCGCCACCACGCCTTCGGCGGCGATGCGCGCCTCGTCTTCGCCCGCCAGAATCCGAACCGGCCCGCCCCAGGCGCGTTCGGCGCGGCCGATAAATTCGGCGCCGTTGCTGGCGTCGCGGGCCGCGGCCGTCGCCACTGCATCGCGATACTCCACCTTCAGTCCGTCGGCCATCATGCGAAAGCGCGACAGCGCCTCCAGCGCCGCGGCGCAGCCTTCGGCGTGAAGCCGGCCGGTGGTGACCATGTCCCGGCCGATGGCGCAGATGGATTTTTCATTCTGCAGAGTGGCGGCGACGCGGGTCTGGCCCTCATAGATCACCAGACGCACCGAGTTGGAGCCGATATCGACAATGGCGATCGGCCCGCGCGCCCTTAAAGGCACGGAAGCCTGGCCCTTGGACTGCAAGACGTTGGGGAGGTCGGCAACGGGCATAGGCTAGTGTTCCGATTCCGAAATTCGCACCATCTCCATATCGGGTTCTTAGCGAATTTCGGAATCGAAGGACACTGGCAAGTTATTCCTTGCCGGTGTCGCGGCATTAACCGCGGCGCGGCGCCGAATTCTGCATCTTGAGCGCACGTCCGCGGCCCGAAAGCGACGGGTTGGTCATGAAATAGGTGTGGGCGGAGAACGCATCGGCGTCCTCGGAATGCGAATCGCGGACATAGCGGCCGTCCGCCTGCATATACCAGCTTTGCGCCTGATCTTTCAGCTGCGCCACCATGATCTGATCCAGGACTTGTTGATGCACCGTCGGATTTTCGATGGGAACCAGGGTTTCCACCCGCCGGTCCAGGTTGCGGGGCATCCAGTCGGCGGAAGAAATGTAAACCTTGGCGCTGCGATGCGGCAGTTCATGGCCATTGCCAAAGCAGATGATGCGGCCATGTTCCAGGAAGCGGCCGACGATGGATTTGACCCGGATGTTCTCGGAAAGACCCGGAACGCCGGGCCGCAGGCAGCAAATGCCACGCACAATCAGTTCAATCTTCACGCCCGCCTGGCTGGCGCGATAAAGCCCGTCAATCATGGCGGGGTCGACCAGCGAATTCAGCTTGACCCAGATGCGGCCCGGCCGCCCTGCGCGGGCATGCATGATCTCCTGCTGGATGTTCTCGATCAGCCGGCCGCGCAGGGTGAGCGGGGACATCGCCAGCCGCTCCATCGCCACGGGCTCGGCATAGCCGGTGATGTAGTTGAAAAGCTGGGCGGCATCGCGCCCCAGCGCCGGATCGGCGCTGAACAGCGACAGGTCGGTATAAATCTTGGCGGTGTTGGGATGATAGTTACCGGTGCCGAAATGGCAGTAGGTGACCAGATGTCCGCCTTCCCGGCGCACCACCAGACTGATCTTGGCGTGGGTCTTGAGCGCGATGAAGCCATAAACGACCTGCACGCCTGCACGCTCCAGGTCGCGCGCCCATTTTATGTTGGCGGCCTCGTCAAAGCGGGCCTTCAATTCAACCAGCGCGGTGACCGACTTGCCGGCTTCCGCCGCCTCGATCAGGGCCGAGACGATCGGGCTGTCGGATGAGGTGCGATAGAGGGTCTGCTTGATCGCCACCACGTCCGGATCGGCCGCGGCCTGGCGGATGAACTGCACCACCGAATCGAAGCTTTCGAAGGGATGATGGACGATCAGGTCCTTTTCACGGATGGCGGCAAAACAGTCGCCGCCATGATCGCGGATGCGTTCGGGGAAGCGGGGAATATAGGGCTTGAACACCAGGTCGGATCGTTCGGGCAGGATCAGCTTGGAAAGGTCCGACAGGCCCATCAGATTCTCGATGATCACCAGTTCGGAATCATCAATATCCAGATGCTCGGCGATGAACTGGCGCAGCGCCTCGGGCATGGAGGCGCTGCATTTGACATGGATCACGCTGCCGCGGCGCCGGCGCTTGAGCAGGCTCTCGAACAGCAGCACCAGATCTTCGGCCTCTTCCTCGACTTCCACGTCGCTGTCGCGCAGGAGGCGGAACATGCCCCAGCCCGAAACGCCATGGCCGGGAAACAGCCGGTCGAAATAAAGCGCGATGACATGCTCCAGCGGAATGAAGCGCGCCTCGCGCGGATTGGTGTCGGGCAGGCGGATGAAGCGCTTGAGCTGCGGCGGCACCGGGATCAGGGCCGAGAAATCCTTGCGGTCACGCTTGTTGGTGAGCTGGACCGCGATGGTGAAGCCCAGATTGGGAATGAAGGGAAAGGGATGCGCCGGATCGATGGCCAGCGGCGTCAGCACCGGGAAAATCTGCTCCACGAATTGCTGGTTCAGATATTCGCGGTCGCCGGACTGGAGTTCGTCGCCCGTCACCACGCTGACACCTTCGGCGCGCAGCTCGGCATGAAGCGTCGTCCAGATGCCCTGCTGCTCCGCGATCAGCCCGCGCGCCGTCTCATTCACCTGGGCGAGCTGTTCGGCTGGCGTCAGGCCGTCGGAACTCGCGGTGGTGACCCCGGCCCGCACCATGCCCATCAGACCCGCCACCCGGACCATGAAGAACTCGTCCAGGTTGGAGGCGGAGATGGAGAGAAAGCGGACCCGTTCGAACAAAGGATGGCGGCGGTTCTGCGCCTCTTCGATCACCCGGCGGTTGAAGGCCAGCCAGGAAAGCTCGCGGTTGATGAAGCGGGCCGGCGACGCCGGGTCGAAGGCAAGATTGTTGCCCTGATGCTCCAGGGAGACGACTTCTTCCGTGGAGACGGTTTGGGTCTCGGCGGAATCCTCATTGGCCACGGCAAGGGACGGGTTCTGGCTGGGGGTAGACATGATGTTTCCTTGGGCCGAACCCTAGCCAGAAACCGTGAAATTGTAATGACATAGAAGTGTCAAAGCAGGCCGGATAATTTGGGGCCTGCCAGCAAATCCTTGATAAGGCTCAAATTTATGGGCCGCTGCTGGGCCAGCGCGGCGGCATCGGCCCGGGCCACGAAATCGTGAACCGCCGCCGGCGAACGCTCCAGGCTGCGCACCATGTGGAGCACGACATTCTCCGGAACCTGTAGCTGGCGGTCGGCGAACAGTTTCACCGCCAGCCCCATCAGCAGGGCGTCATCCGGCGCCCACAGCGGAAAGGAAAGAAGCGCGCGAACCCGTGACACCAGATCGGGCAAACTCACCTGCCATTCGGCAGGCGCGGTTTGCGACGTGATCAGAAGCGGCGCGCCCCGTTCCAGCAACGCGAACAGGGAGGCTTCCGCCAACCCTGGCCGCGCGTCTTCAACCACCAGCGCGCCATCGGGCACATTTTCGAGCAGAGCGGCGGCGGCTATGGTTTGGGCGCCGGCTTTCTCAGCCCACACCGCCGCCAGATGCGACTTGCCGCTGGCGGAGGGGCCATATAGCGCCGCCGCCGGCGCCGGCCAGGCCGGCCAGGAATCGATAAAGGCGACCGCACTGCTGTTGCCGGGCGCCACGATGAAATCATCACGGCCCGACGCGCTGCGCACCTCGAGCGGCAGGATAAGCTGGGTCACGTGGGTTGGCTCATTGGGGAACATGCCTTCCCGCCAGCAGCCCGCGCAGCATCACCGCCGCATAACCGGCGGCAGCCAGCACAGTGAAGAAGGCGCAGGCGAAAGCGAGTGCCAGGGTCAGACGCGGCGCATCCAGATTCAGCGCCAGAAGCAGCAGCAAAGTCAGGATATAAATCACCTGCACACCGGTCGAAACCTTGCCGACAAACAGCGTGGGTGTCGCCAACCCAAGCCCCAGCAGTTTGATCAGACCCCAGGCCAAGGCGAACACCAGATCGCGCCCGATTACCAGCACCACCAGCCAGAAGGGCGCGGCATTCACGGCATAGAGCGCGGTGAAGCAGAACAGCATGAGCAGCTTGTCGGCCGCGGGATCGAGCCAGGCGCCGAAGCCGGATGTCACGCCCCAGCGCCGGGCGATGAAGCCGTCCAACCCGTCGCTGAGGCCCGCCGCGGCGAAGACCAGCAGCGAGGCCGTGTCATGGCCGGAAAGAATCAGCCAGGCGGCCAAGGGCGCCGCCAGCAGGCGCATCGCCGAAAGCAGGTTCGGCAGATGCCGCACCATCCGCTATTGCCCGCCTTGTTGCCTGTTTGAGGCCAGCATCCACTGGCCGCTGCGATTGCTGAGGGAAAGCCCCGCACCGCCCAGCGCCTCACGCAATTGTTCCAGGCTTCCCTGGTACGTCAGATTCATGCGGGCATAGCCAGTGGTCATGGCTGTCACGGTCGCGCCTGTGACATTGCCGTTGGCAGCCAGCACGGTCTGGATCTCGCCCCACTGTCCCAGATCGGTGATCCGCACATCGACGGTCAGATGGCCGCGCTGGCTGAAATCAATGGCGGTGCGGGTCTTCCACAAATCCTCCATGGCGCGAACCGCGGCCTGGGCTGCCACGGGATAGGTGGTGCCAACCGTACCGGTCATGGGCACTTCGACCTGGGTCTTGGCGGTCTGTTCGTTTGCCGCCAGGCGGCGGATGTTCACGGTCATCTTGCCGCCGGCATAGACGGCCTGGACCAGACCCACCTCGGTCACGTGATTCTTGGCTGCCACCGCCGCCACCTCGTTCCAGCCGGCGGCATCGAAGTTCAGACCTGACAAGCCTGCGTCATCTTCCACCGCCAGCACGGTGAAGGGCACCTGGCTGTCGCGCAGAGTGGGAGAACTCAGCGCACTGGCCCACGGGCCCTGGCCAACGCCGGGCGACATGGGAATCACCAGAATGCGCCGCGCCTGCGTCTGGGAGAAGGCGATCTGGGAGGCGCGCAACAGCCGCGCGACCGCCTCCGGATTGAACATGTAGGTGACGTCGGCGACATAACGCGTGGTCGAGCGCCGCTCGTTGGCGATGGAATAGCCGCGACCCAGGCGCTGCAAAGCTGTCCCATCCAGCACCGGCTGGCGCGGCCAGTCCGCCTGGCGGGTCAGGCGGCGGTAGATGATCTGGAAGGCCTTGGAACGGCCCTGGGCGATGGCGGCATTCAGGGCCTCAGAAGAGGAGGCGCCACCGGCATCCACATGGACCCCCGAGACAGTGAAAAGCCCGTTCTCCTGCGCCAAAGCGGGGCACAAGCCGGCGGAGACAAGCAACAGGACGAAGGCGAGGACGGTGCGAAAGCTCATGCGGGGCCTTTTGGACGGGGCGCAACTATACCGACCGCATCCCAGCGGCGGAAGGCACCTAACGCCGTGGCAAATCTGACAAAATTGCGACCCTTTGCGGAAGATGTGCGTGGGCCAGGCCCGCTGCTTGCGCCCCCGCCATGGGCTATTTAAAGGGTGGCCATGCCTGATCCTGAAAACGGCCTCACTTACAAAGATGCGGGCGTGGACATCGACGCCGGTGAGGCGCTGGTGGAGCGCATTGCCCCGGCCGCCCGCGCCACCCGACGCCGTGGCGCCGATGCCGATCTGGGCGGCTTTGGCGGCCTGTTTGATCTCAAGGCGGCCGGTTTCAAGGACCCCATCCTGGTGGCCGGAACCGACGGGGTAGGCACCAAGCTCAAACTCGCTATCGATACCGGGCTTTTTGGGGGCCTTGGACAAGACCTGGTCGCCATGTGCGTCAACGACATTGTCGTGCAGGGCGCCGAGCCACTGTTCTTTCTGGACTATTACGCCACCGGCAAGCTGAACGTGGACATAGCGGCCGTGGTGGTGGAAGGCATCGCGCGCGCCTGCAAGGAATCGGGCTGCGCCCTGATCGGCGGCGAGACCGCCGAGATGCCGGGTGTCTATGCCAGGGGCGATTTCGATCTCGCCGGCTTTGCCGTGGGCGCGGTGGAGCGCGCCGCCATTTTGCCCAAAACCGGCGCGATGCGCGAAGGCGATGTGGTGATCGGGATCGCCTCCTCCGGCGTGCATTCCAATGGCTTCTCCCTGGTACGCAAGGTGGTGGAGAAATCCGGGCTTTCCCTGGACACGCCCTGTCCGTTCGCGCCCGGCAAAAGCCTGGGCGAGGCGCTGCTGACGCCGACGCGGCTTTATGTGCGCGCGGCGCTCGAGGCCATGCATACCGGGGGCGTGAAGGGCCTGGCCCATATTACCGGCGGCGGCATCACCGACAATCTGCCGAGATGCCTGCCCGACGGGCTGGATGCGCAGGTAGATCTGGACACGATCGCGGTGCTGCCGGTCTTCAAGTGGCTGGCCAAGGAAGCAGGCATCGCGGAAAGCGAAATGCTGCGCACTTTCAACTGCGGCATCGGGCTCGTCGCGGTGGCGGATGAAAAACACGCCGGTCACGTCATTGACGCGTTCCAGGAAGCCGGCGGCCAGGCCTCGCGTATCGGCAAGCTGGTGCGTGGCTCTTTTGATGGCGCCTCCGCGACAAGCCGCGACGGCGGTGGCGAAGCGAAAGTCGTTTATCGCGGGGCCCTCAAGCTTTGAAACGCGTTGCGGTCCTGATTTCCGGGCGCGGCAGCAATCTGGGCGCGCTGATCGCGGCGCAGGACGCCGGTTACAAGATAATTCTGGTGATCTCCAATGTCGAAGGGGCCGGCGGCCTGGAGAAGGCGCGTGCGGCTGGCATCGCCACCGAGGTTATTTCGCACGCCGGCAAGAGCCGGGAAGCTTTCGATGCCGAACTGGACGCAGGTCTACGCGCCGCCGGCGCCGAGCTGGTGGTGCTTGCCGGCTTCATGCGCATTCTGTCAGACGGTTTTGTGCGCGGCTGGGAAGGCCGGCTGATCAATATCCATCCCTCGCTGCTGCCGGCCTATCGCGGCACCAAGGTGCATGAACGCGTGATCGCGGCCGGCGAACGCGAAAGCGGCGCCAGCGTGCATTTCGTGGTGCCGGAGCTGGACGCGGGGCCGGTGATCGCCCAGACCAAGGTGCCGGTCCATAGCGATGATACGCCGGAGAGTCTTGCCGCGCGCATCCTGGCCGTGGAACACAAGCTCTATCCCGACGCCCTGAAGCTTTTGGCCAGCGGCAAAGTCAGGCTGGAAGAAGGCCAGACCGTCAGGCTTTAGCCCGCCGCTCCAGCCACCAGACAAAGGGCGGTTCGAAATTGCACGGCCCGACCAGGCCATATTTGCCGGTGTCCACCAGCGGACAGAAACGCGGACCGGCCGGCGGCGGCGGCATCGTGCGGTACAGGGTGTAGGTATTGGTGCGGGTGACACTGCCATCCAGCAGGTCGCGCCAGAAAAAGCCGCCGCCCCAGACCATGAAGCCCGCGACCACGAACACGGTGATCTGGAAAATCCGCTCGGCGATCCGCATCACAGCGCTGCTATGCCTTCCGACATTTCCCACAACCTCTCCGCATCCTCGTCGTTGCGAGCCTCGGGGCTGGGCATGGCGATTTTGGATTCATAAAAATATTCGCCGCTGATATTGGCGACTTCGGGCGAGGACGCAAGATAGGTGATGGTCCTGGCCCCCTCTTCCGGCGAGATGGCGCCGATGGGCTTGGCCACCTTGAACACCGTGCGCATCAGGCCGCCGGAATTGTCGCCGAAGCGGGTGGCGACAAAGCCCGGATGCAGGGCGTTGGCGGTAACGCCGCTGCCCTTCAGGCGGCGGGCCAATGCAAGGTTGAACAGGATGTTGCAGAGTTTGGATTTGGAATAGACGGGAAAGCCCGCATACCATTTGCGCGACTGCAGATCGTCGAAGTCCAGCTTGGCGCCGCGATGGGCATTGGAGGCGGTGGTGACGATGCGCGCGCCCGGCTTCAGCCTAGGCCGCAGCAATTCGGTGATGACGAAATAGGCCATGTGGTTGAGGGCGAAGGTCATCTCCAGCCCATCCGCGGTCTCGAGCCTCTTGTTGAACATGGCGCCGGCATTGTTGACCAGCACGTCGATCTGCGGTTCGCGCGCCAGCTCCGCGCCCACCCGCTTCATCTCCGCCAGGGTGGAAAGATCGCCCATGTGTACGGCATGGTCCACGCCCGCATTGGCCTTGTGCAATTTCGCCATGGTGACGTCTGCGCGCTTCTGATCGCGGGCGGTGAAGACGATACGGGCGCCCTGCTCGGCGAGACGCACTGCTGCCACTTCTCCGATACCGGATGTGGCTCCGGTTATTATGACTGTCTTACCTTGCATGGGTGCTCACTTCCGCCACCTTCATGGCGTTCGCGGGGCGAAAGGTCCACTGGACCTTTCGCTGATCCCGCTCACCTTCCCCGATGCCGGAGGTCGCGCCGGTGATGATGACGGTTTGCCACGCATGTGAAAAAGGCTCCGTTCGCGAGAACGGAGCCTTATAGCATTGGTGCCGGGCTTCGTCCCCGGCTCGCGTCGCGCTGATTGCGCGACGCTGCGCCGTTCGACGCTCAAATCGGTCCACTGGACCGATTTGACCGGCTACGCCGGTCGCGTCTCACCCAACAATATCCAGATCCCGGAAGAAGAACCGGATCTCATTCGCGGCGGTTTCGGGCGCGTCGGAACCATGCACCGAATTGGCCTCGATCGACTCGGCGAACTCCTTGCGGATGGTCCCGGGCGCGGCATTGGCCGGATTGGTGGCGCCCATTACTTCGCGGTTCTTGGCGATGGCGCTCTCGCCCTCGAGCACCTGCACCACGACCGGACCCGAGATCATGAATTCGACCAGGCTGGGGAAGAAGGGACGCTCGCGGTGAACACCGTAAAACGCCTCGGCATCGGCGCGCGACAGGCGGATGCGGCGGCTGGCGATCACGCGCAGGCCGGCATCCTCGAACTTGGCGACGATTTTGCCGGTCAGATTCCGGCGCGTCGCGTCCGGCTTGATGATGGAAAGGGTGCGCTCGACGGCCATGAAAGCTCCGGAATATTGAAAAGCGGGCGCCTTATAGCGGCGCGGCGCGATAAAGAGCAAGCGATACCGAAAAAGCCGCGCCGCTATTGGATTTCCCCCTCCGCCCTTCGCAGCGCAGGCGCTGCTACGGGCACCTCCCCCGCAGATGCTTCGCATGCGGGGGAGGAGGGTTTGCGCGCCGCACAAGCGCCGTTATAAGGCCCCACAAATGCTGGCAATTGACAATGTGACGGTCCGGATCGCGGGCC
>Ga0070658_10002837_pt1 | contig 14399 bp, 17 predicted proteins | sample KBSC13metaG_FD_64664 | JGI IMG/M metagenome (GOLD analysis project Ga0070658, IMG submission 64664) | Corn rhizosphere microbial communities from Kellogg Biological Station, Michigan, USA - KBS C1-3 metaG | ecosystem: Host-associated > Plants > Roots > Rhizosphere > Soil ...
CCGCCAGCTACGACGGCGAGGACATCGGTCCGGTCATCGGTCCGCTGTACGACGAGATGTTCTGTCGCCTGGGCACGGCGGGCATCCAGCCGTCCGGGGCGCCGATCGCCTATTACCTGCCCGAGTCCGGCGACGGGCAGGTGTGGGTACACGCGGCGGTCGAGGTGGCGTCCGGGACGACCGCGGCCGAGGGCCTGGAGGTACTCGACCTGCCCGGCATCGGGTCGGCCGCGACGATCGTGCACCGCGGCGCGATGGACGAGGCGTTCCGCAGCATGCAGCTCCTCGCCCGATGGATCGACGACAACGGGTACCGGCCGGTGGGGTACGCCCGGGAGGTGTGCCTGCAGTTCGATCCGGAGAACCCGGCCAACTGGGTGCACGAGTTCCAGCTCGAGGTGAGTCCGGTCCCCGACTGACCACTGTGGACAGTCGGAGACCGGGATGTCACGCCGAGGCGGCCTGCCTGGGGAAGTCCCGGTTGCTGTGCGTCGGGTAGTCCAGGCCGTAGACCCGCTTGAGGTCCGCGACCGCCTTCAGTTGCGCCCTGCTGTGCGGGCTCGCGCACGATTCGCCCTCGTCGCCCGCTACCGGTTCGAACGAGTGCAGCACGATCTTCTCGAGCAGCTCGCCGAGCGTCTCGTCGTTGAACTCGGCCAGCCCCTTCAGCACCTTGACCAGCCGTGCCTCCATGCGGACCCCGAGCTGTACCCGCTCGATCCGCGGTGTCGCATCACTCATGACGCACCCCCGTTACCTCGGTCCCTTGGGACCAAGGTAACAGCGTGACGCTCAAGCGTCCAGCCGATATACCTTCGTGTCGCGCGGCCGGAACCCGAGCCGCTCGTACAGCCGGTTCGCCGCCTCCCGCGACGGCCGGGAGGTCAGGTCCACGGTCCGCGCCCCGGCCGCCCGGGCCAGCCGTACCGCCTCCCGGGTCAGCTCCGCGCCGGCGCCCAACCCGCGCGCCGCCTCGTCGACGACGACGTCCTCGATCCAGGCCCGCAGCCCGGTCGGCATGGGGAACATGGCCAGCGTCAGAGTTCCGACGACCCGGCCGTCGAGGCGTGCGATGAGTAGCCGGTTGCCCGGCCAGGTCACCAACTCCCGCAGGGCCCGCGCGTCGAGCCTCGGTGCGGATCCCGACAGCTGGGGGAGCAGGTGTTCGAACGCCTCCACCACCGCGTCTGTCACGTCCTGTACGAGTTCAATCTCCACGCCACGACGCTAACAAGCCCGTCGATGCGTAATTGCGCCCGCCGCGCAGCTTGTCGGAGCGGCGCCAGCGGCGTTCGAGAGCCCGGGCGGTCACGGGCCGCCCGGGCCGAACCGACCCGCCCGGGATACGCTGGCACTCCTGCGGGAGGAGGCGGGCGGCGTGGAGCGACCGTCCTGGGCACCCGAGGGTGTCGACATCGACAGGCCGAACGCTGCGCGCATGTACGACTACGCGCTGGGGGGCGCGCACAACTTCGCCGTGGACCGCGAGCTGGTGCGGCAGGCCGAGCAGTCCGTGTCCGGCGTGGCCCGGGTCGCCCGCGCCAACCGCGCCTTCCTCGGCCGGCTGGTGCGCTGGCTGGTCGCCGCCGGGGTGCGCCAGTTCCTCGACATCGGGTCGGGGATACCGACGGTCGGCAACGTGCACGAGGTCGCCCAGCGGGCCGCGCCCGGTACCCGGGTCATGTACGTCGACATCGACCCCGTCGCCGTGGCGCACAGCCGCCTCATCCTCGACGGCAACCCGTACGCCGACGTCATCCAGGGCGATCTGCGCCGGCCCGGCGAGATCCTGCGCGACCCGACCGTACTGTCCACATTGGACTTCAACGAACCGGTGGCGGTACTGCTCGTCGCCGTGCTGCACTTCGTACCCGACGAGGACGGTCCGGCCGGCACCATCTCCGGGCTCGTCGACGCCCTCGCCTCCGGCAGCTACGTCGGCCTCTCGCACGGCACCGCCGAGCACAACGACGACGACGCGGCGACCATGAGCCGCGTGTACCGGCGCACCACCACGCCGCTGCACCTGCGTACCCGTAGCGAAGTTCTCACCCTCGTGAACGGGTTGAGCCTGGTCGAACCCGGACTGGTGCCGGTGACCGATTGGCACCCCGATCCCTCGCCCGAGCCGGCCACGCCGTGCCCGGAGATGCTCGGCCTGCTGGGCCGCAAGCCCTGACGGCGCAACACAGGGGCGGCACGGGGCGGTACATGGCGGCACAGGCCGGAGGTGCCCGAGATTGGAGATCGGGATAGTCTCCCGTGCGTGGGAGGATGGCCAGTGGTCGCCGCGATGGTCAGTCTTGGACTCGTTATCGCGCCGGTAGCCCTTGATAGCCCGTCAGCGGCGGCCGCACCGGTAACGGTGCCGTGCCCGCATGTGACGCCGCCGACGATCCCGCCCACTCCGGCCTCTCCGGCCCGCGATCCCAACGCTCCCGTCATGGGCGGCCCGAAGCTGGCCACGACCGGACTCGCCGTACCCGACGGGGTACCGGCGCCACCGGCGACGTCGGCGCAGTCCTGGGTCGTGGCCGACCTCGACTCCGGTCAGGTACTGGCCGCCTGCGACCCGCATCTGAAGCGCCGTCCGGCCAGCGTGGAGAAGCTGCTGCTCGCCGCGACCGTCATGCCGAAGCTGGATCCCAACCAGGTGGTCGAGGCGACCGCCGCGGACCTGAACCTGCCCAAAGACAGCTCGGCGGTGGGCATGGTGGTCGGCGGCCACTACCCCGTGTCAACCCTGTGGTACGGGCTGTTGCTCGAATCCGGCAACGACACCGCCTACGCCCTGGCCCGCGTGGGCGGCGGGGAGGGCGGGCTGCCGGCGACCGTGGCCGCGGAGAACGCCGAGGCGCACCGGCTGGGCGCCGACGACACGCACGTGGTGGACCCGTCCGGCCTGGACGCACCGGACCAGTTCACCAGCCCGTACGACCTCGCCCTGATCGCGCGCGTGGACTTCGCCATGCCGGACTTCGTCAAGTACGACACCGCGCTGCGCTTCGACTGGCCCGCGCAGCCGCCGAAGGACCCCAAGGGCTTCCAGATTCAGAACGAGAACAAGCTGCTGACCCAGTACACGGGCGGGATGGGCGGCAAGACCGGCTTCACGGACCAGGCGCGGCACACCTATGTGGGTGCGGCGCAGCGCAACGGTCGCCGGTTGGTGGTCACCGTGATGGGCGCCGAGATCGTACCGGCGCGCGCCGAGAAGCAGGGTGAGACGCTGCTGGACTGGGCCTTCGGGTTGCCGGCCACGGCGACCGTCGGCCACCTGGTGACGCCGGACGAGGTGGCCAAGATGGCCAGCCCGGCGCCGCCCGTCGCGCATTTCGGCCAGGCTCCCGCGGCACAGCGGGCACCGGCCGGCGGTACCTCCCCGGGCCTGATGGCCGGGGTGTTGGCGGTCGTGATCCTGGCGTTGGCGATGATCGGTGCGCCGCTGCTGTACCGCGCGGTCCGCCGCCCGCCGCGGCGCGCGACGGTCCGGCGGCAGGTGGTACCCGCGTACGGCGACCCGGAAGCGCCCGCCTACGACGACCTGCGGCCCCCCTCATACGGTGACCGCCACGGTGACCGTGAGTCTCCCGCCTACGGCCGTCGTGAGCCTCCCCGCTACGGCGGCTACGAGGCCAGAGAACCCTGGTGACGCCCCAGGGCATCTGAGCCAGCGCCACTCGGCGCCTCGGGACAATGTTTCCGCGGGCCGCGACCGTCTACAGGTCGAGGACCCGGAGAGGATGCCCGTGACGTACGAGGAGTTCGCCCGTACCCGCCTGCCGGCGCTGCTGCGCTTCGCCGTCATGTTGACCGGCGATCCGCACACGGCCGCCGACATCGTGCAGGACACCATGGTGCGGGCGCACCTGAAGTGGCGGCAGGTCAGCGCGGCCCAGTCGCCCGAGGCGTACGTCCGGCAGATGCTCACCAACGCCTTCCTCGACTGGCGGCGCGGCTCCTGGCTGCGCCGGGTGGTGCTGCGCGACCGGCCGGTCGAGCCGCCGCCCGCCACCGACCCGGCACAGGAATCCGTTGAGCGGGACCGGATCTGGCGGTTGCTGGCCGGGCTGCCCCGGCGGCAACGGGCGGTACTGGTGCTGCGCTACTACGAGGACCTCGCCGACGCGGACATAGCCGAGCTGCTCGGCTGCACGGTCGGCACCGTACGTGGCTACGCCTCCCGGGCGTTGGCCACGCTGCGGGCCAGCGCGCAGTCGGTACAGACGAGTGGAGGTTTCGATGATCGAGGATGAGCTGCGCGAGGTCTTCGCCGATCACGAGGAGCTGGCCCCGCCGGCCGCGCCCCTGGCCGAGGCCATCGAGGAGGACTACCGGCGCCGGCGCCGCCGGCGGCTGGGCCTGCGGGCCGGGGCCGCGGCCGCCGCCGTGGTCGCCGTCGTCGCGGTGCCCGCGGTGGTGGTCGCCATGCACCGCCCGGCCGCCGGGCCGTCCGTCGCTCCGCTCGCCGGTGGTACGGCCTCGGCCGGCGCGGCGACCGACGCCCCCGCGGGCCGGCCGCTGACCCTGGTCGTCGCGCTGATGACCGGCGGCGCGCCGGAGGCGGTCGGGATCGCGCACGTACCGGCGAGCCATGACCGGGCGTACCTCATCGCGTTGACCGGTGACGATGCCGCCGCGCTCGGCAACGAGTTCCACGACGGGAAGGTCGGCCCGCTGACCACCGCGCTGACGCGGGCGACCGGGGTCACGCCGGACGGCATGGTGTTGTTGACCACGGCGGGACTGTCCACAGTGGTCAGTTCGCTGGATGGCATCGACGCGTGCCAGCAGGGCGGCGGCTGCCAGCACCTCACCGGTGAGTCGTGGCTGCCGTACCTGCGGACGAACGCGGCCACCGGTGGACTCGCGAGCGTGGGTACCGGCGTGCTCAAGGGGCTCGCGGCGATCACCGACCCGGCGCGGCTGTCGCGGGTACTCGACGGCAGCGGCGCGATGACGCTGAGCTTGTCCGCGGACCTGCCCAGCCACCACGACCTGAGCGAGGCCCTGGCCGGGATCCGCACCGTGGCCGGCATCGTGGAGCCGGCCGGGGCGGACCGCACCGAGTTGTTCCAGGACCTGAAGACCGACCGGCTGGACGCGTACCTGGCCGCCCACCCGGGCTGACCGGGGCTAGTTGATCATTATGACCGCGCCGAGTACGCCACAGCTCACCGCCGTTGCCAGGCCGGTCGTCACCAACGTGGGTCGCACGGGTTGGCACGTCAGCTGGTAGGCGAACCAACCCGGTACGACCAGGCCCAGGGACGCGAACGAGTACAGCGGCGGGAAGTGACTGCTCGTCGTCAGGTACCAGGTGACCTGCACGACGACCCCGAGCAGCATCGAGGCGGCGAGCAGCCGGTCGCTGTACAGGATGATGAAGCGCCGGGCGAGGAGCACGCCGAGGTAGGTCACCGCGCTGGCGCCGAGCACGATCAGCCCGGCGCGCGGTTCCCAGATGGCCGCCACCGCAAGCCATCCCGGGGTCAGCAGCCCGCCGGGGGACAGCCGGGTGCGCAGGTAGAACAGCAGTGCGCAGATGATGCCGACGGCGAGGCCGAGCACGGCCGCCTCGGGGCTCAACGAGTGGGTGTTCATCAGGCCGCGACCTCCGACAGCGCTGTCGAGTGGGGCTCGATGACGCAGGTCTCCGCCAGCTGGCGCATCAGCCGGGTACCCGCGCCGTGGATGTTGCCGACCGCGACCAGCGAGGCGTTCGCCGGTACCCGTTCGAGGATGCGCCCCGCGACGTCGCCCGGGTCGCCGAGGTCGGTCACCTCGCCGGCCCAGTCCGCCGGGATCGCCCGCCGCGCGCTGCGGGTGGCCTGACCGATCAGGAAGACACCGGTCACGCCGAGTTCGGGGACGATCGCGCCCATCTGCGCGTTGCGCTCCAGCCGGTCCCAGCGGCAGTTGACGACGCCGTAGACCGGCGGGCAGATCAGCCCCAGCCGGGCCAGTTCGACGACGTTGAGCAGGGTGGACTGCGGATCGTTGGCGGCGAAGATGTTGGCGAACCGCAGCAGGCCGGCGGTGTGCCGGTACCGTGTGACGGTCAGCGCGCCCGGGTCGGGCGGCGCGGACCACATCCCGCGCAGCGCGGCCCCCCGCCGTACCCCCACGAGGTCGGCGACCGCGAGCGCGACCGCGACGTTCTCCTTGAACGTCAGCCAGCTGAAGCCGGACAGCTCCGCGTCGCTCACCGATTCCGGGTCGACCTCCAGCAGCCGGCAGTCGCGCCGGGCCGCCTCGACGCGCAGCAGCGGCAGCCGGTCGCGCTCGGCCGTGACGCACACGCCGCCGCGCGGCATGGCCAGCGACAGCGACCGGGCCACGTCGTCCAGCGTCGGACCCATCTCGGCGAGGTGATCGGGGCGCACGTTGGTGAGCACGCCGATGGTGCTGCGGATCAGCTTGGTCTGGCTGACCTCCTGCAGCTTGGGCTGCACGGCCATGCACTCGACCACGAGGGCGTCCGGCCGGTACGCGGCGGCGCGGGCCACCACCCCGATCTGCTCGGCCACGTCCGCCATCCCGAACCGGCGCCGTACCGGCTCCTCGCTCGCGTCGGGATGGATGAAGCGGGCCGCCGTACCGGTGGTCTTGGCCACCGTCCGCAGCTCGCCGCCGCGCAGCGCTCCGGCGATCAGCCGGGTCACCGAACTCTTGCCGCGGGTGCCGTTGACCAGCACCCGAAGCGGTATGTCATCGAGGTTACGGTCATGGCGCCGTTGCTCGATGACGCCGGCCACGGCGAGCAGCAGGCCGCCGACGACCACGGTGAGGTAGAGGTACAGCAAGCACGTCTCCCCAAAGCGCCACATGGAAGGTTAGTTCCCAAAGTGACGCGGATCGATACTCCGGATCACCCTGGGTGGCCGGCCTTGTCCGATGATTCGCAGCCGGTAGCCGGGCATCGTAGTGGTCCAAAGTCATGTGCGGTACTCGCAGCGCCGCCATCCGCAAGAAGGTCTCGTTAAAAGATCACGATGACTCTGAGCAACCGCAGAGAGCTCTTTGCAAAAATTCCTCTGCGGTTTATTGTGGGCGGCATGGACGAGGCTGAGCGGCACGACGACGGGCAGCAGGGCGAGCGGCGGTACGAGCCGGGCCGGGCGCCGACCCCGCCGCCCGGCGGCTGGCCCGGCCTCTTCGACCCGTCGCGCGATCTCATGATCACCCCGCGACGGCTGCGCGGCCTGGCGCACCCGATCCGGGTACGGCTGCTGTGGCTGCTGGAGACCGACGGTCCGGCCACCGCCTCACAACTGGGGCGGCGCATCGGCCAGTCCAGCGGGGTCACCAGCTACCACCTGCGGATGCTGGGGGAGCTCGGGTTCGTCGAGGAGGACGAGGAGCGCGGCAACGGCCGCGACCGCTGGTGGCGCACCCGGTACCGGTCGTCCTCGGTCAGCTTCCGCTCCCCGGACGATCCCGGCGACCCGGAGACCGTGGAGGTCGCCGAGCAGTACCTGCGCATCGTCATCGACACCTACTACGAGCGGATGCGGGGCTACGTCAACAGTCTCGCCGGCCGCCTGAGCGAACTACCCACGTCGCCGTGGACGTTCAGCGAGTACCCCATCGAGGTGACCCACGACGAGGCGCGCGCACTGACCACGGACATAAGGGCGCTGATCGAGCGGTACCGGCGTCCGGCTGGGCCGCATCCCCGGCGCGACAACGCCGTGCGGGCCACCTTCCAGTTCCAGATGCTGCCCGACGATTCCCCGACGCTGCCCGAGGAGCCGTCGTGAAGCGGCGCGCGCCGTTCCTGGCGCTGCTCAGCTCGTACACCATCTCGGTCGCCGGTACCTCCATGTCGGCCCTCGCGATTCCGTGGCTGGTGCTGACGAGCACCGGCAGTGCCGCGAAGACCGGCCTCGTGGGGTTCGCCACGATGGCGCCGTACGTCGCGGCGATGGCCCTCATCGGGCCGCTGGTCGACCGTGCCGGGCTGCGCCGGTCCTTCGTGCTGGGCAACGCCGTGGCGGCCGTCGTCGTCGGCGCGATCCCGCTGGCGCAGGCGCTGGGCGCGCTGCACCTGCCGGTGCTGCTCGCCCTCGTCGCGGTGGCCGGCGTGGCCCGCGGCGCCGCCGACTGCGCGAACAGCGCGCTCGTGCCGACGACCGCCGAGACCGCCGGCACCCCGCTGGAGCGGGCCGCCGGCCTCACCTCCGGCGCCAACCGCACCGCGCTGCTGCTCGGCGCACCGCTGGCGGGCGCGCTCGTGGTCGTCGCCGGCGCGCCGGTGGTCGTCGCCATCGACGCCGCGACGTTCGCGGTGGCCGCGGTGATCGGGGCCATCTGGGTACGCGTCGCGGTGCCGCCCAGCCGCCACGCAGCTTGTCGGAGTGGCGCCGGTCAGCGTTTGCCAGTGGCGGGCGCCGGGTCGGCCCTGCGCCGGTACCGGCGGGACCTCGCCGCCGGATTGACGTTCCTGCGCGGCGACCGGCTGCTGCTGGGCATCATCACGATGTCCGCGGTGACCAATCTGCTCGACCAGGGCCTGTCCGAGGTGATGCTGCCCGTGTGGGTACGGGAGCGGATCGGCTCGGCCGGTGCGCTCGGGCTCATCGCCGGGATCGGCGGGCTCGGCAGCGTGCTGGGCAACCTGGTCGGCGCCTGGCTGGGTCCACGCCTTTCCCGACGCAAGCTGTTCACGGTCGGCTTCCTCGTGGGCGGCTCGCCGCGGTTCTTCGTCCTCGTGCTGACCGCCGCGCTGTCGCCGGTACTCGCGCTGTACCTGGTGAGCGACGCGTTCGGCGGGTCGCTCAACTCGGTGATCGGGGCGACGTCGTACGAGCGGATCCCCGACGAGCTGCGCGCCCGGGTGCTCGGCACGATCCGGGCGAGCGCCTGGATCGGCATCCCGTTCGGGGCGCTGTTCGCCGGGTACGCGGTGGCGTGGCTGGGACTGCGCGCCACGCTGCTCGGCTTCGGTGCGGCGTACCTGCTGACCACCCTGGCGCCGCTGGTCTTCCCGGCCTGGCGCCAGTTGCGCCGACCCGAACCGGTACCGGTCGAGCCCCGCCAGCCCGCGCCGGCCGTGTAGCGCGCGCTACCGGTGCGGGCGGGTGCCCGCCACGCTCACGGCCATGATGGCGAAGATGACGATCGCCAGGGCGAGCAGTGCCCCGATCTTGAGCGCGCCGGCGACAGTGTTGGTCATGGTCTGCCGGGTCGGCCCGTTGGTGGTGTCGGTCGCGGTCCGGTCGTTCCACGACTGCACCAGCAGGTAGGCCAGCAGCACCGCGGCCAGCACGGCGATTACGCAGCCCGTCATCGATGAATCCCCCGTGATGATCTGATCATTCACGACGATCAACGAGCCGCTGCCCGCCCAGGCATCGGGTGGGCGGGAAATCGTCTAACGCCGGGTACCGTCGCCCCGGCGGTCCGAGGTACGGGCGCGGATCGCGCTGGCGAGGTTGTTGACGGTCTCGATGACGGCGCCCGCGGCCCGGTCGACGACCCTGGTGGTCGCCTCGCGCACCCGGGTGCGGAGAGCCTCGGCCTGTTCCTCGGTCCAGATGCCGCGCGGTGGCTGGGGGGCGGCGGAGGCGACGGGCTCGGCGACGGTCAGGGCCGAAACGGGCTCGCCCTCGGCGGCCGACTCGTCCACGACAGCGGCCTCGGCGGCCGGCTCGTCCTCGGCCGGGACGTCTGCAACCGGCTCGCCTGCAACTTGCTGGTATGCAACCGGCTCATCTGCGACGGGCTCGTCCTCGACCGGCGCGGCGGCTTCCTCGGACGCGGCCTCCTCGGCTGCGGACTCGTCCACGGTTGCGTCTTCGGCGGCGTCCTCGACGGCCGTGGCCTGCGTCGCTTCGGCCACGGGAGCGGGCGCTTCACTCACGTCCGTCGACCCGTTGGTCTGTTCCTCAGCCGCGGTCTCAACCGTCTCGTCCGGTTCCACGGCCGCGGTCTCCGCGGCCGGGGTCTCCGCCGCCAGGGTCTCGGTCGCCTCGGCCGGTTCCGCCGTCGCAGTCGGCCGCGGCGTGACGGTCGGCTGCTGCTGCTGCTGCGGCGCGCTGCCTACCTGGTCCGGGGGCTGGGGAATGGTCGGGTCCGCCATCTTTCTCCTCCGTCCGCTCGCGTGTGCTCGCCTGCCGACGGGCCGATGTCCGTTCGGTGCAACGAAGGCGCAGGGAAACCGTACCGCCGGATCACCCCGGGCACATCCCCTGGCGGTGCCGATCGGGGAGCGTCCCGTACCCGGCACATTGCCCGAAGGCAGCGGCTAAAGTGATCAGCATGTCGCAGGAAAACGTTACCGCCGAGGCCGCCGGGACAATCGACGTCGGTGGAGACCTGACCGTGCGCCGGCTCGGCTTTGGCGCGATGCGCATCACCGGCACCGGGATCTGGGGTGAGCCCGAGAACCTCGAACAGGCGAAGGCCGTGCTGCGCCGCACCGTCGAACTGGGCGTGAACTTCATCGACACCGCCGACTCCTACGGTCCCGACGTCAGCGAGCGGCTGATCGCCGAGGCGCTGCACCCGTACCCGGACGACCTCGTCATCGCGACCAAGGGTGGCCTGGAGCGGCCCGGCCCGGGGCAGTGGACGGCCAACGGGCGGCCCGAGCACCTGGTCGCGGCGTGCGAGGGCAGCCTGCAGCGGCTGCGCCTGGAGCAGATCCCGCTGTACCAGTTCCACCGCCCGGACCCGCGGGTACCGCTGGAGGATTCGCTCGGCACCCTGGTGATGCTGAAGGAGCAGGGCAAGATCCGGCACATCGGCCTGTCCAACGTGAACGAGGAGCAGCTGCGTCGCGCCCAGCGGGTGACCCCGATCGTGTCCATCCAGAACCGGTACAACGTGGACGATCGGCAGTCGGAGTCGCTGGTCGACCTGTGTGAGCAGGAGCAGATGGTGTTCCTGCCGTGGGCGCCCATCCAGGACATGGAGGGCCGCGACGCGGTCACCCGGGTCGCGCAGCGGCACGGGGCCACACCGCACCAGGTCGTACTGGCCTGGCTGCTGGCCCGTTCGCCGTCGATCCTGCCCATCCCGGGCACCGGGTCGGTGCCGCACCTGGAGGACAACGTGGCGGCCGCCTCGGTCGAGCTGTCCCGCGAAGAGGTCAACGAGCTGACCGCCGTCGCGCGCTGACCGACCGTCCACAGTAGACCCTTCTGCCTGCGGCAGATTTCCTTGGTACCGGACCGTTCGCGGTTCCATCGTGGATCCCGGGAACGCTCGCCGAGTACCAGGGAGGGGTCATGCAACTCAACACCGGAGGCACCGCGCTCTACGCCGGGTCGCTCGACGACCAGGTGGCCGCCAGGCTGCTGTACCAGCGCATCATCGTGCTGGGCGCGGAGGTGGACGACCAGGTCGCCAACCGGCTGTGCGGCCAGTTGCTGCTGCTGTCCGCGGAGGATCCGCGCAGCGACATCAGCCTGTACATCAACTCACCCGGCGGCTCGGTGACCGCGGGTCTGGCCATCTACGACACGATGCGCCTGATTCCCAACGACGTGAGCACGTTGGCGATGGGGTTGGCCGGCAGCATGGCCCAGTTCCTGCTGACGGCGGGTACGCACGGCAAGCGGTACAGCCTGCCCAACGCGCAGATCCTCATGCACCAGGGGTCGGCGGGCTTCGGCGGTACCGCGGCGGACGTCGAGATCTACGCCGAGCAACTGGAGCGCACCGGTACCACCATGATGCGGCTGATCGCCGAGCACACCGGGCAGTCCGTGGAGACCGTCGAGCGGGACAGCCGCCGGGACCGTTGGTTCACCGCGCAGGAGGCGTGCGACTACGGCCTGATCGACCACATCCTGGACGAGGTCGACGACGTGCGCCCGGCCACGGCCCGTCGCACGGTGGGGGTGGGGGCATGAGCCAGTACACCATCCCGAACGTGGTCGAGCGGACGCCCAACGGCGAGCGGGCCTACGACGTCTACTCGCGGTTGCTCTCCGAGCGGATCATCTTCCTCGGTACCGAGATCGACGACGGCGTGGCCAACGTGGTCATCGCGCAGCTGCTGCATCTCGAAGCCGCCAGCGACCTGGAGATCGGCCTGTACATCAACTCTCCCGGCGGCTCGTTCAGCGCGCTGACCGCCATCTACGACACGATGCGCTTCGTGCACTGCGACGTGGCGACGACGTGCGTGGGGCAGGCGGCGTCGGCGGCGGCGGCGCTGCTGGCCGCCGGTACGCCGGGCAAGCGCGCGCTGCTGCCGCACGCGAAGGTGACCCTGCACCAGCCGTCCAGCCAGGCCCGCGGCACTCTGCCGGACCTCGCGGTACAGGCCAAGGAGCTGGCCAAGGTGCGGGCCGAGATGGACGAGATTTTGGCCCTGCACACCGGGCATCCGGCCGCGAAGATCCGGGTCGACACGGACCGGAGCATGACGCTGACCGCGGCCGAGGCGGTCGCCTACGGCTTGGCCGACCGGGTTCTGGCCTACCGCGGTACCGGCCCGGCCATGCTGGCGCGGGCGAGCTGAGTTCGTTCGCTTCCTTCGCTCGTGCGGGCGTGCGGCGACGGCCCAACCGGTTGTCAGGCCGCGAGGAGGACCACGTCGCCCGAGCGTGGGGCCGCACGCCGCAGGGTGTCGCGCTGAAGGTCAGCGCGCCGCAACTCCGCGTCGCCGAGCCGCAGCACGGGCGCGGGGGCGGCGTCGCGGGTCAGCTCGCGGCCGACCTCGACCAGCAGGTCCGAGAGCTCCACCCGCAGCGCGTCGCACACCGCGGCCAGCACCTCGGAGCTGGCCTCCTTGCGACCACGCTCCACTTCGGACAGATAAGGCACCGACACGCGGGCCTGCCGGGCGACGTCGGCGAGCGTGCGCCGTTGCCCCTGCCGGTTGCGGCGCAGCGCCTCGCCGATCAGCGTGCGCAGCAAGGGCCGGGACGGCCTGCGCCCACCCGGGCCGATGTACGCCAGTTCGGACACGTGGTCACCATACCCACGGCCGGGCCCCGGCCCGTACCGGTGCGCCGATGGTTTCGCGGGCAGCGTAAGCGGTTACCCTCCGGCCATCGCGCCCAGAATGATGTACGGCTCCTTCCCGCTGCACACTTCCTGTGGCAGCGGCGAGTCGGGCGACTCGTTGGACAGATCCTCCTCGCACGCGTAGAAGCGCACGAAGGCGCGGCGCTTGCCGCTGTGCCGGTCGCGGATCGTGCCGAGCAGCATCGGGTACCGCGCCTCGAGCACGTCGAGCACCTGGCGCTGAGTGACCTGCCCGGCCGTCAACCGCTGGCTGGCGCCTGCTCCGCAAGCGTCGTCGGCCGCGTCCTCCGGCCCGGTCACCTCCAGCGTCACCTCGCCGGTGACGTGCGCGAGGTTCTTCAGGTGGGCCGGTAGGACCACCCGGATCACGGCAGCACCTGGACTTCCACGGAGAGTACGGCCGGCAGGTCCCGTACGATCGGCGCCCAGCTGTCGCCGCCGTCGGCCGAGTGGTACACCTGACCGCCGGTGGTGCCGAAGTAGATGCCGCACGGGTCGAGGGTGTCCACCGCCATGGCGTCCCGCAGGATGTTGACGTAGCAGTCCGACTGCGGCAGCCCGTTGGTCAGCGGCTCCCAGTCCCCACCGCCGGTGCGGCTGCGGTACACGCGCAGCTTCCCCTCCGGCGGGTAGTGCTCCGAGTCGCTCTTGATCGGTACCACATAGATGGTCTCCGGTTCGTGCGCGTGCACCGCGATGGGGAACCCGAAGTCCGACGGCAGTTCGCCGCTGACCTCGCGCCAGTTCGCCCCCGCGTCGTCGGTGCGCAGCACGTCCCAGTGCTTCTGCATATACAGCGTGTCCGGACGGGACGGGTGCTGGGTGATGTGGTGCACGCAGTGGCCGACCTCGGAGTCCTGGTCCGGGATCTCGCCCGAGCGCAGGCCCTTGTTGATGGGCAGCCAACTCGCGCCCGCGTCGTCGCTGCGGAACGCGCCCGCCGCCGAGATGGCCACGTAGATCCGGCCCTGATGGACCGGGTCCAGGATGATGGTGTGCAGGCACATGCCGCCCGCGCCCGGCTGCCAGGAAGGGCCGGTCGGGTGGGTGCGCAGCGCCGTCAGCTCGGTCCACTTCTCGCCGCCGTCGGTGGTGAGGTAGAGCGCCGCGTCCTCGGCGCCCGCGTAGACCGTGTCGGGGTCGTCGCGGGACGGCTCGATGTGCCAGATGCGCTTGAACTCCCAGGGGCGCGGAGTCCCGTCGTACCAGAGGTGTTCGCCGACGTCGCCCTGGTAGGCGAAGTCGTTGCCGACCGTGCGCCAGTTCCGGCCGCCGTCGTCCGAGCGCTGGATCAGCTGCCCGAACCAGCCGCTGGACTGGGACATGTAGAGCCGGTCTGTATCGGCCGGTGACCCGGCCATGTGGTAGATCTCCCAGCCGCCGAAGTGCGGTCCGTCGACCGTCCAGTTACCGCG
>Ga0070658_10002841_pt1 | contig 14393 bp, 10 predicted proteins | sample KBSC13metaG_FD_64664 | JGI IMG/M metagenome (GOLD analysis project Ga0070658, IMG submission 64664) | Corn rhizosphere microbial communities from Kellogg Biological Station, Michigan, USA - KBS C1-3 metaG | ecosystem: Host-associated > Plants > Roots > Rhizosphere > Soil ...
ATATCGTCGGCGGACGGTTGCAACAACTCACCGTGCGCGACGGTCTTCCGTCGGACAACGTCAACACCGTGATGGTCGATCATGAGGGCGGCGTTTGGATTGGGACCACGGCCGGCATGGCGAGCTGGAATGGTTATGGATTTGTTCTGCCGAGGCGTCTCGGCGCGGTCGATGCGGATGTGACGTCGATATTCGAGGACAGAGAAGGCAATCTTTGGATCGGGACGGCCGCCGGCTTGTGCCGGGCGTCGGCGACCCGCCTGGTTCCTTACGCCATGCTCGACGGCATGCGCCTCTCGACAATGGGACAGACCAGCAGCATCGCGGCGGCTTCGGTTGGCGGAATTTGGTGCGCGACAGATACTGGTCTGTGGCGCTTGTTCGAACACCAAACAACTCACTACAGCATCGAAGATCGCGAAATCGCCCACATCGAGACGATCTCGGAGGCGCCGGATGGGACGGTGTGGGGGTGGACGCGAGCGGTCAGCGGGGCCATCCTGCTATTTCATCTGAAGCCGGGGCCGTCATTCGGGGGCATTGGTAAGGCGACCGTCCTCTGGAAGCACGTGATGGGTGGCGACGTCATTGCTCAGAATCTTGCGGGCGAAAAGGACGGAGTGACGATCTTCGGCACCGACAACATCTACCACGTCGGCAATGCCGGCGCGATCCGCACTTATCCCACCAAGACGGGGTTCACATTTGCTATTACCGGCGACCCAGCAGGTGGATACTGGATCGGGTGCGAGCAAGGGCTATGCCACTATGCTAGCGGGGTGACTAAGTTCATCGATCTTGGCCTGCCGCCGGGGGATCATGTCGTTTCTGTCGACGTCGCCATCGACGGTGGTCTGTGGATGGTGGCGCACGTTGGGCTTATTCACTATGTGAAGGGAGCCGTCAAGATCTATAGCCCAGGTCGGGCGATCCCCAGTGGCGACTCGTTCCAGGTGCTTGACGATGTCGAGGGACGGCTCTGGTTCGGCGGCGACGATGGCTTGAGTGAGGCGTCGCTTTCGGACTTCGACTCGTTTGACCGCGGACAGATTTCGACCGTACCGTCGACCAAGCTCGGAGCGGCCGATGGCGTCCAGTCGTATCCCGTTACCTTTTCATCGGTTCGGGATTCGTCGGGGAAGCTCTGGTTCGGCAGCAACAACGGTGTCACCTGCGTCGATCGGCATGAGATGTTTACCAACAATTTGGCGCCTCCAGTACTGGTGGAGGGGGCGTCACTCGACGGTAAGGCGATCGATACGCACATCGTCAGTAAGATGCGGCCTGGAGCGGGCGAACTCGCTGTCCGATTTGGGGCGTTGACCTTTGCGGCGCGAGAGCGTGTTAGGATCCGGCATATTCTGGAAGGCTTTGAGTCGACATGGTCTGAATCGTCATCGGGTGAGGCAAAGTACACCAACCTGCCGCCAGGACGCTACACGTTCCGTGTCATCGCCTGCAACGACGATGGAATCTGGAATAATACGGGAGACTCCTTTACTTTCGATCTTCAACCGCATTACTATCAAACGCTCTGGTTCCGCTGCCTCTGCGCGGGTCTGTTCTTGCTGGCGGTGATTGGCATCTACCGTCTGCGTGTCCGCGCCGTTGTTCGTCACGCCGAACTGTTGGAGACCGTGGTTGCCGAGCGCACCGCCGAGCTAATCTCCTCCAATGACGAACTGCAGTCAATGCAGGCCGAACTTGAGGCCCAGAACGACGAGTTGACCCAAACGCGCGAGTATCTGGCGTCGGCGAATGCCCTGCTAGGCGACCTCGCGACGACCGACGGCTTGACGGGCATCAAGAACCATCGCGCGTTCCAGGAGTGTCTCGACCAGGAGTGGAAGCGGTTCGAGCGGGATGCGGGCAGCCTTTCGGTCATCCTGCTCGACGTCGACCGCTTCAAGCAGTATAACGATACCTACGGACATCCCGGTGGCGATCAAGTCCTTAAGTCGGTCGCGCGGATCCTATCGACCCATGCGCGGGACATTGACTTTGTGGCGCGGTATGGCGGCGAGGAGTTTGTAATTGTGGCAGTCGACGCGGACTCCGACGGGGCGATGCTCTTGGCGGAGAGACTGCGCGCGGCTCTGGAGAGTGAACCGTGGCCGGAACGCGAGGTAACGGCCAGCTTCGGCGTGGCGACTGCGGCCGCGGGCATCTCGACACCGGCCGGCTTGATTGCCGCCGCCGACTCGGCCCTCTATCGTTCAAAGCAGGACGGCCGCAACCGCGTCACCCACTTCGACACACCGGCGATGAAGAACGCTGCCTAGAAATAACCACAGGCAATCTCAATTCACGCATCGAAACTGTCGTCGAAGGCGGGCGGGCTCGCTCCGGACGCACGACGGCGGTTTCCGAGACGTCTGCGCCATCAACGCGCCCTCCTCATGCCCCTTGTATACTGAGACTATGCGATTCCGGGCACTCGCCCTGGTCGGTGATCGAGGAAACCTCTGAGATTACCGTTGACGTCACCCGACCCACAGGGATTACGCCCCACTGCTAAGTGGCTAGGCACCCTTGAGCTGATCTGGGTTAAGTGGCTTGAGCGACTCAGGCACGAACAGGCCGTCTTTGCGGATAAGGACATCGTCGAAGCGGATCTCGCCGCCGCCCCAGTCGGGCCGCTGGATGTTGACCATGTCCCAGTGGACGGTCGACCGGTTCGTATTGTCGGCGATCTCGTAGGCCTGGCCGGGGGTGAAGTGGAAGCTGCCGGCGATCTTTTCGTCGAAGAGGATGTCCTTCATCGGGTTCAGGATGTAGGGGTTGAAGCCCAGCGAGAACTCGCCAATGTACCGCGCGCCCTCGTCAGCGTCGAGGATCTGGTTCAGCTTGTCCGTGTTGCCGCCGGCTGCGGTGGCCTCGACGATTTTTCCGGCCGAGAAAACGAGCTTGATGCCCTCGAACACGGTGCCCTGGTTGATGGTGGGGGCGTTGAAGGTGATCTGGCCCTCGACGGAGTCCTTGACCGGGGCAGTGAAGCATTCGCCGTCGGGAATGTTAAACTCGCCGGTGCACGGGATCGCGGGAATGCCTTTGATCGAGAAGCGCAGATCGGTGCCCGGACCGGTGATGTGGACGCGGTCTGTCGATTCCATGAGCTGCTTCAGCGGCTGCATCTGGGCATCCATCTTGGCGTAGTCGAATGTGCAAACGTCGAAATAAAACTCCTCGAACGCCGCGGTGCTCATGCCGGCGAGCTGAGCCATCGACGCTGTCGGCCATCGCAAGACGCACCACCGAGTCTTGGGCACGCGCACTTCGCTGTGCACGGGGTGCTGCCAGTTGCTGCGGTAGAGCTTCATTCGCTCATCGGGCACGTCGGAATGTTCCGCGATGTTGTGCGATCCCCGGATGGCGATGTAGGCGTCCATTGCCTCCATCCGCGCCCGCTCCCAGGTGCCGATCAGCTTCATCTGCTCCTCGCTCGCCCCGAGGAAGAGACTGCGCAGGACGCTATTGTGCTTGAGGCTGACGAACGGCAAACCGCCGGCCTTGTAGACCTCAGCGACGAGAGTGTTGACGACATCGTCGTCGAGGTCGAACATCTCCAGCAGGACCTTGTCGCCGGGTTTGACTTTGGTCGAGTAACCGACGAGGATCTCAGCCAGCCTCGCCACGCGCGGATCTTTCATAGACGCTCCTAAACCTGTACAAATATTAGGCGATTATACCCACCTCATGAACTCAGCGTGCGTAAGCTGGTAGCCGACCCGGCTTTGGCGAGGATATCATCGTTCAAACTCGCCGGCGTTATCGGTCAAGTCTTGGGCTCATAGTTTCGCGTCGACAAGAACTCTCAGAGCACCCGGTTGGACGGTTACAGTGACGGGAGTACGTCCGACGAGATGATCGTCAGCGTGGACGTTACGTGTCCGATCCGCTTCGATCCGGACCTCCCTTGCTTTTGTAACGGTCACCTGCGGCAGGCCTAAATGCATCTGTGCTCTCAGTGCTTTGAGATAGCCAGGCAGTTCGTGTCGGTGCAAGTCAGTGATTGTTACGACGTCGAGATAGCCATCGTCGATGTCGGCCTCAGGAGCGATCGGTACCGCCTGCGCAATTCTATAAGTGTTGCAGATCTCGCAGATCGTGATCCGCTCGTCCGTCTGTTTGCCGTCAATCGTCAGATTCACCGGATGTGGGTGGAACGAAAGTGCGATTCGCCCCAGGGCGAGGATGCCCCGCGCCACATTCTTGTTGCTGCCCTGCCCATAGGCGGCGAGTGCGTCGGCGAAGAGACCGATGCCGGCAGACTCGGTAAAGTAGCGGTCGCCGACTTTGCCAAGATCGACGTGCTTCACTTCTCCGTCTTTGAGCGTCTTGAGAGCAGCCGGTAAGTTGTGATGCATCCGCACTGCGCTGGCGAAGTTGTTGAATGTTCCCTGAGACAGGATGCCGAGGGCGGTTTCGGAATTGGCGAGCAGTTGGACGGCTAGCCCGACCGTCCCGTCTCCGCCCGCGATGGCCACCTTGGGAGCCTTGGCGTCGATGAGGGTAGATAGCTCCCGTTGGAGATCGTCTATGGACTGCGTCTTAATAACGCGGACGAGGACATCTGCATCCTCGGCCATGCGGTAAAGCTGCTGCTCGCCGGCCTCTTCGTGGATGGCTCCTGACTTGGTGTTCATGAGAATGGGAATGGGCTCATCCATGAGATTGGGTGCATCCGTTTCTGGCCTCGCGCCAATCAACTCTTTCCCCGGATAGATGATGAACTTAACAATGGGTCTGATTTGTTGTGGATCGAGGACGCAAACGGTTATTGGTTCGTTGTGGAACGTGACATAATGACTGCGTCGACCGCGCACCATCGCGGTCTCGCAATGTCGATCACAGATCAAAGCGGAGGACACAGATATGGCGGACGGAAAACTGGCGGGGAAAGTGGCGTATGTGACGGGCGGCGACGGCGGCCTGGGCAGTGCGATGTGTAAGACGCTCGCGGCGCATGGGGCGTCGGTGGCGGTGGGTTGGCGGGGGAAGGATCCGGCCAAGGCGGATTCCGTCGTCGCCGACATCATTGCATCGGGCGGCAAGGCGATTGCGCTCGAAGGCAACGTGGCCGACGCGGCGGACATTCAGGCCGATATCGACACCGCCGTGAAGGAACTGGGCGGTATCCATATCTGCGTGAACAACGCCGGCTATGAGAACGACCACGCCTTCCTCGACATGCCCGTCGACGCGTGGCGGGGCGTCATCGACGTCAACCTCACCGGTCCCTTCATCGTCGGCCAGACCTGCGCGAAGCAGATGGCGGCGCAGAAGAGCGGCGGCGTCATCATCAACATCTCAAGTGTGCACGACGTGATTCCGTGGTCGCACTTCGCCCACTACTGCGCGGCGAAGGCAGGCTTGTCGATGCTGACCAAATGCATGTCGGTGGCGCTCGCCGAGCATGGTATCCGCGCGATCACCGTCTGCCCTGGCGCGATTGCCACGCCGATCAACCAGAACGTGTGGGGCGACCCGACCCTGCGCGGGCTGCTCGAGGCGAAGATCCCACAGGGTCGCATCGGCAAGCCCGAGGATGTCGCCAATGTCGTTGCCTTCCTTTGCAGTTCGGAAGCGGACTACATCAACGGCTCCCAGATCTACGTCGACGGCGCCATGGTCCAGTACGCCGACTTCCAGCACGGCGCTGTGTAAGAACCAAGAGGATCTATCCACAGATTCCACAGATTACGCAGATTTTCGGAAAGAGATTAAAGATCTAAAAATCTCATTCATTAATTCTGTGCAATCTGCGTAATCTGTGGATAACTTTCTTTCTGGGAGAGTCTGCAATGCCGGAACCTACCATCATTAGCGGATTTCAAGTGAGAGGCGATGGCGAGCCGACGTCGGCGACAGGGGCGTCGTTCGAGGTCCACGAATGGCACGGCAGCGGTCCGCCGTACATGCACGTCCATCATTCCGACGATGAAGCCTGGCACGTCCTCGACGGTACCCTTACCTTCAAGTTCGCCGACCGCGAAGTCGACGCGCCCGCGGGCACTACGGTGTTCGTACCGGCTGGTGTCGCCCACACCTACTACGAAAAGGACGGACCGGCGCGGTATCTCATTATCCTCACGCCCCGTCTGAGTGCCCTGATCTCGGCACTGCACGCGGCGCCGTTTGCCGAACATGCCGCAGTGTCTCGGCAGTTCGACAGTGAAATCCTCTCATAAATCCCATCGGAGGCTAAGATGGCCGCAAGAAACGTATTGATCACCGGCGCGACTGGGAACATGGGCGAGGCCGTGGCGAAGGCGTTCCTGGCGAACGGCGACTTCGTCATCCTCTCCGGTCGCAATCGTCACCGGCTGAACGAACTTCAGGCTATACTGACGCCCTACGAAAGTGTCGAGATCAACCTCTCGGATCCTGGCCATGCCGGCGGGGCGGAGGAGTTGGTGAAGGACGTGCTGTCGCGCCGGAAGTCCATCGACGTCTTCGTCCACCTCATCGGCATCTTCGCCATGTCTACAATCGCTGCGACGAGCGATCTCGACTGGACGACCATGATGATGACGAACGCGTTCTCAGCGGCATATGTCCTCAAGGATGTGCTGCCATCGATGATGGAGCAGGGCCACGGCAAGGTGGTCTTCGTGTCGTCGCTGTCGGCGCATCATCCAGGCGCGGGTTTAGGGCCGTACGCCGCGTCGAAGGCGGCGCTGGAGTCGATCGCGAAGACGGCGGCGGCCGAGGGGAGGGACAGCGGAGTCAACGTCAACGTGGTCGCCATCACGACGCTCGACTCGCCGGAGTCGCGGAAGTCGATGCCCAAGGTCGACCCGTCGCACTTCATCGACGCCGCCGAGTTGGCCTCGACGATTCTGTACCTGTGCTCCGACGCGGCCCGCCCGATCAACGGCGCGGTGGTGCCGCTGATCGGGAAGGGGAGCGTGACGGTGAAGGTGTGATTGTTACTTTTTGATCGACAACAGTAGCCCGTCGATGCCTCGTTCGCGCAGCACGGGGAAGATGATCGATTCGAGGGCCGGATGGGCGGCTGCTGCTTTGTTGTAGCGGGCGATTCCGCTGTCTGAGTTCTCGTCGAGAATGTTGCCGCTGAGCGTGTTGTCGGCGAGGATGATGCCGCCGGCGCGGACCATGGGGACGCAGAGGTCGAGGTAGGCGGGGTAGCCGTCCTTGTCGGCGTCGATGAAGGCGAGGTCGAAAGCGGGTTCGCCATCCGCTTGCATCTGCTTGAGCGTGTCCGCCGCCGGCCCGACGCGGACTTCCACCTTCGACGACAGCCCGGCGCGGTCGATATTGCGGCGGCTGACGTCGGCGTGGTGCTGGTCGAGTTCGAGGGTGATCAGTTTGCCGTCTTCAGGCAGGGCACGGGCGAGCCAGATGGCGCTGTAGCCGCCGAGGGTACCGAGTTCCAGGATGCGCTTTGGCGACATCATGCGGGCGATCAGGTACAGGATCTTCCCCTGAGCCGGCGACACGTGGATAATCGGCATTCCTTCGCGCGCAATCTCGGCGCGGCATTCCGTGAGGGCATCGTCTTCGTCGGCGAAGAGTTTGGTGACGTAGTTGGTGTATCCAAGAAGTGTTTCTTCGTTCATGTGTCGGTTTTCCTAACTTCGTAATCAGGATGCTAAGTGGAGTCGATCGACTTTCGACAGCGACTTAACGATGAGGTCGTAGGAGCCGTCGATCATGTCCTCGACGAGGTCCTTGGGCACGCTGCCGTCGAGGACGACCGTGTTCCAGTGCTTCTTATTAAGATGGTAGCCGGGCGTGATCCCCTTGTACTCCGCGCGCAGGGCCTCGGCCTCCATCGGGTCGCACTTAAGAGATATGCTGACCGGATCGTTGTCGATGCTTACGATGGCGAAGATCTTGCCGCCCGCCTTGTACACCATCGCCCCCGGGCCGAATGGGTACTCCTCGACGGCGCCCTTTTTAGCGTCCAGCAGTTTCTTAACTGTCTCTGTTTTCACGCTACTTCCTTCCACGGGTAGAAATGAGAGTCCACGCCACTCGCCATAGTCGGCGAAGAACGCGTGGACTTCCTTATCCTCGGCTTTGCGCCCCGCGCATAACTGTCTTGGCCGTTGTCACGCTGCAACGTCAGCGGTGGCGCCGGCCCCTCTTTCTTTCCACGGGTAGAAGCTGTAGACCAGCCCACGCCACTTGCCGTGCGGCTCGAAGAAAGCCACAACCTCCTTGTCCGTCACCTTTCGCCCCAATTCCTGCCCGACGAGGGTCCGGGCCCAACTGTCGACGTTCACCCGATCTCCTCGACCCAAGTACAGGAGCAGGCATGCCGCCCCATACGGACCGATGCCGCGCAGAGCGAGCAGACGCTTCAGGACATCATCCGACGTTAGCGAGGGATCTCTCAGCGCATCAAGATCAGTGCGCCCCTCGGCGACGTCGACGGCGAGGCCGTGCAGCGACTGTGCGCGGTAACCCGCGCGAACAGTTGCGGCGAAGTCGTCGACCGGCACTGCCGCTATCTGCTCGGGCGTCGGAAACGCCTTCAGGGTTGGGTCTGTAGGCCACGGCGAGCCATAGGCGTCGACCAGTCTCTTCACCATTCCCTTCGTCTGAGCCCAGGTCGTATTCGTCGTGAGGATTACTTTCAGGCAGTCCTCGAATAACGTTGGCGAGCACAGCATCCTGCCCTGACGTGCCAGGCTGATCCGTGCGAGGCCGGGCGTCGCCGAGCAATACTCATGGAAATCTGACAGTGAACGGTCGAGTTGCAATATACGTCGGATGATGCCTTCAACCTCGTCGGGAGTACCCCCGTCAGCCTCCACCATTAGATTCGACGCAGGACCTTCAGCCACCGATATTCGCACCACAGTGCCAGAACCCAATCGCTGAATCCTTGCAATGGAGTTGGTACTGTCGTTTGGATAAAAGGGTAGGAGGTGACGCCATCCGTGCGAGTGAAGAGTCTCGAACAGTGAGAAGTCAGTGGGCGTGGTTATTGTTATTGCCGGACGTCGTTCAAGCGACATATCGGGAGTATACCACGGCTCAAAAGACATGATCTCCGCCGCGGTTCGTCAGCGTGTCGTAGTTGATCTGGCAGCGTAACCAGAAATAGAGCGTATACAACATTCGCTTGCTTGGCATCCGCGCTAATGTAAAGCACGTGGATCGGGACAGTCTGGAGCGCGAGAACGCTCGGTTACGCGAAGAGGTCGAGATCCTAAAAGGGTTGTGAGTATGTTCACCACCGCGTCCGAGGTGAGATATCCGTTCATCCGTCAGTGCTATATTCCGCGAAATTGCTGCGTCGCATCCTGGCTGTGTCCCCGACGACGCAGTGCGGTGAAGTTACGGAGTGACCGGCGCCAATCCCCATTGTTGATTTTCGCCGCCATGCCAACCGTATCCGATGACATTAGAGCCGTCCTTCATGGCGCCATGGTCGACGTCAAGTGCGCGACTGGGATCTATGGCAGGAGAGATACGGTAGAAGCCGTCTTTGGTCGGCTCAATGTACCACTGGGCCGCTGGAAGACTACCGTAGTGCCATGTTCCTGTTTGAGCCCCCGCGTAGTCAGAGACTATTTCCGACAACAAGGTCAACCCTTGCGCGCGCGCTCCCAGAGGCGTAAGGCGATAGCGGTCGGAAGAGACGGGGATCAGTTTCCATACCTGCACATGATCGCGTGAGCGATGGTCGATCTCGACAATACTTCCATCTACCGGCCTCGTCGTGTCCGTGCTGAGCGACATGGTTGAATCCAAACGCGGAAAGATTCGGTAGTAGCCGGCTCGTATCGGAGCGCCCAACTGATTGACAACTTCCGTCTCCGACTCGGCGTCCTTGGACATGACCTTAATATAGTCAACCACGATCCAGCCACCGGTCGACTCGATCTGAAGGACGTGATTGGCATCCGCGAGCCCGGCCGTTGAGAAGAGGTTGAAATCGTACACGGGCCCAGGGCGACTCGTATCAAGGCCACCTACGGGTTTGCCGTCGAGAGAGATTTTTACATGGCCCATCTTATGGGATCGTCCGTCCACAGTGATCGTCTGGCAGGCAATCCCATAGACTTCGATCCCCGTTCCATGGAACGTGTAGACCCCATAGGCGCCAGAGCCGCCGGCGTGCGCGCCGCCGCCGTGCATTTCGGGGTCGTCGCTAACTGCCATACCGCTCCAGATCCATCCAGCCTGGGAATCATCGATATACTGCGATACCGAGTCCGTCGCGATTCGATCGCTCTCCGCCGGGAGGCGCCCGTTCTCGGCTATGGCTTTCCCGGTGAGGAAAAGGGCAACTGCGAAAACGATAGAGACTGGAGTTTGCTTTGCGGTTCGCACTGGTTTCGCTCCTTATATAGTCAACAGAACGGTTATGGACTGCAAGTATATCAATAACGTTTATGAATTAGAAGTGTCAATCGATATCGACCCCTTCGTACCTAGGCTGTCGCAGCTCCGTCAATGGCCGCCAAACCTAGTTGTTCCGTTTGTCGATGAATTACAACGGTGGGGTTTTGCCACCTTGATTACTTTGATGTTGGCGTCGATTGGCGATTACAGGGCTGCTTTGCGGTCCATCAGCTGATTCAGCGCATGCACGAACGGTCAATCGGGTGTTCGCCTGACAAGCCACTTAGAATAACCGACCGCTTGCCTAATAATCGCAGATCTTTCGCGCGCCCGACCGGGCCGTAATTCTGAACAATGTCAACTACTGAGGCAAGTCGCGAAGACCTCCACGCGTTGACCTCGTTTTGGCTCTGCGGCAATTGGTCCTGTGCGCCAGACCTTCCAATGCCAGTCCGTCAATCGAACCATCGATACCGGACGATATCATCGCCGAACCGCCAGGCTGTCGGACACGTCGTATCGAGCCAGTCGAGCGGTTCCGCAATGGGCTGCGGATGTGCTGCGCGATGATAGGCGTCGCGTAGGGCGGATCGGTGCTCTAGGCTGATCACCTCAGGGGACGCAGAAACGAACAGCGGCGTACCACTCCGCCCGAGGAGATCGAGCCATTGTCGATTGAGGGGCCATGGGACGGCGTTGGTAAGGCCGACACAATCGGCATCCGCAACGAAGAACGTTTCATGCTGGGCCATCCTGTGCGCAAGCGTGTTAATGCCCATTTTTCGAGTCCGTTCCCATTCGATCCCGCTCGTGTCATCTCCAGTTCGCTGCAGCTCGAACAATCCAGCCGCAATGTGGCCAATAGTATTACAGCCGATAATGGTCGAATGCGCAGCCCCACGCCGAATAGCGGAGTAGAGGGCACGTATGATTTCTACCGTAGTCCTCGACGTATCGGCAAAATGCCAGTTGTCGTTGGTGAATGTCGGCGCATCCATCTCGAAACCCCATCTACCGAGAATGTCGCAGGTCGTCCAGTCGTGTTTGATGAGTTCGTATCCCATCTTGTTGAGCCGCGCAAAGTCGGTTTCGATGGTCATCAGGTTCTGGTCGATACTGGGGTCAAGTATCGGTATCTTGGCGGTGGCATCCCGTGCCCGCACCACTGGCAGCAGGAGGTTCGCCCCTGTATTAGGCTCGGCGGCGAGCGGGCGGATCCATATGCCTGGCCTCGCGTGCCGCGCGGCGATTTCCGACGCCAGTCCGCCGATATCCGGGAAGTTTGCGTTTCCTCGATCCCAGGGGGCGCCGCAAAATGACGGCGTGTCCGCGTCAAGGCATCGGGCCTGCCAGCCTGCATCGATGACCATGTACGGGCGGTTGACTTCCGTCGGAGAGAGCGAGACGAGGATATCGGTGTCACGCAGGATAGTGGCCGCGGTGCTATTCCCGTAAGCATAGTACCAGTCGTTAGCCCCGTAGACCGGATGCGATGGCAAGCGGGGTGCGGGACACAACCGACGACACAGCGCGATGGCGGCTTGCATGGGCGACATGTTTGGAGTTCCACGCAGTGTACGCACGGTTGCCAGTTCCAGTACGCGGTCGCCGAGGTGTGTTCCGCGTGCTCCGTTCGAGGCGTCTAGAGACAGAGCGATTCCGTCGCTGTTAACCTGCCACCAGCAAAAGGCGTTCGCCGATGTCTCGACACCGGCACCGTCAGTCGACTTTCCGTCGTGTAATAAGAAGTACCATGGCATCTTACGCTCGGGGACCATTCCGCGCCATTCGAGATCCCCGTACGCGCGCTCCCAATGATCGCCTAGGAAACGCAGGTTGCCCCTCAGATTCGCTGCCCACGTGATATGCACCTGGCGGATCGGCGTTGCTGGGGCGCTTACTCGTACCACTATATGGTCTGCGCTAGTCGACTGTTTCACTTCGACACGTAGGCTGCCGTTACCCCATACCCCACTCTCGATGGCGGACGATGTGAGGGGATGCATACCGTCTTCATCGACGACGTGGATAGACGCGGGTGAACTCGACAATGTATCTAAAAGCATCTTTGATATCCTGCATCAGCTGACTTTAGCTGAATATTTGTACCGTTAAGGCGTTGAGGGGCAATGCATAATTTGACCGATTGCTCCACCTTCTCCTTTGATAATACCATTTATTTAGTAAAGTTACGTAAAATATCAATCATTTTACCCACGCTATCGCCGCCCGTCTGAGCCCGATTAGTCGTCGTTCCGAAGAAATTCCCATCTGAAATGTGATTATTTTAGCACTTGGTGGTGCAGCTTTGTAGGCAACCTCCGTCGTGTGAGATCTTCGATAAATCGTTAACTCTGGTAATTATGCTATACCGAAAGTTTACGAAAATTGGAAGAATGTATATGGTTGAAGCTTTGAACAACAAGCCAGGTAAACCAAAACGTGGCGTGGCAGGTGAATAGAGGATGAAAGGGCCCGATTAATGCGAACGATACTAAAGTTGGGAGCCATAGTTAATATTATCTGTATGTTAATGCTATTAACACAATATTGCTTTGCAGTTCCGCCGTCGAATTTCGCCTATCGAAGCGGCAGAAACTTCATGCTTAATGGCCAGAAGTTCTACTACGGCGGAGACAATCTGTACTATCTGGGAATCAACACAGACAACGCGCATGACGACGTCCTGACGGCGAGCTGCCAGACAGCGGGTGTCACCGTCATCCGAATGTGGGCGTTCAACAACGGTGCATCATACGCAATTCAGCCGACATTGGGAACCTGGAACGAAACCGCCTTACAGCAGCTCGATTACGCGGTGCGGGACGCTGAGATTCACGGAGAAAAGGTTATCCTCACGCTGAACAACTACTGGTCCGACTTCAACGGGATGCAGTGGTACGTCGATCAGGTCGAGGGCACGGGGCACTCCGTAGATGATTTTTATACGAATAGCGGCTGTCAAACGGCGTTTAAGAACTACATTAGTATGTTACTGAATAGGACCAACCACTACACGGGAATCCAGTACAAAAACGACCCGGGCGTCTTCGCGTGGGAACTCGCCAATGAGCCGCGCTGCCCGAGCGATCCAACCGGAACCACCCTATACAATTGGGTCCACATGATGGCATCCTATGTCAAAGGTCTCGATACGAATCATATGGTTTCCACCGGCGATGAAGGGTTTAAAGTCGGTTCAGGATCAGATTGGACGACTAATGGCTATACCGGAGTCGATTTTGCCCGCAATATTCAAGACGTCAATATCGACTTCGGTACCCAGCATCTATATCCGGGACCGCTCGACTGGAATGAGACCGGTAGCTGGGTGAGTTCGACAATCGCCGACCGGGCATCGATCGCCCATGTAACGGCGAACAAACCTATTGTACTCGAGGAGTTCGGAGAGGAAGATTCCATATCGACCCAAACCGCCGACATGACAACTTGGATGGGGTGGGCGTACAGCGCCGCGAATGACTATGACGGGATCATGGCGTGGCAGATGGAGGAGACACAAGGGACCGGCAATTCGTTCACTTTCCTCTTCACAAATCCCACCGGGGTCGCCGTCACGAACATGTGCGTGGTGCAAGCATTCAAGTATGGCCCGTCGGCGCTTACGGCAACGTCCGGCAACGCCGTGGCCACACTGTCGTGGCAGTCGACGTTTGGGGCGACATCGTATAACGTTTACAGGGGCGCGACAGCAGGCGGCGAAAGCGGCACGCCAATTGCGACGGGAATCACTTCCACCTCGTACACAAACTCGGGACTAACTAACGGTGCCACCTACTACTACAAGGTGTCCGCCGTCAATGCGTCGGCAACCTCATCGCAATCGAATGAAGCCGTAGCCACCCCGTCATTAGGCGCTCTGATGGCTCCTGCCGGCCTCGTGGGAGCTCCTGGTAGCTCGCAGGTGGGGCTATCTTGGAGTGCAAGTTCGGGAGCGACTTCGTACAACGTTTATCGCGGTACGTCAGCGGGTGGCGAGAGCGGAACGGCGATAGCGACCGGGATCACGTCGACGACCTACACCAACACCGGCCTGACGAACGGGACAA
>Ga0070658_10002843_pt1 | contig 14390 bp, 11 predicted proteins | sample KBSC13metaG_FD_64664 | JGI IMG/M metagenome (GOLD analysis project Ga0070658, IMG submission 64664) | Corn rhizosphere microbial communities from Kellogg Biological Station, Michigan, USA - KBS C1-3 metaG | ecosystem: Host-associated > Plants > Roots > Rhizosphere > Soil ...
ACGAGATCTTCGGTCGTCGTGCCGGGACGCATCTGGACTTCCAGCGCGTTGGTATCGACCCAATCCGACGTGACGGCAGGCGGAGTCGCAGGGATCGCCTGCTCCTTCGCTTCCTTCTGCCATGTCAACAGTGTCGGAGCCGCGGCCGCGGCCAACAGAACCGCCGACATCCAGCGTAAACCGCGGAAACCGGATTTTTCGCCCATCGCCTTCACCTCGTTTCTCGAAGCTCTTTACTTCGACTGCGGGAGCCAGTCTTTGTGCTTGCTCAAAATATAGTCGTAGCGGTCTATCTTTTTGCCGGACATCTCATTGAAGAGCGGGGTTCCGCCCATGTAGACGGTGCCGGGAGGATCGCCGTATTCGTTCAATCCACGCTGTTTGATCGTGTCATCGATCCATTTTTTCTGCTGTGGGTCCAGTTGGGCCATCAGGGGTAACCTCCGTGCGTGATAATCGTCGCCGTATGTTCTACAAGACGAGTTTTACTGCGCGAGAGTTTCATACAACCTTATCTTTTTCATTGTATCGCTTCTGCCGTCGCTTGTCAATCTTTACGGACCGGTGTGGGTAAGGACCCACTGCTTGTCGTTCTGGGCGACTTCATTGAGGGCGCGACTGGTGGCGGTATCGAGGTGCAGGGTCTGGTTGAGCACGACGATATAGGTCAGAGAGAGGCAGACGAAGAGAGGAAGCGTCATGCGGCGCAGGCCCAACAGCACGGCCGTGAGCGGGTCGATGCGGCGGTAGATGCTCCAGAGGCCGACGACCAGAAAGAGCGCCATCGTCACTCCCGAGCCCAGGAGTGCGGTCTGGAGCGCATCTTCCGGGGCGGTGGGAGAGGTGATACCCATGACGCTTGTCAGCAGAAGGGCGACCGGATGGAGGCCACTCAGAAAATAGCGACGTTCGTAGAGGCAGAGCAGCAGCGGTACGATCAGAAAAGCGGTGGTGCGCAGGGTTGTCCCTGATTTCCAATAGCCGGTGATCTCTTCGGGAGAGGCCAACTGGCTGAGGTGGGAGCGCCGTAGATATCGGTTGACCGGCAGCGTCAACAGCGTCAGGCCGCTCAAGAACACGAGCGCGGTACGGGCAGACGCAAAGTTGGAAAAGAGCGCGATGCCGCTGCCGACGGTCAGGCAAAACACCAGCGCGTTGGTGACGCGGCGCGCGATCGGGGAGGCGGAGAGACGAGAGCCGTAGCGACTCCAGAGAGCGGCGAGCAGCGCAATGCCTACCAGGGTCAGCATCTGTTGCAGCAGAACGATGCCGGTCATCCAGCTTCCAAAGAGGGGGACCAGTGGAATACCGGGCGGAATACCGGGATACGAGGCGTCGTAACGGGCGATATCGACGCGCTGGCGTAGATCGACGCACTCGGCGATCTCCCGGCGTATCCAGCCGGTATCCTTCTTGTTGCGGATCGCCATGGCCAGGTAGCGTGGGGCACGTCGTTCCCACTGCACCGACGTCTGGATCGCTCCGGTTGGGCGTCGATCCGTTCCGTCCGTGGTGGCGAGCAGGATCAGATCGGTGCCGATCAGCGCTTCATAGGACCACGAGGCGGTTTCACGCATTCTGATGCCGAGCAGCGTGAGATTGCGGCGGATTCGTAACGCCTCCTCCTCGTTTCCGGCTGCTGCGGCGCGCTCTGCATGCCAGCGAGCCATCTCGACCGCGTGCCGGATCTCATAGATGTGGGGAAAGACGATGAGGGAGAGTGGCCCGATCTTCTGTGTCGCTCCATGATCGCCATAGGTTGCGGAGTAGAGACGCCACTGTCCCAGCACCTCCTCGTAGATGAAGGCGTCCCAGTGCGGCTTGTGTGCGGCGCGGGTGAGGGCGTCGAGCGCCTCTTCATCGCGGTGCGCGGCGAAGTAGGCCGCTCCGAGCATGGCAGGCCAGAAGGCGTTGTCAGGATCGCGCGTCTCCCCCGATTTCAGCGCCCATTCGATCAGGCGCACATCGCGCCGCCATACTCCGGCGGCAGGGGGCGCCGTCGAGTGCTTGCGCGGTGTCTTGACGGCGGTTTCGATGATCTCCGGGCGCTGCACGCGGATCCGATCCGTCATCATATAGCGTGCCAGATGGGCATACGCGCCCGGCTGGGTTGGAAACTGATGGGCCAGTTGTGCCAGGCGGAAGAGTACATGGTCGTTCTCATCCCCGGAAGATCCGAGATTCTCATTCGGGGTGGCAAGCGCGGTGGCGCGTCCGACCTGGAGCAGATAGTCGTCCGGTGCGGCTCCGGCGGTCGCATCCAGGCGACTGACTTCCCGTTCCGTCTCATGGACATCGGCAACGCCCATGAACGGTCGGCTCTCTTCCGAGAGGGCGAACTGAAGCTGCCCAAAGAGGGTGAAGCGCACGGTAGGCAGGGCAATGAGTCCGATCGTAACGCCCAGGACGATTCCGATCAGCCAGCCGGAGCGAAAGGGAGATTGTCGGACGGTCGGGGGGGAGCTGTCACTCTGTTCCGGAAAGGCGCTCATACCGTTGTCCTAACCGCGGACGAGCGCATCGGAGAGCGAACCGTGTTGCTGCGTCGGCGGCGTGCCCGAGGGCTGTGACTGGGAGGGAGGAGCGGTGGGCTGAGCCGGGGGGGCGCTGGTACGTGGGCGCGGAAGGGAGGGAATCGTCCAGAGGGAGGCCGCGCGGGGAGAGGGGCGATCCAGCAGCGACTCCAGGGGGACCGGGGGCTCATTGGAGCGGATCACCGTGATTCGATGCACCTCTCTCAGAGCGCGCGTATTATCCTCGATCGGATGCAGGGCCGTCAGCAGAAACATCGCTGTCAGGGAGGCGGCAACGAGCGTGCCGCCGGCGATCTGCGTCAGATAGACGTTGGGGATCGCTTCCCAGCGTGCCCAGAGTTCCCGCATCCGGCGCAGACATCGCTGGCGGAGCGAGAGGCGTTCGGGCAGTCCCAGAGCGAGCAAAATCTGCTCGTCCAGGCGGCGCGTGGATTCGTGGTCCATTGCGAAATCGGCTCGGGTAAAGGCGAGATGCAGCATCCGATCCGACTCGGCGGCATCGCGGCATTCACGGCAGCCGGCCAGGTGGTCGTCCAGCGCTTCCCACTCGTAGCGCGACAGATCTCCATCGGCGCGACGTGAGAGCAGCAGACGCCATCCAAAGCAGCGGTCAGACATGATTTACCTCCTCTTCCAGGGCGGTCCAGCGGCGTCGAAACTGCTCGCGGGCGGTGTTGAGGCGGGAGCGTACGGTACCGACCGGAATATTAAGGACATCCGCGATCTCCGCGTATTCCAGGCCCTCCACTTCGCGCAGAACCAGGGCAGCGCGCATGGGAGGTGTGAGAGAATCGAGCACCTGAGCGACGGAGAGCCGGTTCTCGACATCGGGTGAAACCGCGACGAAGTGCGCGACATTCTCTTCCAACGGCATTTCAGAGGTCATGCTCTTGCGGCGCATGCGATCCAGGCAGAGGTTGATGACGATGCGGTAGAGCCAGGCATAGAAGCCGGAATCGCCCCGAAACTGTCCGATCTGACGGAAGGCTTTGACAAACGCCTCCTGCGCCACATCCTCGGCCTCGCGGGAGTTGTGCAGGACATGCGCGGCCAGGCGCACGACTCGATCCCGATAGCGATTCAGCACCCAGCGTATCGCCCGCTCGTCTCCTCGGGCGCATCGGTCCAGCCAGGTGCGCTCTTCACGACGCTGCAGGGCGTCTTCGGCCTCTCCGGCCTTGCCGGGAGCCATGATCGTCTCCGCCATTTTCCAGACGTTGGTTGTCATCTGCGTGCCCCTCCACCAGCTCTTACAAAATATTGACGCGCTCGTAATCGGTTTTTGTTCGCCGCGCCCGGTTCCCTGGTTCTTCCGCCGTGACGGAAAAGGCTCCGTGTGTATCGGAGCTTGGATACTCGTTCCCTAGTGAGGGTGCGCCGGCTTCATCGCTGCTGTTCGTTTTTACTATTCGCGCCTATCCGCGAGGATTCCTTCTTGTTTTTACGTTCCTGAATCGCCGGAAATTATCGGTCCGGATGCCGACGCAGGAGCCGTTTACCGTGCGTGTGGCCGGCGGTTCCGGGGAACGTCGAAACGAACCTGGTTTGCGATCTTCAGGCTCTTGACTTCTCCCGGCGCAGAGCGTATAATCGTGCGTGAGGAGCCGAACAACGCCCTCGTTTTCGGTGCACCGCCGATTTTGTCCCCGTAACCTATTCCCTGTCAGGAGCGATCGAACATGAACGCGGCCTCTTTGCCCATTCTCTGGGCTAACTGTGTGAATCAATTGAAAGATCGTATCAACAATCGCTCGTTCTGGGAAGCTCTGGAGCATACACGTGCGATCACGATCGAAAACGGAACGCTGATCCTCGGCATCGAGGCGGAAGAGTACACCCGCGCCAGCGTCATCAACCAGGTCTCTCTGCTGCACACCGTGCACGAAGTGGTGCGCCAACTGTTCGGGCAGCCCCTGAAGGTGCGTATCATCGAGGGCGCGCAACTGTCGGACTGGGAAGCAGCCAAAGCGCACGACGCCTCCGTGGAGGCGATGAAAGTCGCCGCTCCCACACCCCGCGCGGTTGCGGCGGCGGCCTCCGGCTGGGATGCTGTCACAGAACAGTTGTCGCGCCTCTACGCGGAGGCTCCGTTCCGCGCGCTGCCCCAGGGCAAGGCCCGCTATGCCAATGAGGCGCTCTATATCCTGGTGGAGGCGATGGACACGCTCTACGCGGACGGCGCCGACGAGCCTACCGAGCGCAGTCTGGCGCGCGTCCTGGATCGCATCGCCAATTCTTCCGAAATCCCGGCAGCGGTCCTCGCCTTCGAACTCGAACGACTCCGCGCCTGGCGCAAAGCCGAACTCGAAGCTGCCTCCGCCTGAACCCTTTCCCCAATCCCATGATATTCAACGGAGAAGCCCTGGAATGGGCTTCTCCGTTTTGCATCCGCCGGCTTTCGGGATCTCATCGCCGAATCAACTCAGTTCGGTGTCCTGGGAGTCGGCGGGGGCGGCGTTTCTTTCTTTTCGGGCGGCCTCTTGTCCCCTGTCTGTTTGCCAGTGGATGTCTTGTCCGCAGCCTTGTCGTCATCATCGGCCTCATCACTGTTAAAGATGAGCGTCGATTTTCCAGGGGTGGTCAGAGTCTCCTCGCCCTCCTTGGTTCCGACAAAGGCATCCTTTTCGATTTCCCACTTCTGGCCCTCGGAATCGTAGGCTTTTACGGGCTGGAAAAGATGCAGCATCTCCGCCTTACCGTCGTATTCGGCATGTTCCGATGTCACCGTACGCTCTACTGTTTTGCCATTGTCTTTCACGATCGTCTGCTTGAAGATGAGATGACCTGTCAGAACAATGAAATTCTTCTTGTAGGAATCTTCGGCGCGATCACAGGTGATGATGACAGGATACTGGCGTTGTTTCGCAGCATCCGGATTCACAGGGATATTAGGATTTGGCGGAGTGGGTTTGAGGGTGATGACGATATTGCCTGTCATTACCGCCAAGTGTCTATTGCGATCGACATGGGCTTTATCGCCGGTGACATGATGCTTGGGGTCGTCAAGGACAAGATTGCCAGTGGTATCGAGTTCCAGCGTGTTCGTATTGTAAACGGCCGACTGCCCGGTAAACTTCATATCGCCGTCGGTATAAACGGCATCCTGCCCCTTGGCGATACCGCTCTTCGCACTATAGTTTCCTTCATGCAAAACGACCTGACCCTGCTGTGGGGCTTTACCGGAAGCGGAAGGGCTTGCCGGAGCGCCTGATTTGTCGAAGCCGGGCAGGGGGACTTGCTTGACGTTAGCAGGGGAGGGAATGACCTGAGTCACCTTTTTTGTCTGCGCCGGTGAAGGCGACGACTGTCGCGCCGAAGCAACTAAAGAGATAGCTCCGCCCGCCACCAACAGGGTGCTGACAGTGGCGAAACCGTAAAATGATCGGCCGACCCGTGAACGACTCATCGTGCTTCCTTCCCTTTCCTCTCCAAGGATTGCAATTTCTCTAATGAATCACTACGCAAATCGAACTCCAGTAGGTTCGCATGCGAGGTCCGTTTTTTCATGTCCAGGACGAGACCTTGTGCCCTAAAAGGCACGCCTTTCAGATTCCCGGTCGATATCTCCGGGCAGCGTACCACCCCTGTATCGAAAGACCAGTACATGCGTTCGGCCTGAAGTGTGCCGTCCGGGAAGACGGCGCGCGCGCCGCCCAGGCATTCGACGGTGCGACCGGCAACGTCGTAGCGTGCCTGGTTCGCAGTCATCTGCGCGTCCTTACGGGTGATCTTCATGCCGTTATCGCAGAGAATGCGCCGTTCGGAATGTCCGTTCTTCTTCTGAATAAGGTCGAGTACGGTCAGCGAAGCGGCTTCGAAATGATCGCCTTCACGGGTCAGGAAATCGACGCCCTGCGTGAGGTCGAACTCCGATTGAAGGCGATAGAGCAGCGCCAATTCAGGGGGAGGGAGGGAGGTGAGACCGGAACGATAGCGCCCCTGCCCGGCTCGGAATTTTGCAGTCCAGGGACCGTAACTGACTTCCGCTTCCGGGGGGAGCGTGCTGATGGCGGTCTGCGCGGACGAACCTCGGCCGGCCGGAGCCGGCGTGGGGGAGGCGGCAGGCGGCGGGGGAGTCGGAAACAGCAGGCCGTCTTTGATGTCGGTCAGAGCGACGTTTTCGATGCTGGCGAGGGAGGAGCCGGGGGTGCGTTCCAGTGCGATCTGTCCGGCGCGCAAAGACCAGGTCTTAAAGCCGTTGGAGTGCCCGATGAAAGGAGCGTTCTCCAGACGCATGGTCACATTCGAGCTGGGCGAAACGCTCTGTGCGGCAGGCGTGGTGGGGGCGCTCGGCTCGGCCCATAGGCAGACCAGCACGATCACAAAGCCGACCGCGGCGATCCATCCGAGAATGGTGTACAGAAGGCGGCGGTGCAGGTCAGAAAGGCGCATGATAGTATTCCGCAACAAGACACAGCGAGGAGAGATTCCACCGGCATCTCTCCTCGCCTCAGAACTATCTTACGGGCAGCCGCCTGTGAGTGGGGGCGGAGGCGGGCTGGTGCCGCCGATCAAGAGATCTACTTCGCCGATCGTGTTGGTTCCCGTGTGCAGTGCCGGCAGGGGGAACGTACAGAGGATGACATCGTAGAGCTTGCCGCCGAAGTTGGCGTAGCTGTAGTAGGTGCTCGCGTTAGGATTGCTCACCGTGAACGCCCTGACGGTACTGGGGACGCCGACGAAACTGAAGTGGCCGCCTGAGTCGGTGGTTGTGGTCAGGTTCGTACCGACGATCTTTACCGTCGCGCCGACAACGGGAGCATTGGCGGCAGAGGTGTCTTTGACCGTTCCGGTAAGGCTTACGCCGCCGTTGTTGCCGTTGTTACCATTGTTACCGTTGTTGTTACCGCCGCCGTTGCCGCCACCGCCGCCGCATCCGGCGAGGGCCAGATTGATGAGACCAAACAACGCGAGACACGCAAATAATCGCGTTTGGGGAGAGTTCCAGAACACCCTGTTCCTCATGAAAACTTCCTGCCTTCCAGTATGTGTCCTTCAAGACACGGGATAGTCCCTGCATCGGCGCGCGCTTCAAGAACGCGCGAAAGACCGAAGGTGCGGGGTAACGGACATTGGGACGCCGGTGAAACTGCGGGAGCGTCTCCGCTCCGAGCGCGTTCATCGGAGGGGGAACCGGAACGCACAAACGGGGGCTTTCGCGCTATTATACACAGTTCCGGCAATTCATGCAAGCCCCTTTGTTAAAAAAGGGCGCAAAAACGGTCTTTTTCCCAAACTGGCGGATGGGTCGCCTTCCGAGACCACACAATAGCGGTTTACGGATTGGCGATATAGGCGTCAAAACCGGCGTCCACTAGGCGTTGTTTCTCGCTTTCCGCGTTGGCCCGGTTGCGATGCGCGCTATGCTGGACGCGATAGAGCGTGCGATCCCCACTGGTCACTGAGTGAATAGTGGTCTCAAAACCCTTGTCTTGCGCGCTCTTTGCCTGCTCTTCCGCCTTTTCGCGGGTCGAGTAGACACCGATCTGCACACGGTACAGACCCCCATTGGCGGTCGCCTCGGTTCCGGCAGGGGAGGTGCGCTTTTCAGGAGGGGTGCGTTTGTGGCGCGGCGTACGCACATCATTCACATCATCGGTGCTGTCGGGGGGAGCGACCTCATTGTCCGGCGCTTTCGACGCCTGGGCTTCGTCGGACGTAGCGCCCTTCTTGTGCTTTTTGGGCTTTGTCTCATCGGTTGTGGCGGTCGGGGGAGCCACCGGAGGATCGGCGGGTTTCGCCGTCTCGTCGGAAGGCTCCGGAAGGCTTTCGTCGCCCGACGTAGGCTTTTTGGCGTCACTATTTTCGTCGAGGTTGGCGGGCTTTTGCACCTCGTCCTCGGCGGGATCGATGCGCGGGGCGACCACACGGGGCTTGGGCTGCGGGGTCGGCGTCCCCCCATGCCGGGGAGCCGGGACATCGCCTGCAGGCGTGGCACGACTGTGGTCACCGGCCAGTGCGAGCGCACTCTTATCCTGACCATCCGTTACACCGCCCGGCTTGCTGCTCCAGAAACGAGCCAGCACGAAGAAGCCCAGCGCAAAACTCAGGACGGCGCAGAGCAGGAACGCCCCCAGGGTGCGGATGGCATTCGATCCCCCTCGATAGTCGTCGGAATAGCGATTGCGATTTGGCGCGGGCATCTTTAACTCACTCTCCTTAAAATGTCGCCTGATCCTGTCAATCAGTCTACCAATCTTGTCCGGTCTTTGTCAATACTCCCGATACGCCGTCTAGGCACCGGCAGGTATCCTTGTCTTTGACGGAGAGAACCGACGCCGGTTTCACAATAAACTGCAACCTTCCAGGGCGTATGGTATTCTAAAGAGAAGGGAGCCTGTTTTCCCTAAACTGTTTCCAGGTTTGAAAGTGACACTATGGCCGTATTCGGATGGGATCGATCTTTGCAAAACAGAGTGGTTTTCAAGCGCGGGTCTCTTCTGCTCTTGCCTGCGCTTTTGTTGGGAGCGGGAATTGCCGGGGGAGCGGGAGAGCCGCCCGCCAGTCCGGCACAGGCGGAATACGAGAAGACGATGCAGCCCCTGCTGACGCAGTATTGCGGCAAATGCCATGGCGAGAAGGGGGGGGCTTCCGGCATCAGCCTGGGCGCATTTCACGATGTCGTCGCGATCCAGAAGGACCAGACGACGTGGCGTAAAGTGATTACGCGGATTCGAGAGCGTACCATGCCGCCGCCCGGTACGCCGCAGCCTTCGCAGGAGCAGCGTAATCTGGTGTCCGACTGGCTGACGAAGACCCTGAACAACACCGATCCCAGCCTGCTGCCGAAGAATCCAGGGCGCGTTCTGATCCATCGTTTGAGCCGCCAGGAGTACAACAACACGGTGCGCGACCTGTTCGGCGTCACCTCTAACCCGGCCGACAAGTTTCCGGCGGATGGCGGCGGGGGCGGCGGCTTCGACAACAATGCCGACACCCTCTTTGTGCCGCCGATCCTGATGGAGCGCTACCTCATTACCGCCGGCGAGGTGTTGGATGAAGGTTCGCAGGTCAAGCTCTTCTTTGTCAAACCGAGCAAAACGCTGCCCGCCCGTGCCGCTGCGCATAAGATCCTCACGCGCTACGCCACCTTAGCCTTCCGACGCCCGGTCGAAGCCGCAGAGATCGAGCGGCTGATGCGTCTCTACGATAAGGCGAGAGCGGCGGGGGACGACTTTGAAGCGGCCACCAAGTTCGCCTTGAAGGGCGCGCTCGTCTCCCCCAACTTTCTCTTCCGTGTCGAGCGAGATAGAGTGATGAAGGACGCCTATCCGGTCGGCGACTACGAACTGGCCTCGCGTCTCTCCTACTTTCTCTGGGCCTCCATGCCGGATGACCAACTCTTTGCGGCTGCCGCGGCTGGTCGCCTGCACAAGCCGGAAGTGCTGGACAGAGAGGTGAAGCGGATGCTGCAGAGTCCGAAGTCCCGCGCCTTCTCCGACAGTTTTGCGGGGCAGTGGCTGCGGGCGCGAGATCTCTACACCACCGCGCATCCCGACGGCAATCAGTTCAAAGAGTACACGTCCACACTGCGGGACGCGATGTATGCCGAGACCATCGACTTCTTCGATTCCGTGGTGCGTGAGGATCGCAGTCTGCTGAGCCTGCTCGATGCCGACTACACCTATCTGAACGAAGAGCTGGCGAAACACTACGGCATCCCCGGCGTGACCGGCTCTGCGATGCGTCGTGTCGAACTCGCGGACAACCGACGAGGCGGAGTCATGACACTGGGCAGTGTGCTCGTGCAGACTTCGTATCCCCTGCGCACCAGCCCGGTGCTGCGCGGCAAATGGGTGCTGGAACAGATCCTCGGTTCGCCGACCCCGCCTCCGCCGCCCAACGTCGGCACCCTGCCCGCCGACGATGCGCCCCGCCAGGGCCAGACCTTCCGCCATCGCCTGGAAGAGCACCGCAAGAATCCGGCGTGCGCTTCCTGCCACAGCCGTATGGATCCCATCGGCTTCGGCCTGGAGAACTTCGACGCTGTCGGACGCTGGCGCACCGTGGCGTCGGGGGCGCCCGTCGATGCGTCCGGCGTGCTGACCACCGGGGAGAAGTTCAACGGGCCGGGCGAACTCAAAAAGCTGATGCTTCAACGCAAGGAGGAGTTTTTGACCAACCTGACGGAGAAGATGCTCGCCTACGCCCTCGGCCGCGGTCTGGAACCCTACGATCTTCCGACCGTGCACAAGATCACCGAGGCCGTCAAAAAAGACAACTATCGCAGCAGCACCCTGATCCTGGAGATCACCCGCAGCTACCCGTTCCAGTATCGCAAAAATCTGTAGTCCAGGTGTCATCGTTTCGGTAAGGAGAGTTTTCGTGAGCAAGAATATGCCGTTGTTATCGCGCCGGACGGTCCTGAAAGGGCTGGGTGTTTCGATGTGTCTGCCGTTGCTGGAGGCGATGCAGCCGCTGGCAGTGCTCGCCGACGCCGCGCAGGCTAAGAAGGTCAAGCCGCCGGTGCGCATGGCGGTACTCTATATGCCCAACGGCGTGAACCCGAAAGTCTGGACGCCCGCAAAGCGCGGCAGCGACTTTGAACTCTCGCCAATTCTCGCGCCGCTCGGCAACGTCAAGTCCGATCTCCTGGTGCTGACTCAGTTGATGAACAAGCAGAGCATCGAGGGCGATGGGCACTATGTGAAAGTCGCCCCGTTTCTGACCGGCACCCACATCACCAAGACGACCGGCGCGGATCTGCGCTGCGGCGGCGTCTCTCTGGATCAGATCGTCGCCCAAAAACTCGGCAACCTGACTCCGCTGCCCTCGCTGGAATTGAGCATCGAGCCGGTCACGGGCTATGTCGATGCCAATGTCGGCTACACCGCGATCTACGGCTCCCATATCTCGTGGAACACGCCCACCACGCCCGTCACCCGCGAGATCAACCCGCAGTTGGCGTTCGACCGCTTATTCCGCTCTCAGGGCAGCGCCGGACGTGGGGTCTCGCCGCGGGATGCCAGCGTGCTGGATGCCGTGCTCGACGATGCGAAGAGTTTGCAGTCCAAAATCGGCACGGCGGACAAACACAAACTGAACGAGTATTTCGACGCCGTGCGCTCTATCGAGACCCGCATCGCCTTCGATGCCGCCCGGCGCGCCGGAGAGTACGGCGGTGATCCCCTGGCGCGCAAGGAGATCGAGCGGCTCGGCGGGCGTATCCGCGACTACTACAAAGACCCCGCGCACCTGAACGAGCGCGGCATCGATCATACCGAACAGACCCGCCTGATGCTCGACATCATGGTGCTCGCCTTCTGGACCGATTCGACCCGTGTCGCCACCTTCATGTTCGGCAACGAGGTCAGCGGCAAGAACTTCTCCTTCCTGCCCGGCGTCAGCGGCAGCCACCACGAGATCTCGCACCACTCGAACGAAGCCGCCAAACTGGAGCAGTACCAGCGCATCAACATCTGGCACACCCAGCAGTACGCCTATATGCTGGAGAAGATGAAGGGCATCAAGGAGGGAGACGGCACTCTGCTCGACAACTCCATGGTGATGCTCGCCAGCGGCATGCGCGACGGCAACGCCCACAGCCCCTACGACCTGCCTATCCTCCTGGCCGGTCGGGGAGGCGGCACCCTCGCCACCGGGCGGCACCTGGTCTATGAAGAGAAGACGCCCCTCTGCAATCTCTACCACGCCATGCTGAACCGCATGGGCGTCCCGACCGTACAGTTCGGCGACAGCACCGGCGAACTCGCCGGCATCGCCGACTCCCGCTTCCAGGGCGTCCCGCCAAAGGCCTGAACAGGAACCCAGGAAGAAGAAAATACAGATGCGGAGCAGAAATACAGAAAGGAAGAAATACAGAAAAAGATGCAAAGAAGAGAAGGAAGAGAGTCTCCATCATGGCTCTCTCTCCCTTCTCTTTTGTCAGGCTCTTTGTCGATGCCTTTCCTCTGTGTAACCTCTGTGCTCTCTGTGACCTCTAGCGATAGCGGGTGGTGAAGAGACTTAGTTTTCCGATTTCGGAAGAAGGCATATAGTAAAAGAAAGAGGACGGGGAGATCATTCTCCCCGTCCCGTCTTTTTTGCGTTTGAGAAGTGGCTGAGTTACTGCGCGATCAGGGAGAAGTCGTCTACGACGAAGGAGGTCGCGCGGCTGCCGTTCTCGACGCCGATCAGGTAGATCTGAATGGTCTGACCTTTGTAGGCGGAGAGATTGAAGGTCTTCTGGGAGTAGCCGGAAGCCTTGTTCAGGTTGGAGTAGGTCGCCAGGGTCGCCAGGACGGCTCCGGAGGCGCTGCGGATCTGCACTTTCAGCGTATCGTTGGCCGTGTTGGAGTTATCTGCGGAGTCGATATGCAGGAAGAAGGTGAGAGTCGCCGACGTCGTGGTCGAGGGGATCGCCACCGTTTGCGCGAGGGTGTCCGTGTGCGCGGCGCCGTAGCCATCGAGCCAGGCTTTCCAGGAGCCGCTGTGGGCAGGCTGCCCGGTCGAGTTGTCGATCACTCCGGAAGATGCAGACCAGGGAGCGGAGTTTGCACCGTTCTCGAAGCCGGGGTTGCCGATGAGTTGGACAGGCCCGGTGCCGGTTCCGTTCGGGGTCGCAATGGCCTGATTAGACGCGGCGCTCTCGCCGGCGGAGTTGACGGCGGTGACGATATAGTAGTAGGTCGTACCGTTCGTCACGGCGCTATCGACATAGGTGGTGGCTGTGCCGCTTGCGATGACCGAGTAGCCGCTGCCGCTGACCGTCGAGCGATAGACGTTGTAGCTCGTTGCGCCAGCGGATGCCGACCAGGACAGGTTTACCTGGCTATTCCCTGCCGATGCCGCTAGATTGGCAGGCGCGGCAGGAGCGGTGACAGTGCCGCCGGTGCCCGCCAGGGCCGCGAAGAGACCCGCGCCGTTAAAGCTGCCCCAGCCGGTGGCGTTGTCGTAACCGGCGGTGGCATGATAGTAGAGGTTGGTGCTGTTGTCGGCGATGTCGTGGAAGTCGGAGGCATAGGCCGCGCTCGCGCCGATCTGGTAGATCAGCGGATTGGCGAAGCCCAGAGTGCCTTGCCCGGCAGCGGTACGGCTCTCGTTGACACAGGCGACGAAGGCGGACCAGAGGGGAGCCGCGCAGCTTGTGCCGCCGTAGATGTTCCAGGCGCCGTTGAAGTAGATGGAGTAGCCGGTGTTGGGGTCGGCATCCAGCGAGACATCGGGCGCGTTGCGGAAGGTGGAAGACTGGCCGAACGTGGACTGATACGACGGCTTCGCCCAGATCGTGCTGATGCCGCCGCCCCCACCGCCGTTGCGGATGGATCCGCCGTTCCAGGTCGTCTCGGATTTCCAGGCCCCTCCTGCGCTGACGGTCGCCAGGGAGGTTCCGCCGACGCCGGTCATATAGGGCTGGGAAGCGGGATCGTCTACGCTGAGCGAGGAGCCGTTGTCGTAGGCGCCGCTATCCCCGGAGGCTGCGAAGATGCTCTGACCCTGTGCCGCCATCTGCTGGAACGCCTGGTTCTCGCTGTTGCGCACACTGGAACTGTTGGAGTTTTCCGCCAGTCCCCAGGAGGTGCTGACGGATTTGGCGAGGTTGTCGGTCGCGATCCGGTTGTAGGTATCGACGACGCCCGCGCTGGAGTTGGGACCCTCGTAGACGTAGATCTTGCTGGCCGAGGGAGCGAGGGCGACCTGCAGTTCGATGTCGAGCGTGACTTCGCCCGCACCGCTGCCCGCCGCGCCGCTGAAGCCGTCCACCAGGACGTTCTGCAGCGGGACGTTGGGCAGACTGTAGTGGCTCTCATAGGCGGTGATGTCGCTGGCCCGATAGCCGTCCAGTTCGAAGAGGCCGAGTGTCTGGCCGACGCCGCTTGCGCCGATCGTATTCATGTTGTACGCGGTTTTGATATC
>Ga0070658_10002845_pt1 | contig 14388 bp, 25 predicted proteins | sample KBSC13metaG_FD_64664 | JGI IMG/M metagenome (GOLD analysis project Ga0070658, IMG submission 64664) | Corn rhizosphere microbial communities from Kellogg Biological Station, Michigan, USA - KBS C1-3 metaG | ecosystem: Host-associated > Plants > Roots > Rhizosphere > Soil ...
GTCGCGGCGGCGTCGGCCTTCTCCGTGTCGAGCTCCGCGAGCGCCGACTGGACGTCCGTCGAGGCGATGTTGCCGGTCGGCGCGACCGCCACCCCAGACGCCTGAGAAGAACCGCTACCTCCACCCCCGGGGCCGCCGCCGACGCGGATGCTCATCAGACACCCGTCCGCAGCACATGGGCCGTACCGGAGCCGGAGGCTGTGACAGCCCACAGGTGCGATCCGGGGTCGAGGTCCAGCCCGAGAGGAGTGTGCGCCGGCAGCTTCGCTGTCGTGCTCGAGGAGGTGATCGAGCTGGAGAAGCCGAGGTACAGGTCCACGTCGCAGTCCAGGATCCCGACCGACTGGCCGCCCGCCATGTCCGTCTCGGACGCGGCGGAAAGCTCGATCGGGGTCGTGCTGACCCCGATCTGCGACGCGGACCCGCTCACTTGCCTTCAGCCCCGCCCGTGCGCCGCGTCCCGCGCTTGCGGGGCGGCTCCACCACCTTCGTCTCAGCCGGCTCCGGCTCAGCGCCGAGCTGGCTCGACGGGCGCGCCTCATACCCGGCGTCGGAGTCACCCGACGGGTCGCTCGACAGGCCCAGGGCCTGCCTCTGCTGCGCGTACACGTCCGGGTCGCCCTGGCTCGACGGTCCGGGCGTCGTGAACTGCACGTCAGCCGGCGCGTCGATGTGCTCGACGACCCGCTCCGGGGCTGTCCCGATCGAACCCTCGTCGTACATCGGGTACGCCCCGGTGCTCTTGCTGAAGTCGATGTCGCTGTTGTCGACGAAGATCGGCTGCGGGTCCTTCGGCATCGGGTAGGCGCCGGTCGACTTCGAGTAGTCGGTGTCGTCGGTGGTCACCGCCATCAGAGGACCTCACCGGTGACGCCGAACGTGACGCTGGGGGTCGTACCGGAGACCGTCCAGGACGCCCGGACCCACCGGTCCAGCCCGGGGAAGGACTTGTGGGCGCTGGTGTTCGCGGCGGTCTGCGCCGTGAACGTCCCGACGGACCGCCACGAGTCCGTGACGCCGTTGTCGTAGCTGGTGTCGATGCTGACCGTGATCGAAGGGGTCGTGCCCGATGCGGCGGTCACGATCGACTGGCCGCGGAACTCGTTCTTGTCATCGACCTCGACTCCCGTGCCGGCACCGGATGCGGTGACGACGGTTCCTGCCGGGACGAGGGTGGTGTCCATGCCGAAGTTCGCCATGAGGATCAGTGCCTTTCGTGGAGAGGAGACGCGCAGAAGGTGAGCAGCCCCGGGGCGCCGTGTGTGGGCGCCCCGGAGCTGTCGTTCAGAGGTTCGTGACCGTCCCGAATGCACCGGGGCGGTACACGGCGAGCAGGAGACGCTCCTCAGCACGGATCGCGGTCTCGTTGCGCTGGAAGAAGTCCGCATGGCTGTTGGACGCCTCGACGGTGATGCCGCCCTTGCGGAACACCTGCGACGCCTTCTGGAACGCCCCGACCAGTGCGGTGCTCGCCGGCATCGCCGTGGTCGGCACCACAGGCTTGCCCCAGATCATCGGGGTCTGGACGCTCATGAACGGCCCCTGACCCAAGTAGCGGCCCTGGCTGTCCTTCGCCAGGACGATGTTCTGCCAGCCGAGCGGGTCGATGACGATCGTCTCCGGCTCGAGGAAGCTCGTCGTGCGGATCGCCGTGATCTGCCGGTAGATCGCGTCCATGTCGTTGTCGCCGGACAGCGACGGGCTGGTGCCCTTCGCGATGGACGTGGCGAGCCCGGCGCGGTTGAGGATCCCGACGAGGTTCGTGCCGGTCCCGTCACCGCGGAGGAGCTGGACCTCCTCCTGGAGCTTCACGAACAGCTCGAGGCGCGAGTCGAGGTAGGACTGGATCTGCGCGAAGTCCTCCAGCATCTCGTCCGACACCGGCAGGAACGTCGCGATCTTCTTCAGCGTCTCGTCGACCTTGCTGAAGGTGATCGCGGACTCCGGCTTCAGGCCGAGCTCGGCGACGGTCGCGGCGGCGTTCGTGACGGCCGTCTCCACGAGGTACCGCAGCAGCGGCGAGTTGGTGGAGCCGGACGGGAACAGGTCCGCGACGGTCAGCGGCTGGAACCGGATGTCCGTGATGCCAGGCAGGACCGTCGGTGTCGCGACGAGCGAGTTGCCGGGGCCGGGGGAGCCGCTGGTGCCCTCAGTGAGGGCGGTCTTCAGCTCGATGCCGCCGGACGTCCACTTCCCGGTCTTGCTCGACACGCCACCGTCGATGAGGGCCTTGTAGTTCGCGTGCTCGACGAACTGCTGACCGAGGCTCTTCTTGCGCCACGGCTCGCTCTTCGCCTGCGGGTCGGTGTCGGCCGGGTCGGCAGCGCCGCCCTCCGCACCGAGGGTCGCGATCATGCTCTTGCGGGTGTCCTCGAATCGTTCGAGGCTCTGGACCTCCTCGGTCCAGGTCTTGATCTCGGGCTCGACCTGGTCGAGCACCGCCTTCTTCTCCGCAGTGGTCAGCTTGTCGTCCTGGACGGTGTCCAGGGCCTTCTTGCTGAGCTCGCGGACCTTGTCCTTCGCCTCAAGCAGCGTGGGCATGGTCATTCCTCTCAGGTCTGTGTGGTGTCAGGGGGTGAGTGCGGTCAGGGCGAGGCCCCGGATGTTGACGAGCCGCTCCTGCAGCTCGTCCTCTTCGGTGGTGCTGACACCAGCGGCGCCGGAGCCGGCCACGTCTTGCGACTTCGTGGCGGGGTCGGGGGCGGCGAGTGACTTGCCCTCGCGGTCGGCGTCCGCGTCGGGCGCGACGACCTCGTGGATATCGACCTCGGTCGCGGTGCCGAGGAGTGTGGTGACCGACCCGTCGTCGGTGTAGTCCTGCGTGTACGTCGCGCTGTCGTAGTTGTCCTGCGTGACGCGGCTCGACTGGAAGATGACGGTCCCGCCGTCACCGGCGGCGTTCGGCAGGACCCCGCGCAGGTAGCCCCAGTAGCCGTAGTCGCTGCCGTAGGCGTCCTCGAGCGCGTCGGAGACGCGTTCCTGGAGCGCCTCGACGCTCCCGACGATCGCCTTCGTCCCGATGTGCTTGCCGAGGTGCTTCATGGTGCTGTCGCACGTCGCGCCGGCGCTGACGAGGCTGTCGTGGGCCGCCTGGAGGTACTCGAGGTCCTTCGCGCTGTTCCGCGCCCCGGTCTTCGACGCGAGGATCTTCGCGTCCTTGTTCGCCGGGACCGGCGTGAACGCGCCGTTGAGCAGCTCAGCCTTCGTGATCTGCCGCTTCCCGTCCTTGTTCTTGGTGGTCTGCTTGGTCAGGTACGCGACCGAGGCGGTGCGGATGTGGCCCTCATTGACGAGGGTCCGTACCTCCTGGCCGAGGACAGTGCTGGCGAAGGTGCCGCGGACCAGCAGGTTCCCTTCGGCGTCGTAGGACGGGACACCCGATCCGACGGTCGTCGCGACGCTCATGCCGTGGTCGATGTCCATGCTGATGTGGTCGGGCAGCGGCTCGAACGCCCTGGTGACGACCGTCTCGTCATCGCGGTCCTCGGTGGGGGCGGACAGGATCAGCTCGAACTCGCCGTTCGGGTCGGTGCTGTCGACGGCCTTCACCGTCGCGACGGCCTTCATCACCGGGTTCACGAGTCCTCCTGGAGGGGGTTGAGTGCGATCTGACCCGCGAGGCGGCGGCGCAGCGCCTTCACGTCCTCACCGAGCGCGAGGGATGTCTGGATGACGGCAGCGACATGCGACGGGTCACCGTCGAGGCCGCGCGTCAGAGCAGCCAGGTCGATGCTGCGGAGGTCCGTCACGCGAGACAGGCGACCCGCGAGGGTCCGCCCGTCGCGTTCCGTCAGCGCCTTGCCCGTCGTGTCCGCGTCGTCGCCGGCGGGCTGTTCCCCTTCGGCAGGGACAGGCGCCGGAGGCCCCTCCGGACCGGGCCAACGTTCCCCGGCGCGGAGCAGCGTCGTCAGCGGAAGCAGCGCACTGTTCAGGAACAGCTCGTCGCCGCCCTCGATGTCAGGCTTGTTCTCCTGACGGCGGATCTCGTTGATCGTCGACTGGCCCGTCTGGATGGCCTGGGCGTTCGCCGGCACCCGCACCTCGTAGGCGCCGCGGAGAACCTCGTCGATGAGGAACTCCGCATAGGAGTCCCCTGACGGGTCGAAGTCCGGTGCGAGCTGCGTCGCGAGGGTGTCCTCGTAGTCGTTGAACCGGGGCGCCATCGTGTCCCGGTAGAGGGACCGCATCTGCTCCGTGATGTTCGAGAACGTCGCCCGGTCCAGGATGTGCACAGCAGGCGGCGGGACGTCCCACACGGCGCAGCACTCGTCACGATTCAGCTGCCGACCGGCGATGTACTGCATGTCGTCCGGCGTGATCTGCATCGCGACGGGCTTCAAGCCCTGCTCAAGGATCGCCGTCTTCCCCCACGAGTCGATCCCGGCATGCGCCCCGTCCCACTGCGCCGACAGCCGGTCGATCGCGCCCTGCGTCATCGTCTGATCCGTCGACAACGCCACCGAGGGTCGGGCGCCGTTGCGCCACAGCGCCGCCTGACCACGCCGGGCGGCATCCTCACTGAGCAGCGTCTGCCGCAGCGGCTCGCAAGGGCTCAAGCCCCGCATCAGCGTCTCAGGGTTGTAGTTGCTGAAGTGGACGACGTCCTCGGACGTGAACTCCACCACCACGTTCGCGACGCGAGACCCGGGCGCGTAGATGTAGACCGTGTCGCCTGCCGAGACCTGCCGGCGCTTCCCGTCGAAGCCGATGATCTCCCGATCCACGTCGGCCCTGCGGACGATGATGTTCGTCGGGTGGATCGGGTGGACCTCCCGCACCCGGCCCTTGTCGTCGCGGAGCTTGATCCAGATCGCCTCGCCGTACAGCTCGCGGGTCGCCGCAGTCCACAGCCACAGGCGCTTCGCGCCCATCCGCGGCGACGGACGTCGCAGCAGGTCCGCATACGGCGACTCGCGATCGTCCACGCGACTGCCGTCCGCCAGGCGGCGGTAGTTCTTCACCGGGATCCGGGACGTCGACCGGCCGAGCTTCGTGACGAGGGTGTAGACCCACGGCTGCACCTTGTACAGCTCGGCGTAGGCGGCGAACATCCCCGTCAGGGACAGGCCGCTCGAGGCGTAGTACGTCTGGTTCGCGCGGACCGGATGGAAGTCGGCGAGGCCGTCCGCGTTCCAAGCGACGGGAGTACCTGCGCTGAGCAGCATCGGGCCTCCGCTCAGGGCTTCTGCATGTACGCGATCGAGTCGCGGCGGAGGACAACCTCACCGTCCACCGGGAACGGGCGGTCGTCCTTGGAGATGGCTGAGCAGTCGACGAGCACGATTGTCCGGTCATCAACTGCCTTCAGCAGCCCGTCGAAGGTCCGGCCGCCCTCGACAGTCACGATGAACCGCTCCAGGAGCCGCTCCGCCAACAGCGACTCCTGCGGGGAGCGGCGGTCCGTGGTGACGAAGACGTACACCGCGAGGGCCGTCACGACCGTCGTCGCGACGGCGGAGATGATGACGAAGACGGTCAGCACAGCGTCTGGTGGATCAGCTGGATGCGGCGCTGCCGGTCGTGATCGTCCTGCTCGGCAAGGAGACGCTGTACCCGGGTCCGCAGTTCAGCCTCAGCGTGGCGCTTGCGGGGTGACCAGAACAGCCGGCGAAGCCTCATCCGAGCACCACCATTCCTCGCTCCTCGTAGACGTTGGGGTTGCTGTCGAGCACGGCGAGTGCGCGGGTGACAGCGGCGAGAGGACCGACACCTTCGATGTCGCGGAGCTGCCACTGCTTCGCACCTGAGGTGCCGTAGTTGATCTGCTTCGCCACGCCGATCGCGGCGTTCAGCGCATCGTGGTTACCGTGCCGCAGTGCACGTCCGCCCAGCAGGTCGGTGAAGGTTCCGCAAGCCGCGGCGAACTCGGCCGTCTTCACGACCGTCCCACCCGCCAGGTCAGCCGTGGTCCCGCCACACCCGACAGGGGCAGCGAACGACTCCCGCAGCCGCGCGACCCGATCCTCGAGCGTCAGCGGCGTCACACCCTCGGTCGGGACGAGCTCGACCTGCACCAGCCCGTCGTCGCGTCGCCAGGCCGTGCCGATCCAGACCTGACGGTCCGCGTCGACATCCACCCCGAACACCGGCCAGCCACGCTCCGCTCGCGGGTCCGCGAGCTCGAGCCACGCATCATGATCGAGACGGTTCTTGCCTGTGGCGGTCGCGTTCCACTGGCCCATGCCCTCACGCAGGAACGAGTCGTCCCCGAGTTTCTTCCGCATCCGCAGGATCGCCGTCTTCGACGTGTCCTCGGGGAACGACGGGTTCGCCGTCGCAACCTGGCCCCAATCCGCATCGGTGAGCGGTGCGGGCAGCGGCGTCGGGCGGTACTCCGGGTCCGCCCCGAACTCGACCCATCCGGTGTCGTCATCCCCAGCGAGCGCATCCGCCCGCATGCGGGAGAACACCTCACCCGGGTCCTGCGGTCTCGGGGGTGTCCCGACGAACAGCATCAGCGCACCCTCAGGCTGCCGAGACTGGTTCGTCGCAGGGACCATGTCATCGAGCGCGGAGTCGGTGAGGATCTGTGCCTCGTCGAACACGAGCGCATCGACCTCGTCGAACCCGCGGCCGAAGCCACGCTCACGCGCGCCGAACAGGATCCGTGACCCGTTCCGGAACACGATCTGCTGCTCACCCGAGCCGGTGAAGATCTGCTTCACGAACGGCGCGATCCGGCGCCGCCGCGCGAAGACCTGAAGCTTCCCGAACGTCTCCTCAGCCGTCTTCAGCCGGTGAGCCGTCCACAGCACGGTGAACCCAGGACGAAGCAAGCAGAGGGCGAACATGATCGCCGCGACGAGGAACGTCTTACCGACCTGACGCGGGATGCTCGCGCCAGTCCCGCCCACGGTCGCCGCGTACTGCCCGTCGTCACGCTTCGCCAAGATCAACCGGCCGAGCGCGACCTGCCACCAGCGGAACGAGATACCAAGATCGGCGCACTTCGCCTCGACCGCCGGCCAGCCCGTGCTCGTGATCCGAGCCGGAGCGTGGACGATCCGCGCGACCTCAGAGAGCTTCGGCGTCCCAGGCGTCGTCGGGGCGGTTGCCGTGGGCATCCTCGGCCGCCTCCTGCTTCTCCCGCGCCTCGATCGCCTCGATGTCGCGGTTGATCTCCTGCAGCCGACGACTCAGCGCAGCCAAGTCACGCGGCGGGCAGTTCGGGTCCTCCACCGTCCGAGCAACCCGCGCCCGCAGCGCGACCAGCAGCTCCTTCTGATTCCCATCCGCCGCCGCCTGCGTGATCGTCTTTAACCGACGCTGCGGAGCCTTCTCACCGGGCGCGACAGCACGGAGCGGCTTCTGCGCCATGCGACCCCTCCGGTGGAAAACGTTCACGGACAGATGAGCGGACGACCGCGCGGTCGTCCGGGGTGGGTTGTAGAGATTCGATGCTTCCCTACCCCTTGCGGGGTGGCTGCTTCTGCCGTGCGCCGATGGCTTCGGCGAGGAGGCGGCGGATCATCTCGGAGCGGTTGACGCCTTCGGCTTGGGCGAGGGCGTCGATGTAGGTGATGGCGTCTGGCTTGACGCGGATGCCGATGATGGGGCGGCGTGGTCCTGGTCGGGGGCTCACTCAGCGTGGCCGATGGGTGGGCGGTGGAGGACGCCGGGCCACGGGGCAGTGGGGTCTTGCGGGTCAGCGGTGTAGTGCCAGGTGTCGTAGCCGTCGCCGAGGACCATGATCACGGGCACTGTGGTGGTGATGGTGAGTCCGTCCCACGGACCTCCGCTGAGTTGCACTGCCCGAGGTTCCATGTGTTCAACACTACGCTTAGTGTCTAACACTTTCCAAGATCACCCCCAGTCGCGCGCTGCCGGGGGGAGAGGTCGTGGGCGGAGCCTGGTGCGTCGGGCGTTGGTGATGCGGGCTCCGCCGCGGTAGTTGCAGGCAGCGCACGCGGCGCGGAGGTTGCTTGGGTGGTCGGTGCCGCCGTGCTGCTTCGGGATGATGTGGTCGACGGTCGTTGCGATGATGGTGCAGCGGGGTCCGCGCATCTGGCAGAGGTGGTGGTCGCGGGCGAGGATGGCGGCGCGGGTGCGTGTCCAGGGTCGGCCGCGGCTGCTGTTGGCGCTCACTGGTGCTGGATCCGGTGGGCGTGGATGTGCGGTGCGGCGTGTACCCGGTACTCGCCAGGACCGAGGCGGTCGACAGCGCAGGTGAAGGTGATGGGCTGGTTGCAGTGTCGGCAGAGCCAGACGACGCGGGTCGTCATAACGGGGACCGCTGGAGTGGGATCTGCTCGACCTCGGTGATGAGATCGTTGAGTCGGTCGTGGTCGATCTCGACGCTGATCTCGTCGCCCTCGCTGGCGGCTGCTCTGGCATCGGCGACGACCTCGAGCATCTCGGCCCAGACTTCGGGGCGGGTTCTCATGTCCGGTCGTTCTCGCGTTCGAGCATGCCAAGGAGGCCGCCGATGGTGCCGGCGGCTCCGACGAGGACGCACCAGGCGAGGCCGATGCGGCGGAGTGTGCGGCGGGTTTGGAGGCGGCGCGCGGTGAGGTCCATGACCGGGACCTCCTCCGGTGACTTCCAGCCTTAGATCAGCGAGAGTCCTACGCGTCTGCGCATGTCGTTGACCACGGCCATGACCTCAGCCGTGGGGTGGTAGTACTCGCGGCCCCGAGCGAGCGAGGCCGCGAGTACTACGTGGAGTTCCTTCTCATCCTCGAGCGTGCCAGGCGTCACGGCGAGGATCCGCTGCCATCCCTTGCCGAACGACCGCTTCCGGGCAGCGAGGTCCTCGGTCCATCCGATCTTGATGCACCCGTCGTCGAGGCGGATGCAGTAGATGACGGGTGGCAGGTCCCCACACAGTTCCGTGATGCTCGGCGAGCGAGCCTCGTCCCATCCTCGGACGTAGTGAGGACGGTTACCTTTGACCGGCATGGTCGAAGACTCCTCTGCGGAGACTCGCAGAATGTGGCTCGCTGCGAGGAGTTCCGGGCACGGTTAGGTAGCCGCGGAATCACCGTGACAGACACAGACCTGAGTGTCAATGGTCATCGTGGGTGTGTCGTCACGAGGCGAGGTCGCTGAGGTACCCGGCGATCTGGTCGACGCGGTTGCGGTGGATGTTCCCCGCGTGACGGTCGTACCTCTTTGTGGTCGCTGTGCTGACGTGGCCGAGGATCTCGGCGAGGTTCTCGTAGTCGAGGCCGCTGGCTTTCCCGGTGGTGACGACGGAGCGGCGGAGGCTGTGGTTGCTGATATCTGCGTTGACGCCGGCGGCTTTGGCGAGGCGCTTGACCATGGCGTCGCCGTTGACGCGGTTCATCCGGTGCCCGTGCTGGTTGAGCAGGATCGGGCCCTCCGTGCGTCCTCCGATCGCGGCCTCGATCGGTCCCATCGCCGGGACTGGGACCTTGACGGTGCGGGCCTTTCCGCCCTTGCCGATGAACCGCAGGATCCGGTAGCCGCCGTCGAGCTGGTAGCTGCCGACGTCGAGGCTGCAGGCTTCGGCGATCCGCATGCCGCACAGGCCGAGGAGCACGATGTACGCCTGCTCCATGACGGTTCCGTGCTCGGCGACGTACCGGAGGAGCGCGGCGTGGTCGAGCGGTCGGAGGAAGGTGCATCGCTGCTTGGCGTGGTCGACCTTCGGGCGGTCGATGAACTCGCCGGGGTTGTGCTCGATGAGGCGCTGACGTCGCGCAGTCTTGTACATGCCGCAGACGGTGCCGATCCTCCGGTTGATCGTGGACTCTGACCAGCGGTCTTCTTCCTGCATCCACCGGACGTAGAGCTCGAGGTGGGGTTCTTCGGCGGTGAGGGGGTTGAGGCGGACGTGGGCGCACCAGCCGAGGTAGTGCCTGAGGTCTTGCTGGTAGGCGCGGAGGGTGGCGCCGCGGTACTTGGCGAGGTAGCCCATGACCATGCGTTCGGTGGGGTCCATCAGGGCCAGGTCGTTGGGTCGTGCGGTCTCGATCTGTAGCGTGCTCACGGGTCGATCTCCTTGGTACGAGGGGGATTGATCAAGGCCCTCGTGAGCGCGCCAACGCTCGCGGGGGCCGTCTTGCGGGTCAGTTCAGTGAGGCATCACCGGGCCTTTCGTAGCTGGTCGTTCATAGCGGGATCAGTCACTGCCGACCTCGGGGTGCGGATAACCGAGCACCTCCCGCTCCCGGCGCGTCAGTCGGGTGCGGATCAACTCCTCCTCGGTGTCAGCCTCGTACCAGTCGGCTCCGGCCTGACAGTCCCACCCGGTCGTGTCACACCAGCCGGTGAGCGCCCCGAAGCGACCGTCCACGAGCGTGAAAGTCGCCGCGATGTCGACGCTCCCGTAGCCCTCGGGGGACTCGCCCCAGGAGCGCAGTACGGACGCGACTCGCTCCGGGTCAGCCTTGGCGATGGCGAAGGCTTCGGCCCAGTCGTACTCGTCAACACCCTTGTCGGTGGGCATGTCCTCGGTCTTCACGGCTTGATGGTCCCTTCGTTGTCCAGGGAATAGGGGTCGTTCTCACCATGCTTCTGAGCGTGCGGCGGGTATCCGCCAGCCGGGTCGGTCAGGTCGACGAGGGACAGCCACGTCCAGCCGAGCAGGAGCAGCTCCTGGATCGACTTCCCGTGCTTCGCGGCGTCGGCGGCGAGCTGCTCGTACTGCTCGGGCGTGACGCGGACGCCGATCTGCTTCGTGGCTCGGCGCGACTCCGATCTTGCGGGTGCGGTCATCGTTCCTCCTTCTCGTTCGCGCGCCGGGTCAGCCGGGCGAGCTGATCGGCCTTGATCTGCTGCTCGTCCCACCACACCTCGACGCTGGCGAGGGCAGCGTCCATGGCTGGCCCCCAGATCGAGCAGTCCCACGTCCCGTCACCTCGGTCGCGCATCGGCTCGCCGCAGTCCGGGCAACACGGCTTCCCGTTCTCCACCCTGACCGGGATCTTCGCTCCCCACTTCACGGCCTTGCTGAAGTCCGTCACTGGACCTCCCGCACGCGCACGTGGAAGGCCGCCATATCAGGGTCGCTGACGCGCTCCCGGGCGTACTCGGCGATGTCATGCAGGATGGCGAACTGCTCGGGCGTCACGTCCCTGGTCGCCACTTGACCGTTGAGCGTGATCGTCACGGGGATCTTCATGGCCCCGCCTTGGAAGGGTCGTTATGCAGGGCGGCGAGAAACTCCAGGACCGCCGCCTCCTCGCTCTCCGTGATCGGTCGTGGGAGCGGCAGCACGGCCTCGTTCCAGTGGGTCGCGTCACCGGCCCCGGCGTACTCCCGCATCCCCATGCCGAGCGGGTTGCGAGGGCCGTCGTACTTCTCGTTGGCCTGCGTCATGCGCTGGATCTGGTAGTCGATGGGCAGGCCGGTGGCGGTCATCAGGTAGCGCCCGACGCTCATGCAGACGAGTCCCCATAGGGCGCGACCTGGGACTTTGTCTGACGGGTGGTGCCGGTCGATCTCGCCGTCGTCGCGGAGCAGCCCTGGCCCGAACAGCCGATCGAACTCCCGGTCGGGCAGGATCGTCCGCACGTCCACGTCGCGGTAGTCGCCGCCCGTGAATGCGGTGCCGACGAGGTACGTCCCGCCAAAGGCGTCCCAGATCGGCTCGCAGGCGTGGTCGAGAACGTCGAGTTGGAGCGTCGTCAGGGAGCACTTGCCACGCCTCGTAACCGATGTAGAAGGCGACTTCTGAGCGTCAGTCATCACGCTTCTCCTCTGTCCACCACAGGACGGCGAGCCAGCTACACCCGGCCAGCGAGCCGAGAAGGAACAAGCTCCAGAACGGAGCGGCATGTCGCTCTGCTGCCGCAGTCAGGTTCGACAAGGCGATGAGCGTTCCCAGCAGGGAGAGCCAGCGGAAGACACGTCGCCGGAGCCGAGATGTCACTGCCCATCACCGGCCTTACCGACAGGGTCGGCATCGGAAACGATGGTCAGTCGGTTGGACGCTTCAGGGCAGGGCTGTCCATCGAACATCGACCCGCCACAGAGTGCGCAGCCGTCGAGCGCGCCGTCTTCATCGACGGCCCAGACGTGGTCAGCCATGAGCCATGTCCTTCCGGGTGCAGACGTAGCCGAAGGGGCGCTCGCGGAAGCAGACGGCCGAGCAGTAGTTCATGCCGAGCCGCCAACGGTGACGAGGCAGCCACGTGCGGCAGACCACGCAGCGGCGTGGCGTCCAGCGCCATCGCCTACGCATCGGTCTTGCCCTGCGGCGTGTGGGCCGCGCAGCAGCCACCGTTGCGCGAGCCGGGGCAGCCGCACGCCGCGTGACGGCACACGCCATCTACGACGGGTTCGGCAGCGCAAGTCGGATGGAGGTTTCCGCTGCTACCCCTCATCGGGGTACCGCAGTGTCGGCACAGCACGGAAAGCGTAAGTTCGTCTAGCAGTCCAGTCTTGCGGTAAGGCCCATGCTCAGACATCGCGCTCACCGGCCCCTACCTGCTGCCTCAGTCGCTGCGGCGAGGGCAATCCCGTTGTACTGGTGGTCCGCGATGGTCCAAGGCCGTACCTCGCGCTGGACGATCCGCAGCGCGACCTCAGGGACCTCTTGCGACCAGCCTCGGAAGTCAGCCTCGACGGTTCCGATTGAGCAGGGGCCGCTCCCGCAGAACCGCCACTGCTGCCCTTCCAGGCGTTGCAGGTGGTATTCGTACTCGGGCTCAGGGGCGGGTGTATAGGCGTACAACTCGCCGCACTCGTTGCGGGCGAGCACGTCGCCCACGTCCAAGCGCATCCCTCGACAGGTGTTGGGGCCGGTCTTCTGCTCGACCCAGCAGGAGCCGTCCTGGTCGCCCGTAGCTCCGACGGTCTCGCCCTCGCGGAGGAAGGTCAGGTCGAAGGAGCCGTCGTAGTAGAGCCGGTCATCCGACACGGGATCGTCCATTGGGCCGCCCCTGCGAGCAGGCTCAGTCATGGTGTCTCTCCGTCCTGCTGGTAGGGGTGCTTCTGCGCGGTAGACGACGAGCAAGTGATGGACGGTCCGCCCAGCACGCAGCCACACATGCCGTTGCCGCCGTTGGCGGGGTTGCAGGGGCAACGATCGAAGTAGGTAGATCTGGGCGCGGGTGGCGGATCCACCGCCGTCAGCTCGTAGCCGTACTGCCGCGCCAGCCGGCGCAGGATCACCACCGGATCGTCCCGCTTCCCGGCCTCCTTCGCCCGCTCCGCCGCCTCAGCGACCATCTCGGCCATCTGGACACCCAAGGCCCGTTCCTGTGCCGTAGATCCGCACTCGGAGCATCGCTCAGAGATCACCTGCTGCTCGCTCATGAGGCAGCCTTCTTCTGTGCCCGGCGGGCGTCCTCAGTGATCAGGTCCATCACGTCCCCCACCCGGTACAGCGGACGGCCCCGCTCATCCACCGAATGCGCCACCAGCCGGCCCCGCTCAGCCCACTTCCGGATCGTCGCGTCATTCACCGGCCTGCCGAGGTTGCTCAACGCCTGCGACAACCGCGCCGCATAGTCCAGCTGGTCCTCCACCGCCTTCAGCAGCCAGTCCCGCCGATCCGCGTACTCCTGACGGCTCCCGCACGTGTCGCAGACGACATGGGTCGCCTTGCTCGACCGGCCGAACAGGCTCCCCGTGCACGGCGGTGAGCCCGGGACCGGGGTCTCGACACACGCGGCGCTGTCCTGCTCATGGTCATGCTCGAGCTGGCAGGCGAAGTCGACCGCTCCGCACGGCCCGGCGAACAGCCGCTCTGGAGGGAGGTCGATCGCCCGGCGGAGACCATGGATGGCGTATTCGATCTCCCGCTGGATGTCGGCGGCGTTCTCCCGATGCCGGAGCCACTCGACGTGGTTCAGCAGGAACTGGCTCAGCGACGCGACGTCCTGACGTGGAGCCCGGACGCCTCGGATCTCGCTGACGATGGCACAGTGCCCCGACAGAACCTCACGGAGCTCCCGACGGCGCAGGACGGCCCGGTCGCTGTAGGGCAGGGGCCGATCTTCCTCAGCGACGTGCAAGACGATCCCGACACCGGCCGACTTCGCCATCCTGGACTGCCGCAGGTGGCTCGTTTCGACCTCCTCAGCGAGGGACGCGACATCGCCGAGGTTGCGGGCGAGGCCGCGGGCGCAGCGTTGGCAGACGTAGGCGTTGTCCCCGACCTCGAGCGCGCAGATCTGGCACTCCGGGTTGCGGCTCATCGTGTCTCCTTGCAGACGTGGACGGGTTGGCAGACAGCGCAGTGGGTCTGGCCGCACTGGTGGCACCTGACGGGGCCGATGGCGTGCTTGCACAGCTCCCGGCTCATCTCCCGGAGACGGCGGGCAGCGCGGCGCTCGAACGCGTCCATCACTGCCCATCCCACGAGTGGCGGAGGAAGCCGAGCTCGTACCAGACGGGGTCCTCAAGATGGATCAGGTCGTGATGCATGCGGCAGACGGCGCGGCAGTTGCTCTCGTCGAGGATCGACCCGCCACGGGC
>Ga0070658_10002846_pt1 | contig 14383 bp, 16 predicted proteins | sample KBSC13metaG_FD_64664 | JGI IMG/M metagenome (GOLD analysis project Ga0070658, IMG submission 64664) | Corn rhizosphere microbial communities from Kellogg Biological Station, Michigan, USA - KBS C1-3 metaG | ecosystem: Host-associated > Plants > Roots > Rhizosphere > Soil ...
CCGTCGCGGTGATCGGCTGCGGCGGCGTCGGTCTCGCGGCCGTGCAGGGTGCGCGGCTCGCCGGGGCCGAGCGGATCGTCGCGATCGACGTGACGCCGGAGAAGCTCGCGCTCGCGCTCGAGCTCGGCGCGACCGAGGCGTTCGACGCCGCCGATGCCGTCGAGAGCGTCAAGGAGCTGACCGGCGGCGGCGTCGACTTCGCGTTCTCGGCGATCGGCGCTCCCGGCGGCCTCGCCGATGCCGTGCGGATGACGGCATACGGCGGCGTCGCGACGCTCGTCGGCGTGCCGCCGCCCGGCCGCACGCTCGACGTCGACGCCGAGCTCGACCTCTTCCAGCCGAAGGTCGGCATCGCGGTCACGCACGGCGGCGACACGATCCCGCAGCAGGACTTCCCGTTTCTCGCGAACGCGGCGCTCGAGGGCAAGCTCGACTTGCAACGATTTGTCACAAGCACGATCGCGCTCGACGACGTGCCGGACGCGCTCGAGGCGCTGCACACGCCGACCGGCGTTCGTACCGTCGCGCTGCTCTAGCCCAGGCCCTGCCGGCGCGGCAGGTCGACCTCGGGGTTCACGAGGTGACCGTCGCGCTCGACGTAGCCGCCCTTGCCGCCGACGACGAAGACGATCGCGTCCTCGTCGCCCGCGTTCGAGATGCGGCGATGCGTCGTCGACGACGCGTGGAAGAGCCCGCCCGGGCCGAGCTCGCGGCTCTCGCCCTCGACGTCGACGCGGATCCGCCCCTGGTGGACGAAGTAGAGCTCGTCCTGGGTGTCGTGGAAGTGCTCCGGGCCTTCGTAGTGCGGCGGAAAGACGATCGCGTTGACGCCGAACGCCTCGACGCCGAGCGCCGCGCGGATCTTCCGGAAGCCGTGCCCTTCGCCGAGCTCGTCGAGGGAGGAGAACGCGTGGCTCATGCGCTGCAGGCCTCGCTCGTCTCCGCGAGCGGGAGGCGCCCGAGCAGCTCGGCGAGCTGGTCGCGTTCCTCGGCGCTGAAGCGCGAGCCGAAGAGCTCTTCGACGTCGGCCAGGTGCGAGCGGCGCGCCGCCTCGAACCGCTTCAGGCCTGCCGCCGTCAGGACGGCGTAGCTGACGCGGGCGTCCGACTTGCAGGCCCGCTTCTCGACCCAGCCGGCGCGCTCGAGGCCGTCGAGCAGGCGCGTGATCCCGGAGGCGGTCAGCAGGACGGCCCGGGCGATGTCGACCCGGCGGAGGGAGTGCTCCGGCGCGTGGTAGAGCTGGACGAGGACGTCGAAGTCGCTCAGCGTCAGGCCGTGCTCGGCTTCGAGCCGCGCCGAGAGCTGGCGGGTGGCCGCCGCGTGGGCGCGGAGGAGGCGGATCCAGGCCCGCTCGGTCGCTTGAGGGATCAATACTTGACTGGACAAGTTTCTCTCGCTAAGATCGTTGACACCGCAAGTATACGACCGAAAGGATCCAATGTCCACTATCGAAACCTTTGCACCGGCCGGCACCTGGAGTGCCGATCCCGTGCACTCGAACGTCTCCTTCGAGATCGGCTACGCCGGCGTCAACGCCTTCCGTGGCGGCTTCAAGGAGTTCACGGCCACGCTCTCCGGCGAGACCCTCGAGGGCACGGCCACGGTCGCGTCCGTCGACGTCAAGGACGAGCAGCTGAACGGCCACCTGCAGACGCCGGACTTCTTCGACGCGCAGCGCTTCCCCGAGATCGCGTTCACGGCGACCGAGCTCCGGCGCGCCGAGGACGGCAGCGTCGAGGGCAGCGGCGAGCTGACGATCAAGGGCGTCACCAAGCCGATCGCCTTCACCGGCGCGATCGCAGACGCTCCCGCGACCGATCCCTTCGGCCGCGAGCGCCTCGGCCTGCGGCTCGAGGCCACGATCGACCGCAACGAGTTCGGCGTCAGCTGGAACGCGCCGAACCAGAGCGGCGGCAACTACCTCGCCGACGACGTCAAGCTGATCGCAGAGCTCGCGCTCGTCCGGCAGGAGGGCTGATCGTGAAGGTCCTGGGCGTCTCCGGCTCGCTTCGCGCGGGCTCGTACAACACGCTCCTCCTCGAGGAGGCCGCGGCCGCAGCGCCGGCCGGCGTCGACGTCGAGCTCTTCGACGCGTCGCTGATCGCCGACCTGCCGGCGTACGACCAGGACCTCGACGTCCCGGGTGACGTGCCCGTCTCGGCCGAGCGCCTCCGCGAGGCGTGGGCCGAGGCGGACGCCATCCTCTTCGCGACGCCGGAGTTCAACGGCTCCGTCCCCGGCGGCCTGAAGAACGCGATCGACTGGGCGTCGCGCCCCCGTCTCGAGGCGGCGCTGGCGAACAAGACGGTCAGCGTCGTCGGCGCCTCCACCGGGCAGTTCGGCGCCCTCTGGGCGCAGAACGACCTGCGGCGGATCCTCGGCATCGCCGGCGCCCGCGTCGTCGGCGAGGCGCTCCCCGTCGCGCGCGCCCACGAGGGCTTCGGCGAGGCGACCCGCGACGCGCTGCGCGCCCAGCTCGACCTGCTCGTCGAAGCCTGCGCAGTTAAGGCGCAGAGCGTTCCCGCATAGAAAAGGGGCGGCTCTCGCCGCCCCTGATCCGGTTACCAGCTTGGTATGAGCAGAGACGTTTGGCGCGCTACGCGCCGTCCCCCACGCTGGCTAGGCGGTTTCCCGGTGGTCCCGGGGACACGCCTCTACCCGCTGGTACCTCCACTGCCCGTACTTGATGAAATCACTAACGGACCACCTCCTTTCCGCGGTAACCCCAGAATAGCGGAGCTACCGGGCGGCAGTCTGCAAGAGACCGAGACACATCTCGTCGGTCGTCCCCTCGCCCCAGAGGACGTACCGCGGCGTCATCTGCTTCCCGTAGACGAGCGGCTGGCTGTTGCGTGAGTTGTCGAAGCGGCACGTGACGGTCAGCTTGTCGCCGACGTTCGCGTCGACCGGTTGCTGGAGGTAGTACGCGTCCTGCCAGTGGAACTGCCAGTGTGGGATGTGCAGCAGCGTCTGGCCGTTCAGCTCGATGCGGATGTCCTGGCCGCGCAGGTGCATGTGTCCCGCGACGCCGTAGATCCGTAGCGGCCGGTTCACCGTGCGCGTGCACGTGCTCGTGCTGCCCTGCGCCTGCTGCAGTGTCTCGTGACAGAGCACGAGCAGGCCGAACGAGATGTACGCGGCATCGGCGCCGTACTTCTTCACCTCGTCGTTGAACTCCGTGGTGCGGTTGCACAACGGGTTGTGCACGCCGGACGGGCACGGGAGCTCGACGGGGGCCGGGAGCAGATACGTGTCGAGCGGCGTCAAGTTCGCGCCGGCGGCCGGCGTCGTCTTCAGCTCGACCTTCGAGCGGTCGGTCAGCTTCCCCGTCGGGTCGTGCAGAAGGTTGTAGTGCACCTGCATCACGACGAGGTCGCCGGCATGTAGCAGCACGCCCGTTCCCTGCGGCAGCTCGTTCGTCGTGTGACCCGGCACCCAGGCGGTGATCCACTGCGGCGCACCGAGGCGGTCCGTCGTTGCGGTGCTCGCAGACGCCTGCGTCTCGCTGAGGCCCGGGCCGCCGAAGCAGGTCCAGCCCTTGCCGCCGGATTTCGCGTCGAGCGCGCGCGCGTCGGCGACGTTCGCGCCGCTCGCGTCGAAGAGGATGACGTGGTGCACGACGTTCGGCTGCTGGGGGACGACCTGCGCCGCGGTCACGAACGAGTCCTGCGTCAGATGGGGATCGAGCAGGAAGCAGTGGTAGTCATCGGTGCCACCGCCGATCGGATGCGGACGGTACGCGCGCGCCACCTGGAGCGTCTGCGTCGTGCCGGGCGCCGTCGTCGGAACCGTGATCGGCTTGATCGGATGCGCGCTGCCGAGCTTCGCGCCGCTCTTCACCCAGTTCGCGATCAGCGCCTTCTCGTCGGTCGTGAGGATCCGCTGGTCCTGGTGGAGATACGTCGGCGAGTCCCTGCCCGGCATCCACGGCGGCATCTCGTTCGCCTGCGTCATGCGCAGGATCACCGGCGCGAACGTGTGCGCGCTCTTCGCGGTCGTGAGCGAGAACGGCGCGATGCCGCCCTGCTGATGGCAGCCCGCGCACTTCGACGCGAAGAGGGGTGCGACGCCGTCCCAGGTCACGGTCGTCTGCCGCGCGGCGTAGGAGCGGTGCACGACCGCGCCGTCGAGCGAGATCGCGGCGGCCGCGCAGGCGACGATCAGGAAGAGCAGAGCGCGCTTCACCTGCCTATGGTGCCACCGTGCGAGCCGAGTTGACGGTGGAGATCGCCCGGACGCCCGAAGAGGTCTTCGACTACCTCGTCGACGTCTCGAACCTGCCGAGCTGGCAGTCCGGCGTCCATTCGGCGAGACGCGAAGGCGACCGGATCCACGAATCGCGGCACTTGCTGGGCCGCGAGCTCTCGACGACGCTCGCGATCGACGAGGAAGCGCGCCCGCGCGTCTTCGCGATCCGGGCGCTCGACTCGCCGGTCCCCTTCACCGTGCGTCACGAGCTCGAGCCCGATGGCTCGGGCGGGACGCGCCTGTCGGTCGTCGGCGAGGGCGACGCGGGGATGCTCCCCGGCTTCGCGGCAGGAATCATGGCCCGCCGGGCCGAGAAGCAGTTCCGCAAGGACTTCGAGCGGCTCAAGCGTCTCCTCGAGACTTAGCTCGTGACGATGTGTCACGAGGCCGTCGCTGGTACTCGTGAAGGTTCCGGCGTATGTCATCGCCGGTGATGACGTCGTTGAGGATGTCCACCGCAGGTCGTGTGCGCCACAGCGCCTCGACGGTGAGGAGCAGCCCGCGCTTGAGCCGCGAGTACTCGAGCCGCCGCGCCGCGCGCTGCGCGTGGACGAGGCGGCGCACGCTTTCGTAGCTCGGCTGCAGGAGGTTCTGCGCGCGCGCCCGGTAGCCGAGCTCACGCCAGATCGGCGCGATCGGCTCGGAGCCGTCGTCCATGCGATCGACGAGACGGATGAGCTGGGGATGGATCGCCGGCGAGAAGCGCACTGCGAACGAAGCGTCGCCCGAGAACCGTCACCGCACGCTGACGGCTTCTCAACGCTTCACTGCGAGCTAGTGACGATTCGTCACGAGCTTTGCGCGGTCGCGCTCCACCTCGGCGCGCACGTGGCAGTCGGCCACGTGGTCGTTGACGATCCCACACGCCTGCATCGCGCTGTAGACGGTGGTCGGGCCGACGAAGCGGAAACCGGCCGCTTTCAGCCGCTTCGAGAGCTCACGCGATTCCGCCGTCTCGGCGGCCCATTCGCTCGGCACCTCGCCGTCGCGCCGGTACTCCCACATCAGCGCGGGCAGCGGCGTCCGGGACTCGCGCAGCGCGAGCACACCGCGCGCGTTCGCGATCGCGGCCTCGATCTTCCCGCGGTGCCGCACGATCCCGGCGTCGCCGAGCAGCCGCTCGACGTCGTGCTCGTCGAAGTCGGCGACGACGTCGGGATCGAACCCGCCGAACGCCGCGCGGAAGTTTTCGCGCTTGCGCAGGATCGTCAGCCAGGACAGGCCCGACTGGAAGCCTTCGAGGCAGAGCCGCTCGTAGAGCCCGCGCTCGTCGGTGACCGGTCGGCCCCACTCGAAGTCGTGGTAATCGTTGTACGACGCGTCCGTCGTCGTCCAGCAGCGCACGACTTCCGTTCCCATGCCGTCAGTTCTACAGTCCGGGAATGGTCGGCGGGGTCGCCCTTGCCGGGGTCGTGCTCGTCGCAGGCGCCGGTGGGATACACATCGACGGGCTCGACGGCTCGGCGCAGACGACGGTCACCACAAGTCGTCACGTCGGGGATGCGACGTGGTCGCAGGACGGCACCACCGTCGCGTTCGTTGGTGCGCGCGGCGCGCTCTTCCGGTGGCGAGACGGCGTTGCGCGGCGGGTGCTCACGCCGCCGCCTCGAACCGCGTTCGCAGCGCCGGTTCTCACCGCCGACGGCTCGCGCTTCGCGGTCGGGCGGTCCGGCGATGGGTGCGTCGGCCAGCGGGCATCCGACGCGCAGGTCGTCGTCGACGGCCGCATCCTCCCCGCCATCCCGCGCTCCCTGCGCCCGAACGCGAAGCAGCCGACCTTCGTGTTCCCGCAATCGTGGTCGCCCGATGGACGCCTCGCGTACGTCGTCGACAAGATGTCGGCCGCGGACTGTCGCCCTCTCGAAACGGTGTCGAGGTATTTCCTTTTCACGATCCGCGCCGACGGAACTGACCGACGCCTGCTGGCGAACGGCGTCGGCGTCGGTGACGCGACGTGGTCACCCGACGGGTCGCGCTTGGCGTACCTCAGCGGCGATCTGACCTGCAAGATCGTCGTCGACGACGGGACCACGGGGAGAACGGTGGCCTCGGTCGACGTTGCCGTCCGCGCCTGCTGGCCGAACAGCGACTCGGACGAATGGGGGCCGCTCTTTGCGTGGTCGCCCGACAGTCGGACGATCTTCTTCGGCGCCGGCGCAGCGATTCGTGCCGTCGACGTCGCGACCGGCGCGAAACGCACCCTCGGCCGAAGTCCGGCGACGACGAAGGAGTGCCCGAGCGCGTACGACTGCGACCGGACGATCCGCGCCGTCTCGCCCGACGGCAGCACGGTGCTCGTCCAGGACGTGCCGGACGCGTCCGACGACCCATTCCACCTCCCGCGGCCGTTCTACACCGTTGCGACCGACGGCAGCGGGGTCGCGCGGCTTCGCTATCCGCCTCGCGCCGTCGGCGACACGGTCCTCTGGCGGCTGATCTCGCCCTAGGAGACGTCGACGCGGATGACGCCGTCGTCGCCGATCGACACGGGGTACGTCGCCACCGGCTCGTACGCGGGCGGCCCGAGCGGCCGGCCCGAGGTCAGGTCGAACTGCGACCCGTGGCGCGGGCAGACCACGCGGCACATGTCCTCGTCCCACTCGCCCTCGCACAGCGGGCCGTCGTCGTGCGAGCAGCGGTCCTCGATCGCGTACAGCGTGCCGCCGCAGTTGTAGACCCCGACGAACGTCGCAGGCCCGACGACGACGAGCTTCATCGAGCCCGGCGGAAACTCGTCCGCCGGCGCGACGTCGATCAGGAGAGCTCCAGATCGTCGAAGCCGGCGAGCCCGCTCGGCAACGGTGTGCCCTTCGCCTTGTGCAGCGCGACTTTCAGCGTCGTCAACCCGAGCATCGCGCACTTGAGGCGCACCGGCGTCAGGGGAATGCCGATCTCCTCGAGCAGCTCGTCCTTGTCGAGCGTCGCGACATCGGTCGCCTTCCGTCCCTGCACCATCTCCGTCAGCATCGACGTCGCCGCCTGCGAGATCGCGCAGCCGCGGCCGGAGAACTTCACCTCGTCGATCGTCTCGCCGTCCTCGCCGAACGCGACGTAGATCGAGACCTCGTCGCCGCAGAGCGGGTTCTGCCCGTCGGCGTGCGCGTCGGCGTCGTCGAGCGTGCCGTGGCCGCGCGGGTTCTTGTAGTGATCGAGGATCACTTCGCGATACATCTGGTCGAACTCGCTCACGCGAACACCTTCCGCACGGTGTGCAGCCCTTCCACGAGCTGGTCGATCTCCTCGCGCACGGTGTAGAGGTAGAACGACGCGCGGTTCGTGGCCGCCACGCCGAGTTTCTGCATCAGGGGCTGGCAGCAGTGATGGCCTGCGCGGATGGCGACGCCCTGCATGTCGAGGATCTGCGCGACGTCGTGCGGATGGATTCCCTCGACGTTGAACGAAACGATGCCTGCACGCCGGTCTGCCGGCGGGCCGTACAGCGTGATGCCGTCGATCTCCGACAACCGCCCGAGCGCATACTCCGCCAGCTCGTGCTCGTGCGCGGCGATCGCATCGAAGCCGACCGCCTGCAGATAGTCGATCGCGGCGCCGAAGCCGACGGCTTCCGCCATCGGCGCGGTGCCGGCCTCGAACTTGTGCGGCAGCTCGCCCCACGTCGTCTTCTCGAGCCGCACCGACGAGATCATGTGGCCGCCGGTGAGGAACGGCTCCATCGCGAGCAGCAGCTCGCCGCGACCCCACAGCGCGCCGATCCCGCTCGGCCCGCACATCTTGTGCCCGGAGATCGCGAGGAAGTCGACGCCGAGCGCCTGCACGTCGATCGCAAGGTGCGGCGCAGACTGCGCGGCGTCGCAGACGAAGATCGCGCCGTGGTCGTGCGCCCATGCGACGAGCTTCTCGATCGGGTTGATCGTGCCGATCGAGTTCGACACCTGGTTCGTCGCGACGACTTTCACGTTGCCGTCCGCGGCGAGCCCGTCGAGCGCCGACAGGTCGAGCTCGCCCTCCTCCGTCAACGGCAGCATCCGCAGCTGCGCACCCGTGCGGCCCGCGACGTACTGCCACGGGACGAAGTTCGAATGGTGCTCGAGCTCGCTGACGATGACGATGTCGCCGGGGCCGAGATTGCTCATCCCCCACGCGTACGCGACGAGGTTGATCGCCTCCGTCGCGTTGCGGACGAAGATCACCTCGCGTACGTCCGGCGCGTTGATCAGCGCGCGCACCTTCTCGCGCGAGCCCTCGAGCGCGGCGGTCGCCCGCTCGGCGAGAACGTAGACGCCGCGGTGGACGTTCGCGTACGACGTCTCGTAGAAGGTGGTCATCGCCTCCATCATCTGGCGCGGCTTCTGCGAGCTCGCGGCCGAGTCGAGGAAGGCGAGCGGCTTGCCGTGGATCAGCTGCTCGAAGATGGGGAAGTCCGCGCGGATCGCGTGGGCGTTCAGTGTCTTCGAGCCGGCCGTGACAGCCACGGCCTCATGGTAGTTAGGGCACGCGGAACGAGGCGGAGACGTAGCCGGAGGCCGAGGCGACCCCGCGGCCGCTCGGCACCTTGGCCTTGCCCGCCGCGTTGGCCTTGATCGTCTTCCCGCCGATGCGGAACCTCGCTCCGCCGACGCCGAAGCCGTCGTCGAGGGCCTGGGCGTAGTGGGCCTTGCCCTTCTTCGTCACGCGGACGGAGAGGCCCGGCTTCAGCGCCTGTTGAACGAGCGAGGAGCTCGTGTTGACAACGACGTCGACGGTGCCGACGCCCGTCGCGATACCCACCGCGGCCAGCATGTGCACCGTGCTTGGCTCGGCTGCCGTCACGGTCGCGCCGAAGTGAACGCCGTGTGAGCGGGAGCGGGCGGCGTGCAGCTTTCCGCCCTGCGTCCACACGACCCAGAGGCGGTCGGCCGCGTCGACAGCGAGCGCCATGTGTGGCTCCGGGCTGGTGAAGGGGCCCTTGAACGAGACGCCGTCACCCGAGGGAGCGCCGCCGCGGAGCGGGACGACGGAGAGCGTCGTCGCCGTCGGGCTGCCGGGCGCCCACGCGAGAAATGTGTTGCCGGAGCGGTCGGTGACGAGCGGCGTCTCGTCGTGTTCGGCGACCGGCTTCAGCAGGAGCGGCGTCGTGGGCGTCAGGTCGGCGGCAAGTGGCTCGTAGACCGTCGCGCCGTCGGAATCGGCGTTCGAATAGAACGCGACCTGCGCGAGCCCGGTCGTGTCGACGGCGAGCGACTCGAAATACCCGCAGCAGCGCGTGTACACGTTCTTCACCTGCTCGCCGTTGAGCCCGCGGAAGACGTTGACGAAGCCGGTGCCGTCCTGCGCGAAGTACGGCGTCCCGTCCGGCGCGACGGCGGCGGCGTTCACGGGGCCGAGCGTGTGTGACTGCGTCTGGATCGGGCCGGTCCATGTCTGGCCGTCGTCGGTCGACGTCATGCGGCCGACGCCTTGCGGATTCGGGAAGTAGAGCTGGATGGCGCCGTTCGGTTGTTGCACGAGCTGCGTCCGGTTCGCGGCGATGTCGCCCGTTACGACCGTCTTCGGCGCGCCGCCGTTGCGGACGACCGAGATCGTGCCGCCACTGTTGGAGGCGAACGACTCGAGCAGCGTTCCCGACTGCGTCACGAGCAAGCCGGGCACCTCGGTGTTGAGGACGCCGGTGCCGAGCGTCGTCCAGGCCCCCGCGGCGGGAGCGAGCACGAGTGCGGCGATCGCGACGGCGGCGCGGCGCATGGCGGGATGCTAACGCGTCTAACGCAGGACTTAGAAACGCCCGTCAGGATCACAGGGTGCACTGGCGGACCAGAACGCTCCGGGCGGCAATGCTCGGGGCGTCGCTCGTCGTGCTCGGCGGCTGTGGAGGCAATCACCACGCGGCCGCCGTCCAGACGACGGTCGCGGATCGCCCGGTCAAGGTGGTCCTGAAGCCGCGGCTCGTCGATCTCTATCCGCGCGCCGCAGGCTCGCTGCCCGCGCCGCTGCAGGATCCGGCGTCGGCGCCGTGGACAGGCGGCGGCGTGTTCGTCGGCGGACTGACGGCGAGCGACGTGTCCACCGACCAGATCGTCGTCTCGACGCGCGCCGGCGCGCGCGTCGTCGGTCGCGTCCACGGGGCATTTCACGACTCGGCCCTCGTCCGGCTCGGCAAGCTCGCGTACGCGTTCGGCGGCGGCAACGGCGTTTCCCAGCTCGATCAGATCCTTCGTATCGACCCGCGCAACGGAGCGTCCGAGCAGGTCTCGACGCTGCCCGCGCCGAGCTCCGACCAGGCGGGCACGGCCGTCGGCGGGACGGCGTACATCGTCGGCGGCTACACCGGCACGCGCTGGCTCGACACGATCGTCGCGTGGCGGCCCGGATCGCGCGCACACGTCGTCGCGCACCTCCCGCAGGCCGTGCGCTACGCCGCCGTGACCGCGGCCGCCGGGAGGGTCGTGATCGCAGGTGGCTCGCTCGTCTCGGGGACTGCGTCGAGCGCCGTGTATGCCTTCGACCCGAAGTCGCGCGCCGTCGCGCGAATCGGCAGCCTGCCCGCGCCGACGACGCACGCGGCAGCCGCCGCGATCGGCGACACGGCGTACGTGATCGGCGGCCGCGGCGCCACCACCGGCACGCCCACGGATCGCATCGTCGCGGTCGACGTCGCGCACCCGCGCGTGCGGGAGGCCGGAGCGCTGCCGACGCCGCTCTCGGATCTCGGCGCCGTCCCTATCGGCAACCGCATTCTCGTCGCGGGCGGCAGATCCGTGAACGGTACCGTCGCGTCGCTGACCGAGCTCGTTCCCGGCGCGCCGCGACACACGGCGCACGTCACGAACGTCTACGCGGCAGACCGAGTCGGGAATCTCAGCGCCGCCACTCGCGGCGCGAAGGCCTACGTCTACGTGCCGAACAGCGACAGCAACACGGTCGACGTCATCGACCAGCGGACGTTCAAGATCGTGCGCCACTTCGCCGTCGGAGCACTGCCGCAGCACGTCGTGCCGGCCTGGGACCTGCGAACGCTCTACGTGACGAACGACATGGGGAACAGCCTGACCGCGATCGATCCGAGGACGGGAGCGCCGACGCGGACGATCCCCGTCGACGACCCGTACAACATGTACTTCACCGTCGACGGGCGCTACGCGATCGTCGTCGCCGAGCGGCTGCATCGGCTCGATTTCCGCGACGCGCACACCTTCCGCCTGCACAAATCGGTGCCTGTCCCGTGCGGGGGTGCCGATCACATGGACTTCTCGGCGGACGGGCGGTTCGCGATCGTCAGCTGCGAGTTCTCGGGGCAGCTGCTCAAGGTCGATCTCGTTCACGAGCGTGTCGTCGACGTGCTCACTCTGCGAGCCGGTGCGGCGCCGCAAGACGTGAAGCTCTCTCCCGACGGCTCTGTCTTCTACGTCGCGGACATGAACACCGACGGGGTCTGGCTCGTCGACGCGCAGCAGTTCCGTGTGCTGCGCTTCATCCCGACCGGCCACGGCGCCCACGGGCTGTATCCGAGCCGCGACGCGAAGTACCTGTACGTGACGAATCGCATGGCCGGGAGCATCTCGGTCATCTCTTTTTCGACGCGGCGGATCGTGAAGACGTGGCACATCCCCGGCGGCGGGAGCCCCGACATGGGCAATATCTCGGCCGACGGCAAGGTGCTCTGGCTCTCGGGTCGCTACAACGGCGTCGTCTACGCGATCAGCACCGCGACCGGGAAGCTGCTCGCGCGCATCCCCGTCGGGGCGGGGCCGCACGGGCTGTGCGTGTGGCCCGAGCCCGGCCGGTACTCGATCGGCCACACGGGCATCCTCCGCTAGCGGACGAACGCCGCCGACTCCCAGAGCGTGTGGGACACGCGCTGCTCGAGTCGCAGCCCCTCCGCCTCCGCGGCTGCCGCCATGCGCGTGAACGGATGGACGTACGTCCGGAAGCCGCAGCGGCGCAGCGCGAGGAACGCGTTCACCGCGCGCAGGCCGATCCGGATGAGCAGGCGCTCCCGCGGATACGTCAACAACAGACGCTGACGCGCGTTCGCAGCGCCCTTCCCGACGAGCGCGTCGACGTCCGGATAGCAGCAGACGACGCGGTGCATGACGACGACGTCGTGCGGCGCGGTCTCCTCCGTCACGAAGTCGCCGACGACGCGCTCGACCTCGTGTCCGGCGAACAGCTCGGCGGCCGCCTCCTCGTACCCGCCGGACAGCTCGACGTTCGTCGCGGACGCCGCGCCCCGCTCGAGCAACTCGACCTGCAGCGCGCCGATCCCGCCTCCGACCTCCAGCACGGTGACGCCACGGACTTCGTGACACATCGTCACAAGGTCGCGCTCCGTCCGGCTCAACCCGCGCCGGCGGTAGCGGCGCAGGTCGTTGGCAGCGAACTTACGGTTGAAGAAGCGGCGGTAGTCGTTCGCGCAGCAGCCCGGCATCAGTGCCGGACATGCTCGCAGTTCTTCGAGATGCGATCGAGGGGGCCGGAGCCCTCGACCGTGTCGATGCCGGGGCCGCAGTCGATGACGTCGTGACCGTTGCCCGGAACGATCGTGTCGTTGCCGGTCCCGCCGTAGATCCGGTCGTTTCCCGGGCCGCCGAGGATGAAGTCGTTGCCGGCATCGCCGTAGACGATGTCGTCGCCGTTCTCGCCGTAGATCGCGTCGTTGCCGCCGAGGCCGTGGATGACGTCGTTGCCGCCGAGGCCGTTGATGCGGTCGAAGTACTGCGAGCCGGCGAGCCGGTCTGCGCCCGGCGTGCCCGTGAAGCGGCAGATGTTGGAGTGACGCTTGAAGCGCGAGCCGATGTCGGGTCGCCCGACGTAGATCCCCCAGCGGAAGCACTCCTGCCCGGCGGACACCGCGATCAGCGCGCCGGTGGGCGCCCAGCGCGGCGGCGAGTTGGGGTGCACGTCGTCGACGAGTTTGTACGTTTTGCTTCCGTCGTCGACGTAGAGCGCGAACTGGAAGCGCGTCGCGCCGCCCTTCAGGTGCTGCTGGTCGCTGATGAACGCGAGCTTGTTCCCGAACGGCGCGTACTGCGGCAGCTTCCCGGGGTTCAGGTCGCGCTCGCCGCTGCCGTCCGCTGCGATCGTCCGCACGCGGTCGGCGCGATCGAACGCGATCGTCCTGCCGTCAGGCGACCAGGACGGGTTCGCGCCCTGCGTCAGGACGCGCGAGCCGGTGCCGTCGACCTGCACGAGCACGAGCGAGTCGCCCGTCGAGATGGCGATGCGCGTGGCGTCGGGCGACCACGCCGGCCCGATGACGTCGGATGCGCTCGGATCGATGTGGGTCGCGATCGCCCGCTCGCCGACGAACGGATTCGCCGCGATTGCCGCGACGTAGAGCGTGCCGTCGCGCAGGTACGCGACCTGCGCCCCGTCCGGAGATGCCGACGCGTCCACTCCCGGGAACTCGTTGAGCGGCCGATCCTTGATCGAGTCGCCCTGCAGCAAGGTGTGAGCACCGTCGATCTGCACGAGGAGGTCGTGCGTGCCGGGAACCCAGCCGCGCAGGACGCCGTCGTTGACGATGTGGACGGAGTTTCCGGCCGACGTCATGTCGAGGACACGCGAGGTCTGGGCGGATGCAGAGCGGACGAAGGCGACGTCGACGCCGTTCGGCGCCCACGCGGGCAGGCTGTCCTGGATGTCGTTCGGGCTCGGCCCGGCCAGCGCGTGCGCGAGCTGGCCCGCCGCGACGAGGACGACGACCAATCCGAAGACGACGCAGAGGAGCTGCTTCTTCACGGGACCACGGTAGGTACCGTCCGTCAAGCCTCTATTAGCCATTTGAAAAGAGTGTTGTGAGCAGCGATTACGTCTACACGATGTACCGGGCCGACAAGTTCTACGGCCCGGACCGGCAGGTCCTGGCGAACATCTCCCTCTCGTTCCTGCCGGGCGCGAAGATCGGCGTGCTCGGCCCGAACGGGGCGGGCAAGTCGACGCTGCTCAAGATCATGGCCGGCAAGGAGGAGCCGTCGTCCGGCGTCGCCGAGCTCGCGCCGAACGCGACCGTCGGCTTCCTGGAGCAGGAGCCCGATCTCGATCCGGCCAAGAACGTGCGCGAGAACGTCGAGGACGGCGTGCGCGAGCTGCGTGACCTGCTCGACCGCTTCAACGAGATCTCCACGAAGTTCGCGGAGCCGGACGCCGACTTCGACACGCTGCTCGCCGAGCAGGCGAAGGTGCAGGACGCGATCGA
>Ga0070658_10002847_pt1 | contig 14383 bp, 13 predicted proteins | sample KBSC13metaG_FD_64664 | JGI IMG/M metagenome (GOLD analysis project Ga0070658, IMG submission 64664) | Corn rhizosphere microbial communities from Kellogg Biological Station, Michigan, USA - KBS C1-3 metaG | ecosystem: Host-associated > Plants > Roots > Rhizosphere > Soil ...
ATTCAATTTGTTAGTTTTGATGGTCCTATGCAGACTTTCGATGTCTATACCGAGGACGAGTTTCTGTTTACAATGGTAAAACTCGAATGAATTGGCTTCCATGAAAAGGTGAACAAGAGCATGTTTATTAGTATCTACAGAAGCCAACTTAAGTCCCTTTTCGGTGAAAACGATATTAGCATCATTAAGTACCGTTTTCAAAGTGTCAAGAAGATTCTTGAAAGTATTGCCTGCAACAGTTCTCATCTCTAACAAATGGTTTTCATCAGGAACGTATTCTTTAAAATTGTTGACCACATTGTTGTTGTCCGCAGGTTCTGAAATGACGGGGCGATTCAAAGTTCTGCTTCCAGAAAAGTTGTATACCTCAGGTTGTTCTTGCAATTTTGGATTAGTCTCCAATGTCTCCGAGACATTAGAGTCAACAGTTTTCTTTGTTCTGCCTTTGCGAGATTTATCAACAGGTGCGTCTGTTGCGTCGGTTGCAGATTTCTTTGTTCTTCTTGCACCAGTCATGTGTTTATATAGTACTTTGGTGATCCTTTTATATACTGATTTAGCTTTCTTAAACAATTTCGTTAACAACACAATGGTAAACGCGCGCGTTTGAATACAAAAACACAACAAAACAAAACGGAAAGTTTCCAAACGCAGCAGCACTAGAAAAGTTCTTTTAGTTTTTCTAGTCGGGAGATTCGCAAGGCAAACTCATTTTGCTCATCTCGGATCAAACTTTCAAAGTATTCATTCGCCCGATTTCTAATCCGCTGTCTGTCCATATTGTTGGCAGATATGCTATCTTTAGCCAAATTGTATTCGTTTTCCAGTTCTTCGAACTTTCGTTTCAATTTAGATTCTTCAGCAGAAAACGCCTTTTCGCGATCAGACTTTTTGTGAAGTAAGTCATCCATCTGTAATTCCAATTGCTCCTTCATCAAGGCGGAAGAAGCCATATGTTCGAAAATCAGCTCGAAGCCTTGTCGAAACTTGCTAACAGTGGGATCTTTGAACAGTTCTCCTCCGTTTGCCCATTTAGATCCAGAGAACCAATTCTTTTCAACTGTAGCTTCTCTGCAGACCATATCAGTTATAGTAGGCGAAAAAGAGGAACAAACAGATTCAACCTCGTAGTGAGCTGTAACATCTGCTTCGTTTTTCTCCATTTCCTCCAGTTCTTCATTTTCGTCATACGATTCATGTTGTTGGTGAGTTTGTTGTTGGTGGGCTCCCTCGGAATCCAAAGCTCTGTGTTCTGCTGTTTCGTCTTCCTGTAATTCCCCATCTTCCATTTCAACTATAGGAGCTTGTTGTGGTGAAAGTGAAGAAATCTCAACATCTGGTACATAGGTAATATCAACTACATTGTAGGCAGTGTCGTCTTCATCCCCAACAGGCAAATGAACATTTTCCAAGTTCTCTACTGTTTCATTCATGATGGAATGTATTGAATGAGTACAAATGAGGTGATCTCATATCATACAATATTTAAATGTATCTCACAAACTTGAGGTCAACATTGAAATCTATCGATTCTAGGATTGTAACTATCGATAGGAAAAATTTAGTTTTCCGTCGCCAAAGCTAAAATGCATTTTGAAAATCCTGCTTAAAGGATGTCACCTGATCTCATCTATCGATAGTTACGGCGCGTAATGATGAGGTAGAATAGAATGGGCAAATTATTGTGCCCAATCAATACCCTGCGCATCGATGGCGCCCAAAGCTAAACGCATCTCAGTAAACCCTGCTTAAAGGATTTCACCCGGTGCATGTATCGATAGTTTACGGGCGCGGAAAGATGAGGTAGAATAGATTGGGCAGATACATGTGCCCAATCAATTCCCTGCACATCAATGGCGCCCAAAATTTTGAGGCAGTTCACTTAAAGCAATTGTTTCAAGATTATCTTTCAGTGTCGAGATTTTCGTGATCTATGTGATCTTTTGTTTTTAGACATTTTCTTGGTAGTACGTTTTCTTGAAGTTCTTTTTCTGGAACTTCTTTTACGAGTAGTTCTTTTCTTGGAATGCTTTCTCTTTTTGCCTCCTTTTTTCGTATATTGTTTTATGTCGTATTCTTTTGCTTTGTTGAAGAGATCCATATTTTCAGTTATAATGCTTAATTTGGGCAAAAGTTGATACTGGATGTATTCTCTGTCAACATTGTTTTCCAAAGCGTCTTTGATTTCATTGATATAACCTTCTAACTTTTCCATATTCTTATTGGTTTGTTTATCTTCAAAGTAATAAGCATTAGCGTATTCAAGAACTTTTTCTGCACGGCGCAATCTTGATCTGATGGCTATATCGTCACGGTTGGACATGTTTGTTTACTATTACGACAGTAAAAAAAACTGTTTTCTTGTGTTGTTATGAGATCTGGTGTTCAATGATGTTCAACTTTCATGACGTACAACAGTAATCAAACGCATGGATAAATGTTATCGTTTACTACGAGTATCAAGGAAAGGCTAGAAAACAGTAATGAATTCAAAACCGAATGGTAAAACTAAGCGAAATCGCGGAGGTATGCCTCCTGTTACAAACGTAGCAGGAGGGAATGCTATGTTTACTCAAGATGATCTGCTATTTGCTAACGAGTTTGTCCCAGATAATTTTGCAGATGTGCCTGAAGATCGTGCGTCATCTTTCAAGACTTATTGGGAACAGAATAACCAAAAACAAGAAAAACGTAATCAGATTGCTGCAGTGGCGAAGATGAATGAACCCGTACATCAATTGTTACCTGATCGTAAGGACGTTTACACCCGCAATCTTCCGCCACAATCGGTTTTACCGCCTGGTCCTGCACTAGAATATATTCCAAACTCACAATCGCGAGAAATTAAGCGCAAAGTGTTTATCGATTCAAAGGATCGAGATAAGACTTTGTATCCAGATGCTTCAGACTTCACCATTTCGTGGGGACGATCTATACAAAATGTTAAAAGAATTCAATTGATATCTTTAGAATTTCCTAACGTAGTACCTTCTGTGACCCCGTCAAATAATATGTTGTACTGGCAAAATCAGGAAGATATATCTTTGGATCCAGTGTTACCTACATATTCTGCAGTAATCTCAACAGGTTCATATATGTTGACAAGTTTACAGGATGAATTGACAGCAAAGTTGAAAGTACTTAAACGCCATGGCGGTGTGGTTTTGCCTGATGGAACTAATCCAGTACGTCATTTGTTCATTGTAGAGACAAACCAAGAAACGGATTACATAGGTTTTACAAGTATAATTGCCCAACCTGTTGCAAATAATCCCGTTGTAACTATTGCAGGTAGCAGTACCGTAACCTTTAAGCAAAAGTCACATGGATATGATGACGGCGAAACTGTACACATCATTGGTGTGATGGGCATTGTAGGAGGATTACCAGCAAGTGAACTTAACGGTAAATATAAAATCAAAAAACTTGATGATGACCGTTTTTCATTTGAAATTCAAGCGGTTGCCATTTCATCAACATCTGGTGGAGGAACCTTAGTGAAAAGTGGAAGAGAGGCTCCTTTTCAATTCATGTTTGGAAGCAATCAAAACACGATCGCCGATATCATGGGTTTCCCTGTTGAAAACTCGTCAGTTGATATTAACCAGCAAGATCCTATCACTTCTGGAATAAAATTCATTACAGCAGTGATACCAGGTGATCCTTTCACAAAGATTGTATGTCCTGATCACAGATTGCAAACTGGAGACAAGATACGTTTATGGAACTTTAACGTGTCTCCCAGTGTTTACATGGATGAAAAACACAAAGGTGTTTTTGAAGTATATGCTGTACCTAGTCCTGACGTTTTCATGATCAAATATAGCACGTTATTGGTAACTGACATTTCGAATGCTTTCGTCGGAACTCAAATTTTTGACATGTACTTCCCTGGTCATGGGTTCAATAGAATAACAGAAATAGTGCAAACGGGATACAATCAAGTTCTAGTAACGACCTTGTTTGATCATGGATATGACATCAAGTCTACTATCAGAATATCGGGTACAAACTGTGTACCCAATATTGATGGTTTTTATGGAGTGACACCAGTAGATAATGATTCATTCATCATCAAAAGCGCTGATCTGACGAAACCCCTTGCAATTACATCACCCGGTTTCAAAGGTATCCTCGCTCCAGACTATGTTTTTTATCTGTATAATGTGACCCCTTTTGGAGGTTTTACTGCAACGGATTTGAATAATGTTCCTTTTCAAGTTAGAGACATAATAGATGCCGACAACTTTACCTTTGTGGGAAACTATGGGTTTTCTAATAAAGCGGAAACGGGGGGTGGAGGAGGGGTCAGGATAAATTCCAAATTGCATGGATGGAGAGGAACACAAAGTAACAGTCCTAATGGTGTACTATATAAGCCAATCCAATTGTCTGGGGACAACTATGCATACATGTGCGTCCCTGGTTTAAATTCAGACTCCATGATTACCACAAGTCCGGTTAAAGACGTGTTTGCAAAATTGTTCATCACGGCGGTTCCTGGTGTTGTAATTTTTAACCAATTTGATTCAAGTCCAATAGATATGCCGAAGCCAATACCAATACTTGGAGAACTTAGATTTCAAGTGAAAACCGCGGACAACTATTTAGTGTCGTTCAATGGTTTGGATTATTCGTTCGGTTTAGAAATCATTTCCGAGGAGCAGGTAGACGTAAACAACGAGGTAAGTTCTTACGCTTTACCACCTCCCGGAACAAGAACTGGTGCACCTAAAGAAATTTCATCATGAACCTGATTTTATGAAATCTTTGATCAACTGTACGGCACTTGTTACATTATGTTGCACTTCGTCAAACATATCTGTAGGGAAAACGGCTAGATTATCTTTCTCGAAATCACTTATCTTGGAATTCTTGACTGGACAAAATCCCATTGCCCAAATGGGAAATTCTCTCTCGATGATTTGTCGTTCGATGTTCTTTTCGCAAACTGTATGACGCTCATCCTCTACTATATTTTTGTACAGTTGTTGAATGTCATTATCATCTCCTTCAATCACTTGTCTGAACTTACCATCATTGTAAACTAAGAAGCCCGTGATTCCGTGTTGTCCATTTTTATCCACTGCTGTTGTAAGAATTTCATATAGATCTTTGTTTTGAATTTCTGGAATTGCAACGCTTGTATAGACAATCTGAGTCAACATATCTCTAATGTTCTTGCTTCTAATTGGGAAAAAAATCAATCGCAGTAATGGATTTTGTTAGTAATGCGTTCATGGGAAACGATGCGATGTAGAATTTTTATTGCCGATAAGCAAAGTCAATTATGTCACAAGCAACCATACAGCAAGGTCTGAAATTTGATGATGATAGGGGTGTAATCAACTCTCACAAGTCGTGGACCGGCGAAACTATTGTAGCCAAGAGTGTGGATGTCGACAGAGACGATCAATGTGGAGTCAAAATTTCAAAATTTAATTTGAACTATGTTTTTGCTCCTAAGGATCCCCGTGACAAAAAGTTGTCGTTTAAAGTCATAGATCCTTCAAAACTTCCTTCTAAGGTAGACATATCTGATGATATGGGTAAAAGACTTGATCAAGGAGATCTAGGATCGTGCGTTTCGAATTCGGTTGCCTACTGTATCCGATATGTTAGACACAAAGAAAATTTGACAGTGTATGACCCAAGTAGATTATACATTTACTACTACGGACGTGTCATTGAAGGGAGTCCTGCAGATGAAGACACAGGTTTGTACATTAGAGATGGGTACAAATCAGTAGAGAAATACTCGGTATGTTCGGAACAAAATTGGCCTTATCTACCGACAAAATTCCATCTTGAACCTAGCAAGTACGCACAAGATGCAGCAAAGCAGCATAAAACTTTCAAATACTTTGCCGTTGAACAAAGTCTCAATGAAATCAAGAATTGTTTATCTCAAAAGTACCCGGTTTCATTCGGGATGACCGTCTTTTCGTCCTTTATGAGTGCTGAAGTAGCAAAAAGTGGAGTTGCTCCTTATCCAGACGTAAGAAGAGAACAACAGTTGGGAGGACATTGCATTACCATAGTTGGGTACGATGACTCTACTCAAAGATTCAAAATTTTGAACTCTTGGGGAGATTCGTGGGGTGACAAAGGAACATGTACTATCCCATATTCCTTCATATTAAATGGCAAGTACTGTGATGACTTTTGGACACCTAGAGTCTTCATTTAGATAAGATCAAAGTATTTGTAAAAGCTCAAAAACTAAATCCGCACAATATCTATGTAGTGATATATATCAGTCAATGCTCTTTTACATACGAATAGGTTTGTTGAGGTTGAAGAAAGAATATCTTTCTCCAAACAAAGTCCACAAACTAACTACTGAAAGTATTCCTGTTGCTAAGCCAGCGCTTTCGATAGCCCTTTCGACAAAAAGGTTAGACAAAATCATAGCAGTTTGAGAAGTAGTGGAACTCATTGTGGAGAATATTAGTGGTCTTATGGCAATAGTACATTCTTCCTCTTAAATAGCATTTTTATACCAACATGAAAATTTATCTGCCTTAAGAGTAAAGATGAATTTAGTGAAACTTGCATCTAGAGCAGCCGAGATTTCAAATAATGCAACTAAACATCTCAACACAGCAAACAAATTTTTAACAATTGCGCAGCAACAAGCCGATATACATTTACAAGGTACTGATTTGCATCGGAAGTTGTCAAAACAGTTGAATGTTGCCAAAGGACATGTAGATACAGCACATCTACTGAATGCACAATTAAAAAAGGCAACGAAAATTGGTGGAAAGAAGAAGCGAAAGTCACGCAAAAGAAAAGAGTCCAACAAGAGTAGAAAGAGAACAAAGCGAAGAACACGACATTAGAAGGCTATCAAACTTCACTAAAACGGTAAGAACGATAAAATGAGCGTAACAACAGAATAATACTCGTAAAGACACCTAAAGATACCACAGCAACAAACACATATGCTGTGATATTTTTCCAATCATCATTTCCTATATTTTTATCAGTAGGTCCATTCTGGGAAGGATCAATGAATGACCCATTGCTTCTGCTAATAAAGCCCACTCGAGCTTTATCGGCATCAAAGACGGTCAAGAAATGTTTCAAAAAAGCATTTCCAAGAACAATCAGACCAGGGGAACCTTCGATAACGGTGCTAGTGCAAGATATGCCATCTTCTGAAAGCATCAAGTTTTCCAATGGCAACGACAGGTCCATATTGTAGAACGATAAGGAAAGGGTTCTGTTCAAGACATTTTTACAGGCTCCAGTGAAATATCCGTTTCTAAAGGAGAAATTTAAAAGTTTTCCAACGTTCAGGGCGATGTCGGATGGAACTATGACCAAGGAAGTGCCAGTATCAACAACAGCGGTGGTTTCTTCGGTTAACACGGTAACGTTGCCGATTGACATTTTAGTCATGGTTAAACCCCACGAACTTGATGAACTATCGATAGGAGAATAGACGATATCTCCAACTGTGCCGTTCTTCTGAACAACATCATCAAAAGTCAACACCGCACTCTTTGAATGTTCTTCAACATAATAGGAAAAGAGGCGATTTGTCATCAAACGCGATGCAACCGAAGCTTCTATAAAATTGGTGGAAGAAGATCCTCTTCCAGAGTAACATAACCCCATTATAGCTCTAATTGGATCTTCAACACTTTGCAAATCCCCGCGGATAGAAGTTGCTGTTTCAAATTCCAAGTTTCTAACAGTCGTGTTTCCAATAGTAACATCGTCGTTGGAAAAAAAGCCGTCGACCACAGTTCCATCAAGGTAAGATATGGTAGGAGCGACTCGATTCTGCGAAACATATGTCGAGCTTTTTCCCAATAGACTCTTTTCAATCCACAGCTGGCAACTTCCGGTATCAAAGAGGACCGGAACCGAAACGGATGGATTCCCGATTTTGATAATTCCATTGTACATCAACAACAGTTGAGGATACAACGCAAGATGTTCAGTAACACTTCTGCTGTAAAACATTTCCAAAATGTCTCAATTGCTTAATGAAAGGGCGAAGAACATTATATGCTTTCCTCAACTTATATTCATCTATCGATAGTTACTATAATATGGAAAACCAAAATGGGAACCGGGCTTGGAAAAAATTTGAGGATGTTTCCCCGTTTCACATTGTTGTTTAAGCTAAATTTTTAGAGGCAGTGCTCTGTTTACGAATGACATCAAACTCACTTGTACACAAAGAAATCAGTATCTTTATCGATCTCTTCACTTTGACTCCAGTGGTTATAATAATGTTCACTAACACCTTCGACTCTTTATAGATTTACAACGAAATGACTCAAAACGAATATCTCGTCAATATTCCTCTCGACAGCAGGAGAACATGGGCGCAGAAATCAATCCTAATACAGTCTATGAGCAACCGAGATCTAAGTATTCTAAAGAATTATTACAACTTGGAAAATTTACTACAATCACTGCATACAAATTTGGAAAATGGAATCGATGAAGATACATTGTCGGAACGAATACATATATACGGAAAAAATGAATTGCCTCCTCCGATAATGAAAAGTTTTATACGGTTTTTGTTGCTGGCGATGAAAGAACCGATGGTAGTACTTTTGTTGGGAGCAGCAGGTATTACCGTTGCAGTAGGTGTGTACGAGACCATTAGTGGTGAGACTAATGCTTGGTTAGAAGGCGTGGCTATTCTGGTCGCTATTGCGATTATTACTGGAGTGAATTCCGTGAACGATCACAGGAAACAAGCTAGGTTTAGGAAGTTGAGCGATACGAATAAGGGATTACGTACCATGAAAGTTGTAAGGAATGGTAACATTCATCAGATACCTATCAGTAATATAGTAACAGGGGATATCGTTACAGTATCAATGGGAGACATCATGCCTTGCGACGGTATACTACTGACCAACAATGCGGTTAAAACTGACGAATCATCTTTAACCGGCGAATCCAAACAAATAGTGAAGGATGCGTTTGTTGATAATGCAACTGAGACCCCGATAGATCCCTTCATTTACTCCGGAACTACGGTAGTTAATGGCAATGGACTCGTTCTAGTTTTTCTCGTAGGAGAAGAAAGCAATGAGGGACGTATGATGAAAGATGTACGAGTAGATCCGCCTCCGACACCATTACAGATCAAACTTGGAAAACTAGCGAAACGGTTGGCAACGATAAGTCTTATCGTTGGAGCTATAGTTCTGGTCTTTCTAGTCATCATCTACTTTCTCAAAGGAAGTCCAGGCGACATTCTTGAGGGTCTGGTATCCATAATCTTAGTTGGAATCTCGATTTTGATTATGGGAATACCTGAAGGGTTGCCTTTGTCGGTAACGTTGGCTTTAGCATATGCAACAATACACATGTTAAAGGACAACAATCTAGTGCGACATTTAAGCGCGTGCGAAACGATGGGAGGTGCTACCACTGTATGTTCAGACAAGACAGGAACTCTTACAGTCAATAAGATGACAGTTGTTAAAGCTAGAATTTTTGACACTAAGTATTCAATGTTGGCGGAAAGTAGTCGAGATACTCTTCTACAGCTTCAAGAGTTGGAACAATTCAAAAAGTTTTCTGATAGTATTATGATCAATACGGATGCTTATGAAGCGGAGGTTGGAAATAAATCAATGTTTCTCGGGTCACAAACCGAGATTGCTTTATTAGAATGGCTCAGATTGAACAAAACGGTATCTGGAGAAGAAATTTACAACTATCAAAGTCTTCGCAAAAGTGCAAAAGTTATCGATAGGAAACCGTTCAACAGCGAAAGTAAACGGTCGGAGATAACAGTCCAACTGGAAGATGGTACCGTTTACACTTATATGAAAGGTGCTTCCGAGGTTGTATTGTCATTGTGCAATCGTTATGTCACCGCTGATGGAGCAATAGCCGACTTGGATAATGAAAAGCGAGAAAGTTTTCAAGAGGAAATCAAGGAGTATGCAAGATCCAGTTTACGAACAATATGTTGTGCATACAAACAGAAAGAAGCTGGAACAACTGGTAATGATTTCATATTGGCAGGACTTTTTGGTCTTGAAGATCCATTACGACCGAATGCGTTTGAATCGGTTAAACAATGTCAACGTGCTGGGATAGTTGTGAGAATGGTGACCGGAGACAATGCAGTAACAGCTCGGAGTATAGCAACGCAATGTGGAATTGTTACTTCTGATGATGATATTGTAATAGAAGGACCCCGATTTCGAGAGATGACCAGTGAAGAGGTGCAAGAATTGATACCGAAACTTCGAGTCATGGCGCGATCATCTCCTAATGACAAACTTCTACTCGTCAAAGCATTGATGAAAGCAAACGAAACCGTTGCCGTTACCGGAGATGGTGCCAATGATGCTCCTGCTTTGAAAAACTCGCACGTTGGGTTTAGTATGGGAATATCAGGGACTGAAGTTGCCAAAGAAGCATCCGATATAGTTCTTCTCGATGATAACTTTAGCAGCATTGTTAGAGCGATATTATGGGGACGAGCTATCTACATGGGTATCCAAAAGTTCATCATGTTCCAGCTTTCGGTGAACGTATCTGCGGTACTGATAACAATTGTGACATCGATTGATTCGGCATTAAGGACAGGAATCGCTACAGGAGGATTGACTACTTTACAAATTCTGTTGATAAATTTGATTGGAGACAGTCTTGCAGCCATGGCTTTGGTGGCAGACAAGCCTGTGAACGCGTTCTTGGATAGAAAGCCACATCGACAAGACGATCACATCATTACCGGAGACATGTGGCGTATGATTATAGCTCAGGCTTTCTATCAGATAACTGTCGGATTGTTGATCTACTACATCGGACCATCATTTTTTGGTAATGATCCAGATGTCAGGGGCACAATGCTTTATGCTACCTTTGTGTTCATGATTATCTTCAACGAGCTCAATTGCAGAAGTGTGAACAGCGATCTCAATATCTTTAGAGGAATCTTCAAAAACAAGTTTTTCCTTCCCTTGTTCATCATCGGCTTCGTTGCTCAATTTTTCGTCGTCACATATCTTGGCGTAATCTTTAATACGGTACCAATATCTATAACCATGTGGATAGTAGCTATAGCGCTAGGTTCAGGGAGTTTATTTATAGGTGTGGCAGTGAGGTTGGTAGATAGGCTATTTCCGGAAACATGAAACATGAGAAAAAGAAGTTGAAAAGTATAAAAAACCGCATTGCTTTGAGAGTTTCGAGAATTCAGAGGAACAAGATGCTCGTTAAAGAAATCCAAACTCGCAAGACTGCGAGCTACAACACGATTTTGAAGATGGTTGCCGAGCAACCTTGTTCCCCAACATGCGTTTCGCCAGTAGCTTTCCCGCAGGATATTGACTCACATACGGTAGAATATATTATTCCGGATTTCATGAGCGAGTACGTTTTGATTCGTGGAGCACAGCGGATTTTGAAAATGAAGGGAAACAAAAGTGCTAGGGTCAGCGTTAGCTATAGATTAGGTAGACGTTTTTTAATTGTATCTACGTGATCTTATCTTACCTTAAAACAGTCGTATTATTTTACTGCACTTACTGCAAAGGAGGTGCTTCGATATCTTCGTCATCCTCATCGTCTTCGTCTTCATCATTACTGTATTCTTCCTGTTCATACAAAGTTGGTAATTTTGGCATCTGCATAGGATTTAACTGTTGCAAGTCAATATAGGATGGAGTAGAGATCGTCTCGACGGTAGCAATTATCGGTTGTTGCTGTTGGGGAATCTCTTGTAGTTCAGGCTGTTGAGGCTGTTTAGAAGATGATGCAGAGAAAGGTATGTTCTTGATCAATGAAATATCTTCATAGAGGATCTTTGGTTTCCAGAATTTTGCATAAACAAACATACCAATAGCACCTAGAATGATACCTACAAGGATTTGCACAAATGGGATCTTGCCGTCTGCTGTTGTAAGTAACTTGCTCAACATGTCTGGTTACCGTTTGGCACTAAATTTTAAATATTGTTTTAAACGCAAGCGTTACGTATCTGGTGAAACTATCGATAAATGGCAACGCTTTCATATACCCGCATACTCCATAAACATACCACGTATACGAAAAAGATAAGAAATGGACCAGAAGATGTTCGAGAACAAGTTGGATGAAAAACAACAAAAGAAAGCAAAACAAGAAGCCTTACAAAAGGCTTCCCAGATTGCAAAGTCGGGTTTGGCATTTTACTGTACTATTTTAGAAGAATGTCTTGGTGACGGAGGTGCCTTACTCCAATCGCTGCGCATAATGAACACTCCGGTGAAAAACAGAGAAGGAGTAGTAATGAGAGATATTTCAAGCGTTGGACAGATGTGCATCACTGCAGATAACGATAGATTATTCGTGGTTTTCTACGTAAAAGATGTTTCGGATTTCACTGCAGAGAAATGGTGTAATAGAGCGTTGGAAAAGTATAGTGTTGAAAGAAAGCAAACTATCGATAGTAACACATGTGTTGCATGTCTAACAAATGTGCCTGAGAAAGACGTTTACGTTTTCAAGCTCAAAGATACATTGGTTTCAGAACAGTATGCAATGTTGAGATCGTCAGGCTTGCTTCCAACTGATGATGGAGAAGAAGAAGAAACTTTGTTTGGTGACGATGCTTTCGACTAACTATTGAACTTTGTGATTGAACTCTATGGTCAAAGACGATAATTTACCATTCAATTCGATTTCATCTAGGAGGATCTGTCTTTCCTTCCTCAAAGTGGTCATTTCAAAAACCATATTGTCGAACTCAGTTTTCATGTCTACTTGATTTTCTTCTTGGGCTTCTAAAAGTACCTTTGTACGTCTGATTTTTGCTGCCAATTCTGTAATCTTCTTGTCAAGTGCAGTAACTCTATCGTCTGTTTCATATAAGTTTGGGTTATCCATCGCAAGGTCTGTAAATGACATGTTGCCGTATAGATTGATTACTGCAGAAGATTTTTTGCTAGGTATGAAAACAGATAAAACCGTTCCGTAAATGAAAATTGGATCCGTCTTCAAGGAGTAAACCACGTTTCCAACATTTGTGACCTGCATTTGAAGGGACACCTTGCGTTTATCTAAAGAATTTTTGTTTCTAATCTCGGAATGTAACCGTACCAATCTATTTTGATCTATGGACCCTTCAGTGTGAAAATGTACACCCTTGACGATGGTATCAAAACTCCGACTTTGGACGATTAGAGTGCTCATTCGAAAGGAATTATTAAAATTGTATCTTTTCCTACTACTACATTACAAACAAAATTTACCATAAGGACAAGATGGGATCCGAGAACAATGGAATCCCGGTCGAAATATAGCTATTCTTTTTCTTGTGCGCAAAGCGCACTCGGTTTTCGCTTCGCGAAAACTACATCGCCGGACAGGCAGAAACCGAGCATTATTGTTCGCTTACGCTCACAAAATGCTCGCTTTTTCCTTTGCATCGAAAAAAGCAATAGGTATGTTCAATTTACAGCGATGATATATTTGGATTTTAACCATGTCTGAAGTTGCACAAACTATCGATAGGAACGGTACGTCATCAAGTGTTCCGCATGTATAAAGTAATATCCTTTCAACTTGAAGCCTTTTAAATTATATTTCGTAATCATGGAAAGCCTGGAAAGTAAAGTATCGCAGTTCCAAAAGAATATAGAAGATGCTGAGGGTCAAAAGCAACCCTTGCAAAACGCCATACGGAACTTAAATGAAATCATAGATCGTGAGCAGGAAAAGATCTTTCACACTGTAGAAAAAGAGCTGAAAGATAACTATAAACAGCTCTTGGAAGATACTGTACATTATCGGGATAAGCATGTTATATCGTTAGATATATCAACGATCTACGTACGAGATTACTACATTGATAAATTTGGCAGGAAGAAACCTAAAGATCTAAAGGATGTAATTAACAAGAGAGCTATTGTAGTATGTGAGAGTTGTGATATGAGCACAAAACTTTTCTACAGTCAAGTCGCTGAAAAAGGGGAGGTGGAGAAAGCTGCACAAGTGGCTTTTTGTGGTGTCTTGTTGGAACGTATTGTTCTCAAAAACTTAAAAACACAGTACTCAAAATTTTTCCCAAGAAACTGTTGGTTATATACGAAACCAATAAAAATGCAAGGTTTCAAAATATGTGATCATTACGAAAGCTGGCAAGAATGTACATGCGCTGAAGACCTGAAGACCTCGACAGTGTAACAACTCTCTATTGAATAAAGCATCTGACTTTGATCGAAGTCTGTAGATATGAAAACCTATTTAAGCAATGAGGAGCTGCATAAACTAAAGGATGACGAAAGTTTACGTGATTGAGTATACCACGAAGGACGGAGAGTTTCACGTGAGAATGATGGATGATGATCATTGGTTGGAAGCAGTTGATGAATTTGAGAAAATGTCGAAAGAAAATCTTCTG